>WNGC01001974.1_pt1 | contig 12548 bp, 10 predicted proteins | sample 5400051 | NCBI WGS metagenome assembly WNGC01 (sample SAMN13153368, study PRJNA577476) | soil metagenome | isolation source: 20 cm soil or saprolite under grassland replicate 2 | place: USA:California | collected 2016-06-15 | reverse complement strand
TGTAGGGAGCACATGATCTGTCCGCTCCCGAGAGCAAGTGAAATGTCCGCTCGAACGGGCGGGACGCGTAGGTCCATAGAGGCCAGGGAGGGCCGCTATGACCTACGCGCTCATCGCCGTGGAGCGGGCGATGAAGATCCAGGAGGTGATCCTCCAAGCGATGAGTGGAGCGCTGACATGGCTGCAGGCCGCGGACATCCTGGGGATGCATCCGCGCAGTCTGCGGCGGTGGCGCGCCCGGCAGCAGCGAGTGGGGTATGACGGGTTGCTGGATCGTCGGCGCCAGCGCCCCTCGCCTCGGCTGGCGCCGTTTGCCGAGGTCGAGCGGATCCTGCGCCTCTATCGGGAGCGATACGCGGGGTTCAACGTCCGCCACTTCCACCAGCTCGTGCGCCGCGACGCGCACGTGACGCTCTCGTACACCTTCGTGAAGACGGCCCTACAGACGGCGGGGCTGGTGGCCAAGCGCCGTGCACGCGGCCGGCATCGCCGGCGCCGAGAGCCGCGCCCGTGCTTTGGGGAGCTGCTGCATCTGGACGGCAGCCCCCATGCGTGGCTGGCGCTGTGTCCCGACGAACGCCAGACGCTGCTCGCCGTGCTCGACGATGCCACCAAGCGGCTGCTTTACGCGCAACTCCAGCCTGCCGAAACCACGGCGACCGTGATGGCAGCCCTGACGGAGGTGTTTCGGACCTTCGGTCTGCCAATCGCCGTGTACACCGATCGGGCGGGCTGGGCCTTCCTCACGCCGAAGGCCGGGGGTCCGATCGATCGCACCCGCCCGACGCACGTGGGCCGGGCCCTGGCGCATCTGGGGATCGAGCATATCGGCGCCTACTCACCTCAAGCCCGCGGCCGCGGCGAGCGGCTCAATCGAACGCTGCAGGACCGACTCGTCAATGAACTGCGCCTGGCGAGCATCGCCACGCTCGAGGCTGCCAACACATACCTGCGCGAACGGTTCATTCCGGACCACAATGCCCGATTCAGCCACCCACCGGCCGACGCGACGCCAGCTTTCGTCCCGCTCGGGGAGGTCGATCTTGACCAGATCATGTGCGAGGAAGATGAGCGGGTCGTGGCGCCCGATAACACCGTGAGCTTCGACACCGTGCGCTTGCAGCTGGCGAAGCAGCCGGGCCGTTCAACCTGCGCCGGGGCCCGGGTCACCGTCCGCCGTCATCACGATGGCCGCTTCACGGTCTGGCGCGGGCCCACCCGGCTCGGCCTGTATGCCGCCGACGGCGCCCCGCTGCCGATGCGCGTCGAGCAGGCGGCAAACGGCCGCTTTCGCGTGGCCGGGGCGCATCTGCCGCCCATGCGACCTCGTCGCATCGTGCGCGCGCCCGCCGGGCGCCAGCGGCGCCGCGGCCCGCGCTTGCCGGTAGGCCCCGGCCTCTGAAAGCGGACAGATCACTTGTCAAACGCGAGCGGACATTTCACTTGTCAGCAACACGGCCGGTTCTCCGGCTACTTGGCCTCACGCAGGGCCGCGTCGACCAGCGCGTCCATCATCCAGCGCACCACCGCCTCGGTCTCACGATCGGTCGCGCCGCAAATGTCCTTGAGGATGATCATCGGTTCGATGCCGTAGACGACCGCCAGCGCCTTCAACAGGCGTCGATATGTGCGGGGCTTCAGTCGCCGCCTCAGGGGGTTGAGCGTAGTAGCGAGAATTTCGGTCCGCTGGCCGCGGCGGAAAGGTTTCTCCTCGAGCAACCCCGCGGCTTCCAGCGACTGGTGCTCGAGCGCCAGCTGGAGCGCAGCGCGCATGTGCGGCTCGTACTCGGCAAAGCGGGAATAGGTCCGGTCGAGCAACTCGTGGAGCCGCTGCTTGGCATCGCCGTGCTGCGGCACCGCGCGCCGCACCGGCCCCAGCGCCTCGGCAATCACCGCGCTCACGAGGCTCGAGCGGGAGGGGAAGTAGCGGTACGCCGTGGCGCGAGACACCCCGGCACTCTGGGCGACCTCGGCCACTGACGGGATGCGCCCGCGCCGCACCAGGCGGACAGCCTCGTCGAGCAGGCGGCGGAATACTCGGCCGCGGTGGCCGGAGCCGAGATCGGGAAGGGCGTAGAAGGCTCTGGCGCCTTTCTTCATTTGTGAGGTAGTATGACCCACCTTTTTGAGACGTCTGTCTCATTCAGCCCATGCCGCACCGCGGCAGCCAGGAGGAGGTGGCAGTGTTCGTCGAGCGCATGGCCGTCGAGATCGAGGGCGAGGGCGAGCCGGTGCTGATGATCCACGGCCTCGGCGGGACCTCCAACACCTTCACGCCCGTGCTGGGGGCGTTCACGCGCCACCGGACCATTCGATTCGACCTTCCCGGATCGGGACGCTCCCACCGGGTCGAAGCTCCCCTCTCGCTGACGCTGTTCGTCGAGAAGGCGCGCCTGGTGATGCAGAGAACCGGGATCGAGCGGGTGCACGTCGTCGCACACTCGATGGGCACGATCATCGCGGCACATCTCGCCGCGTCGGAGCCTGGACGCGTCGCCAGCCTGGCCCTCTTCGGCCCCCTGCTGGCGCCGCCCGAGCCGGCCCGCGCGGCCATCCGCGCGCGCGCCGCCCAGGCGCGCGAGGGCGACATGCGGCCCATCGCCGACGCCCTGCTTCGCACCAGCGTCGCGGCAGAGACGAGGGCACGGAGACCCACGGCCGTCGCCTTCGTCCGCGAGTCGCTCATGCGTCAGGATCCCGAGGGCTATGCGCGCAGCTGCGAGGCCCTGGCCGAGATGGTGCCTGCCGACACGTCCCGCATCGGCTGCCCGACGCTGCTCGTCACCGGCGACGAGGACGTCGTCGCGCCGCCGCAGGCGGTGCGCATGATGGGCGAGCGGATCACGGGGAGCCGGGTCGAGGTGCTCCGCGGCTGCGGGCACTGGACGCCGGTCGAGAAGCCTGAGGAATGCATCGGTCTGTTGAAGCGATTCCTGCTCGAGAGGAGACCGACATGGCGAATGTCCTCTTCACGAACGTTCGCATCATCGACGCCACCGGTGCCCAACCCTACACGGGCGAGGTCCTGATCCAGGGCAACCGCATCGCCCGCGTCGGCCGCGGCCTCCGGAGCCTCCCCACCGCTGGGGTGACGGTGATCGACGGCGCCGGCGCCACCCTGATGCCGGGGATGTGCGAAGCCCACACCCACTTCGGCTGGACCAACTCCAAGACGCTGGACGCGATCCAGAAGATGCCGCACGAGGAGCACACGCTGTGGGCGGCGCAGGTGGCCAAGCTCTACCTGGACCACGGCTGGACGTCCTGCGTCGGCGCGGCGACACCCAAGCCGCGGCTCGACTGCGTGATTCGCGACGCCATCAACGTGGGGCAGATCCCGGGGCCGCGCTACCTCGCGGCCAGCCAAGAGATCACGGTGACCGGCTCCCTCGGCGACGACATGCTGCCCCACCTGCCGTTCCCGGAGATGTCCTTCGGCTGCGTCGTGGACGGCGCCGACGGCATGCGGAAAGCCGTGCGCATGTTCCTCAAGTACGGCGTCGATCAGGTGAAGCTCAACCTGTCCGGCGACAACCTGGTGCCGGGCGCGGATGCGCGCACGAGCTGGATGAGCGACGAGGAGGTCGCGGTCGCCGCGCACGAGGTGAAGGTGCGCGGCAAGCGCCTCGCCTCCCACGCGCGGTCGAGCGAGTCGGTGAAGCAGAGCATGCGCCACGGCGTCGAGGTCATCTACCATGCCAGCTTCGCCGACGAGGAAGCGCTCGATATGATGGAAACGCACAAGGACCGGATCTTCGTCGCCCCCGGGCTCTCCGTGATCATTCGCCTGCTCCACGATGGCGAGGTGGTCGGCATCACGAACGCCATCGCGAAGGACATGGGCTACGAGCTCGAGCTCGAGGCGGCGGTGAAGAGCATGAAGGCGATGCTCAAGCGCGGCATTCGTGTCCTGCCCGGCGGCGACTACGGCTTCGCGTGGGCGCCGCACGGGGAGAACGCGAAGGACCTCGAGTATTTCGTCAAGTACCTCGGCATGACGCCCATGGAGACGCTGATCTCGGCCACGCGCTGGGGCGGGCAGATCATGATGCGCAAGGATCTCGGCGAGATCCGCGAGGGCTGGCTCGCCGACCTCCTGCTCGTCGACGGCGACCCGCTCGCGAACATCTCGATTCTTCAAGATCGGTCCAAGTTTCTCGCGATCATGAAGGACGGCGAGTTCGCGAAGGCGCCCGAGATCCGCTCCACCCGGAGCCGCTTCGTCGCATGACGCGGTTCTGGAAAGGGTTCTGGGCGCTCCTGATCGGAGTCCCGCTCCTCGCCTTCACCGTCTGGGGGCTCCAGGACAACCCGCGCCTGTTCGTCGTCACCTTGCTCAACGGCCTCACCCTCGCCTCGCTGTACTTCATCGTGGCGAGCGGCTTCACCCTGGTGTTCGGGCTCATGCGCAACGTCAATCTCGCGCATGGCTCGCTCTACCTGCTCGGCGGCTATCTCGGATTCTTCACCGCGCAGTTCACCGGCTCCTGGCTGCTCGCGCTCGCGGCGGGCTTTGCCGCCGCGGCGGTGGTCGGCCTTGCCATGCAGGTGTCGATCTTCCGCTTCATGCCCGGCCAGGACCTGAGGCAGACCCTCGTCACGATCGGCCTGTCCATCGTGATCGCCGACCTCCTGATGTGGGCGATCGGCGCGCAGGTGCACCAGATGTCGCCCCCGGCGTCGCTCGACGGCCCGCTGCGGGGCCTCCCGGTGATCAGGGTCTACTCGACCTACCGGCTCTCGCTGCTGCCGATCGGTGTCGCGATCGGCGTGGCGCTGTGGCTGTTCCTCAACCGCACGCGCATCGGCATGATGATCCGCGCCGGCGTCGACGACCGCGGGATGCTCGCGGCCGCCGGCGTCAACGTCAACCTCGTGTTCGCGACGACCTTCGCGATCGGCGCCGGCCTCGCCGGCTTCGGCGGGGTCATCGGGGCGGTCGAGCTGTCGATGGTGCCCGGCGAGGACACGCGGCTGCTGCTCGCCTCGCTCGTCGTGGTGATCGTGGGCGGGATGGGCAGCGTGGTCGGGGCGGCCCTCGGCGCGGCCATCTTCGGCCTCGCCGAGACCTATGGCCTCGCGTACGCGCCCACCTACAGCGTGGTGTTCACCTTCGTGATCCTTGTCCTCGTGCTCGCCTTTCGCCCGCGCGGCATCCTCGGGAGGCCGGCATGAGCGCGGCCAACTGGCGCGGGGCGATGAACGTCCAGACGCCGCGCCCCGTCGCGCCAGGGAATCCGCGCGCCGGCGCCGCTCACGAGCCTCGAGCGCGGCGCTTCACGAATCCGATTCGCCCACGGCATGTCGTCGTCCTCGCGTTCCTGCTCGGGTATCCGTGGTTCGCGACGCCGTTCTTCACCTTTCAGATCGCCGCGCAGGCGCTGGCGCTGGGGCTGATCGCCCTGTCGCTCACGTTCCTCGGCGGCTCGGGCGGCATGATCTCACTCGCGCAGATGACGGTGGCCGGCATCGCCGGCTACATGGTGGCAATCTTCGGCTCCGCCGCGGCCGATAACCCCAGCCTGGGCTGGCCGTGGTGGCTGGCGGTCCTGCTCGGGATCGCCATCGCGGTCGTGGCCGCCACCTTCATTGGCTGGCTCTCGGTCCGCACCGAGGGCATCTACACGATCATGATCACGCTCGCCATCGGCGTCGCGTTCTACTACCTGGCGCTGCAGAACTACGCCGTCTTCAACGGGTTCCAGGGCAAGCAGCAGGTGTTCCCACCGACGCTCGCCGGCGTCTACTGGCGCGACCCCACGCCGTTCTACTATCTGGCGCTGGCCTGCGCCCTGGCGGGATACCTCTTCGTGGTGCACCTGCTGCGCACGCCCTTCGGCATCGCCCTGCAAGGCATCCGCGACAACCCACGCCGCATGCACGCCCTCGGCTTCAACGTGACCGCCCATCGGGTCGCGGCCTACGCGGTCGCCGGCGTCATCGCCGCCGTGGGTGGCGTGCTGTTCACCTGGTATAACGGGCTGGTGACCCCGGGCTCGGTGGGCACGGGCTGGCTCATCAACATCCTCGTCATTGCGGTACTCGGCGGCATGCGCCATCCGGTCGGCGCCTTTCTCGGCGCGATCGTCTTCGTGCTGCTGCAGAACTTCGCCATCGACGTCATCGACCGCGAGCGCTTCAACCTGGTGATCGGTGTCGTGTTCCTCTCGATCGTCCTGTTCTCGCGCGACGGCCTGCTCGGCTGGTGGGCGGCCCTGAGCGCCCGGATGTTAACTCACACAGGAGGGACTCCATGGAGAGCCGCAAGTGGACGTTCGTGCGTGCGCTAGTCGCAGCAGTGGTCCTCGCCGCCGCGGGCGGCGCCGCCTTGGCGCAGGCGCCCCCGGTCAAGATCGGTCTGCTCGCGACGCTGGAGGGCCCGTTCGCGGCGGGCGGCCAGGACGGTATACGCGGCGCCGAGCTCGCCGTGCGCCAGCGCAACGGCGTGGTCGCGGGCCGCAAGATCGAGATCATCAAGGCCTCGTCCGACGCCAAGCCCGACGTGGCGGTGAACGCGACCCGCAAGCTCGTCGAGCAGGACAAGGTCGACATCATGGTCGGTCCGCTGTCGGGCTCCGAGGGCATCGCGGTCAAGGAGTACTCCAAGACCCAGCCCAACATCACGTTCATCAACGGCTCCTCGGGCGCCCAGGCCACGACGCTCGTCAATCCCTCGCCGAACTTCTTCCGCTTCAACACGGACGGCGGGCAGTGGATGGTGGGCCTCGGCAAGGCCGCGCTCGACAAGGGCTACAAGCGCGTGATGGTGATCGCGGAGGACTACGCGTTCCCGTACTCGCAGGTGCAGGGCTTCATGACGGAATACTGCAGGTTGGGCGGCAAGGTGCCGGTCAAGGCGTGGGTGCCCCTCGGCGGCAAGGACTACTCCTCCGTGATCGCGCGGATCCCGAAGAACGTGGACGCGCTGGTGGTGGTGCTGGGCGGCGCCGACGCGGTGAACTTCCTGAACCAGTACGAGCAGGCCGGCGGTGACAAGCCGCTCATCGGCGGCTCCATCACGGTGAGCCAGGACATCCTCAACTACCGGGGCAAGCGCCGCGACTCGCTCGTCGGCACCATCGCCGGCGCGCCGATCGCCGACGCCTACGACGCGCCCGAGTGGAAGGCGTTCGTCGCCGACTACAAGAAGAACTTCCCCGACGGCTACCCGAGCCCGTCGCTGTTCGCGCTCGTGTACTACTTCAACATGAAGGCGACGCTCGATGGCCTGGAGGCGGTGAAGGGCGACCTCTCGGACGGGCAGAAGAAGTACCGCGAGGCGCTCACGAAGCTGGTGCTCAAGACGCCCGTCGGCGACGTCAAGCTCGATCAGAACCGGCAGGCGATCGGCACGACGTTCGTCACCGAGGTGGTGAAGGACGCGCAGGGCAACCTCTACAACAAGGTGCTCCGGAAGATCGACAACGTGAACCAGACGCTGGGCCTGCCGCCCGCCGAGTTCAAGATCGGCTCGCGCGACGAGCCCAACTGCCCGTAGTGGCGACTTCGCCGACGCTCGTCTCCGGGGACGCCCTCGTGCTGGAGGGCGTCACCCGGAGCTTCGGCGCCCTGCGCGCGATCGAGGACATCTCGTTCTCGGTCGCCGTGGGGGAACGGCGCGCGGTGATCGGGGCCAACGGCGCCGGCAAGACGACGCTGTTCAACGTCGTCACCGGCGACTTCCCGGCGACGCGGGGCCGGGTGCGGTTCTTCGGCGAGGACGTGACCGCGCTGTCGCCCCACGAGCGCATCCGCATGGGGCTGCGACGCACGTACCAGTCTTCGCTCCTGTTCCGCGACCTCACGGTGCGTGACAACCTCTTCCTGGCCGTGCGCGGCGTCTCGCGCAACCGCTTCAGCTTCCTCCGAGCGTCGAGCAACGGTCCCGCCGAGGAGCTCCTCGAGCGGGTGCGGCTCACTCACGTCGCGACGTCCCCGGTGGCCGCGCTGTCCCACGGCCAGCAGCGCCAGCTCGAGATCGGCATGGCGCTGGCGGGCGCGCCCCGCCTCATCCTCTTCGACGAGCCCGCCGCGGGACTGTCGCCCGGCGAGCGCGCGGAGCTGGTGGCGCTGCTCAGGGACCTGCCGGGGCACATCGGCTTCGTCCTCATCGAGCACGACCTGGACATCGCGCTCCGCGTGGTCGACCGCGTCACCGTGATGCACAACGCGCGCGTGCTCAAGCACGGCAGCCCGGCGGCGATCGAGAACGACGCGGAGGTGCAAGCCATCTACATGGGGGAGCGACGCCACTGATCCTCGAGATCCGGAACCTGGACGTGTACTACGGCCGCGCCCACGCGCTGCAGGGCGTATCGCTCGGGCTCGCCCAGGGGGTCCTGGCCGTCGTCGGCCGTAACGGCATGGGCAAGACGACGCTGTGCAACGCCGTCACCGGCCTGGTGCGGGCCTCGGGGAGCGTCAAGCTCGCCGGCGAGGAGATCCTGGGGCTGGCGCCGAACGTGATCACAGCCAAGGGCGACGGCTACGTCCCGCAAGGCCGGCGCCTGTGGCCGTCGCTGTCCGTCGACGAGCATCTCCGGCTGGCCCGGCGCCGGGGCCCGTGGACGGTCGAACGCATCTACCAGACGTTCCCCCGGCTCGCCGAGCGCAAGGCCAACGGCGGCGCCGAGCTGTCGGGCGGGGCGCAGCAGATGCTTGCGATCGCGCGCGCGCTGTTGCTCAACCCGAAGCTGCTGGTCATGGACGAACCCACCGAGGGCCTGGCGCCGATCGTCGTGCAGCAGGTCGTGGCCATGGTGAAGGCCCTCGCCGCCGAGGGCGAGATCTCCGTGCTACTGATCGAGCAGAACCTCGGCGTCGCCATGGACATCGCCGACACCGTCGACGTGATGGTCAATGGCCGCATCGCGCGCTCGATGACCGCGGCCGAGCTGGCCGCCGACCGCGAGCTCCAGCAGCGCCTTCTCGGCGTGAACACAGACACCGATGACCCGCCGGAGACGACCGTCGAGGAGCCGGCCGCCCATCGGGTCCAGGTGCTCACCGTCAAGCGGGCCGCCGACTCGGTGGTGGCTGAACCGCCCGCACCCCAGGACGAGCGCACGATCGGCGGCGTGACCCGGTGGGGCGCCACCCACCGGGAGCACGGGGTGGCCGGGGAGAAGCCCGGAGAGACACGCACGCCGGAACCCCGCGTCATGGAATTCCCCGTGGCGCAGACCATTGGACGGGCGGCGTACATCGCCGGGACCTTCGACACCAAGGGACGCGAGCTGTTCTATCTGCGCAGCTGCCTCGAGAAGCTGGGGCTGCGGACGGTCACGGTCGACCTCGCCACGTCCGGCAAGCCGTCGCCCGCCATGGTCCATCCGCGTGAGGTGGCGCGGCACCATCCAGGCGGCGAGCGCGCGGTGTTCACCGGAGACCGCGGCTCCGCCGTGACCGAGATGGCCATCGCGTTCGAGGAGTTCGTGGCGCGGCGGCGCGACCTCGGCGGCCTCATCTCGGCGGGCGGGTCGGGTGGTACCGCGCTCGCCACGCGCGCGATGCGCCGCCTGCCCGTCGGCGTCCCCAAGGTGATGGTGTCCACGGTGGCGTCCGGGGACGTGAGGCCCTACGTCGGACCGTCCGACATCTGCATGATGCACTCGGTCACCGATATCTCGGGCATCAACCGCATCTCCGAGCGGGTGCTCACGAACGCGGCGCACGCGCTGGCGGGAATGCTGGCCTTCTCACGTCCGCCGTCGTCGGTCGACCAGGAAGGCAAGCCCGCTCTGGGTCTGACGATGTTCGGTCTGACCACGCCGTGCGTTCAGGCGGTGTGCAAGCGGCTCGAGGCCGAGTACGACTGCCTCGTCTTCCACGCCACGGGGACCGGCGGGCAGAGCATGGAGAAGCTCGCCGACTCGCGTCTGCTCGCCGGCGTGCTCGACATCACCACCACCGAGGTGGCCGACGAGATCGTGGGCGGTGTGCTCACGGCCGGCCCGTCGCGGATGGACGTCTTCTCGAGGGCCGCGATCCCCTACGTCGGCTCCTGTGGGGCCCTGGACATGGTCAATTTCTGGGCCAAGGCCACCGTGCCGGCGCGATTCAAGGACCGGAACCTGCACGTGCACAACCCGAACGTCACGTTGATGCGAACCACGCCCGACGAGGCGTCACGCATCGGCCGCTTCATCGTCGACAAGCTGAATCGCATGGAGGGCCCGGTGCGCTTCCTGGTACCCGAGGGCGGCTTCTCGGGTCTCGACCGGCCGGGCGGTCCGTTCTGGGACCCGGCCGCCAACCGGGCCCTGGTCGATGTCATCGCGTCGAACTTCCGCGCCGGGACGAACCGGAAACTGCTGAAGCTCCCGCACCACGTCAACGACCAGGCGTTTGCCGACGCGCTGGTGGCGGCCTTCAACGAGATCAGGACCCCATGGCCAGAATTGCGCGCAAAGACATCCTGACGACGCTGCGCGGGCTGGTGCGCCGCGGCGAGCCGATCATCGGCGGCGGCGCCGGCACCGGCCTGTCCGCCAAATGCGAGGAGGCCGGCGGCATCGACCTCATCGTCATCTACAACTCGGGCCGCTATCGCATGGCCGGGCGTGGCTCGCTCGCCGGCCTGCTGGCCTACGGCAACGCCAACGAGATCGTGCTCGAGATGGCTCGTGAGGTGCTGCCCGTCGTCACGCGCACGCCGGTGCTGGCCGGGGTCAACGGCACCGATCCCTTCCTCCTGGTCGATCCATTCTTGATGACCCTCTGCGACCTGGGCTTCTCGGGAATCCAGAACTTCCCCACCGTGGGACTCTTCGACGGCGTGATCCGGGCGCAGCTCGAGGAAACCGGCATGGGCTATGGGCTCGAGGTCCAGCTCGTCGAACGCGCGCGGAAGCTCGACCTGCTCACGACGCCCTACGTCTTCTCCGAGGAGAACGCCCGCGACATGGCCCAGGCCGGCGCCGACATCGTCGTCTGCCACATGGGGCTCACCACCGGCGGCGCCATCGGCGCGCGCACCGCGCTGTCGCTGAAGGACTGCGTTCCGCTGATCGAGGCATGGGCGGCGGCCGCGCGCGCGGCGAACCCGGACATTCTGGTGCTGTGCCACGGCGGGCCGATGGCGACCCCGGACGACGCCGCCTACATCTTGCAGGCGTGCCGGAGCTGTCACGGGTTCTACGGCGCCTCCAGCATGGAGCGCCTGCCCGTGGAAACCGCCTTGACCGAGGCCACTCGGACCTTCAAACGCATCGGGATCAGGCGCAAGGAGAACGCATCATGACAGGAGCCCAACTCGGACAGGTCATCCTGGCCCTCATCGCTGTCGCGGCGCTCGTCGCGATCGTCGCCTGGCTGCTCAACTGGCTCTACCTGCGCTCCTCGAAGGAGCGGGCGTTCGTGCGCACCGGCTTCGGCGGGCAGAAGGTCGTGCTGAACGGCGGCGCGCTGGTGCTGCCGATCATCCACGAGGTGATCCCGGTGAACATGAACACGCTGCGCCTGGAGGTGACGCGGGGCCGCGAGCGCGCGCTCATCACCAAGGACCGCATGCGCGTGGACGTCACCGCCGAGTTCTACGTCCGGGTGCAGGCGGGGGCGGAGGCGATCGCCGCGGCCGCGCAGACGCTGGGCCAGCGCACCATGCAGCCGGAGATGCTGAAGGAGCTCGTGGAAGGCAAGTTCGTCGACGCGCTGCGCACGGTGGCCGCCGAGATGACCATGGAGGAGATGCACGAGAAGCGCGGCGACTACGTGAGGCGCGTGCGCGCCGTGGTGTCCGCCGATCTCCTGCAGAACGGTCTCGAGCTCGAGACGGTGTCACTCACCCAGCTCGACCAGACCGCGATGGAGTTCTTCAATCCGTCGAACGCCTTCGACGCCGAGGGCCTGACGCGGCTGACCGAGACCATCGAGACGCGCAAGAAGAAGCGCAACGACATCGAGCAGGACACCATGATCCAGATCCGCAACAAGAACCTGGACACCGAGCGGCAGGCGCTCGACATCGACCGTGACCTCGAGTACGCGCGCCTGGAGCAGTCCCGCGAGCTGGAGGTGAAGCGGGCGGCGCAACGTGCCGACATCGCGCGCGAGAAGGCGCTGAAGGATCAGGAGGCCGAGCGGGCGCAGATCCAGGCGCGCGAGGCGGTGGATCGCGCGCGCATAACCTCCGAGCGCGCGGTCGAGGAGGAGCGCATCGCGCGCGAGCGGCAGATCGAGGCGCTCGAGATCGAGCGGCGCAAGACGATCGAGCTCGCCGAGCAACAGCGGGCCATCGCCATCGCCGAGCAGTCGAAGCTCCAGTCCGAAGCGCAGGCCGCCGCCGACCAGGCGCGCGCGAGGGCCGTGACCGAGGAGGAGCGCGTGTTCACCGCGCGCGACACCGAGACCGCCGAGCGCCGCAAGCGCGTCGAGATCGTGCAGGCCGAGGGCGAGGCGGAGACGAGTCGCATCCGCGCGCTGGCGGCGAAGATCCGCCATGAGGTCGAGGCCGAGGGGCTCACGCTCATGAACACGGCGGCTAATCTATTGACCCCCGAGGCACGCCAGTCGGCGCTTCGCCGTCAGCTCATCGACAAGCTCGAGGG
>WNGC01003449.1_pt1 | contig 12557 bp, 11 predicted proteins | sample 5400051 | NCBI WGS metagenome assembly WNGC01 (sample SAMN13153368, study PRJNA577476) | soil metagenome | isolation source: 20 cm soil or saprolite under grassland replicate 2 | place: USA:California | collected 2016-06-15 | reverse complement strand
CGGTGGCCGGCATACCTATCTATCTATGGGCAGTCCAACGAATCGGCCACGTCGCCGGCCTCGCGTTCCTGGGCTCCTACCTTCTCTTCTGGGGTGTGCTGGCGGGCGTGGTGTTCGACTTCCACCACGTCGTCTTCGCGGTGCCGGCGATATCGACCGCGCTGTACGCCACGCTCAACAAGCAGAACCGCCTGCTGTGGGCGTCGGTGGCGGTGGCGATGCTCACACGCGAAGACGTCGCCCTGACGGTGATCGCGCTCGGCCTCTTCATCGCCGTGTTCCAGCGCCGGTGGCTGGTCGGTGCGGCGATGGCGATCGCCAACGGAGTGTGGTTCGTGCTGCTGCTCGATGTCGTGATGCCTGCGGTCGGGGGCGTGCCGTATCAGCACTGGACGTACCAGTCGCTCGGCAAAGGGCCACTGAGCGCCGCGCTCCAGGTGCTCGAGAACCCCCTTCGCAGCCTGCAGCTGCTGGTCACCCCGTTCGAGAAGGTCCGAGTCGGAGCCGCTTCGTTCGCCAACTGGCTGTTCCTGCCGCTGTTGTCGCCACTCGTGCTGATCGCGGTCCCGAGCTTCCTCGAGCGCTTCTGGTCGTCGTCGCCGACCTTCTGGTCCTTCCATTACCAGTACTCGATGCTGCCCGCGCCGATCCTCACGTTCGCTGCGATCGACACCTGCGCGCGCATGCGCTCGTGGTGGCGCGGCCGCCTCGGGGGCGCGGCCTCGATCGCCCTGCCAGTCGGCGCGCTGGCAGCCTCAGCGCTGCTGAGCTTCGGAGCGGTCCAGTCGCTCGCCGAGCTGGGGAACTACGTCTCGGATGAGACCGCGGCGCAGATCCAGGGATGCCTGGACGTCATCCCGGCCGGCGCCAGCGTGGCCGCAACCGACGCCCTGGTTCCGCACCTGTCCGACCGCAGCCACATCTATGAGGTGACTACGAATTCGGACACCGACTACATCGCCATCGACGTCTCGACCCTTGGCACGTTCAACCCTGTGGACACCCAGCTGCGCGCGATCATCAAGTCCTCGCTCGGAGGCGGCTACGGCGTGGCCTGCTCGAAGGGGCTGACCGCGGTGCTGATTCGAGGGTCTGGCTCCGCGCAGCTGTCCGACCAGATGCAGCACTGGCTCGGGGCAACCTGCCTCGGGTCGGCATGCGGGGCCCTTCCTTAGAGGCGGGCGACCCGATGGGCATCCGGCAGCGTTAGGGGATTGAAACCGATGGTTTGGGAGAGCCTGGGCCGGCTCGGGAGGCCGCTGGTCGTGATGCTGGCGGTGATCCTGGCGCTCGTTCTGGTCGACGTCGGGATCGTGGCCGTGCGCCTGACTTCGGGCCATCCGGTCGGCTCCCAGCAGGCCGGCCAGCAGCAGGACAAGAACGCAGGCAAGCATCCGTGCAATCACGGCAGCGAGGTCTCGAAGGCCGCGCATCAGCACAAGGGCGGCAAGAACGTCAGCGGCGTGGCCAAGAGCAACGCCGGCAAGAACGGCTCATGCAGCTCATCGACAAGCTCACAGGGAGGGTCGTCCGAGCCGGACGATTAGCGAAGAGGTGGGGCCCTCCCCACCATGTGGGGAGGTAGGTGGGGAGGTTCAAGTCACCCATCTCCAACGACTCACGGTGGGGACCCCTTGGGCGCCGCCTAACGCGGCGGCCGGCGATCGAGTAATCCGCATAATCACGTTGTGAGCACAGTCGCCGGCATCCGATTCAAGGTCACCGCGACCAAGTCGCCACTCCCAGCCGCCGAGCGCGAGCGGCGCCTGGCCAGCCCGGGCTTCGGGCGGGCCTTCACCGACCACATGATCTCGATCAAGTGGGAAGTTGAGCGCGGCTGGTATGACGCCGAGCTGCGTCCATATGGCCCCCTCTCGCTCGACCCCGGAACCGTGTTCCTGCACTACGCCCAAGGCATCTTCGAGGGGCTCAAGGCCTACCGCCAGCCCGATGGCGGCGTGGCCGTTTTCCGCCCCGACGCGAACGCAGCCCGCTTCCGCCGCTCTTCTCGCCGCATGGCGCTGCCGGAGCTGCCCGAGGAGACGTTCATCGAGGCGATCGACCTGCTCCTCCAGCACGACCACGCGTGGGTGCCCTCGGCGCCCGACCACAGCCTGTACCTGAGGCCATTCATGTTCGCGAGCGACGTGGGGCTGGGCGTGCACCTCGGCGGCGAGGTGACGTTCCTGCTCATCGCGTCGCCCTCGGGCTCTTACTTCAAGTCCGGCGTCAAGCCGGTCACGGTCTGGCTCGAAGAGAAGTACACGCGGGCCGCGCCGGGCGGCACGGGTGAGGCGAAGGCGGGCGGCAACTACGCCGGAGGCCTGATCGCGCAAGCGCAGGCGGCGCGGGAGGGCTGCGACGACGGGGTGTGGCTGGACGCTGCCGAGCACAGATGGATCGAGGAGATGGGCGGCATGAACCTGTGCCTCATCTCCAACAAGGGCGGCCGCCCGACCCTCGTCACGTCTCCTTTGACCGGCACCCTTCTACCGGGCGTGACACGCGACTCGTTGCTAAAGCTCGCGGGCGATCTCGGCTATGGGGCGGAGGAGCGGCGCGTGAGCGTAAGCGAGTGGCGCGATGGCTGCGCGGACGGATCGATCGCCGAGGCGTTCGCGTGCGGCACCGCGGCGGTGATCACCCCGATCGGCGAGGTGCGCTCGGCGCATGGCGGGTGGAAGATCGCCGGCGGTGCGGCGGGGCCGATCTCGATGAAGCTGCGCGAAGCCCTGGTGTCGATCCAGCGGGGCACTGCTCCGGACCCGCATCACTGGATGCGTAAGCTTCAGCTATAGCTTCCAACAGCGTGTGACCCTGCGGGGTATCGCACCAATGGAGGTGCAGTGATGGCCAAGCAGAGGGTGGTGATCGTCGGCGGTGGCAGCGGCGGTGACGCCGCCGCCTTCATGCTGCGCAAGAAGGGCTTCGACGGCGAGGTGACGATCCTCAGCGCCGACCAGGATCGACCTTACGACCGTCCCTATCTGTCCAAAGAGTTCCTTCGTGGTGAGGTCGATCTGCCCAAGGTGTACCTGCACGGCGAGGAGGACTACTCGGGGCAGGGCATCGAGCTGCGCTTGAACACGCGCGTCAGCGGCGGGTCACTGCAGCAACGCAGGCTTGAGCTCGAGTCCGGCGACCACGTTGACTTCGACGTGCTCGTGCTATCGCTCGGCGGCACGCCGCGGTGGCTGCCGAGCGTGCCTCACGCGGCGAACGTCTTCACGCTTCGCACGCTGCGCGACAGCGACGCCATCAAGCAAGCGCTGCAGGCAAGCAAGCGGCTGCTGCTGGTCGGAGCGGGCTTCATCGGTGCCGAGGTCGGCGCCTCGGCTCGCTCGCTGGGCAAAGAGGTGTTGATGGTGGAAGCCGCGCCGGTGCCGCTGTCCCGCGCGCTCGGCGACGAGGTCGGGCGCGTGTATGCCTCGATCCACCGCGACCACGGCGTCGACGTGCGCACCGGCACGCAGGTGGAGGACTGGCACCTCAAAGGCGACCGCGTGACCGACGTCTCCTTGACCGACGGCAAGCGGGAAGAGGTCGACATGGTGCTCCTGGCGGTCGGAATCGACCCCAACCTCGACCTGCCCAAGGCGCTGAACCTTCCCATCGAAGGCCCTGGCGTTCGGGCCGATGAGGCCTTGAAAGCCGCGGAAAACGTCTACGTCGCCGGCGACATCGCCTTCCACCACCATCCGCTCCTCGGCCGCGCGATCCGCGTCGAGCACTGGGAGGTCGCCAAGGGCCAGGGCCGCGGCATCGCCACCTCGATCGCGGCAGGCAAAAGCACTCCGTACGCCAAGGTCCCTTATTTCTGGTCCGACCAGTACGACGTCAGCCTCGAGTACCGCGGCAACGCATCGGGCGAGGACCAGGCGGTGTGGCGCGGCGACCGCGACGGCCTCCATTTCTCGGTGTTCTATCTGCGCGACGGCATGGTCGATGCGGTGCTCTCCATGAATGACAAAGAGGGCGGAGAGGCCGGCGCGAAGCTCATCGAAAGCCGGCACAAGGTCGACGCGAAAGCGCTGAGCGACAGCAAGGTCGACCTCGCCCAGCTGGCGCCGGCGGGGAAGTCCGGCTAGGCCGGCACCGGCTCGACGCGGACCCGCGCGTCGACGATCACGGCTCCGTGCTCGTTCACAACGACCGGGTTGAAGTCGACGTCGGCGATCTCCGAGTGCGCGTCGGCCAGCGCCGCGACGCGCATCAGAACGTCCTCGAGCGCCCCCACGTTCACGGGCGTCGCGCCTCGGTAGCCGTCGAGCAGCGGATACGTCGCCAGCGAGCGGATCATCGTGGCCGCGTCGGTGCGGCCGAGCGGCGTCAGGCGCACCTGCGCGTCCTTCATCAGCTCCGCCTGGCGCCCCGCCGCGCCGACGGCAACGACCGGCCCGAAGTGGCGGTCCTGGACGACGCCCACGAGCATCTCGACACCGGCCGGCGCCATGCGCTGGACCATGAACGCCTGGACCTTCTGGCCGATCGCCGCCATGCGCTGCGCGATGTCCTTCGCCGCCGCCTCGACCTCGTGCGAACCCTCCAGGTCGAGGCGCACCGCGCCCGCATCCGACTTGCGGATGAGCCCGGCGACCAGCCCCTTCAACGCCACCTTGCCGCCGAGCTTCTTGGCCGCGTCGCCAGCATCGTGCGGCGTGGCAACGAGCACCGACTCGGCCGGTGCGAGCCCGTAGCAGGCGAGCAGAGCCGTCACCGCCGCGGGCGGCAGCCAGCCTGGACCCTGCGCCAGGGTCGCGGACAGAACGGCCGCGGCGCGATGCGCGTCGACACCCTCCAGCGGTGGCGCGGGCTCCGACGGCGATTGGCGCCAGGAGGCATATCGATGCGCATGGCCCAGCGCGCGGGCCGCGTCCTCCGGAAACGGGTAGGTGGGGATGCGGAGCGCGCCGGATCGCAGCAGGCTGGGCGCATCGGGCACTGACATGAACACGGCCACCATCGGTATGGCCTTGGGCAGCGAGGCCGCGGCGTCCATCACTCCGCGCGCAGCGTCCTCCGCGTTGCTGCCCACCTGCGGCGTGTAGATGATGATCAGCGCGTCCACGTCCTTCGATCCCGCGAGCGCGGTGATCGCCCGCCGGAATTCATCAGCCGAGGCCTGCGCGAGCAGCGTCACGGGGTTGTGCACGAGCGCTGTCGACGGCACGAGGCCGGCCAGCGCGGCCTTCACCTCCTCCTGCAGCTCGGGCACTTTGAGTCCGCGAAACTCGCAGGAGTCGGCGCACAGGACGCCAGGCCCGCCCGCGTTGGTGATGATGCCCACGCGGTTGCCGGCGGGCAGCGGCTGATCGCTCAGCACCTGCGCGGTTCCGAACAATTCCGCCAGCGTCGCCGTGCGGATGATGCCTGCCTGCTGGAACAGCGCGTCCTCGCTGACGCTCGAGGTCGCGAGCCGGATCGCGGACGGCCGCACGACGACGCCTGAGTGCGAAGTCGTCGCCGCGCGTGCGCCTGCGGCGGACCTGCCGCCTTTGACCGCGAGGATCGGCATCGTGCGCGCCGCACGGCGCGCGACATGCGAGAACTCGCGCGGGTCGCCGAACGTCTCGAGGTAGAGCATCACGAGGTTCGTGTCGGGGTCCGCTTCCCAGTACTGCACCAGGGCGGTGGCGGAAATGTCCGTGTTGTTCCCCGACGAAACGAATGACGAGAAGCCCGTGCCCTGCGCGCGCGCCAGGTCGAGGATCGCGGCGCCGAGGCTGCCGCTCTGGGAGAGGAATCCGATCCTGCCCGGGAGCGGCAGGGTCGGGATGACGCTGGCGTTGAGGCTCACCTCGCGCGACGTGTTCAGCACGCCCGAGCAGTTTGGGCCGACGAGGCGCATGCCGGAGCGCCGGCAGATCTCCATCAGCTGCCGCTGGTACTCGACTCCTTCAGCCCCAGCCTCGGCGAAACCGGGGGAGACGACAACCAGCGCGTGCACGCCCTTGGCGGCGCAATCCTCGGCGGCCTGGACCGTCTCGGCCGGCTGGCTGGTGATCACCGCCGCGTCCACCTCGCCCGGCACGTCCTTCACCGATGTGTACGCGGGATAGCCCTCGACTGCGGCGCCGGTGCCGTTGACCAGGTGCAGGCGGCCCCTGAAGCCGCCGTTGACGATGTTGTGCAGCACGACGCCGCCCGCTGTCGGGCCCTCGAGCGGGCTGCCGATGATGGCCAGCGAGCGCGGGGCCAGGAATCGCTTGACCGCCGCTTGCGCCGACAGCGAGTGGCGGCGTTCGAAGTGCATGCCTGCCTCTTCGCTGAGTGCGGTCGGCATCTCGGCGTGGATCTCGCCAGGCTCCGAGCGCAGCCGTAGCGGGAAGCCGCTCTCGCGAAGCATGTCGAGCATGCGGTGGTTGTCCGCCTTGACCACCGCCTCGAACACCTCGATGCCGCCGCGCGCCGCGGCGTCCGCGAGCTGGGCGAACAGCAGCAGCCCAAGGCCCCGGCCCTGGAAATCGTCGGCGATGGCGATGCCCATCTCGGCGCGCCGGCCGCCGGTGACGATGTACACCGCGTGGGCGACGATCAGGTTGCCCGAGCTCGCCACCAGGCCGAACTGCGACTCGTAGTTGGAGATGACCAGGCGCTTGGCGACCTCGGCTACGTCCTGCGGCGCGGCAAAGAAGCGAAATGCGAGCGACGAAGGAGACAGGCCGCCGTAGAACGACGTCAACGCGGCCTCGTCATGGGCCTCCACCGGCCGCACGGCGACCGTCGAGCCATCTTTGAGGACGAGCGTCGAGTCGGGCGCGGGCGGGGCTGCGCTCACGGTGAGCGCAGATTACAGGCGAAGCCGCCCGCGATCCCCGGTTAGCGCATTACGGTCGCCGCCCTAAGGCGACGGGATTATTCCAGGCAGCACGTAAGCCTCGATCATGGCCACGATCCCGACCAGGGTCGTGAGGATGAGGCTGTATTTGATGACGCGCGCGAAGATCGCGCCCTCGGCGCCGACCTTGTTGACCCCGGCCGCACCAACCGACAGGTTCTGAGGGCTGATCATCTTGCCCATCACGCCGCCGGACGAGTTAGTGCCGGCGGTGAGGATGGGGCTCACGTTGCCGAGCTGCTGCGCAGTCTGAGCCTGCAGCGGCCCGAACAGGGTGTTGGACGACGTGTCGCTGCCGGTGAGGAACACGCCGAGCCAGCCGAGGAATGCCGCGACGAAGGGGAAGACGAATCCGGTCTTCGAGAAGGCGATGGCGAGGCTTGACGTCATGCCCGAGAAGTTCATGAGGTACGCGATCGAAAGGATGAACGCGATGGTCACGATGGGCAGCGCGAGCTGGCGCAGGGTCTGCGCGTACACCTTGAAGAAGTTCACGCGCCGTCTCCTGACCACCATCACCAGCCACGCGACGATGCAGGCGTAGAAGACAAGCGAGCCTGCGGCCGCGAGGAAGTTCCAGTCGAACGGGTTCAGGTACGCGGTCGGCTTGGAGACGATCGGCTTCTCGCGCTCGACGAGCGACACCGGCGCGCCTTTGGCGTTGGTCGTGTAGGTGCCCGGCCAGAAGAAGTTCCAGTCAGGGAACTTGAAAGCCTGGCGATCGGCGGTCGCCGTCGGTCCGAACCACGGCGTCGGACACAGCTTGAACGCAGGCGTGCCGCACTTGAGGTCGGCGGTGAGGTTCGTCGGCGTCGTCAGCTTGGTGAGCCCGGGCAGGTTGCCCATCTGGCCGATCAGGATCACGACCACCAGCACGACGTACATGAAGTAGGCCGCCAGCGGGCTCGCAGGCTTTTGCGCTGGGGCTCGCGTCGCCGCGGCCTCACCGGGAAGGTCCGAGGACGCGCCCATCACGGGACGCGGCTGGGCCATCGGCGCCGCCGTGGCGGGCTCATCCTTGAAGCGGAAGGTCTGCGCCGGCTTCCAGACCCGAAGCAGCAGCGCGAGGCAGCCCATGGAAACGAGCGCCGCCAGGATGTCGGTGAGCTCCGGTCCGACGTAGTTGGAGATGAGGAACTGGACGACCGCGAATGAGACTCCTGTCAGCAGCACCGCCGGCAGGATCTCCCGCATCCGGCGCCAGCCCGCCATCACGACGATCAGGTAGGCCGGGATCAGGATCGAGAACAACGGCAGCTGGCGGCCGACCATCGCCGACAGCGCTCGCGTGGTGCTCGCGGCGTCGGTGTGGCCGAGGATCGGCGCCACCAGGCCGCCCAGAGTGGTGATGGGGATGCCGATGGATCCGAAAGCGACAGGCGCTGTGTTCGCCAGCAGCGCCAGCACCGCTGCGGTGACGGGCTCGAAGCCGAGGCTCGCCATGATCGAAGCGGTGATCGCCACCGGCGCGCCAAATCCGGCGATGCCCTCGAGCAGGGCGCCGAAGCTGAACGCGACCAGAAGCGTCTGCAGCCGGCGGTCTTCGGTGAGCCGCGTCAGCGACTGCTTGATGGCTTCGAAGTCGCCGCTGGCGACCGTGAGGTTATGGAAGAAGATGGCGTTGAGGACGATCCAGGAGATCGGCCACAGGCCGAAGGCCATGCCCTCGGTGGCGGCGCCGACAGTGATGCCGAGCGGCATGCCCCACACGAGCCAGCCCAGCACCGCGGCCGTGAGCATGGCCGTGATGGCGCAGATCCACGCCGGCAGGCGCAGCACGGCCAGCATGACGAAGAGGACATAGAGAGGAAGACCGGCCACCAGGGCCGAAAGCAGCAGGCTGTCGCCAACAGGCTGGTACGCCTGTTGGAAAGTGAGCAATATGCCCATATCCCATCACCCCCGCAAACCGACTAAACCGCAGCTACCCTCAATTCAAGATCAGCGGCGCGGTTTTTGCAACTTACGGAACCCTGCGTTTGTATACAGCGGCGCGCTTCACGCGCCCTCGAAACGCGCTTTTGTATACAAACACTGGTTATCGGGGCAGCTCGGGCACCAGCCACGGCAGCGCCTCTCCCATCGGCCGCACCAGCGTCTCGTACTGGTGGGGCGTGATGAGATCGCTCGCCACCAGCGCCAGCGCAGAGCCGAAGGCGGCGTCCTCGGCCTTGTGTCCGATGTCGCCGTGCTCGGCCCTCCAGGAGACGAGGGCCTGCCCCGACTCCGTCATCCCGAACAGGGAGCTGCGCAGCGCGTCCCAGGCGGGGCCGCGGTCGTTCTGCTCGATCGCGTGGGTCGCAGCGCGTTCCGCCTCGTGGTACGCGGCGTGCCTTGTGCCGGCGGCGAAGTCGTCCCATCCCTGCGCCGCGCGCTCGACCCCGGCGGGTCCCATCACCCGGATGTCGGACATCAGGCGCGCCAGCGTCCGGTCGTGCTCAGGAAACCCATAGCCCTCCGCGTCGAACCCCACGGCAGCTAGCGTAACCGGCGACTTCAGCCGGCGTCGGAGATGACAATCGAGTCGACGGGATGGATCTCGTTCCAGCCGTGATCGAGGTCCAGCACCCACGGGCCGTAGATGTCGATGTGGTCGCCCGGACCGGGGATCGGCATTTCGGTCGCCGGGCACTCGGCGGCTGCGTTCGCGTCGGGCGGGTTGGTTTCCAGCGGACAGTCGGGAGTGATCTCGCCTTGGTTGCCAGCGGGCAGTCAGGAGTGATCTCGCCCAGCAGCGCCGGCTTGCCCTCGAAGTGGTTCTCAGCATTCAGCAGCGACTCGTACCCGGGGTCGACGCGGAACCACACGTGACGGTCGCCGTCCGGCTCTCTGATCACCTGCACCACCACGCCGGCGGCCCGCTGGCAGGCCTTCAGAACCTGAAGGCGATCGGGCTGCCACACCCCCGCCTCCGGAGCCTCCGCCCGGCAGCCCGGCGAAGGGGTGGACGTCGCGCGCGGCGAGGCTGACGCGGCGCTGCTCGAGCTGCACGCGCCCGCCACCAGCAGCAGGGCCGCTGCCAGCGTCAGCGCAGGTAGGCGGGTACCCATCGAAAGCTGCTGATGGCGATGGGGCCAGCGCCGGACACGATCACCTGGGCGTTGAGCACCAGCGCCAGGTAGTACAGCCAGCGGAATCCGTCGTCGTTGATCGCGAACGCGACTGTGAACGCGAGGTTCGCCGCGAGCAGCAGCCCAAGCAGGCCGGCCCACCGCGTGGCCAGGCCCACGATGAGCAGCACCGCAACCACCGTCTCGCCAACGCCCTGCACGACGCCGAACAGGAACCAGTTGGGCGCGACGACGCTCTCGAGGAACTGGTGCAGGCCCGGGATGGGGTTGGCGTCGGCAGTGCCCTTGATGACGCTCTTCATCCAGTCGACGCCGTTCCATTTCTGGCTCGCGAAGTACAGCCAGTAAAGGCCGACTGTGATGCGCAGCAGGCTCGGCCAGTACTTGCTCAGCTCATTCATGGTCGTTGGTCACCACCACCAGGAGGTTCATCGCCGGGTCCGCGGCCAGCGCGACCGCGGGCAGGCCGGACGCCAGCTTCTTCACGGTTCCGTCGGCCAGGATGGCCACCACCTCGCGGTCTCCGTGCGCTGCCACGAACCTGGTGTCGCCGGACATGAGCACCTGGTCAGGGTCACGCAGCAGCGCCAGCGTTTCGAACTTCTCGGTCGCCGGGTCGAACGCGAACACGCCCCCGAGGTCCTCGTCCTCGCTCGGGCCCTCGGCCGCGACCAGGATCGTGCCGTGGCCGCCCGGCGAGAGCCAGAACGGAAAGAGAGGCATCGGCAGCCCGACGACGTGCAGGTCACCCGCGCGCACGAGCTCGGCCCGTTCATAGTCGGCTGTCCACATCGATCTCACCCCTGGTGCCCGCGACGATCACACGCCCTGACGCGTCAAGGCTCACCATGCCGGGCCCGGCCTTGACGGGATGGCTCGCGAGCTTCTTGCCCGTGGCGGGGTCAAGCTCCACCACCGCCGCGCCGGAGAACAGGCTCACGAAGAGCCGCGAGTCGTGCAGCAGCAGGCCGAAGGGCGCGCCGCCGGTGTGCACGCGCCACCTGACGTGCAGGTCAGGCAACTTGACCGCGTAGACGTCGCCGGGCGAGCTGTCGGCGACGTAGGCGGTGCGGCCGTCATCGGACACGATCACGGCCACCGGGTCGGACCCTATGGTCGCCTCGGCCTTCTTCGTGCCGCCATCGAGAGATAGAAGGGCGAGGCCGCCGGTCTCGTGGTTCGCGGACGGCGAGGCGCCCGCGCACGACGTGGCGAGCACCAGCGCGCCCGCGACCGCTAGCGAATGACGCGTAGGACCGAGTCGGTGGCGAGCTGAAAGGCTCTGGCTGCCGGCTTCATGTGCATCTTGTTCAGGCGGTGCTGGATCGCGCCCTTGAGGATGGCCGCTCGCAGCTTGTGCTCGGAGAAGTCGGTGTTGAACAGCAGGCGGTTGTGCCTCACCTTGTGCCACTCGCCGTGCTGCCTGCGCTCGCGGACCCGCTCGTAGAAGCCAGTGCCCGGCAGCGGGTAGGCGATCGTGTAGCTCACGTAATCGAGCGGCAGGCTCGACGAGAAGTTGATGCTGCGGATCAGCGAGTCGGTGGTCTCGCCGAGGTACCCCACCATGAAGAAACCGGCGGCCTTGATGCCGGCGGCCACGCAGGCCTCGACCGCCGCGCGAGCCTGGTCGGGCGTGATGCCTTTCTTCATCTCCTTCAGCACGTTCTCGTCGCCCGACTCGATGCCGAAGAAGATCCGCTTGCAGCCCGCGCGATGCATCTGGTCGAACAGCGCCCTGTCGACATGCGTGACGCGACTGAGGCATTCCCACGTGAGCGGCAGGTGCGCCTCCTCGATCGCCTGCGCGAGCTGGAACGTGCGCTTGTAGTTGAGGGTGAACAGGTCGTCGGACATCCAGATGTGGTCGTAGCCGAGCTCGGCGATCTCGCGCATCTCGGCCACGACCGACTCGACGGGCCTCGCGCTGAAGAGATCACCGAACACCGACTTGTGGCAGAAGTCGCAGCGGAATGGGCAGCCGCGCGTCGACATCAGCGGCGTCGTGGCGTCCTTCCAGTGCCGGCGCCAGTACGCGACGTACTCGGCGTTTGGGATGTCGCCGCGATACGGCAGTGGCAGGTTGCTCATGTCCTTGGTGCGCACGCGCGGCTCGGTCCTGACGACGTTGCCGTCACGCTTGAATACGAGCCCGTCCACGTCCTCGAAGCGCCGGTCGTCGAGGTGCTCCATAATCCCGAGGATCGTCTCCTCGCCCTCGCCGACGGCGACGAGGTCGAAGTTGTCGACGAACGTCTCGGGCTCGCCCGAAGGGTACGGGCCGCCGACCACCGTCAGCGCCTTGTCGCGCACCTGCGCGGCCAGCGACAGAGCCTCGTCCTGCATCGTGATCATGCAGTAGATGCCGATCACTCTCGGCCGCAGGCTCTCGATCTGCTCGAGGACCTCGCGCCGATCCAGGAACGTGTGGTCGATGTGCCGCACCGAGTAGCCCGCGCGGCGCAGCGACGCGCTGAGGTACATGAGCCCGAGCGAGGGCATGATCCAGTGCCGTCCGTGCTCGGGCGCTCGCTGTGGGTAGACAAGTACGACGTCAACGCGCTCTGCGCTCATTTCGCCTCCTGCACGTTGATGTGGTAGCGAGCTCCGGTGAACGGGCCCGAGAAGATGTAGTCGAGGCCGGCCCAGTC
>WNGC01003114.1_pt1 | contig 12558 bp, 10 predicted proteins | sample 5400051 | NCBI WGS metagenome assembly WNGC01 (sample SAMN13153368, study PRJNA577476) | soil metagenome | isolation source: 20 cm soil or saprolite under grassland replicate 2 | place: USA:California | collected 2016-06-15 | reverse complement strand
ACGCCCGCGGCGATTCGCTGCACATTGTAGTTGAGGCCGAGAATGTTGACCAGATTGAAGGCGACGAAGAGGACCAGGAGTCCGGCCACGGTTCCACCGACGCCACCCCGGCCGCCCTCGAACGTGGTGCCCCCGAGAACGACCGCGGCGAGGGCGTCGAACTCGAAGCCGCGCCCGGCGAAGGTACTGGAGACGCCCGAGCGCGCGAGCAGCGCGATGCCCCCGAGGGCGGCGAGGAGGCCCGAGAGCGTGTAGGTGGCGACCGTGAGGCGAGCGGCCGGCACGCCCGCGAGGTGGGCCGCCCTGGGGTTGCTGCCCACGAGGTAGAGACTCCGCCCGAAGCGGGTGGTGCGCTGGACGAGCGCCGCGATGAGGGCGGCCGCGAGGAACAGCAGCGCGAGGACGGGAACGAGGCCGCCGATGCGCTGGTTGAAGAACTCGCGGAAACCGGGCGCCACGATGCCCCGCGCGGTGCCGCCCGAGTAGATCTGGGTCAGGCCGTAGACGGCGACGGCGGTTCCGAGCGTCAGGATGAACGGGGACACGCGGTTCCAGGCGATCAGGACGCCGTTGGCGAAGCCGATCGACGTCCCGAGCGCGAGCGTGGCGGTGAGCGCGTAGCCGATGTTGCCCGCCTCGCCATCCATCAGCACGGCCGCCACCACCGCGGCCAGCGAGATCACGGCGCCGACCGAGAGGTCGACGCCGCCCATGACCATCACCAGGGTGACGCCGATGGCTGCCATGCCGACCGGCGCTGCCTGGCGCACCATGTTGAGGAGGTAGGCCGGCTGGAGGAAGGCGTCCGAGAACAGGGCGGCGACGCCCAGCAAGGCCAGGAGCACGACCCAGATCGCCGATCGCTCGACCCAGCCGGCGCCGAGCGCACAGACGATCGCCGCCGGGCGTGGGCGGGGCCGCTCCGCCTCCGTGCTCACGCGAAGGCTCGTCGGCGGCCCGGCTGGTTGATCAGGATGGCGCCGATCACGATGAGGCCCTTGAGCAACATCTGGATGAACGAGGAGATCTGCAGGAGGTTGAGCACGTTGTTGGCGAGGCCCAGCAAGAGGACGGCCGCCAGGGTGCCGGCGACGCTGCCGCGGCCGCCGGCCAGCGAGGTACCGCCCAACACGACGGCGACGATCGCGTCGAGCTCGAACCCGGCGCCCGCGTGAGGGTAGCCGACACCGAGCCGGCCGGCGACGAGGAGCCCTCCGATCGCCGCGCTCACACCCGAGATCACGAACACGTTCGCCGCGACGCGGTCGGTGTCGATGCCGGCGCGCCGGGCATTGTCCCGGCTCCCGCCCACCGCGCGGACGTGCATCCCGAATCGCGTCCGCGTGAGGGTGACGTGCGCTCCGCCCGCCAGGAGCAGAACGAGAAGCAGCGCCACGGGCAGGCCGAGGAGCCGGCCGTCGGCGAGCCACGCGATCGGGGCGGGCACCCGGCCGACGCTGCGATCCGTATACGTGAAAATGATGCCCTGGAACACGCTCATGGTACCGAAGGTCAGGATGAGCGGGTGGATCCGGAGGCGGTTGTTGAGCAGGCCGGTGACGGCGCCGCTCCCGGCTCCGACGCCCATGGCGAGGAGGAGCGCGGGAGCCGTCATCGCGTCCCGGCCGGCGGCGACGTCACAGACGAGCACGACGATCAGGCCCGTGAGCTGGCCGATCGACAGGTCGATCAGGCCGCAGAGGATCACGAAGGTCTGGCCGAGGGCGAGGACGGCCAGCGCCGCGGACTGGGTCGCGACGTTGGTGAGATTGCCGAGGGAGCGGAACTCTGGGATCAGGCCGGCGGCGGCCAGGGCCGTTGCCAGAACCCAGTAAATCCCGCGGTCGGTCAGCCGCGTCCATCGGCTGACGGCGGGCATGTCACTTCAGCAGCTTCAGGAGGTTCTCGCTCGACTCGACCCAGCCAAACTTCATCGCGAAGTTCTTGAGGGTTGCGGCGTGGAGGTCGGGAGCGTACGAGGACACGGCATCCGACACGAGCGTGGTCTTGAAGTTGTGGTGGAAGGCCTCGCGCGCCGTCTCCTCGACGCAGATCTGGGTCACCGTTCCCGTGATCAGGAGCGACTCGACCCCCCGGCCCCGCAGCAGATCGGCGAGCGGGGTGCCGTGGAAGGCGCCGTACCCGAACTTCTCGATGGCGACGTCTTCGGGCTCGGGGTAGATCTCCTGGATGATGTCGGTGCAGTCGAGCTCCTTCCCTACGTCCGGGTAGAAGCGCATGTGACCCTTCCAGCAGCACCGGGTCGGCGGGCGGCACTGCGGCGACCACTCCCAGAGGAGGGTGTCGGCGGGCCAGGTGATGAACTTCGTGTAGACCACCGGGAAGCCGTGGCGGTGGAACGCGTCGAGCAGCGCGCGGTGGGCCGGGATCGTCCCCCGCGCATCGGGCACCTCGAGCGGTTGGCTCCCCGTAGTCGACACGTTTCGAACTCTCTGCCTGGCTCCGCCGCCCGAGATCAAGCGCCTCTTCGAAAGCCTAGCGGATCTTGCTCCAGCCGGATAGGAGACGCGGCTCGAACCCGCGTTCGGTCCTAAGCGATTCCTTCATGTTCGCTGGCTGAACGGGATAGGCGGCCGTCGTCAATCGGTGTGGCGCTGACCGCGGTGGGTGGCGTGCCGATCTCCGCGCAGGGTGACGCGCGAAGGCCAGGGCGCGTGCCGGTCGACACCGGCACGGCCCCGGCTCTGGCCTGGATCAGGCGGCCTTGACTTCGATCGTTCTCGGCGTCGCGGCTTGCGGCGCTGGGACCCTCACCTCGAGCATGCCCCTCGCGTACTTCGCCTCCACTTCGGCGCCGTCAACGCCCTCAGGAAGGGCAAAATTCCGCTCGAACGCTCCGTATGCGACCTCGCGGACGAAATAGTTCTTGCCCGCGGTGTCGTGATCGGCCTGGCGCTCGCCCTTGACGGTGAGGACGTTGTCCATCAAGGACACCTTCACGTCCTTGGGATCCACGCCCGGCAGGGCGAGCTGGATGACGTAGGTACCGTCCTCCATCCGCCCCTCCGCGGCGGGAAGCCACAAGGGACGCTGAGCGGCCCCATCCGTGGCGCCGCCGAAGAACCTCTCGGATAGGTCGTCAACGTCGTGGTGGAAGTGGAACTGCCGGGTCGGGGACCAGCGAAGCATGGTGTTCATGGTGCTCTCCTCTCGAAGATCTTCCGGGGTATACCACCCCGGACACGTCTGTGTTCGTACCGCCGCGGCTCCCGCGCTCTGGAGACGGTTTCCTATCCTGCTCACCGCGCAGCACCCAGGTACATCGACATGAAGTGCTCGCGCTCCGATTCCAAAGTCTTTCGTCTGTCACGTTCGAGGGTTGTCTTGACCCGGTGGCCCGAGCCAGTCAGGCACGCCTCGTAGTACCGCCTGAGCCCTTCGATGCCACCTGTTGCAAACGCGTTTTCCGCGTGCTCCTTCAGCTTCCAACCCGGGACTAAGTCCTTACCGCCTTCGTATACATCCAGAACGACTGCCAGCATCGCCGCCCCTCTGTCCACTTCCACCCTCCTAGTCTCCACTCGCCGTTTACCGTAGTTCCGACCCTCTGTTTGCGCCGATCGGGAAACGTCAGCCCTCTCCGCCCTCCTCGGTATACGGATCACCCTCGACCGGTGGGTCGTCGTAGTTCTTGTCCTCAATCATGGCTGCCGTCACTGACGGCTGCTGGGAGCAGCCGAGGATCATCGCCACCCCCGCGGCCAAGATTGGCAACCCCATCCATGTCGGCATCATCGTCTCCTTGCGAGGACACTGATTCTCGGGTCCGGCGCCTCTGCGGTCAGTTCCCCCTCAGTCCTGCTCGACCCGCCACGCTCCGCAGGTGGCGAACTGCCTTGGCCTGACCCTCAACGTTGGCGAGGAAGGCCGGCTGGTTATCTCGCTTCAGCCCCACTTGGATGAGAGCCCGGAGGACGATCTGGAGGCTCACCGGAAGCTTGAGCGTGGTCGTCGCCTTCCCCGCCAAGACCCGAGCCCGGTCCAGGACATCCTGCGTGAGAATGAGGAGGACTTTCGTCTTATTCGTGAACATCACCGCCTCCTGCCGGCCCCGCTGACTCCTGAACCGGACGCCAGTGCTTATCTGACTTTATATAATCTATATTTGATATATAATATATATAATAATATACCCAGTAAGTCAAGCGAGATCGCGGCGAGCTAGGCCGGAGCACCCGGTCAAGGAGGACGAGTCATGCATTTTGAAATGTTCGGGGCGTCAGTTCTCGTCGGACTGATGAGCGGCTGGCTGGCCGGGATCGCCATGAAGGGCGGAGGGTACGGGCTGCTCTGGGACGTCATCTTCGGTCTCAGCGGGAGCTTCATGGGGAGTTGGATCTTCCAAACCCTGGGGGCACCGGAGGCAGGTTGGGGCGGGACAGGTATGGCCGCGTTCGTCGGGGCGGCCCTCATGATCACGCTCCAGCGCAAGATCTGGCCCGCGCAGCTCGCGCACGTGTCGTGAGCGGCAGGGGTAGCCATGTTCGCGAATGAGACCAGGACCCTCCTTACTTTCCGCGAGGACGTTCTCGGGCGGCCTCGCGTGTTTCCGGGGCTGACGCTCGCTGAACGCCAAATGCATTTCACCGACGCGTGTAGGAGCGCATCGGGGTCTGGAGAGATCCGTTCAAGAGGCGGGTGGAGGCTCGGTGGCGTGCTCGCTGGACGCTCGGATGAGCGACGGGGGAGACGTTACGGCGGATGACTGTCGATCGCGTCCTTGCTGCTCACGACCGAAGAGCTCGTCGGGCGCGAGCTCGGCGACGTGGCGACGAGGTTCGAGGGCGACGTAGATTCTCCTGGACGAGGACCTCAGGCGCGTCAACGCTCCCGGCCGCGTCACTCCGCAACGTGAGCGGTCCTGGGAGACCGATGAACACCTAGATCCTGGGCGTTTTGTTTCAACGAACTGTCACCGTCAAGTATCCTGTGATCAGTGTGAGGCCGAGCGTTCACGACGCGAACCCGCAACTCCCAGCCGATCGCACGACCGCACGATCACGACATCGCCCGGCCGCGGAAACGCACCCTAGGGGATGGCGCCTCGCGACTCTGTCCTTGACCGCCCTGGGCGTCGTCTACGGCGATATCGGCACCAGCCCTCTCTACGCCTTCAGGGCATGCTTCAACACCGAGTACGGGCTGTCGCCCACTATCCCGACGGTCTACGGCGTGCTCTCGCTCATCGTCTGGTCGTTAATCCTCGTCGTGAGCGTCAAGTACATCGCCTTCGTCATGCGTTTGGACAATCGCGGCCAAGGCGGCATCGTAGCGCTGCTCGCCCTGCTGCGACAGAGGCGGCGACGTGGCCTGCTGACCGCGCTGGGGCTCTTCGGCGCCGCCCTGCTGTACGGTGACGGGATCATCACGCCGGCAATCTCCGTGCTCAGCGCCGCTGAAGGTCTCGAGATCGCCACACCGGCGTTTAAGCCCTACGTGCTTCCGTCCACGCTGCTCATCCTCTTCTTGCTCTTTTTCTTTCAGAAGTACGGGACGGCGCGGGTGGGCGGCGTCTTCGGTCCGATCATGCTCGCGTGGTTCGGGACGATCGCGACGCTCGGCGTCCTCGAGATCGTTCGCGGGCCCGCGATTCTGCGCGCGCTGAGCCCGTGGTACGGTGTCCAGTTCCTCCTCGATCACGGGACTGCCGGCTTTCTGGTGCTCGGCGCGGTCGTGCTCGTCGTGACCGGGGCGGAAGCGCTGTACGCGGACATGGGGCACTTCGGTCGCACTCCCATCCGCCTCGCCTGGTTCACCCTCGTCCTTCCCGCGCTCCTGCTCAACTATTTCGGGCAGGGCGCCTTGGTGCTGCGCGTTCCTGACGCCGTCCAGAATCCGTTCTACCTCCTGGCGCCGCGTTCCCTTCTCTATCCCATCGTCGCGATCGCGACGCTCGCCACCGTCGTCGCCTCGCAGGCCCTCATCTCCGGCGCGTTCTCGTTGACGCAGCAGTGCGTGCAGCTTCACTACAGCCCGCGCGTCTCGATCATTCACACGTCGCGGTCGGCGATGGGCCAGATTTATATCCCGGAGGTCAACACAGCGTTGATGATCGGCTGCTTGCTTCTCGTTCTCGGCTTCGAATCGTCGGACGCCCTCGGTGCCGCGTACGGCGTCGCCGTGACGGGAACGATGACGATAACGACCGTGTTGTTCTACGCCATTGCGCGCCAGCGCTGGCACTGGTCCGCGCTGTGGGCCAGCGCGCTGGCAGGCGCGTTCCTCGCGATCGACCTCGCCTTCTTCGGGGCCAACATCGTCAAGCTCACGCGTGGCGGCTGGGTGCCGCTCGCGATCGGCGGCGGCGTCTTCCTCCTCATGAGTACCTGGAATCGAGGGACCGAGCTCTTCCGTGGATACCTGTCGCAGGCCGCGGTCCCGATGGATCGCTTCCTTGAGGAGGTGGAGCGGGCGAAGCCGCCGCGTGTGCGCGGCACGGCGGTCTTCCTCACGCCCAACGTCGACGGCGCGCCTCTGGTCCTCCAGCGCCACCTCAGGTACAACAAGGCCCTCCACGAAGAGATCATCCTGCTCTCGATCATCACAGAGGAGGTGCCAGAAGTGGAGCATGACAAGCGCGTGACGATCGAGGCGCTGCCGCAGGGATTCCATCGGGCCCGCGCGTACTACGGCTTCATGGAACGGTCGGACGTGCAGGAGATCGTGGCCATCTGCCGTGACCTCGGCATCAAGGCGGAACCGGAGGAGACCACCTACTACCTCGGCAGTGCGCAGCTTTTGTCGACCGGTCCAGCTCCGATGATGCGGTGGCGCAAGCGTCTGTTCAGCTTCATGGCGCGCAACGCGAGTGCGGCGACCGACTTCTTCAACATCCCGCCAAACCGCGTCGTCGAGCTCGGCACGCGCATCGAGTTCTGAGTCTTCGCCTCCTGGCGCCCCGATCTTCGGTCATGAGCACTCGAGACCGTCTTCCCGCCACGCCAGGATGCGCTTTCGTGGCGCCGCCAGGGCTTCGCCGGCGAGTTCTGCTGTGGCTGCCAAAAGGTTGGCTCCCCGGGCTGGACTCGAACCAGCGACATCCTGATTCACAGACGAGGGCCGGTGAAAGCCGGCCCTCCCTTCCTTTCGCCTACTTGCGTATAACCGCTTGATCAGTCTACGCGTTCGCTGGCTGATGGCATGCGACAGAGAGGTACTCTCGAGACAGACGCGCATGCAAGAGCATGCCGCTACACGGGACGACTAGCGCAAGTCAACGCAAGCCCAGTCTCCGCTACCGCCCGCCGCTCGATCCGTCGACTCGGCACACCTTCTGTCATCGAATCTCTAACTCAGGACACTAGCCCTCACCCGCGAGACGACCGTGAACAGCGGCTGACCCCGGGTCCCGTCACCGTCGGCCTTCTCGCCGCGGGCCAGGAACTCGAGCCCGGAGCCAGCGACGAGGCCCTTGACGGTCGTCGAAACGACGACCTCGCCGTCCTCGGCCACCGCGGCCACCCGGCGGGCGACCTCGAGGGCGGCGCCGGTCAAGCCATCCGCGCGGATCTCGCATTCGCCGGTGTGGAGCCCGGCCTTCGCCGCGATCCCGAGTCGTCGAGCGCTGTCCACGATCGCGCTCGCGCACCGGATCGCCCGCGCGGGCCCGTCGAAGGCCGCCACGACGGTGGAGCCGGCGGCATCGAGGAATCGGCCGCGAAATCGGATGATCTCCAGACGCGCCGCCTCGTGGTAGCGGTCCCGAGTGCGCTCGACATCCACGCCGCCGCCGTTCCGGGCGGACGGCACGAGGTCGGCGACGACCACGGTGACCAGCAGGCGGTCCGGCTCGGAGATGAGTTCGAACGTGGCCACGAAGCGCTCGATCTCGTCGAGAATGATGTCGCCGTCACTGAGCCACGGGAGATGGTCGTCGCTCGGCAGCTCGACGAATCGCGCGTTCGGAATGCGGGCCGCCATGTACCGGCCGCACGCCGCTTCGATGACCTGGTCACCCACGGCGTGCAGCACGAGGGTCGGCGCCCCGATCGTCGCCAGGACGTGCCGGACATCGATGTCCCGGTTCATCTCGGTGAAGGCCAGGGCCGCGGTGGGACTGGCGCTCATGCGGAGGAAGCGGGCCCACCAAGCGCCGAACGTCGCATCGTGGGCGAGACTCGGCGCGCGCCGGTCGATCCCGATCGGCCCTCCCCACTCCCGCCGGATCCTCTCCACGATCCGTGGGTAGTCCTCCGCCCGGCAACCCCAGGGGTGATCGGCGCTCCACATCCAGCGGGCATAGGCGCCGATCATCACGAGCCCCGCCGTCCGCTCGGGGTACGTGGCCGCGAACAGCGCGCACATCGTCCCGCCTTCGGAATAGCCGACGAGCGTGGCCCGCTCGCATCCGACGGTATCCATGACCGCCCGCACATCGCTCATGCGCTGCTCGAGCGAAGGCAGGGCGTCGAGGGTGACCCGGTCTGACAGTCCCGTCCCCCGCTTGTCGAAGAGGATCAGGCGGCCGAACGACGCCAGCCGTCGAAGGAATCGGGCCAGCCGAGGTTCTTCCCAGAAGCATTCGACGTTCGACAGCCACCCGGGCACGAGCACCAGATCCGCCGGGCCGCTGCCGATGATCTGGTAGGCGAGGTTGACCTCGCCGCTCCTGGTATAGCGCGTCGTGGGCGCGACCCCCGCGTCGTCGGCGCGGTCGGAGCCGGTCTCACGCGGCGCCGCCCGCCGGACGGTCTGCTGGTAGCACTGGGTCGTCGCCGGTTCCGGACCCACGCCCAGCTCGCGCCGCAGCGCCTCGACGCAGACCTGGTACTGCCGTAGCGCCGCCGTTCGCCGGCCCTGCCGGGCGTAGAGCTCCATCAGCGCCCGATGCGCGCTCTCCCGCAGCGGATCGAGCGCGAGGAGGCGCACGCCGGTCGCCACCGACTGCTCGACAGCGCCCGCCGCGACGTTCAGCGCGAGCAGCCTGTCCAGTCCTCCCAGGGCCAGCTCTCGCAGTCGTTGCCGCTCGGCGGCGACCCAATCGTCGAAGGGCGCCTCGTCGAGGCTGAAGCCCTCGAGCAGCTCGCCCCGATACAGGGTGACCGCTTCATGAAGCGTGTCGCGCGTGCCCTGTTGCACGCAGCGCTCGAAGGCCGCGACGTCGACGGCGATCGCCTCGCTCGGCAACGCGACCGTCTCGCCCTCCAGCCGGAACGGCGTCGGACCGATCTCGACCGCGCGCCGCAGGGCGAACAGCGTCTGGCGAAGATTGTGGCGCGCATGCTCGTCCGTGGTCCCCGACCACAGCAGCCCGGCCAGCGACTCTCGTGAATGGGCAAGGGCGGGCCGGAGGGCGAGGTAGGCGAGCAGCGCCTGCGCTTTCTTGCGCCGGATCGTCAGGGGCTGACCGGAGCCGAGTCGAGCGCGAAATCCCCCGAGCAGACCGATCGAGAGCTGCGTCATCGCGGACTCCACCGTGAGGACTATAGCACCGGGCCCCGGCCGGGCGGTGACGGCGATTAGACGGCCGGGGTGACGGGCCGGTAACGGCCCCCGCGTACATCTGCCGGCATGACGGTGCGACTCCGGACCCCGTAAGGAGGACGACCATGAAGAGCAAGCACGTCGCAATCTGTATGGCGGTGGTCTCGGTCGTGTCGTGGGCGTCGGCCGCCCTCGCCACCGGCCCCCCTTCCTCGACTGCGTCAGCGGCCCCCAGGAGAGCGCCATGGGCATTCATTACGTCAACGGGAGGCGGCGATGAAGGATAACGAGCAGTCGAGCCCGATCAGTCGAAGGCATTTCCTCGGCGCGCTCGGCGCCGGCGCTTTGGCTTCGCGCGCGATCAAGAGTGTGCTTTGCCAGTACTCCGGGCAATGTGTCGCAGTTGCGGTGGTGCTGGCGCTCGGGTGCGCGCTACTCGCGCCGTGGGCCCGCGGCGCCGACAGCGCGGGCCCCCAGGGGTCGATCTACACCGTGGGCAACGAGTCTGGCATGGCCCGCACGATCAACGTCGCTGGCTTCCCGGTCGTGGCGGAGTCCAACCCGTTCTTCCTCGACCTCGGCGTGAATGGACGGCGATGCGTGACGTGCCACGAGCCGACCAACAACATGGGCATCGGCGCCGCGGGCGTCCAGGCACGCTTCGACGCGACCGGCGGGACCGACCCGATCTTCCGGACGAACGACGGCTCGAACTCGCCGCTCGCCGACGTCTCGACGGAGGCGGCGCGCCGCCTCGCCTACAGCATGCTGGTCACGAAGGGTCTCATCCGCGTCAGCCTGCCGATCCCGGCGGGCGCGGAGTTCGAGCTCGTCGACGTGCGTGACCCTTACGGCTACGCCGGCAACAACGCCAACGGCAACGAGCTCTCGCTGTTCCGCCGGCCGCTTCCGACGACGAACCTCACGTTCCTCAGCACCGTGATGTGGGACGGGCGGGAAACCCTCCAGAAGGGATCGTCGGCTGCGATCCACTTCGACCTCGCGCACCAGTCGAACTCCGCGACCCAGGGCCACGCGCAGGCGCCGAGCCCGCTCGACGACGCGACCCGAGAGCAGATCATCGCGTACGAGACCGCGCTTTACACCGCGCAAGTCTTCGACGGGGCGGCGGGCGAGCTGCACGCGGCCGGGGCGCTCGGTGGCCCAGAGGAGCTCTCGCTGAAGCCATTCGTCTTCGGCGTGAACGATCCGCTCGGCTGCGACCCGACAGGCGCCAGCTGCAACCCGCAGAACGCGGCGTTCGATCCCATCGTCTTCACAGAGTACGCGGCGTGGGAGAGCCTCTCGGGCGGCGGCCGGAACGCCGCACGGGCGGCGGTCGCTCGTGGACAGGCCCTGTTCAACACGCTGCCGATCCCCATCGCCGGCGTCTCCGGGATCAATGACGACTTCAACGTGCCCCTTGTGATGGGAACCTGCTCGACGTGTCACGATACGCCGCACGCCGGGGACCATTCTGTGCCGGCACCGCTCAACATCGGCATCGCCGACCCGCCGGTCGGCGTCGCCGGCGGGGGCGACGGCGCGCACAACCAATTCGGGCTCCCCGTGGGTGACATGCCGGTCTACACGCTCCGTAACAAGACGACCGGGGAGACCAAGATCGTGACCGACCCCGGGCGGGCACTCATCACCGGCAAGTGGAAGGACGTGGGCCGCTTCAAGGGCCCGATCCTGCGTGGGCTCGCGGGCCGCGCGCCGTACTTCCACAACGGCTCGGCGGCCTCGCTGGCCGACGCCGTGAACTTCTACGGCAAGCGGTTCAACCTGAGCCTCACCCAACAGCAGAAGCATGATCTTATCGCGTTCCTGCGGTCGCTGTAGCGTCGCGTACCGGCACGGCCCGCGTCGCCAACCTCGCCGGGGAGACCCGGAGAAGGTGGCAGCGGTGACGAGGCGCGATGCGGGCGCGCGAGCGCCAAGGCGGCGATATCGCGCGATCATCTGCCGGCTGCGGCCCCCGATGGAGCGGCCGCACGAGCGGAAGCCCGAGGAGTTCAAGCACCCGGAGCTGCGCGACTGGGCGAAGGCGCGAAGCTCCGCGAAGTGGGACGGCGTCTGGTCTATCCAATGGCCCTGAGGAGGTAGCTCTTCGTGATGCACTGCCGTCGGAGCTACGGCCTCCGTTCACGCTGAGCCTCCACACCCGCCTCAGATGGGGTGAGCGGGCTCTCCGCTGGCAGGACGTGGACGTTCTCAGTGGTCTGATCACCATAGGAGGGTCGAAGAATGATGCCTCGCGTCAGGTGCCGATGAATGCGGTTGTACGCTCGACGTTGTTCGATCTCAGTGCCCAACGGGCGCGCCCGAACGATCCCGAGGAGCTGATCTTCAGCGGAGCGTATCGAACAGTATCCTCGCCCACCACAGATGAGACTCGCGGCCTGCTGGCCGATCTCGAAGAATTCGTTCACGACGACCGCCCGAGCGCTGCCCGATGACCGGCGACGCGACTGAGGCCGCTGGTCCTGGGACCAGCCTCCGCGGTGTCCGCGCATCGTTCCGGCTGTCATCGCTGGCACAGCTGCCCGTCAGACACGGGGAGCCATGTCCGTGGCGACCTCGGACACTGTTCGGTCGCGGGGACAACGACTACTGCATAGGCGGCAAGCCACGGCAGTCGCAGCAGGTGCAACCTCGCCCAGAGCCCAGGAAGATTCACCGCAAGAGCCTATCGACACCGCAGGGGCGCTCCAGAGGCAGTTATAGGAGTTGGCTCCCCGGGCTGGACTCGAACCAGCGACATCCTGATTAACAGTCAGGCGCTCTACCGACTGAGCTACCGGGGAATGCTCGATTCTATACGCGCTTGGGAAACGGAGGCAACCTCCGGGGCGCGAACGTGCCTGAGAACGTGCCCACGAGCCGACGTGCGGCGTCCTGGAGGTCCCATCGCTAACGATCGCATAGCGCCGAAAGACGGCCTCGGTCTTGTGGCGGGTCAGCTTCATCGCGACCGTGCGCGGCACCCCGGCGCGCTCTATGTTCCGCACGGCCGTCCGCCGAAACTTGTGCGGGATCCGCCCGGGCACGCCGGCGCGTGCAGGCCGTCGCCCAAGCCTTCATGATCGCGTGTCTCGATAGTAGTCGAGC
>WNGC01012691.1_pt1 | contig 12559 bp, 9 predicted proteins | sample 5400051 | NCBI WGS metagenome assembly WNGC01 (sample SAMN13153368, study PRJNA577476) | soil metagenome | isolation source: 20 cm soil or saprolite under grassland replicate 2 | place: USA:California | collected 2016-06-15 | reverse complement strand
CACGTACCTCGCCGCCGCGGGATCGTCCAGGATCGTCTGGGCCCGCTGCACGATCAGGTCGCGGTTGTGGTCCCACACCATGACGTGGACGCCGCGCAGCCCCTGCTCGACCATCGCCGGGCCAAGATAGTTCTTGACGAAGTCTCGCTCGTCCGTCGCCTGATAGACGCACGACTCCCAGGTCTGAGTCGCCATCGGCTCGTTCTGGACGGTGATGCCCCAGATGGGCACGCCCGCCTGCCGGTAGCTCTTGATGAACTTCGTGTAATAGATGGCCCACGCGCGGTAAAACTCCGGGCGCAGATGGCCGCCGTGCAGCATGTCGTTGTTGTCCTTCATGTATGCCGGCGGGCTCCAGGGACTGGCGAACAGCTTGAGCCGGTTGCCGGTCGCCGCCAGGGCTCGCTTGATCAGCGGGATTCGGTAGCGCAAGTCATGCGCGATGGAGAACGACGTCAGGTCCTTATCGCCTTCCGTCACGTAGGTATAGCTCTCGCTCGAGAAGTCGCAGCTGTGGATGTTGGTCCGAGCCAGCGTATACCCGATCCCCCTGTCCGCGCTGTAATAGGCGGCGATCAGTTCGTCCTGCCGGGCCGCGGGGAGCTTCGCGAACGTCTCGGCCGCGGCGTCGGTCAGGGCGCCGCCGATTCCGATGAACGGTTGGAATGTCTTCTTCGGATCGACAAAGACGTACACTTTCCCTTCCGACGTCGACTCGGATGGCCTGAACGTCAGCGTGTCGGTGGGGGTCAACCGAAAGCTAGTGCTCTCGGCCGTGGTATAGACGAGCGCCCGCTTCCCCGGGAGCTGCAGAGCGGCCGCGGCAGCGGGACCGCTTGCGAGCAGCAGCAACAACCCTACGCGTGCAGGCGTCACGACTTGGGCGCGGCTGGTTTGGCCGCGTAGATGAACTCGTAGTAATCGCGCATGGTCAGGTCCGCGGCGGCCTCCTGGTCGGTGATCACGATCGCATCACGATGCAGCTGGAGGGCGCTGGCCGTCACCATACTGGTGACCGGTCCCTCGACGGCCTGGGCAATCGCCTTGGCCTTGTGCTTGCCGCTCGCCACCAACACCAGCTTGCGTGCGTCGAGGATGGTCCCGACACCCATGGTGATCGCGTAGACCGGCACGTCCTCTCGGGCGTCGAAGAACCGGGCGTTGTCGTCGATCGTCTGCTTCGACAGCGTCTTGAGCCGGGTGCGCGAGCTGAGCGAGCTCCCCGGCTCGTTGAACGCGATATGCCCGTCCGAGCCGATGCCCAGGATCTGCAGGTCGATCCCGCCGCACTCCCCAATGCGCTGCTCGTACCACTGGCAGAAGGCCGGGTAATTGCTGGTGGTGCCCGAGGGGATGTTGATGTTGTGCCGGGGGATGTTCACGTGCTGGAAGAAGTGCTCGTGCATGAAGTAGTGGTAGCTCTGCGGGTGATTCATGGGCAGGCCCACGTACTCATCGAGGTTGAACGTCGTGACCCGGGAGAAATCGATCTGCTCCGCCTTGTGCAGCCGCACCAGCTCCTGGTACAGGCCGAGCGGGGTGGATCCGGTCGCCATGCCGAGCACGGCGTTGGGCTTGGTGTTGAGCACCTCGACGACGATCTGCGCCGCCGTCCTGCTCATCTCCTCGTAGCTTCGCTGAATGATCACTTCCATGGAGAGCCCTTTCAGCTCGCCGTTTCCCAGCGCCGAGCCCGGTCCAGCGCCTTGCGCCACCCGGCCTCGAGCAGCTTGCGCTGAGCGGGTTGCATCGCGGACGTGAAGCGGCGATCCACCTGCCACTGGGCCGCGATCTGTTGCTGGTCCGTCCAGTAGCCCACGGCCAATCCCGCGAGATACGCCGCGCCCAGCGCGGTCGTCTCGGTGACTTTGGGCCGCACCACGGGAACGCCCAGCAGATTCGACTGGAACTGCATCAACAGATTGTTGGCGGACGCACCGCCATCCACCCGCAGCTCCTTGAGCCTGATCTTCGCATCGGCTTCCATTGCCCGCAGCACATCCGCCACCTGAAACGCGATGCCCTCGAGCGCCGCGCGCGCGATATGCGCCGCCGTGGTGCCGCGCGTGAGGCCGGCGAGCAGGCCGCGCGCATATTGATCCCAGTGCGGCGCGCCCAGGCCGGCGAACGCGGGGACGAGGTACACGCCCTCGGGATCGGTCACCTGCGCGGCCAGGGCTTCCACCTCGGACGACGACTTGATGATCCCGAGGCCGTCGCGCAGCCACTGCACCACCGCCCCGGCGATGAAAATGCTGCCTTCCAGCGCGTACTCGGTGCGCTTCCCGATGCGCCACGCCACCGTGGTCAGGAGATTGTTCCTGGAGGCGATCGGCTTCGCTCCCGTGTTCATGAGCATGAAGCAGCCGGTCCCATAGGTGTTCTTCACCATCCCGGGCTGGGTGCACGCCTGGCCGAACAGCGCGGCCTGCTGGTCACCCGCCATCCCGGCGATCGGGATCCGACCACCGAACAGCGTGGTCTCGCCGTACACCTCGCTCGACGAGCCGACGGCCGGCAACACCGAGCGCGGGACGCCGAACACCTTGAGCAGCGCGTCGTCCCAATCGCCGGTCCGAAGATTGAAGAGCATGGTGCGCGACGCATTGCTCGGATCGGTCACGTGCACGCGGCCGCCGGTGAGATTCCACACCAGCCACGAGTCCACGGTGCCGAACGCCAGCTTGCCGGCCTTCGCCCTGGCGCGCGCGCCCGGCACGTTGCGCAGCAGCCACTCGAGCTTCGTGCCGGAGAAGTACGCGTCGACCACGAGCCCCGTCTTGCGCTTGATCAGCGGCGCCAGCCCGCGGGCCTTCAGCCGATCGCACGCGGCGGCCGTGCGGCGATCCTGCCACACGATCGCGTGGTGCACCGGCTCGCCCGTCGCACGGTCCCATACCACGGTCGTTTCCCGCTGATTCGTGATCCCGATGGCGGCGATGTCGGCGGCGGTCAGCCCGGCCTTCGCCACGGCTTCCTTCGCCGTGTGCAGCTGTGTGGCCCAAATCTCCCTGGCGTCGTGCTCGACCCAGCCCGGCTTGGGAAAGATCTGGCGAAACTCCTGCTGCGCCGACGCGACGACATTGCCGCTATGATCGAACACGATGGTGCGCGAGCTCGTCGTGCCCTGGTCCAGGGCGAGGATGTGCTTCATGCCGGCCAATACGCCCGATAGACCAGCGCCGCGATCAGGCCGCCGACGATCGGTCCGACCACCGGTATCCACGCATAGCCCCAATCGGAGCCGCCCTTTCCCGCCACCGGCAGCAGTGCGTGCGCGAGGCGGGGACCCAGGTCGCGGGCCGGGTTGATGGCGTAGCCGGTGGGCCCACCCAACGACAGGCCGATGGCCCACACGAGGATACCGACCAGGAACGGGCCGAACCCCGCGTCCCAGCCGTGGACCGGGTTGAGGTTCTTCGGCGTCAGGATGGCCAGCACACCCAGCACCAACAGGAAGGTGCCGATGACCTCGGTGAGCAAATTCGCAGTCGTATTGCGGATGGCGGGGGCGGTGCAAAACACTGCCAGCTTCCCAGGCTGGCTCTCCGTGACAGGCCAGTGCGGCAGGTAGGCGAGCCAGACGATCGTGGCACCGAGAAACGCACCGAGCATTTGTGCCGCGATGTAGCCGGGGACCGAGGCCCACGCGAACTTGCCGATGGAGGCGAGGCCGATGGTCACCGCGGGGTTCAGGTGCGCGCCGCTGAAGCTACCGACGGCATACACCGCGACCGCGACGCCGAAGGCCCAGCCCGCGGTGATGACGATCCACCCGGCGTTCTGGCCTTTGGTTTTGGCGAGCACCACGTTGGCGACCACGCCATCGCCCAGGATGATCAACAGCATGGTCCCCAGCAGCTCTGCGAGAAAAGGCGGCATAAGGTCGATTGGGAAGCGGCGAAGCTATCAGGGCGGCGGCGGCTTGTCTACACCGATGATCACAGCCTGAATAGGTAGCTCAACTTGACGAAGAACGCGTCGTCCGTCCGCGTGAGGCCGCGGAACTGGAATGCGTCCTGGTCCACCATGTCGCTGCCGTACCCCGCGAACACTACCGTCCCCGGGACCGGTTGATAGCTGAGCAGCACGTCGGCGTGGAACAGATTGCTGTGCGAAGCGGCGGAGCGAGTCAGGCCGCCCGGTCCGCTGATGAGAATCGGCGCACCGGTGCGCGAGTCGTCGCGCAGCGAGTCGGTCTTGTCCTGGATGTACTGGCCCACCACCCGTACGAACAGCGGACGCGAAACCTGGTATTCGACCTTGGCGCGGAGCACGCGACCGACGTTCACTAGGCTGCCGTCGGTGCGGCGGTTCACCTGCTGCCAGAAGTAGCTGACGCTGTTGCGGAGCCGTTCCGTGGGGCGGTACGACACGTCCACGCTCAGCAGTCGCAGATCGGCCGAGGCCCACTCGAAGAAGTTCTCATCGTGGCCTTGCAGAAAAAACCCGCTGCCGCTGAAATGCTTCCACTGCGGCGTCCCGATCTGGACGATGTATTCGCCGTTCGTGATCGTCGGCTGTCCCGTGAACGGCACCGTGTCGAGGCCGCCGCCGCCGAGCGTGTCGCCGGTGAACCGCTGCAGCCATGCGCCGGGGCCCCCGTAGGCCGTGTAGCTCGGATCGACGTACGAATGCACGATCCCCGCCCGGCCGATGAATCCGCTGGCGTCGCGAAACTGGTCCGAGATGCCGGCGAACACGCTGCGCAGACCCCAGATGCGATGCTGAATCGTGAACTGGGTCAACCACAGCGGCGCGGTCGTGGTCACGCCGCCGACTCGAGTGCGGCTGCCCGCGAGCTGCAGGTTGAGGCCGTAGATGTCTTTGAAGACGAGCCGGCTGTCGACCTCCGCCATGCGGTTGAAGTCGTCGCCCTCGATCCGATCGGTGTAGACCAGCCCGACGCGCGAGGCGTGGCCCAGACTGCGTTGGGCCCGCAGAATGTTGAAAATGGGGTTGTCCGTGCCGGACGCGGACGCGAACTTCTGGTCCACCGCCGAGAGCAGGCCGAGGTCGGTGCCGAAGGTTGTCCCGGTCAGCTTGATCGCGGCGATTGGTTGGACGATACGACGTGTATAGATGAGATTCAGGGGCACCTGAAACAGCTCGCTGCCTTCCAAGAAGAAAGGCCGCTTCTCCGGAAAGAACAGCGCCTGACGCGGATCGAACGCGAGCTGGCCCGCGTCCGATTCCACCTGCGAAAAGTCCGGCTTGATCGTGCCGTTGAGGGTGAGGTTATCCGAGACGCCCCAGCGGACGTTGCCGCCCACCTGCGGGTCTCCTACGTCGTACCGATAGCCCCGGGTGAGAGTGGGAGCACCGCTCGCTTTCCCGGTCGCCTCCGGGTTCAAGTCCACCACGAGACCGCGATGCATGCCGCTCAGGCCGATCAGGTTGCCCGCTTGCCCGATGAACGTCGCGCTCGCGCGACGCGCCGGGTACCAGGAATCCTCGACGCCCGAGTGCTGGACCTCGCGCACGATGTTCAGCTTCCAGTCCTGCGGCTGGCGCGGTTGATAGCGGAGGCTCTTGAACGGGATGCGCACCTCGACTTCGTATCCCCAATCGGTGACGCGCCCGCGCGACTGAAACACGAAGTCGGGACTCAGGTCGGGTTGCTCCCGTCCCACCACCGCGCCGCCGATGAAGCCGCTCGCGGTGACGTTGGCTCCCTCGATCAAGGAGCCATCGCCCTGCACGCCGAGCGGATTCACGGCAAACATCAAGGCCTGCTTCCCGTCGGGAAACGTGCCCAGCAGGATCTGCACGTTGTCGTCGCCGAAGATCTGGTCACGATTCGCCAGCGTCATCGTGGGACGGCCGTGTTGCTCGAACGCGCGAATGCCGAAATAGATGGCCGTGGCCGAGTACCACACCAGCACCTGAGTGGAGTCCGCGGCGGGGAGGCCGTCGTTCGGGGCGTACTGCGAAAACCCCGTCAACAGGGCGGCGTGGGCCCACACGGAGTCGACGAGGTCGCCGTCGATGACGACATCGCCCTCCAGCCGTGGAATCCGCACGTCGAGCTGATGCTCCCGGCCCGAGTACGTCGGCGCCGAGTCGCAGCAATGGAGCAGGGCGACCACCGCGAGGAGCATGTCGGGATAAGTATGGCGGCCCAGTCGTCGCCCGGATACTGGCCGGCGTTAGGAGTGTGTCAGAGTCGGGACTGGTTGTGCCGCCGGCCGCGCGGCGCTATCAATTCACGATGGCTCGCCTGTTCTGGCTGACCGTGATGGCGGCGTTTGTCGCCGCGCTGCTCGCAGGCGCCTCGTGGGCCGTGGCGCTCTCGGCCGTGGGCACGCTGCTCGGCGCGCCCCCGCCGGAGATGGGGAACCAATCCACCACGTTGCTCTGGCAGGGCGCGCCCCAGCTGGCCGGGCACCCGCGCGTGTGGCGTTTCGCGTTCGGGCCAACCGTGATCCCGGGCGCGCCCACGGTGCGCATCTACGTGTCGCCCTTCGGCCAGGTGGTGGCGACTGACCCGGCCGATCTGGCGGCGCGCGTGAAGGCGCTGCATCCGTATTGACATCAAGGGAACACGTGAACGCCATCCGTTCCATCCCCGGACTCGCGCTGCTCGCGTGCGCGCTCGCCGTCCCGCTCGCCGCGCAAGTGCCCGAGGAGCACGGCGGCCACGGGGAGCGGCTGGGCCACGTGCGGTTCGCGACGTCCTGCCGTGGCGCCGTGCGGCGCGAGGTCGAGCACGGCGTCGCCTATCTGCACTCCTTTTGGTACGAGAAGGCGAGCGAGACCTTCACGGCCGCGGCCGCGGTGGATTCGAGCTGCGCCATGGCCTTCTGGGGCCAGGCGATGAGCCTGCTGCACCCGCTCTGGACCCCGCCCTCTTCCGCGGACGCGAAGGCGGCGCTCTCGGCGATCGACCGCGGGGTCGCCGCGGCTCGAACGGCACGCGAGCGCGACTATCTGGGCGCGATCCGCGCGTACTACGTCGACTTCGACCGGACGGATCCCAAGACCCGGCTGGACCGCTACGCGCTGGCGATGGACACGGTGCAACGCCGCAGCCCGTCGGACCGCGAGGCGGCGATCTTCTACGCGCTCGCCCTCATCGCGGTGGGACAGGCGAACGCCACGGACACGACGTTCGCCTACCAGAAACGCGCCGACTCGATTCTCGAGCCGCTGTTCCGCCGTGAGCCCCGCCACCCGGGGCTCGCCCACTACCTGATCCACACGAACGACGTGCCGCAGCTCGCGGCGCACGGCCTGGATGCCGCGCGGCGCTACGCCGAGATCGCGCCCGACGTCCCGCACGCCCAGCACATGCCGTCACACATCTTCACGCGGCTCGGAGCCTGGGACGACGCGATCGCGTCGAACACCCGCTCGGCGGCGGCCGCGCGCGCCTACGAAGTCGAGCGAGGGCTCACCGCCATGTGGGACCAGCGGACCCACGCCCTCGATTACCTGACGTACGCGTACTTGCAGCAGGGGCGTGACACCGCTGCGCGCCGCGTCGCGGCGGAGGCCGCAGCCGCTCCGGCTGGTTTTCCGGCCGGCTCCCTCCCGCACGAGTATGCCGGCGCCGCCATTCCGGCCCGTGTCGCCCTCGAGCGCAGCGCGTGGGACGAGGCCGCGCGGCTCGCCGTGCATCCCGCCCCCGAATGGCCCGCCGCCGAAGGCATCACACATTTCGCCCGCGCGATCGGCGCGGCGCGGGGCAACGACAGCGCTGCGGCCCGCCAGGAGCTGCTCGAGCTCGCGCGGATCGACAGCGCGCTCACGGCGAGCGGCGGACCGCAGGCGTACTGGGCCGGACAGGTGGCCATCCAGCTGCTCGCGGCGAAGGCATGGCTCGACCTGGTAATGGGAGACACGGCCGCCGCCGTCCTCCACGCCCGGCAGGCGGCCGACCGCGAGGACGGCACGCAGAAGCACCCCGTGACGCCCGGGCCCGTCCTTCCCGCCCGCGAGCTCGAGGGCGACCTACTCCTATCGGTGGGGAAGCCCACCGAGGCCGCGCAGGCCTATGCGGCGACGCTGGCGCTCTCGCCCAACCGCGCCCGCAGCCTGTTCGGCCTGGCGCGCGCCGCCGAGCTCACGGGCGACATGGCCACCGCTCGCGGGACGTATCGCGAGTTCCTGGACCTCATGGCGAAGGGCGATGGCGCGCGGCCCGAGGTCGCGATCGCCCGCCGCGCCCTGGCGAGCCGGTAACGGGTCGCGACAATCACGCGAACTACAGGAGGACAGCATGCGTCGGATCTCCGCAGTCACCGTCTTGACACTCACGATCCTTGGCCTGCCCGCGCTGGCCGTGACACAAGAGGAGCCGGTCCACGCCGTCAGCGGCGGGGGGATATCGGCTCCAGGTTGGCAGGGCGCGGTGGACGCCCGGGACGCGGCGCGAGGACGGACGGTCAAGGACGCCAAACTCGCGAAGCAGGGCGACGCGCTCCACGTGACCACCGGCCCCGCGGCCACCTACTGGAACCCGGCTAACACGGCCCAGGGCGACTATACGGTGAAGGCGACCTTCACCGAGCCCAAGTACATGAATCTGAACGATCACCCGCACCCCTACGGCGTCTTCATCGGCGGGACCGACCTGGGCACCGACCACGAGAGCCTGTTGTACTGTGAGGCGTACGGGAACGGGACCTTCATCGTGCGGGGGTTCGGCCCCGACGCCTTCAGGATGAACGGGCGAGAGGGCGAGGCGAACGCCGCGGTGCACCGGGCGGCGGCCCCGGGCCAGCCCGTCACGCAGGACATCGCGCTGTCAGTGAAAGGTGACAAGGTGAGCTGCCTCATCAACGGCACGGTCGTCGCCACCTACGCCAAGGCCGACGTTGTGGCCCCGGGGAAGCTCAAGTCCACCGACGGCATCTACGGGATCCGCTTCGCGCACAACACGGAGGGCCTGGTGACGGGGCTGACGGTGACCCGGCCGTAGCATCACCGTCGCCATGCACTCCGTCAGCGCACTGCTCACACTCGGCCTCGCCTGGCTCAGCCAGGGCACGGACGTCGCCCGCTGGGAGCGCGAGGCGCGCAACGTCACCATCATCCGCGACGATTGGGGCATCGCGCACGTCTATGGGAAGACCGACGCCGACGCGGTGTTCGGGATGGAGTACGCCCAGGCCGAGGACGACTTCAACCGCGTCGAGACGAACTACCTGAACGCGCTCGGCCGGCTCGCCGAAGCCGATGGCCCCGGCGCGATCTACAGCGACCTGCGGATGAAGCTCTTTATCGAGCCCGACTCGCTGCGGGCGCAGTATCGCCGCAGCCCGGCCTGGCTCCGGCGCCTGATGGACGCCTTCGCCGACGGGCTGAATTTCTATCTCTACAAGCACCCGGACGTGAAACCGCGCGTGATCACGCGCTTCGAGCCGTGGATGGCGCTGTCATTCACCGAAGGGAGCATCGGGGGTGACATCGAGCGCGTGGACCTCGCGGAGGGTCCAACGGCATCGCCATCGCGCCGAAGCTCACGCGAGACCACCATGCGCTCCTGTGGATCAATCCGCACACGTCGTTCTACTTTCGCTCCGAGCTGCAGATGGCGAGCGACCAGGGCCTCGATGCGTACGGCGCGGTGACGTGGGGGCAGTTCTTCGTGTATCAGGGGTTCAACCCGACCTGCGGCTGGATGCACACCTCGAGCGGAGTGGACAACATCGACGAGTTTCTGGAAACGGTGGTGCAGCGCGGCGGCCGGACCTACTACCGCCACGGCGATCGCGAGCTGCCGGTCCGCGCCCGCACGCTCACCGTCCCCTTCAAGACCGACAGCGGCTTGGCGCGGCGGAGCTTCACCGTCTACTACACCGCGCACGGACCCGTCGTCCGCCGCCAGGGCGACCGGTGGGTGACCGTCGCTCTGATGCAGAGCCCGGTCAACGCCCTGATTCAGTCCTATACGCGCACCAAGGCGCGAGACTACGCGGCGTTCCGCAGGATCATGGAGCTGCACACCAACTCGTCCAACAACACGGTCTTCGCCGACGCCCGAGGGAACATCGCCTACCTCCATTCGAACTACATCCCGCGACGCGACACCACGTTCGATTGGACCGAGCCGGTGGACGGCACCAGCCCCGCCACCGATTATCGTGGCGTTCTCTCCTTCGACGAGACGCCCAACGTGGTCAACCCGGCGGTGGGGTGGGTGTACAACTCGAACAATTGGCCCTGGTCGGCCGCCGGTCCCGACAGCCCGAGGCGGGCGGACTACCCCCGCTACGTGGAGACTGGCGGGGAAGAGACGGCGCGCGGCTACCACGCCTTGCGGGTGCTCGCGCGCCCCACATCCTGGACGATGCACGCGCTCGCGGCCGCGGCATTCGACTCCTACCTCCCCGCCTTCGAGCGCATGCTGCCGCCGCTCGTCCGTGCCTACGACCGCCTCCCGGCTGCGGACTCGCTCAGGGAGAGGCTCTCCGATCAGCTCGCAGAGCTGCGCGGCTGGGATTATCGCTGGGGAGCCGGCTCCGTGGCGACGTCCCTGGCCGTGTTCTGGGGCAGCGACCTGCTGCGGCGTGTCGCGGACGAAGCGCGCAAGTCAGGCACGTCCGCCGTGAGCTACGCCGCGGACCGGACCACCGACGCAGAGCTGCTCACGTCGCTCGCTGCGGCCACAGCGCGCCTCACCACGGACTTCGGGACGTGGCGGACGCCGTGGGGGGAGATCAACCGGTTCCAGCGGCTCGACGACGCAATCGCGCCCCACTTCGAGGATGCACGGCCCAGCGTCCCCGTGCCGTTCACCTCGTCGGTCTGGGGATCGCTTGCCTCGTTCGCTGCGCGCGCCTACCCCAGCACCAAGCGGTGGTATGGCACGAGCGGCAACAGCTTCGTGGCCGTGGTCGAATTCGGCGACAGCGTGCGGGCCGAGGCGGTCACGGCGGGCGGCGAAAGCGGCGACCCGCGCTCGGTCCACTTTTCCGACGAGGTGGAGCGCTACGTCACGGGCAGCTTGAGGGATGTGTACTTCTACCGCCCGCAGCTGGTGGGACATACGGAGCGAGAGTACCATCCCGGCGGGGTCTAGTCAGGGTACCAGTTCTTGTCCCAAGCATGCGCCTCGAGCTTGGAAAGGAGCCCTGCGGACAACGGGCCCTTGGCCGACGCCGCGGCGTTCTGGCGCACGTGCGCCGGGCGGCGCATCCCGGGAATCACCGTCGACACCGCCGGTGACGAAACACAAAACCGCAACGCCAGCTCCGGCAGCGTCTCGACCTCCTCACCGAGCAGCTGCGCCAGCGCCATGCTGCGGCGCTCCGCCTCGGCGCGACGGTCGCCGCTGAAGTACTCCTCGCGCCAGTCGCCGGAAGGAAACACCGTGGTAGATCGGATCTGGCCGGTGAGGGCGCCTTCGTCGAACGGTACTCGGACGATGATCCCCAGCGGCTTGGTCCGTGCCAGCCCGAACAGCGCCGTCTCCGGCGAGCGATCGTAGATGTTGTAAATGACCTGGGCGGTCTCGAACAGCGGATTCTGGAGCACGCGCAGCGCGGTCTCGGGCGCATGGTCGTTGATCGAGATGCCCCAATGCAGCACCTTCCCTTCGCGTTTCAGGCGGACCATCTGCTCATAGCACGCCGTCCACTCCGGATCGTCCAGCCAGGCGTCGTGCCAGACATGGAGCTGTTGCAGCGACAGGGCCTCGACGCCGAGATTCTTGAGCGACGTTTCCGTACTCGCCGCCACGTGTCGCGCGGGGAACACGGCGGCGAGCGGCCGATTCGCCCTCCCCGGCCATTCGTTGTTGAGCGGCGGCACTTTGGTGGCGACCCGGACGCGACCGGCGCGGATCTCGTCGCGCAGCACCTCGCCGATCAGGCGCTCGCTGTGTCCGGTACCGTACGCCAGCGCGGTATCGAAGAACGTGACGCCCTGGTCCACGGCCGCGTGCAGCGCCTCCCGTGCCATGGCATCGTCGACGCCGCGCCACATGTCGGCGCCGAGCCCCCAGCCGCCGAAGCCGATCTCGCTGACGGTGTAGCCGGTGGGGCCCAGGGTGCGACTTTTCACGCGCGCTCCTCTCGAGGACGGCTCTAACAATCGCCTCCCGGCGGTCGGCATGCCATGAACGCGGTGGGCGCCCCGGCGGTGTTGTATCTCAAGGCGGTCGGCCGCTGACTGCGACCGTTCGGCCGCGCGCGGGCCGCCGCGCGGCCTGAAAAATGTGGCGCTGACGCCACGACGTCTCATCTTGCGCACCCCCCGTGACGGGGGCGAGACTGCGAAGTGGTCCGGTCGGCCTCCCTCTCTTGTCTGATGTTCGTCGTCGCGGCCGCGAGCTGCGGCGACAACGGCACCGAGTCGCCCGTTGGCCCGCCGGGATTGACGATCGTCAGCGGCGCCGGCGCGAACGACACCATTGATGCCCGCTTGGTCCAGGCCCTGGTCGTGGAAGTCCACACGCCCGCGGGCCGCGGCGTGCCCAACGCTGTCGTGCGCTTCACCTCCTTGTCTGCCCGGCGTCCCGACGGATGGACGACCCCCGGAGTGCTGGTAGGTCGGCTGACGGACGCGACCCTGACCTCGCTCGTCGTCGATACGACGGACGCGAATAGCAGGG
>WNGC01003102.1_pt1 | contig 12564 bp, 10 predicted proteins | sample 5400051 | NCBI WGS metagenome assembly WNGC01 (sample SAMN13153368, study PRJNA577476) | soil metagenome | isolation source: 20 cm soil or saprolite under grassland replicate 2 | place: USA:California | collected 2016-06-15 | reverse complement strand
CCCTTCCCTCGGCACGACTTTGCTTTCCGTGCCTTCCGCGGTTCAACCCGCAACGGTACTATGGAGACTCTGACTCCTGCAGCGCTCACCTACGACGCAGGTCTCCCCACTTATCTCGCCACATCTTCCTGTCGTTCCGCCTCCAACCACGTGGGCTGCCTGGTCACCGCTTACCACCACGCCAGCGTGACCAGCGATTTTCGGACTTCGCCATGTATGAGCAGGCTCGTCGCAGCTCCCCGCCGAATCGAGTTCGTTATCCTACGGACCGACACTTCGCCTTAGGTTGCTCCCCACCCAGCCTCGCGGCGACGCAGTTACCTTCGGCTACGGAGTTGTGGCTTTCTCCGGCATGGACTTTCACCATGCTATTGTGGCGCCTTCATGGGCGCACTCATACCGGCGAAAGCCGGTATCCAGACTCTTTGAAATTCCTGGATTCCGGGTCGCCTCCGGCTTTTGCCGGGGTTGCCCGGATGACGACTGAATTCTGTTGTGAATTTTGGGACAGGACTTAGTGCTGGTATCTAGAATGCGCTTACCTAAATCCCCCTTTTTTCGAAGGGGAATTTTCTCCGGTGCTACTTCAACCCCTCTTTGGAAAAGAGGGCAAGGGGAGATTTTGGGTCGGAATGTTGCAGCAATTTGCAACAAATTTCAGATATACCACACTAGAGGCGCGTCCCAGCAGTTGGCAATAAAGGCGTATGTGACGAACTTCTGAGACGCCACACTAAAGTTCGGCTAAGATCTCGAACTCGGCTTTTGGGGTGCGCGGTTCTTCTGGCGGGTGGAGGCCGGACCGAAACATCGTGGCGAGTCGTTCGCGGACTTTGAATCCGGTCTCGGGATTCCAGCAATTGATAATGGCAAGCCTGAAACCCCCCGGCGGCATCGAGTGCAACTCCGGAGCTTTGTCTTCGTGGAAGGTCATTTGGATGCTGGAAACGCCAGGCCAGCTGAGAAATTCGTTCACCGCTTCAGCGTCCGGCTTCCTGTAACGAGGACCATGCGCTCCGAACAGAGTGATGCTATAGCCCGTCCGACGGGAGTCATCGCAAAAGCGCCAGTTGCCGCCCGCATAGAGCTCGACAACCGCCTCGATCCAACCCGGACCATACAGGTCGGGCCACTGGTCGGCGAAGCGAAGGTGGGCCTCGATGATCTTGGCGCCAATGGTCTCAAAATTCACGCAGCCCGTGTAACCTTTGAGGTGGCGGCACAGCCAATCGCCGCAATATCGTTCAATCTCGGGCCGCGCTTCCGACAGAATCACCCAGTGATCGAACGTGCCCTGCTCCAGAGTTTTGCCGATCGTGTGACGCCACCATGCCGGCTCGCCATCGATCACGGCGGCGTCGGTGCTCACGTGCTCGCCGGTGAGAAGCGGCATCCACATATGTCCGGGCTGGAGGGCCGCCCTGAACTGTTCGAGCGATTCAATGATTTTGCTGCCGCTGCCCATGCCGCGCATGTTGTAGATCGGCTTGCTGAAAACGGGAAATTGCCGCGGCATGATGTCATGCGGCGCATTCTCCAGCCCTTGCGTTTCGCATATGAGTAGCTTGTTGTAAATCCAGCGGTGCTGGGAGAACAGCTGGTAGGCTAGTTGATCGTCGGTGGGGATGACGACGTTATCGGGACAAGAAACGGCGGCGAAATACTGGGTGCGCCAGGGATCTGATTCGACGATCGGCATCGTTACACCACCCGCCTGGACTCGCTGGTCGCCTGCCGATCACTACGTCTCACGCCGGATACACCTTGCGCCAGCCGAGAGCGCGCAGGACACAAATCTAAAAGAGGAATGACTTGCCGTATCATTTGCCTATTTCCAGGACTACAACTTTGTCCCTCATGACCCCTTTTTGTTTTCCCTTTTCGGGCTCGCGAAGAAGTAACTTCCTCCCGCGTATGAGATAAGACCTCGAAAGATTCACTGTTTTGGTTTTCGGTGGACCCCATCTTCGACGTTGATCCTCGTTACATAGCAAAGAGAGGACCAGCAGAAGAAAGCTCCGAGACCCGGTGGGGGAACACTTTTGAAAAGACGTGTTCGAACTCGCCTGAAGAAGTGGAGTTTCCAGTGACTGCTGTCGAAGGTCAAGAAAGGCCCAGATATGGTCAATACAGATCAGGCTCTCTGAAACCGCACGTCAAGCATTTTTCGTTTTCAATTAATAAGCCGTTCAAACCGTTGAACCTGCTCAAGTCATTCATGATGACCGTCCGAAGGGATTTAAGCTTGCAGAGTTTGACGTGACAAGGAGTTTTTGGAATTCGGTGACCGTGTTATGCTACTAATCGGCGGCGAGTTACAGGTTCTCGCGGTATGAACAAGATCGGCACAAATCACCATTCGGGCATCCCTGTTATCGACGTAAATCCCCTTGTCGTCGGGACAGAAGCGCGGCACGATGTCGCAGCTAAGATGGGACAAGCATGCCGCGAATGGGGGTTCTTTTACGTCGTCGGACATGGGGTCGATGAATATCTTCAGCGGCGGCTGGAGGAGCTTAGCAGAGATTTCTTCGCGCAAGATCTTGGGGCAAAGCTGCAAATAAGCATGTCGCGCGGCGGCAGGGCCTGGCGCGGATACTTTCCCATCGCCGGTGAGCTGACATCTGGCAAGCCCGACCTCAAGGAAGGAATCTATTTTGGAGCTGAGCTTGAAGCTGATCACCCGCTTGTGAAGGCGGGCACGCCGATGCATGGCCCTAACCTTTTTCCGCCCGATATGCCGCAATTCCGAGAGATCGTGCTGGATTATATGACAGCAATGACACGGCTCGGACACTGCCTCATGGCCGGGATAGCGCTCAGCCTCGGTTTGGAGGAGTCTTACTTCGCTGACCGTTACACGTCCGATCCTCTAATATTGTTCCGAATCTTCAACTATCCACCAGCTCCTGCACTACCGGGCTTTGAAAAAAGCCAGGGAGTTGGAGAGCACACCGACTATGGGCTGCTCACTATCCTGCGGCAGGATATATTGGGAGGATTAGAAGTGAAGATAAAGTCCCGTTGGGTACCCGCTCCTCCATTACCTAACTCGTTTGTGTGCAACATAGGAGACATGCTCGACCGCATGACGGCAGGGCATTATCTTTCCACGCCTCACCGCGTGCGGAATCTTGCCGGGCATAATCGTTTATCGTTTGCATTCTTCTTCGATCCAAACTTTCAGGCGGAAGTGAAGCCGATAAAGATTGATGAAGGAGTGAGGGACAATAAAGATGAGCGCTGGGATCGTGCCAGCGTGCACGAATTTCGCGGCACGTACGGCGATTATCTTCTCACGAAAGTCTCCAAGGTATTTCCGCAATTACAGCGCCAGGTGTTGTAAGCATCCGCTCATTGACCGGAACGGTCCTCAACGCCATTAGAATCGCCGATGCAAGATCGCCGCGGTTTGTGCGCGACTATAGGATCCGGTTGACTCACAGGAGTGAGCGCGGAGCCCAGGGGATCAAATCTCGCAACATCACATCAGCCTTTAAGGGTGTCTTAGATTTATACGGTTGACAGCTTCGCTCAATTCGCTCTATGTTGAGCCGCTTCTTAGAGTGACAATCTAACGCTGGGTCGTTTGTTCCTGTCACATCATTGAGTCTCCCAGCCCGGTTTTTATTCTATAGGTTTATTGAACTCGCCACCTCGGAACGAGGAAAGGAGAAAGTCATGAAAAAAAATCGTCTTATCGCTGTTGCAGCCGTCGCTTTGCTGTTGCGGGCGGATGTTTCACTGGCACAGCAAGAATCCCGCACAGACCGCGATACTTCGCGCGAGCAGCTCGGCAAAGTTTCGTTTCCGACCTCTTGTGATCGAAAAGTTCAACCTCAATTCGATCGTGCGGTGGCGATGCTGCACTCGTTCTGGTTTCAGCAAGGTGAAAAGGCTTTCCGCGAGGTGTTGGAGCGAGATCCGAGTTGCGCCGTCGCAAATTGGGGCATCGCCGCCATTCTGATCGGCAACACCTTTGCCGGCAACGCGACGGCGCAGGATGCGCAAAAGGCAAAGGAGGCGATCCAACGCGCGCGCTTGACCGGCGCCAAGACGGAGCGCGAGCGCTTCTACATTGAGGCGATCGCGGAATACTACGACCGCTTCGGCGACCGTCCGCATAGGGCGCGGATGAAGTCGCTTGCCGATGCGTTTGAGGTCGTAGCCAAGAGGTTTCCTAAAGATGACGAGGCGCAGATATTTTACGCGATTTATCTTACCGCGACGCAGTTGCCGACCGACAAGACCTTTTCGGCGGCCTTGAAAGCTGCCCAGATCCTCGAGGCTCAGTTCGTGAAACACCCCGAGCATCCGGGCGTGGCGCACTATCTGATCCACAGTTACGATTATCCGCCGATCGCTGAAAAAGGTTTGAACGCGGCGAAGCGTTACGCCGAAATTGCGCCCTCGGCGGCCCACGCGCTGCATATGCCTTCGCATATCTTCACTCGCGTCGGCGCGTGGGAGGCCTCGGCGGCCACTAACAAGCGATCGATCGAGGTATCCAGGACGGGACAGGAGCCCGGCGGGGCGCTCCATGCGACGGACTACATGGTGTACGCGTACATGCAGATGGCGCGCGACAATGATGCGAACCAGGCGCTGCAAGACGCTCGTCGCGTTGGGAACATCGACCCCAATAATCCAGGTACCGCTTATGCGTTGGCGGCGATGCCGGCGCGAATTGCAATCGAGCGCGGCATGTGGAAGGAAGCGGCACAACTCGAAGCGCGCTCGAGCAAAATTCTGCAAGCCGATGCGATAACGCAATTTGCCCGCGCCCTTGGTGCGGCTCGCAGTGGTGACGCTGCCGCGGCTGAGAAAGACGTGCAGGAACTGGCGCGCATCGTTGATGGGCTGAAGACCGCCAAGAACGATTACTGGGCGACGGAAGTAGAAGTACAACGCCTGAGCGCCGCCGCGTGGACCGGCTACGCAAAAGGGAATCGCGACGAAGCGCTGACGCTGATGCGTTCGACAGCGGACCTGGAAGACAAAAGCGAGAAGCGCGAAGGACCCCCAGCCCGCCTCGTGCCTGCGCGCGAGTTGCTCGGTGAAATGTTGCTGGAATTGAAGCGACCGGCGGACGCGCTCAGAGAATTCGAAACGTCCGCGAAACACGAACCCAATCGCTTCCGCGGCATATACGGCGCGGCGCAAGCGGCGGCCGAGTCCGGCGACAACGCCAAGGCGAAGCGCTACTTCGCGCGGTTGATCGAGCTCGCCGGCAAGGGGGATTCACGGCCAGAGCTCGATCTGGCCAAGGCGTATCTTGCACGCAGTAATTGATTGATTAAGTTGGAATTGCGCAGCTTGTGCGCAGCTAGAGGATCCGGTTGAACCACAAGAGTGACAGCAACGCCGAAACCAGCGCGGTGACGGCCGCCGCTGCGGAAAACAGAGCGCTGATTTCCATGTCCTTTTTCTCCAGTACCAGCCGGGCGTTCAGGGACTCGTAGACCTTTTTTAGATCCCTTGCGGTGCCCGCGTAAAAATACTCGCCGCGGGTCATGTTGGCGATCGCTTTGAGCGTCTCCTCATCGAGGCGCACACGCATAGACCAGCCTTCAAAGCCGAGGTTCTCTCCGCTTGTCGTGCCGATGCCCACAGTGAAGACACGCACGCCGCGGTCGGCGGCCATGCGGGCCGCCTCGATGGAGTCGGGGCCCGTGGTCCTCTGGCCGTCCGAGAGCAAAATGATGGCGGCAGATGTGTAGGAGCCGGGCGGGACCGGCTTGAACGTTGGTTTTCCCGATTTGAGAGCCTGATCGAGCGGGACGCCGCGCGGGGCGTCACGCCCGTAAATTAGCGAGCTCACGTCGATGCCTTCCTCCGGGAAAATCGTCGCCAGGGAGACGATGATGCCGCTGCCAATCGCGGTGCCGCGTTGCAGCTGGAAGCGATCGATCGCCGCGAGGATGTCCTCGCGATTGTGGGTGGGCGGCTGCACGACGGATGCCGTTGCGGCGAAGGACACTACGCCGATAAGTACGCTCGAGGGCTGCTCGGCGACGAAGGCCTTGGCGGCAGCCTGCGCCGCGGAAATTCGATTGGGCTCCACGTCCGTGGCGCGCATGCTGCCGGAGACGTCCATGGCGAGGATGATGGTTTGGTGTTGGGACGGCAAGGTGACAACGGCGGCGGGGCGGGCAATCGCGACGATCATCGCGATGAGCGCAACCAGGAAAAGCAGCGGTGGAATGTGACGGCGGAATCTCTGGCCCGCGCCCATCGCCTCTTTCACCATGCTCAAGCTGGCATACCGAAGCGCGTCCTCCTTCTTCCGGCGGAGCAGGAAAAAGTATGCGGCAACGAGCGCCGGCACCATCAGGAGAAGCCAGAGCATCTCAGGCCATAGAAACTTCATGGCTTCCTCTCAGGTGCTGTGGCAGGCTTCCGCCCGCCGCCAACTGGCTGCGCCGCTTGCGCAGATCGGCGAACCGCAGAATGGCATCGACGAGATCATCGTGGGTGGACAACTCCAGCGCGTCCACGCCCGCCCGTCGGAAAGCCGACCGAAGCTCCTTCTCACGCCGCTCGGCCGCAGCCGCGAAGCGCTTCCTGAAAGCGCGATCGTGGGTGTCGACGAATAACTGTTCTCCGGTCTCGGCGTCCCGCATGACGAGAAGCCCCAGGTCGGGCAATTCCATCTCCAACGGATCGTAGAGCCGCACCGCCACGATCTCATGGCGCTGCGCAAGATGGGCCAGCGGCTCGGCCCAGCCCGGCGTGCTAATGAAATCGGAGACGACGAAAACGAGGGATCGTCTTTGCATGACCCGAAAAGCAGTCTGGAGAAAATCGCGCAGGTTCGTCGCGGCCGAACGGGAACGCTCGGGCCGCGAAAGCATTCTGTGGAGGATGTGGAGCGCATGGCGCCGGCCGCTCCGCGCCGGAATCACCGTATCTACCTTGTCACCATAGAACAGCGCTCCGACGCGATTGCCGTGACGGGTCAAGAGCCGCGCCAGCACGGTGACGAATTCGGTCGTCACGAAACGCTTCTTGACATGGGAGCCGAAATCCACCGATGGGCTCAGGTCCAGCAGGAACCACGCCGTAACTTCTCGATCTTCATTGTACACCCTGACATAGGGTGTCAGGAGACGCGCGGTGACGTTCCAATCAATGTAACGGACATCGTCGTGATACTGGTACTCGCGCAGATCGGCCAGATCCAGCCCGAAACCGCGAAACAAAGTCTGGTAATCGCCATGAAGCAGCCCGTCCAGCCGGCGAATGACGGTCCACTCCAATCGCCGCAGTATGGCCTCAGCGGTAGAGGCACGAACAGGTTGTTGAGCGAAATTCATTCAATCAGTGCGTTCAAATTCGTGTTCGTGGTTCGTGCTCGTGCGGATTCCACGATCATGTTTCACGGACACGATCACGGTAGGGGCGACCGGCCGGTCGCCCCTACGAGCTTGCGGCGACTTTGACATGGGTCTCCAGCGGCTTATCGGGAGCCGCTATGTGCTGCATGATCCGTTGGATCAGTTGATCTGCCGTCATTTCCTCGGCGAGAGCCTCATACGTCAGCACGAGCCGGTGCCGAAATACATCAGGCACCAGATCCGTCACGTCCGCGGGCAAGACGTAGGTGCGTCCACGCAGGAACGCCAGCGCCCGCGCGCCCTCGATCAGATGGATCGAGGCGCGAGGGCTTGCACCGAATGATACGTACTTCGCTAGGTCAGCGACACCGTAGCGATCCGGATCCCGCGTAGCCGAGGCAAGCCGCACCGCGTATTGCTTGAGCGACGGATCTACATATACGCTCTGGCACTCGCGCTGCAGCGCGCTCAGTTGCTCGGTCGTCGCCATGGCGACGACATCGTTCGGAAGGCCAGTGACCCTATCGACGATGACGAACTCCTCTTCCTCGGTTGGATAGCCGACCAGCACCTTCATCATGAAGCGGTCTACCTGCGCCTCCGGCAGCGGGTACGTTCCCTCCGTCTCGATGGGATTCTGCGTGGCCATCACCAGGAACGGCTCGGGGACCTGGTGGCTCTCCCCGGCGATCGTGACCTGGTGTTCCTGCATGACCTCGAGCAACGCGCTTTGCACTTTCGCCGGAGCCCGGTTGATCTCATCGGCAAGCAGAAGATTGGTGAAGACGGGACCCAATGAGGTGGTGAAGTCGCCGGTCTTCTGATTGTAGATGCGCGTTCCCACCAGATCCGCCGGGACGAGATCAGGCGTGAATTGAATTCTCTTGAACGACCCGCGGATGGTTCTGGCGAGCGTCTTGACAGTAAGGGTCTTGGCGAGCCCCGGGACGCCCTCGACGAGCAGGTGTCCCTGCGCCAGCACGGCCACCAGCACACGCTCCAGGAAATGATCCTGCCCGACGATGACCTTCTTCACCTCGTAGAGGATGCGCTCCATGAGTGAAGCAATTTCACTGCGGCTGGTTTCTTTGTTGTCCATAGAATTGTTTGCGCCAATTAGGGTTCCAGTCGTTCAAAAAGTTCCAATCGTTCAAATCCCCTCCTTCATCCTCCCCCGAGTCGCGGGGGAGGAAATAGAGCCTGCCCCGGACTTTGATCCAGGGTGGGGGCTTAAACGGCTTGAACAGCTTGAACGTTTTGAACTGCGGTTGCTACCACCCTGCCGCTCGACCGAAACTCTGTCGTAACTACTATTCGAAGCATGAATAATCATTAGAACGGCGGCACTCCCACGGCGGCTGCCGCATTCTCGATGGGAACCGCAAACCCAATGCCCACGAAGAAACCCTGCTCTGTCGGGTTCAGAATAGCGGTAACGATGCCGACGACCTCGCCTTCTGCGGTCACCAGCGGCCCGCCGGAGCTTCCGGGATTAACCGCCGCGTCGAACTGGATGAGATTCGTCAGCAGGCGCTTCCCTTCCGGGGAACGGAATTCGCGCCGCAAACCGGACACCACTCCCGCCGTCACTGAAGGACCGATGCCGAATGGAAAGCCCACGGCGAAGACTTGGTCGCCCAGTTTGAGGTTCGAGGTGGATCGCATGGTGGCCGCGAAAAGATCGTCGGGAATCGTCTGCGCCTGAAGCACGGCCAAATCGTGCTCTGGCCGCACGCCGGTGATCGTGGCATCGGATTGGAGCCCGTCGGCGAACACCACTTGCACCCGCTTGGCGCTGAGCACAACGTGGAGATTGGTAAGGATGATGCCTTTGTCGACGATGACGACCCCGGTGCCGACGCTCTTCTCTCTGTCCTCGCCGTCCTCGTCAGGTTCCAACCCACGCACGCGAACAATGGACGGTCGAATGACTTGGTACGCCTTCGCCGCGGGCGACGGAAGGGTGTTGGTCTCCAGGGTGTGAAGCACCGCGGCGCGGATATCTTCCTGGGTGATCTGGCGTGTCGAAGGCGTGATCGCCGCATAGGTAAACAGCAGGACCAGTGCGAATAGCCCAGCGACTGCGACCCACAGGAGCCGTTCATGGCGTGTGTAGAAGTTTCGCCACGAAAAGCGGGATTGTCGACTGGCGACTTGAGCGGAAGGACTTTCGTGCGCCTGATCGGGACTTTGGTCCGGATGGTTGGTCGGGGTTACCCGCCCGGTCATCGACGATCGGCTGGAGCTGTAGAGCGTTAGCCTTTTCATATGCCCATCCGGTTCAACCGCCGTGGCTCATGCGGCTCACCCGCGAACGACTATTAACGCGAGAGAGCTATTCAAAATTCAGGTCCGAGGAAAAGCAAGAGAGACTAATTTATATTTATCCTACGGGCAGCTGATATAAAAGCCCCTTCCCCAGTTATGGGCAGCTGTCCGACTTCGACGATTTGCCGGATGTCAGTTGCAGGTGGACCCAGGTCGGGGAGCCTTTCGGCCTTTCGCGATTAGCACACTGCCATATGTTACACGGCAATTGCCTCTAACGTTTTCCCGCGCCGATGTATGCAATGGCCTCGATCTCGACCAGGATTTCCGGCGTCGCGAGGCTTCGGTGTTCTGTTTAATGTTGACGACGTAGATAGTCACCTTTACGACGTCCGACATGGCTCCGCCGGCCGCCTCGACGAGATGACGAATTTTCCCGAAGATGATTTTCGCCTGTTCGTACTCGTTGCGCCCTTGGATCGTGACTCCATCCGAAGCGCGGGAAACCGTGCCGGAGACAAACAACATGTCGCCGACACGGAGAGCGTTGGACCACCGTCCTGGCGGCGGTTCAACAACGCGGGGGCTGATAATTCTTTCGATATCCATCGCCAGCTCCTTCATCAAAGAAAAATTGGCCTAAATCGCTGTGATCCTCGTTTGAACGAGCAAGCCGATTGCAAAACCCAGCAGCAAAAGCATGATAATTCTTTTCACTCGATCTTCCGGTTCAAAGCATGATTGCTACTTGTTGGAATGTTGTCCCGCCCGTCCTGGAGAGTCATTGACGGGGCGCGAATCTTCCTAAGCTTTCACTGGAGTTAAAGTCACCTGCGATGCACTTTCTCAGCCGGAATATCGATCTTCGACAGCAGACAGACTTTCTTGGACCATTCGATAATTCCTCTCCGGATGATCGGGCGGCACGCAAAGTATTCCGCAGCCCGATGACTGAGATGTGTGAGGTCGCGGCAAACGACGATCTCCGCATCAGCCATGAGAACGAAACGCAGCGTAATAGGCCGCGCCTTGCAGGGCGGTCTCTTGATTCAACACGACCTTTACCGGAATGGCGGAAAGAAAGTCGGCATAGCGCCCCTTGTCGACGAAGGCGCGCATGAAGGCTTCACCCTTGAGCTTGTCGAGAATTTTTGGCGCGATGCCGCCGCCGACGTAGACACCGCCAACCGCCTTGCCCCTGAGCGCCAGATTGCCCGCCTCAGCGCCGTAAACCGAAGCGAACAGATCCAACGCTTTGACGGCGATTTCACTGTCGCCGGACAGGGCCGATTGCGTGATCACGGCGCTGGCGTCAACCGCCGCGGCGATTTTTTCTTTGAGCCAGCCGGGCTCCTCCAGCCCTTCGTCTTCTCTGAAAAAATCATAGATGTTGAAAAGCCCGGGGCCTGAAAGCACCCGCTCATAACTTGCATGGCCGAATTTTTTCAGCAGATACCGCAACAAACCAATCTCCGTGTCATTGCGCGGGGCGAAATCGGCGTGGCCACCTTCCGACGCCGACGGATGATAGTCTCGACCATCGTCATAAAGATAGGCTTCTCCGAGGCCCGTTCCCGCCGCGATCAGCGTTTTGTTGCCGGGTCGCCGGATCGAACCTTCATTGAGGCTAATAACTTCAGCCGGTTCGAGCGTGAAAATTCCGTAGGCGGCGGCTTCAAGATCGTTCAGCAATGAAACTGCCTTGAACTTCAAGGTCGCCGCTAGTTTTTTGGCATCGACCAGCCACGGCAAATTGGGCGTCTTCACCTGTCCATCCACCACGGGACCGGCAATGCCGAAACAGGCGCGCTCAATGCTCGCTTTGCGATTGGCGAGAAATTCTTCCAGGATGGGCTCCAGTCCAGGGAATTTCTTGCTCGGAAAGAGTTCCTTGGCCTCGGCACGGAGTTTCCCTTCACGGCACGAAAAAAGCGCCAGCTGGGTCTTGGTCCCGCCGATGTCGCCGGCGAGGATGAGGTTTTTGTCAGCCACTTTTGCGCTCGTTACGCTATGGTCCGAAGCAAAACCGAATCACAGTCGGCGCCAACGCCGGCTGTCACGTTGCATGAATTCGTCCGCCTCCTTGGGTCCCCAACTTCCGGCCTCGTAATTGGGAAAGTCTTTGGGTGCCGTCCGGCGCCAAGCCTGAATAATGGGGTCCATCAGAGACCATGCCGATTCCACCCAGTCATGGCGCGTAAACAAGGTCGAATCCCCTTCGATGCAATCTTCTAGCAGCGTCTCATACGCCTCCGGCGGAGCGCTGCCGAAGCCCTCTTCGTAATTAAAATCGAGGCTCAGTGGACTCACGCAGATATCCGGCCCGGGGGGTTTGACTTCAAACGTCAGCGAAATCCCCTCGTCGGGCTGAATCCGGACCACCAGCACGTTGGGGTTGACGTCATCCACCGCGCAGGAACGAAAGAGCAGCAGCGGCGGGCGCTTGAACTGAATGGCGATCTCGCTGACGCGCTTCGCCATGCGCTTGCCCGACCGCAGGTAGAACGGAACACCCTCCCAGCGCCAGTTGTCGATAAAGAGCTTGATCGCAGCGTATGTTTCGGTGTTCGAACCGTTCGCGACTCCAGGCTCTTGTCGGTAACCCTTGACTTCGTTGCCGGCGAATTTTCCCGGACCGTATTGGCCCCGGACCGCGATCCGCGCGACGTCATCGACAAAAATCGGCCGGACAGAACGGAGCAATTTACCCTTCTCGTCGCGCACGGCGTCCGCCGAGAACGCCACCGGCGGCTCCATGGCCGTAAGGCAAAACAGTTGCAGGAGATGATTCTGAAACATGTCGCGCACAACTCCCGCATCTTCGTAATAGCCACCTCGGTTTTCTACCCCGACGCTTTCGGCCGCCGTGATCTGGACGTGATCGACGTAGCGCCGGTTCCAGATCGGCTCGAACACCGCGTTGGCGAAACGGAAAACCATGATGTTCTGCACGGTTTCT
>WNGC01007784.1_pt1 | contig 12567 bp, 12 predicted proteins | sample 5400051 | NCBI WGS metagenome assembly WNGC01 (sample SAMN13153368, study PRJNA577476) | soil metagenome | isolation source: 20 cm soil or saprolite under grassland replicate 2 | place: USA:California | collected 2016-06-15 | reverse complement strand
CATCGCGTACCGGGTCGGCCTGCGGATCGAGCGGCGCGATGTCCACCAGGTGCAGCAGCAGCCGCGTGCGCTGCAGGTGCTTCAGGAACCGGATCCCGAGTCCCGCCCCTTGCGCGGCCCCCTCGATGAGACCGGGGATATCGGCCATGACGAAGCTGCGGTGCTGCCCCACGTCCACCACTCCCAGGTTCGGGTGCAGGGTCGTGAACGGATAGTCCGCCACCTTGGGCCGCGCGGCGGAGACCGCACGGATGAGCGTGGATTTGCCGGCGTTCGGCAGCCCCAGCAGGCCCACGTCGGCGATGACCTTGAGCTCGAATTCCAGCAGGCGCTTTTCCCCGGGAAGTCCCGGGCCGAACTGCCGCGGGGAGCGGTTGGTGCTCGACTTGAAGCGCTGGTTCCCCCAGCCGCCCTTGCCGCCGCGCGCGACCAGCAGCTGCTCGCCGTCACGGGTGAGGTCTCCGAGCTCTTCGTGCGTGTCGGCGTCGCGCACCACGGTGCCGATCGGCACCGGCACGTACAAGTCCGCACCGCCGCGGCCGCTGCAGTCATTGGCGCCGCCGGGCTCCCCGTGCGCCGCCTTGAAGGTCCGCTCGATGCGAAAATCCGCCAGCGTATTGATCCCCGAGGCGGCGCGCAGATAGACGCTGCCGCCGTGGCCGCCGTCGCCGCCGTCCGGGCCGCCGAAGGGCACGAACTTCTCGCGGCGGAAACTGGTGCTGCCGCGCCCGCCGTTGCCGGCCTGCACGCGCGCTCGCGCCTCATCGACGAATTTCATGACGTGACTGTAGCGCAAACAAAAACCCCGGCGCTTGAGGCCGGGGTTCGCTGGCTCGCCGCGCGCTGCGCGTGATTCAAGCCTTCTCGGGCATCTCCGGCAGCACACTCACATAGAGGCGCTGCTCGGCGCCCTTCTTCTGGAACTGCACCCTGCCGGTCACCTTGGCGAACAGCGTATGGTCGCTGCCGACGCCGACGTTCGTGCCGGGACGGACCGGCGTGCCGCGCTGACGCACGAGGATGTTGCCGGCGAGCACCTGTTCGCCGCCGAAGCGCTTGACCCCCAGGCGTTTGGAGTGCGAGTCGCGGCCGTTCTTGGTACTGCCGCCTGCCTTTTTGTGTGCCATGACTTAAGGTGTCCTGCAAAACAGCGCTCAGCCGGCGCTGATGTCCGTGACCTTCACCTCGGTGAACAACTGTCGGTGGTTCTTCTGCCGCAGGTAATGCGCGCGGCGCTTGAACTTGACCACTGACACCTTGGCGCTCTTGCCGTGGCGCATCACCGTGGCGAGTACCTTGCCTCCCTTGAGGGTCGGCTTGCCGAGCTTGACGTCCGCGCCCTCGCCGACCAGCAGCACTTCGCCGAACTCGACGGTGGCCCCCGGCTCGGCGTCGAGCTTCTCGACGCGCAACACGCCGTCCTTGGTGACCCGATATTGCTTGCCGCCCGTGGCGATGACCGCGTACATGGAATTTGAGAAGGATGGGCCTAGAGCCGAAAGGCCGCGCATTCTACTGGCGGACCCCCTCGGGGTCAAACGGCTGTTTCCCCAAGTGCGACCGGGACTTAGCTCCCAAACCGCGGGCGCTGTGTACCGCCGCACCCAATTTCTCCAAAGCCGCCCCGGTCGGCTACGATGCGTGGCCGCCCCAAGCCGCCCACCCGTCCAACAAACACGCCGCCCTCCTGCGGATGACCCTGGAATAAAGAGTAATGACCCTGGAAGAGATTCGCGCGCTGGTACAAGCCGACCTCCACTCGGTGGATGGGGTCATTCGGGCGCGCCTGAAGAGTGCCGTGCCGCTGGTGGACCAGGTCGCCGAACACATCATCTCCGGTGGCGGCAAGCGTCTGCGGCCGCTGCTGGTGGTGCTCACGGCGCGCGCCTGCGGGCATCAGGGCGCTTCCCATATCGAGGCTGCTGCGTTCATCGAGTTCATCCATACGGCAACGTTGCTGCACGACGACGTGGTCGACGGCTCCTTGCTACGCCGGGGGCGCCATACCGCGAACGAGGTGTACGGCAACCCGGCTAGCGTGCTGGTGGGCGACTTCGTCTATTCACGCGCCTTCCAGATGATGGCCGGCCTCGCCTGCCAGCCGGTCATGGAGATCATGGCGGAGGCCACCAACGTCATCGCCGAGGGTGAAGTGCTGCAGCTGATGAATGCCCATAATCCGGACACGACCGAGCAGCGCTACCTCGAGGTCATCTACCGCAAGACGGCCAAGCTCTTCGAGGCCGGTGCGGAAGTCGCCGCGGTGCTCGCACAGGCCCAGGCTCCGGTGCGCCGGGCGCTCGCCGCGTTTGGCCGCCACCTCGGCACCGCGTACCAGCTGGTCGATGACGTGCTCGACTACCGCTCCAACCCGCAGGAGCGCGGCAAGAACCTCGGTGACGACCTGGCCGAAGGCAAACCGACCCTGCCGCTGATCCACGCGCTGAAGAGCGGCAGCGAAACACAACGCTCGGCCATCCGCCGTGCGATCGAGCACGGCGGGCTCGAGCAGCTCGAACCGGTGGTGGCGGCGATCGAAGCGACCGGCGCCCTCGACTACACCGCGCGCCTCGCGCACTCGGAGCTGGAGCAGGCGCTGAGCTCGCTCGGGGCGCTGCCGGACTCCTCTTATAAGGAGGGACTCGCTGCGCTCGCGCACTTTGCGGCGGCACACACGACGTGAAGCTCCGGCCGGCAGAGCGCGTGAGAGGGAATTGCCCCGCCCCGACGCTCACCCTAGACTGCGCCACCGCCATCGAAACGGACGCAGCCATGACAACAGCCAACAACGCACGTGCAGGGATGAAGCGGCACCCGGCGGCACTGCTGGCCGTCGCAGCGGGCCTGCTGGCCGGTGCATCGCCCGCGGCGCAGTCCGCGGAAGCGACCCAGGCGCCGGAGACCATGGTTCTGAAGGCGGCCCACCTGTTCGACTCGACCGGCACCGCGCTCAAGGACGGCGCAATCGTCGTGGTACGCGGCGATCGCATCGTGTCGGTCGGAACGGCCGCAGCTCCCGCGGGCGCACGGGTCATCGACCTTGGCGACGCGACGCTGCTCCCCGGCTTCATCGACGCTCACACGCATCTCACGCTCGAGTTCCAGAAAGACTATTACCACTTCATCTACGACCGGCTGATGCGCTTTCCCGCCGAGCAGGCCATGTACGCCGCGATGTACGCGCGACGCACTCTGGAGGCCGGTTTCACCACCGTGCGCAATGTTGGGGCGTACGACTTCGTCGACGTCGGCCTGCGCAACGCCATCAATGCGGGCGTGGCCGAGGGTCCGCGTATCCTGACCGCGGTGCACGGCCTCGGCTCACCCGGAGGGCATTTCGATGACTACTCCTTCCCGCCCGACAAGGTGAAGCCGTGGGGGCCGATCGAGGGCATCTGCAGCGGGCCGGAAGAGTGTCGCGAAGCGGTGCGCTACCAGATGAAGTGGGGGGCCGACCTGATCAAGATCGCCGCGAGCGGCGGTGTGCTCTCGGAAGCCGATCCCGTCGACGTGCCGCAACTGACGCTGGAGGAGATGTCGGCCATCGTCTCCGAGGCGCACAAGTGGCGCCGCAAGGTCGCGGCGCACTGCCACGGGGACGCCGCCGCGCGCATCGCCATCGAGGCGGGAGTGGACTCGATCGAGCACGGGAGTTTTCTCACCGAGGACACCCTCAAGCTGATGAAGGCGAAGGGCGTGTATCTCGTCCCCACGCGCATGGCGGTTTACTGGGTGAGCAAGCAGGCGGACGCGGGCGCGTACCCACAGAAGATCGCCGACAAGGCGCGCGCCGCCGCCGCTGCCCACGGCACCATGTTCAAGGCGGCACTGCGCATCGGTGTGCCCATCGCCTTGGGCACCGACGCGGGGGTGTACCCTCACGGGATGAATGCCATGGAATTCGGGCTCATGACAGATCTCGGAATGAGCCCGGCCGCGGCGTTGCTGGCCGGCACGCGCGAGTCCGCGAAGCTGCTGGGAATCGAGGCGCAAGTGGGCACGCTCGAAGCCGGCAAGGTGGCGGACGTCGTGGCCGTGCCGGGGAGCGTGCTAGGCGACATCCATGCGACCGAGCACCCCGTGTTCGTCATGACACTGCCCGGCCCGCCGCCCTCGCCACGTGCACGGGTGTGGCGCGGGGTCTCGCGAAGGTTCGGGGTGTAGCTCAGCCTGGTAGAGCACTACGTTCGGGACGTAGGAGTCGCAGGTTCAAATCCTGTCACCCCGACCATTGATTCAATTAGGGTTATTTCCAGATGATGCGCTTTGGGTGTCACTCTCATGGGCACTTGGGTATCAGGTTGGGTGTCAGCATCCCAACATCCGGGATTCGGTGACCTAAGGCACAGAGCACGCTGGAAGTCCGCAGCCTCGAAAGAGACCTGCAACTCAGCCATGAGCTTCGACTAAATGCCCAGCGCGCGTAAATGCCCAGCGCGCGCGCGCCGCCAGAATCCATCGCATGGAATCGATGCCCCGCCGTCAAAAAGTGCGTACGTTCGATATCGAGCGCCAGGCCGGTCAGGGTCCCTGCGTCCTGAACGCGTACTGGCACTATTCGCAGCCGGCAAAACGGCAAGCAATGGATTCAGCATCCGCCGCTCGCACCGACGAAGAGATGGTTCTTGCGGCCGAGGACAATTGCCCGCGGTACGCGGTCTGCCGCGTTGTTGTCGAGCTCGGCGCGTCCATTATCGCGATAGCGCAGATCCGACTCAGAGAGGGAATCAACCAATCCAAGCACTCGCGTCGAATTGTGCGGATAAGGCGTTCGCGATTGAATTATTCCGCATGGTCCTAAACAAACGAAGGGACGGCCTCGGCCGTCCCTTCGTCCGTCACTCACGGAGGACCGCCCCCGAGTTTACGAGTGGACTAAGGCTGGAAGTGCAAGATGCCCCCGGTATTTCCGGTTATTGGATCCAGCGTATCTCCGGTCCAGAGGTCACAGTTGTGGTTGGCTGACCATTGCGCAAGGGTGAACGTGGACAAACTGGGTACGTTCTCCGATAAGACGGCAGCCGCGTTGGCTGCTTCGGAATATTGCGGCCAAGGCGAGTTTCCGGTCCCGTTCGGATTGCCGGTACTCGCGAAGTGGGTCCAGGCTGCGACGAGTTCGTCGGAGAGCGCCGTCTCTTGCGCGGTCAAAGTCGCGGGGTGGTTTACTCCCAGAACGCCACCGTGCCAGTTCGGGAACAGGAACTGGATGTCGATCGTGTGCGCTGCCAAGGGTTTGAACCCAGGCAGGGACGGGAAGTAATACGGCGCATTCTGGTCATTGAATTCATACTCATAGACCGGCACCCATTTGGCCCACAATCGATCGACCTGGACATTCCGGCACGCTCCCGGATGCGTGCCGACCAGATCAAAGACCTCTTGCGGCGTGAGGTTCATGAAGTTGGGTGGGTATTTCGCCAGAACTTCGGCAACCGTGCCCGCGGGGTAAAGCGGACCGCCCGAATATTCGGCGCCACTGTAGGCAGCCGTGACGTTGCTCACGTACTGCGTTTCCGTTATCGGCGCGTGCGGATTGGCGAAGTATTCCGTGATACTGATGCCAAAAGTCGCCTCGTCCTGAACGTTCCCGCCCATGATCGGCATCCGGTTGAACTGGCCGGTCCTCCAGGCCGTGATCGGCGTGATAGGCATGATGGTGCCGTCCAGCATCGGGCCAGTCACGTACGGACCGGTCACATTCGGCGTTCCTTGGAGCTGCAGGATCTCCGCGGCTGACAGCGCACGCAGACACGCGGCGGCGCCGGGTGAGGCATCGGTCGGGCAGCCGGCGGCGGTCGCGAACGCCATGCCGCGGGCCAATCCGATCGACCGGATGGTTATCCCTGACAAGGGTGAGCTTTCGTAGATCGCTCGGTTGAACAGCCCGGCGCTGAGCGGCGAGATCTGGTTGACGCCGGTGTCTTGCGCACCCGCAGATTGGCCGCCGAGGGCAACCCTGCTGGGGTCACCGCCAAAGGCGGCAGCATTGCGCTTCACCCATTGCAGCACGGCCTGCTGGTCCATGATGCCATAGTTGTCGTAGAGATGGCCTTCCGAATCCAACGCCGGATGCGCTAAAAAGCCGAAGAGGCCCAAGCGGTAGTTGAGCGTGACGACCACCGTGGGGGTCCCCAGTGGTCCGCCCGTGGCGAGCTTGCTCCCGTCGTAGTCGTTGGATTCGCCGTCAACATTTCCTCCGCCGTGGATCCAGACCAGGACCGCGTTTCCCCTCTCCGCGCCTCCAACTCGCGTCGTGAACACGTTCAAATAGAGGCAGTCCTCGTTGATGTTAGGCGGACCCGCAAAAACCCCAAGTTCAGTAACCTGCGCGCAGGTGTTCGCAAATTTCGTTGCCTTTAGCGGTTTGCGCCAATGTGCGACGGGCTGCGGCGGCATCCAACGCAGCGCGCCGACCGGGGGAGCCGCATACGGGATGCCTAAGAACTCGTATACCCCGTCCCGCACGAATCCACGAACAGGACCCTCGGAAGTCTGAACGACCGGTCCATCATCCCGCTCATCCCCTTCCTGGGCCGTCGCGGAAGTCGAAAGCACGCCCGCTGCAAGCAGTGAGCCGAGCAGAAGCGCTCGGGTCAAGGCTCTTCGAGGCGCGCGTGAAACGAAGACATTGTTTTGATGCTTCTTCATAGTCTCTCTCCTGGAAGTTGCTCTCTTTTAAACCCTGCACCACAAAAGCTTCGAGAGACGACATTGCTCGATCGAGCTGGCGCTCATTGATCGTCCTGGCCTGAACCGTCCTCGACGTGTTCATCGATCCATTTCATGATCACGTCAGCCACCTGCAGGTTGTTCTTGTCCTGCATGAACATGTGACTGTTGCCGAACAACCCGACGCTTGGGAGGGCGATGAAGGTCATGTCGCCGCCTGCAGCGTTGATCCGTTGCACTTCGGTCGCGCAGGCCCCCGAGGGCTGAGGCGACAAAAAGTGGTCGCCGACCACGATGAGGATCGGCACTTTCGCAAGTGTTGCGATTTCGCCGGCGGTCAGATTGGAGAAGCAGCCGGTCTCGAGCTGGATGATGCCGCGTATTCCAGGCAAGCCCTTCAGAACGGCCTGGGTCGGAAAGCCGCTGGACTGCGAATGACCGACCAGTATGGCGCCGCCCAGGTCTCGTGCGAGAGTGGCCATATTCTCGACAGTCGGGTTGTTCGTCGTGGGGCTGACGAACTCGCCAGTTAGACTCGGAACCTCGGTCAGGATCAGGTCAGGAATCACCTGTTTGTAAAGCTGGTCCACCTTATTGATGGGGAACTGCTCGTCGGGCCAGGCGACGCCGAAGCTAGGCCCGAATCGGAACACGCTCCACGCGAACTGCGCGGTGCCGATAAGGACGGCAGGCTGTGCGCTCAGCGGCCGCAAGCCTCCCTTCACATCGTTGTAGATCGTGGCGTTGAAACCTGACCGAGCGCGCCCGGATTGTTCGGCCAGATAGGTGGAGAAGCCGCGGCGCGTGAAATACTCGTACCAGCCCATACGGCCGTCGGGCGTAGTCTCCCATGTCTTGGAGCTCAGGCAGCAACCATGTACGAATACGATGGGCACGCGTCGACGGCTGTTCTCAGGGATCTGGAATTGCACGTACATCTGATCGACGGTCACGTCGCCGGACGAGAACTGACCCAACAGGCCTATCAGGTTCCAGCCGGCCGCATCGCTGAACATCTGCCGCCCGCCGACGAAGAAACTTCCCTGGGCCTTTAACACCAACGGCTCGGACGGCTGACGCACGTCACTGCGCGATTGTGCGGCGGCCACCGTACACAGCAGGGCGGCAGCCGCCATAGCCAGCCTCAGAGAAGCCCGCGCGACATGCCGGAAATGGGTGATCTTCATTGGAATTTCCCTCGCACAATTCACGTTAGTTGCGCTCGCGGCGGCGCTGTTGGGGGTGGGATCGGTGGAGACGGGCACCATGGCCGGACCGCTGCGTTTGTGAAGTCTTTAGGCATCAGCTGGCGGGCGTCTAGGAAGATCATCCGAATCCGTTGAACTAATCGCCCCGTCATACGCAGGAAACCGATCGGCAGCGCCAGCGCGATCTTGAGCGCGGGGCCACGTCGCTCATCGATCACCCGCCGCTCGGCGTTGGAGAAGTTGAAGAACGCTTCGATCTCAAAGCCGCTCAGATCGCGCGGCAGCGACCGCCGCCCCAGCCACGTCCACTGCCAGTCGTTCATGTTCCGGTCCTCCCGGCAGGGCCTCACAACAGCCCACCCCAAAAGGCGAACAGCAACTGCTTGACCTGTCTACGAAATCTCAGCCCGGTTGCTAGAATTATCGTGGAATCCTACCGGCACTTTTGGCCCGGAAATCAAGAGGACCCCTCGTAACAATCCGCGTGATGCGAGTCGTTGCCCGTCCCTTCCACGCACGGTGAATGAAGCCGCGAATATTTGCCGCGATTTTTCACTTTATTTTCTTCTCCCTTCGCAGCAGGCATACGCGTCGAGCGCGAATAGGCCCGGGTTTTGTGCTTAAATTATGTTTAGGGCAAGAATAGTAGTTCGCTGCGGGAGAGGCTCCGTGCAACACGGGTGCGTAGCCTTGGCCGTGGATAAGCACCACCGCCCGATCGAAATCAGTACATTTCGATGGTCCAGCGGAGGAGAGACCGCATGGGCCGGTTTCCCCGTTGAATCCCACGTTCTCGGGCCGCGCGGGCAGTTAGGTGAGTTCGGGATAGACCATGCGCTGCTGGGACTCTGCGTGGGCGGCGTGGGAAAGATACAGATCCGCGACTGGAAAGCCGTGCGGCGCGTAACTTCACTGCCCGGCCGATTTTCCCTGCTCGGCCAGGGTTTCGAACAGAAGCCTGTCGCTTGGTCCGGCACACGGGAAATGCTTTTCGTTGCAATCGGCGCCGAGCAGCTGGAACGGTTCATGAGCCAAGACCCGGACTTGGCCTGCCTTAATGTCGAACCCCAGTACGCCGTCTCCGATCCACACGTTGTCGCGCTCGTCCTCAATATGCGGGACGAAATACAAGCGGGCTGCCCCACCGGGCAACTCTATGGCGAGGCCCTTTCGGTGGCACTGACCGCGCGCTTGCGAACGCGGTATTCGCGTGACACAACGCCGGTGCGCCGTTACGGGCTGGCCCTGTCGCCCATGCAGGTCAGGCGTGTACGCGAATATATCCAAACGAATCTTGCATCCAACATTGGCTTGGTCGAATTGGCCGACCAAGTGAATCTAAGTCCCCACTACTTTTCGATGCTGTTCAAGCATGCCCTCGGCGTCCCGCCGCACCACTACGTGCTGCGAGAACGCATCCACGAAGCTCAACGACAGCTTGCCGTTGGTCGAATATCCATTTCCGAACTGGCCCTCAACCTCGGTTTCTCGGACCAGAGTCACTTCTCACAAGCGTTCCGAAAGATGACGGGCACGACGCCCAAGCGGTATCAAAGCACCTGCTAAGTCCGGCGCGTGCTGCGCATCAGATCGAGATTACCGATCGGCTTGCCTGCGCGCTCGAGCGCCGCGCGGATGCGCGCGTCGTGGAAAGTCACCGCATCCGTCCAGTCGAGGATTGCCAGGCGCGCGCGGCCTTTTCCGCCCCGAAGTGCAGCTCCGCCGCTGTGACGACCGAGACACATAGCTCCGAAGCGTAATGCCCGAAGCGCTCGGCTACTGAAGCGGGCCTGCGGCGAATGACGTAGCTCGAGATATCCGTATCGAGCATGAGAAGTGCCGTGGCGCGGGCCCCTGCGGCGACGTCCGGGTCTTAGAGCGGCTCGCGTGACTGCGGTGGTGAGTCCCCGCGCGGCGCAAGGAAGTCGTCCGGGACCGCCGTGTCGAGCTCGAAAAAGGAAGCCCAATCGCGTCTCACCGGCGAGAGCACGATGGCATCGCCCCGGCGGCTCACCTGCACTTCCTTCACGTCCTGCGGAAAGGCAAGGTCTTGCGGCAGCCGTACGGCTTGATTGCGACCGTTGCGGAAGATCGCCGCACGTCGCGGCGCAGCAGGGTGAACCGCCCTCGCCGCAGTCTTGTGCGATGACACGGAAGCGCTGCGCTTGCGCGCACGATGACGACGCGCGTTCACCGTCCACCTCCAGTCGCAACCAGCCTATCTAGGCATAGGCTAAGCACATGCTGACGTCAATGCCCCGGCGAGCGCCGCTCAGCCCCGCCAGCTCGAGGCCGATCGCCTTAGCGTCGCGCTCGTCGCTGTGCCATCCTGGGACGTAGGAGTCGCAGGTTCAAACCCTGTCACCCCGACCATTGAAATCATTCAGGATTTTTGTTCCGATCTCGTATTGGGGTCCAGTCGATTCAGCAGCTGGGGTCCAGTTGGGGTCCACTCTGGCGCGCGCGCGAAACCAAGGACTATCGGTTCAAAATTGGCTGAAACCCTAGCCTTGGTTTGAACGCTCACAAGGACTGATTGGCTGAAACCCTAGCCTTGGTTTGAACGCTCACAAGGACTGTTTGAGCGCTCGGATGAACTCAAACGCCTCATTGATTTGCGTGTGTCGGGATTCCGCGCGCTGTTTGTCAGATGCTGTTCCAGTCGGGGCGGACAAGGGAGCGGTAGCTCGAATCAGCGTGCCATTCTTATCGGATTGAAGGTCGAATCGTCCGCCTAGCTCGATGATTCTTTCACGCATGCTCCTAAGTCCTACCCCGCTGCCGCTACCGCTTGACTTAAATCGCTCTAGTATTTCCGGCGGTATGCCTTGCCCGTAGTCTTTCACCTGAAGCCTGATCTCGTGGGCACTAAGCTCCACTTCAATCTCTGCTGACTGGCTGTGAGAGTAGCGATGAATGTTCGTCAGGCTTTCCTGCAGGATGCGGAACAACGCAAGCTGCAGCGCATCCGGCAACCGCTCCAGCTCATGCGGAATGTTGACGTTCACTTGAATCCCGCTTCGTTCGGAAAAACCCTCCACATACCACTTGGCTGCGGAAGAAAATCCAACCTCATCGAGAAACGGAGGATACAGCAGGTGGGAGAGGGTCCGTGTTTCCGTCAAACACTTGTCGAGAGTGTCCACCAAACGTGAGAAACTTTGCCTCTCCTCTTCCGGCGCATCAGCCCTCCTCAGCGACTCGACACTCATTTTCGCGTGCGCGAGGTACTGGCCGAGACTGTCATGCAACTCGCGTGAGATTCTCCGCCTCTCGTCATCTTGCGCGTGCATTAAGTGCACGGACAATTCCTGCAATTGCGCGGATTGAACCAGTACCTCGGAGGTGCGCCTCTCAAGCTCCGCGGTGCGTTCCTTCACGCGGGTTTCGAGGTTGCTGTTAGCTTGCTGCAATGCCACTTCCGCTTTTCGTTGCTCGGAGATATCGGTGTTGGTGCCAAACCAGCGGTCCACTCTGCCATTGGAATCGAACGTAGGTAATGCGCGAGTCAGGAATGGCCGAAATGCGCCGTCTGCGCCGCGCACACGACACACCATCTCAAAAGGCTTTCCAGTGGCGATGGACTCGCGCCAGCGCTCCATTACGTCAGGCAGACTCTCAGGGTCATGCACCGATCGCCATCCCCAGCCTAGCATTTGCTCAAGCGTCGTACCCGTATACTCGTACCAGCGCTGGTTGTACCAAAACCTCGCTCCTGTGGGGTCTGCTATCCACACTAGCTGCGGGAGGGCGTTGCAAAGCACTCGTAGGTCTTTGATCTCGCGCTTGCGTTCGGTGATGTCTTCGACGGCCAGGAGAATCATCGGCCGATCGCCGTGGATATCGGTAATTCGCCGCGCGTTGAGCAACATCGTTTTCATCCCCAATCGGGGGAGTTCATGTTCGACCTCAAAGTCGGAAAACGGAGCATCTTTCGAGACCACTTCCTGCAAGGCCGTTCGCAGCTTCGGTATGTCCCACTGGTGGTTGCCCAGGTCGTAAAGCATCTTTCCTTCCGTTTCCCAGCGGTTCACGGAAAAGGTCTTCAAGAACGAAACGTTGACATACCGCACCTTCAAATCTTCCGTCAGAACGACGAGCGGTTCGCGAATCGTGTCAACAATGTCCTCCATGAACTCTTTGGATTTCTGGAGGCGCTCATTCAGCTGCTTCATTGCAAAGGAATCGGTTTTGCCACTCGCGCCCGCGCTGTCTTGCGTGTCAGTCGCCTTGCGATTGGACGAAGAGGGCCGCGTGCGCCGGCTGCCACTTTGCTCGCGCGTCCGAGGATGATTTTGGCTCTTCGATTGCCGGGAGGGGGGATTGTTCGAGTCAATCACCATCAAAGAACCCTTCGGCAGGCCAATTTCGCTTATACCACAAAAGGCGTTGAAATTATGTCGTCTAAAGCAGGACGCCTGGGCAGCGGCGACACGCCCGATGCTCGCACGCGGCTCGATTCCAGTCATGCAAGGCATGGACATATCCATGACGATGAGATGCGGAGTAAGGGAGCGATTGTTCTTAAGGCTTTCGAAGCCATCCACGGCTTGGTCAGCAACGCGTCGGATCGACCAATTTCAGTCCCTCGAATCGCAGGAAATCCCGGTCCGTCGAACAGAGCGTTGCGCCGGACTCGATGGCAAGTGCGGCCAGCGCCGCATCGGTCACCAACGGTCCGGGCACTTGC
>WNGC01001964.1_pt1 | contig 12569 bp, 14 predicted proteins | sample 5400051 | NCBI WGS metagenome assembly WNGC01 (sample SAMN13153368, study PRJNA577476) | soil metagenome | isolation source: 20 cm soil or saprolite under grassland replicate 2 | place: USA:California | collected 2016-06-15 | reverse complement strand
CGTTGGAGATCACGTTCATCTCCGGGTGCCGCGGCAGGAAGGGCTTGCCGTACGGATTCGGCCCGGGCGGATCGAGCTCGCCGAACAGCCGGCTGAACTCGAGCATCTGCGGATCGGTGAGCTTCTGGCCGCGGAAGCGAATCACCAGGTTGTCGAGCCAAGCTTTACGTATGGCCGCAAACGTATCCGCGGAGACGGGCTTGGACGCGTCGACGCCGCTCACTTCGGCTCCCAGCGCTTCACCGATTTTCTTTATGTGGATTGCGGACATGGCTTTCCCCGTGAAGGGGAAATTCTACTTGCGTCCGCCGCGGCCGCCGGAACGCCTACTAGACATGAAAAGGGCCTGCATCATGCAAGCCCTTGGATTGACTGGCGCGCCCGGCAGGATTTGAACCACCCGCTGGTGCGTAGGCGTTCGGCACGTCATTGTAGCGATTGCAAATCAGCGACTTGCAGCGCTTGCCGATTCGCTACTCAGTCACATCAAGGCACAATTTGGCCACAGCAAATCTGTACGAGTCGCATTTAGCCGACCTTGTATTCGTCCGGGGCACCAGGAGGTATTGGTGGGTGCGCCTTAAGGCTTTGCTGAAATTCTGCGAGCACCCGTAGCATTGGGCCACGCACCCAATTTTCTTCGGTCGCTACGTTCGTCTCTTCTTTCTGATCCCGGATGAGGTTGAAGATATAGGGGGTTTCAAGCCTGTTCGGTCCGGCGTTCGGCTCAACCTCCCAAACGAAGTGCATTTTCCAGTTGCGCCATTTAACCGCGCGAAGCTCATTTTTTATGTAGTAGACAAACCCTTCGCGGTTTGAGTGGTCCTGACGCCCAAGAAGGAAATCAAGCTGGTCGACGCCGTCGATCGCTCTGTCCGTCGGAAGCGTGGCCCCGGCGATTCGCGCCAGGGTCGGGTACAGGTCCACCACATGGACGATGTCGTTGGTGACTTGGGCAGCTCGAACATTGCCCGGCCAGCGCAGCAGGAACGGAACGCGCAACGAGCCTTCCATTGCGGTGTGGTACGTGCCCGTCCATGGCCCGGCAGTGCCGCGCCACGGCCGCCGGAATTCCGGCCCGTTGTCGCTCCCGAAAAGCACGACGGTGCGATCGGCGATTGCCAGCGCTTCGATTTCCTCCAGGATCTGGCCGACACGGTGATCCATTTCGGCCATCGAGTCCGCGAAGTCGCCCGCGCCCGTCTTGCCTTCGAAGTCCCGATGCGGCAGGGTCGGAAAATGCAGTTGCGTAAGCGGCACGTAGGCGAAGAAGGGCCGCTTGGCGCGCACCTGCCGTCGCATGAACTCGTTTGTTCGCCGCGTAAGCTCCGCGTCGATCCGGCGGCGCATTTCAAGGTCGTAGGGTTCTACATTGCGCGCCCGATTGCCCACACGGCCCTCCATCACGTAGGGCTGTTCGACTACGGAGGGATCGAATCCCACCGAGCTGGCAAACATCGTCTCGTTGGTCGTGCGCGGAATACCGTACCACTCATCGAAGCCGCGGTCCTTCGGGAACCGGCCTTCCCTGTCTCCAAGGTGCCATTTGCCGTAAATGGCAGTGGCATAACCGCGCGCAGATAGGAGCTGCGCGATGGTGACTTCCCAAGGGATGATTCCTTGCGGCAGCCCTGCCGGTATCGATTGAAGCGCGCCGGTGCGGATCGGGTGGCGGCCGGTCATTAACGCAGAGCGAGTTGGCACGCAATCGCTTTCCACATTGAAATTGAGGAATCGCAGCCCCTGCGACGCGAGCTTATCGATACGCGGTGTCGGCGCCCCGCGCAGCACTCCCCCGCCGTAGCAGCCCAGCTCGCCCCAGCCGAGATTGTCGGCAAGGATCAGGACGATGTTCGGCGGCTGGGAATTTCCCGGCATCGCGCGCTCAATCGGTCTTAATCTTCAAATCGCGCAGCAGCACGCCGTATCTCTCATAGTCGTCGCGCACCACTTTCGTGAATTGCTCGGGCGTGTTTCCGACCGGCTCGAGCGCCGCCTGGAGATAATTCGCGCGGATCGTCGGGTCGGAGAGCGCTTTGACGATCTCCGCATTGAGACGCGCGAGAATTTCCTTTGGCGTTCCGGCAGGCAGGAATACCCCGAGCCACTGCTCCACGACGAGATTTTTGATGCCGGCCTGCTCGTACGTAGGCACCTGTTCCAGGCCGGAGACGCGCACGCGCGTGCTTTGCGCGAGCAACTTTACCTTGCCCGCCCTGTAGTGCGGAATCAGAGGGGAGGAGCCGAGCGAGGCAAGCTGCACCTGCCCTCCCAGCAAATCGGTAATCGCCTGCCCGCCTCCCTTGTATGGCACATGTGTAAGCGCAATCCCCGCGATACTGGCGAACCATTCGGCGACGATGTGCTGTGGACTTCCCGCTCCGGAGGTTGCATAAGCGATGCCGGGTTTCCGTTTCGCAAGCGCTACCAGCTCCGCGACGGAACCGGCTCCGAGCGACGGATGCGCCGCGAGCAGCACCGGTTGACGCGAGAGCTGCGTCACCGGCAGGAAATCCTTGCGCGGATCGAAACCGAGGTTGGAGTAAAGATGCGGCGCGGTTGTCATTCCGTCGGTGCCTACGAGTATCGTGTACCCGTCCGGTGCGCTCTTGGCGACGTATTCCATGCCGATGTGGCCCGCCGCGCCGGTACGGTTTTCGACGATGCCGGCCTGGCCAAAGACCTGCCTGAGCCGCTCGGCAACCGGGCGCGTCGCAATGTCCGTCGAGCCGCCGGCCGGAAAAGGCACGATCCATCGAATCGGCTTCGACGGCCACGGCTGCGCAAGCGCCAGGCTCGTAGCTAGCGATAGGAAAAGCGCGACAAAGACACGCAAAAGTAATGTATGGATGGCACAGCTTTGCACACTTGCATCACAAAGGAAACGAAGCATGTTCGTGGCAGGCCAGAAGCGAAAAAGCCCCTGCATAATGCAGAGGCTTGTTTTGTCTGGCGCGCCCGGCAGGATTTGCACCCGCGACCCCCTGGTTCGTAGGCGCTCCGAGCCTAATCGTGATGTATTGAAATCAGCAGCTTGCGGCGCTTGCCGGTTCGCTAATCAGTCACATCAAGGCACAAATTGGTCACAGTCGTGCCGACGTAGACGCAAACGCAACTGTCTCCGGGAACGTCCCCTATCGGCGAAGCGGACATTACCTCATTCACAGAGATCGGCTCTTCACTTGATCGCCTCGTCGGTCGCGCCCGCACGGATTCGCGAGCCTGTACTGCCAAGTTAAGGCTCCTCAGCCGCGTTGGAGCAGCGGCCGCAATCTGCGAATGTCCGTCATGGTTTCAATCGCGAACACCGTCTCGATCAGGCGTTTGGACGTTTCGGATCCGAGGACCGGCGCGATGAGGTCTCTGCACTTGTCGAACACCTCGGCCCTCGACATCGGGTTGCGTGGCGTGCCGCGCACCGCTTCGACGCGCTCGGTGAGCCGTGTGCCGTCGGTCAGGGTCAGCTCCACGACGGCGACGCGCACCGGCAGGAGCCGTGCTAGCGCCTCGTCGTGGACGAGCTGCACTTTCGCGCGCTGGCGGAGCACCGCCGTGTCCTGCATCCGCGGCTTGTCATGCGCTGCCTTGAACGACGCGGTCTTGTCCAACAGCATCACCGCGACCATGTGCTGTAGGCAGATGTCGGGAATGTCGCGATTGTCCACGACGGCGGCGACCGTCGGCGCCAGCCGCACGACAACGCGCTCCACCTGATCGGCTTCGAACGGGTGCCGCCCCCGGAGGTTCTCGACGGCGTCGAGCGGTGCCTGGATCGGCGAGCCGACCGTCCATTTCTTGATGTCGGTGCGCGTGATCTCGTAGCGCTCCCCGAGCTTTTCGACGACCTTTTCCGGATTGGCCGCCGGCGCATTGGCGAGAAAGAAATTGTCGGCTCCCGAGAAAATGTCGTCGACGCCGTTCCACCCCGATTGCACGAGGAGCGCCGATGTCACGCCGCTGCGCGCGGGCATGCCGCCGAACACGAACGCTTTCTCGATGTGATCCGTATCGCGCTGCCAGGCAGCGATGCCCGACGATTGCTGTGCCGTGTAGTCGAGCACCCAGCGCATCTGTTGCGCATCCAGGCCCACGGTAGACGCCGCGGCGGCCGCCGCTCCGAAGACGCCCGCGATCGCGTGCGAGCTCTTGTGGCTCTCGTAGCTGAAGTCAGCGCCGCCCAGGGCGATCATCACCCGCGGTCCGACGTCGTAGCCAAGGGTCACGGCGCTCAGGAACCGTGTGCCGTCGACACCGAATTCCTCGCCGGCTGCAAGCGCCGCCGGCACTACCGCGCATCCCGGATGTGACCGTGAGGGCCCATGCGAGTCATCGGTCTCGTCCGCGTGCGCCAGGACGCCGTTGGCCAGAGCGGCATCGACCGGCCCCGCGGTGAGACTGGATCCTGCAACCGTTGCCGCGCCTTTGCTGCCGCGCGCCCGCACGTAGCGGAGCGCCGCCTGTCCGGGGGGTAATTCCGATCCGGAAATCATCGCGGCCAGAGTGTCGAGGATGTGATGTTTCGTGTGCTCCACGACCTCGGCCGGCAGCGCGCGGCTCGCTGCTGCACTCATATACGCGCTGAGCGCGCTCATCACCGGGCCCGCACTGGCGGTCTGGGCGGCGGCGCGTGCCCGCGGCCAGGCAAGTCCCAACGCCGTCATCGCGGAAATGCGGAGAACGCTACGTCGTCTCACTTTGTTCCCCAATTGCTCGTTGAACAATTCAACGGCTAGGACAATCTATACCATCTGCTCGCGACTGCGGCCCTCTGGCGCGCGCGACGCGCTGCAGCAACACCATGCGCCGCTTCATTACATCCACGGCTCGCCCAAGACCGTAGAAATGGGCAAGCCCGGCTCGATCTGCTGCGTGCGCATGCGGAATAACGAGATCGTCGAACTGTTCGACCTCGTGCCGCCCTATACTCCGGTGCATATCCTCGGATAAGGCCGTGAATCCGAGCAGTTTTTTGAAACAGTTGCTGCCGCCGCGGCGAGGGGGCTAGAGTAGCCCGGGAGCCAACTTCGGGAGGAGGCCAAGAATGATCCGCCTGTCCGTCAATGGAAAGACTCATGAGGTCGACGTCGATCCGACCACGCCTCTGCTCTGGGTGATCCGGGAGCAGATCGGCCTCACCGGCACCAAATACGGTTGCGGCATCGCCCAGTGCGGCGCCTGCACCGTGCACATCAACGGCCTCCCAATGCGCTCGTGCTCGCTGCCGGTAAGCGCAGTGGGCGACAGCAAGATCACCACGATCGAAGGCCTCGCCTCGGGTAAGACGTTGCACAAGGTGCAGCAGGCCTGGATCGCGCACGATGTGCCGCAGTGCGGCTACTGCCAGTCGGGCATGATCATGGCAGTCGCGGCGCTCCTCAGTGTGAAGCCGAAGCCGACCGACGCTGACATCAACGCGGCGATCACGAATATATGCCGCTGCGGCACGTTTCAGCAGGTGCGCTCAGCGATCCACGCCGCCGCCAAGGCCGCGTAAGGGAGGCAACCATGACATTCATGCCCAAAATCGATCGGCGTTCCTTCCTTATCAGCAGCGCTGTCATCGGCGGCGGGCTGGCGCTCGGCCTGCGATTCCCGTTTGGTCCCACCGTGGTGCGTGCGGCGGACGGTTCGCCTGAAATCACCGCCTGGGTCGTGATCCGTCCGGACGAGACGGTCGCCATCCGCGTAGTTCGCGCTGAAATGGGCCAAGGCACGATCACGGGCCTGGCGCAGCTGGTTGCCGAGGAGCTCGAGTGCGACTGGAAGAGGGTAGTCATCGACTATCCGACGCCGGGTCAGAGCGTCGCGCGCAAGCGCGTGTGGGGCGAGTTCTCCACCGGCGGGAGCCGCGGCATCCGGCAGTCGAACGAGTACGTGCGCAAGGGGGGCGCGGCAGCGCGCATCATGCTGGTGCAGGCCGCCGCGAACCAGTGGGGTGTTGCTGCCTCCGAGTGCAGCGTTTCGAACGGCGTCATCACCCACCAGGCCTCCAAGCGGGCCACGACCTACGGCAAGGTGGCGGAAGCCGCCGCCCGGCTCGAGCAGCCGACGGACGTGCCGCTGAAGGATCCGAAGACCTGGAAGATCGCCGGCAAGCCGCTGAAGCGGCTCGATACGGCCATGAAGGTGGACGGAACGATGACCTACGGCTGCGACCTCAAGCTGCCGGGGATGCTGAACGCGGCGGTCAAGGACTGCCCGGTGTTCGGTGGCAAGGTGAAGAGCTTCGATGCCGCCAAGGTCGAGGGCATGAAGGGCGTGAAGAAGGTGGTGCAGGTCGGCGATTCCGCGGTCGCGGTGGTCGCGGAACACTGGTGGCAGGCGAAGACCGCGCTCGAGGCACTGCCGATCGTCTGGGACGAGGGCGAGAACGCCAAGGTGTCCAGCGCCTCGATCGCCGAAATGCTCAAGGCAGGACTGGATGCGGAGCAGGCCTTCGTCGGCAACCAGAACGGCGACGCGAAGGGCGCGCTCGCCGGCGCGGCGAAGAGAATCGAGGCGGTCTACGCTTATCCGTTCCAGAACCATGCGTGCATGGAGCCGATGAACGCGACCGCGCGCTATACGCCGGAGCGTTGCGATGTGTGGGGTCCGACGCAAAACGGTGAAGGAGCGTTCGCGGCCGTCCTCGCGGCCTCGGGTCTGCCGGCCGACAAGGTCGACGTGCACAACGTCATGCTGGGCGGCGGTTTCGGCCGGCGCGGCACCTACCCGAACGATTACGTGAACGATTACGTGGCTCAGGCCGTCCTCATCGCCAAGCAGATGCCGGGCACGCCGGTGAAGATGATCTGGTCGCGCGAGGAGGACATGGCGCACGGCCGGTATCACCCGGTCATGCAGTGCAAGCTCGTCGGCGGCCTGGACGCGAGCGGCAACCTCAGCGCGCTGCACATGCGGCTTTCGGGGCAGTCGATCCTCGCCGCGGTCCGCCCCGAGGTAGTCGCGGCGCAGAAGGGGCGCGACCCGCTATCGTTCCAGGGTGTGTTCGAGTCGGGCGAGCATTCGTTCAGCTACACCGTCCCGAACCTGCTGATCGACCATGCGATGCGCAACACACACGTGCCGCCGGGGTTCTGGCGCGGCGTCAACATCAACCAGAACGCGATTTTCATCGAGTGCTTCATGGACGAGCTCGCCGAAGCGGCCGGCCAGGACGCCCTCGAGTTCCGCCGCAAGCTGATGGCGAAGCACCCGAGGAGCCTCGGCGTGCTGAACGCCGTGGCCGAGAAGATCGGCTGGTCGAAGCCGGCGTCGCGTGGCATCTATCGCGGCCTTGCGCACTTGAAATGCTTCGACAGCTTCGTCGCCGCGGCCTGCGAGATCTCGGTGAGGGACGGCAACAAGGTGAAGGTGCACCGCATCATCGCCGCCACCGACCCGGGCTATGCGGTCAACCCGGCGCAGATCGAGCGCCAGGTCGCGGGCTCGTTCGTCTACGGCCTGTCGGCGCTCTTCTTCCAGGAGTGCACGGTGAAGGACGGCCGAATCGAGCAGACGAACTTCCACGAGTACAACTCGATGCGCATTGCGCAGATGCCGAAGGTGGAAACCATCATCATGCCGACCGGCGGCACGGTGTGGGGCGGCATCGGCGAGCCGACGATCTGCGTCGCTGCGCCGGCGGTGCTGAACGCGTTCTACCGCGCCACCGGCAAACGCATCCGTTCGGTGCCGCTGAAGAATCACGGCATCACGATGGTGTGAGGGTTTGGCTTTTCATAGTTCTGCTTCCCTTCACGGGGAATGTTTTTGGAGATGATGCGATACGGACCTCGCTGACCGGCGCGAAGGGCGATCCGGCGCGGGGCCGGGCGATCGTCGCCAGCCGGCAGGTCGGCCTGTGCTTGCTGTGCCACAGCGGGCCATTCCCGGAGGAGCCGCTGCAGGGCAACCTCGCTCCCGACCTGCGCAGCGCCGCCGGGCTCTCCGAAGGCCAGATCCGGCTCAGGATCGTCGACCCGCGGCTGGTCAATCCGGACACCATCATGCCCGCGTACTACCGCAGCGAGGGGTTGACGCGCGTCGCGCCCGCGCTTCGCGGCAAGACGATCCTTACCGCGGAACAAATTGAAGATATCGTTGCCTATCTGCTGACGCTCAAATGACGACGCGCCGTGAATTTCTGGTTCTTGCCTGTGGTGCTTTCGCAACTCCAGTTGAGGCCCAGCTTGATCCCAACCGGGCGGCGCTGCGCCAGGTGGCCTTCCGGGAGGCGATCCGCAAGGTCACCGGCGACGCGCCGGTCAACCGCGGCCGCGTGAAGCTCGACCTGCCGCCGCTGATCGATAACGGCAATGTCGTGCCCCTGTCGGTGGCGGTGGAAAGCCCGATGACCCCCGCCGACCACGTCAAGGCGATTTATGTCTTCACCGAGAAGAACCCGCAGCCGAACGTCATCGGCGTCCACCTCGGGCCGCGCGCCGGCCGCGCCTATATCGCCACCCGCGCCCGCATTGCCGACACCGGAACGGTGATCGCGATCGCGCAGATGAGCGACGGCTCGTTCTGGTCCGACAGCGTGCCGGTCGTGGTCACGCTTTCGGCCTGCCTCGAGGAGGGGCTGATCTGAATGGTCCGCGTCGTCGTCAACCTGCCCGCGGCAGCCAAACGCGGCGAGATCATCGAGATCAAGACGCTTGCCGCCCATCCGATGGAAACAGGTTTCCGCAGCACGCAGCTCGGCGAGCCGATCCCGCGCGACATCATCAGCCTGTTCGTGTGCACCTACAACGGCGAGGAGATCTTCCGCGCCGAGCTCCACCCGGCGATCGCCGCGAATCCGCTGATCGCGTTCACGACCGTAGCGAGCGAGAGTGGCAGGATCGAGTTCAAGTGGACCGGCGACAAGGGCTATGTCGCCACCCAGTCGGCCGCGATCACCGTCGTGTGAGAGTTGTCTTTCTTGCCCTAGTATTTGTTCCCACAGTTCTTTTTGCCGCGGAAATCCCGCTCGCGCAACGGCGCTCGGGTTACGAGTTCATGGGCCGCGAGACACGCGCCATGCAGGACGACGACACCACCAACCCGGGCATGCTGTGGGTGCTCGACGGCGAGGCACTGTGGAACCGCAAAGATGGAGCGGGTGGCCTGGCGTGCGCGGGTTGCCATGGCGACGCGCGCACCAGCATGAAGGGCGTCGCCGCGCGCTATCCTGCCTTCAACTCGAAACTCGGGCGCCCGATCAATCTCAATCAGCGCATCAACGCCTGCCGCAGCGAGCGGCAGAAGGCCGCGCCGCTTGCGTACGAAAGCAGGGATTTACTGGCGATCACCGCCTATGTCGCGCGGCAATCGCGCGGCGTGCCGATCGAGATCGCGATCGACGAGCGAACGAAGCCGTTTCTTGATGCCGGAAGAAACACCTTTAATCGCCGGCAGGGCCAGCTTAATCTTGCCTGTACGCAGTGCCACGACGACAACTGGGGCAAGAAGCTGGCCGGAAGTCCCATCTCGCAGGCGCATCCGACCGGATACCCGATCTACCGGCTGGAGTGGCAGGGGCTCGGCTCGCTGCAGCGCCGGCTGCGCAATTGCTTCATCGGCGTACGCGCCGAGCCTTACCCGTACGGCGCGCAGGAATTCGTGAACCTCGAGCTCTATCTGATGTGGCGGGCGCGCGGGATGGTGCTGGAGACGCCTGCGGTCCGGCCCTGAGGCGCGCGATTCGCTGTCGCCTGTGCGCGCGGACCACGCCTTTCTCGCGCCGATCCCGGCCAAGAGGGATTCGTGGACGGTCCTCTATGCTTCAGATGGATATCGTACGTCTTCGCATCGTTTAGCGGTAGAACCCTTCTAGGCACCTCGTGGGGTGTTCTCGGAGTGATCGCCGGCCCCATATACGTAGTTTCAAACGTGGGTTGATTCATATTCAATGCGTTCCGATTCGCTTCCATTCGTCGGTAAACGCCACTTGGACAAGGCGTCTAACAATCCAGTCAACGCGGCCGCGCGCGCGGTGCTATGTATGGGTCGGCGGGCGCGCACCGGTTGCTGAGAACGAAAGGTGTCGGCTCAATGGCGCCGTGTCAATGAATGGAATACCGAAAAAATCAATATAATTTTCTCATGCGAGGTGACATGCTGAAAAAAGACATCAAGATTCGCTCGAGTGAAGGTCCCGAGTTCGATTGCTACGTCGTAACGGCGGAGACGGAGCAAAAGGTTCCGGCGATTGTGCTCGCGTCTGCCATACACGGGGTCGACAAAGACCTTCGCGGGATCGCTGACGAATTCGCTTCCCGCGGATACATCGCGGCGGCGCCGGATCTGTTCTGGCGAACGGTGCCTGGGCCGCTGGCGCGCGATGACCCGCGCTCGGCGCCGCGCGGGCAGCCGCGCCTGGAGAAGATCAAGACCGGCGAGCGGGACCTGGCGGATGTGCTGCCGGTGCTGCGCAAGCAGCCGCTATTCAATGGCTGCGCGGCGGTGATCGGCTTCTGCTACGGCGGCCCGTACGCGATCCTCGGGCCGGAGCGCCTGGGCTACGACGCCGGCATTTCGTGCCACGGCACGCAGATGCTCGACTTCATCAAGGAGCTCGAGGGTGTCCGGCAGCCGGTGTGCATTATCTGGGGCGACCAGGATCATGCGGCGCCTGCCAATGTGCTGGAAGCCTATCGCGCCGTACCTGCGCGCATGAAGAACGTTGAAGTGCATGTGTTCCCCGGCGTGCAGCATGGCTACATGATGCGCGGCAACACGAAGGCGTTCCAGAAGAGGATGTACGACTTTTCCATGGAACGCGCGCTCGCCATTCTGGAACGCCTAAGCGGAGAAGAAGCCAAGCGATCCGTTGCATGAGCATCGAGAACATCGAGACCATCCCGCGGTCATTGGCGAACGTCCGCTTCTGGCCAATTCTGTTGAAAAACCTCCTTCTCCATCGACCGTGAAAAAATTTCAGCCGTTACCGGATGCGACGCGCGCTTCAAGCTGGGGGATACGTGGACATGACGCACGCGAGGGCGGCCGGCACCGGACGTCTCATCCATCATCTATTCGCAGGACGACTTGTTGCGGAAAGGGGACAAATCAAGCTGCTGCGGGAATCGCTGAACGTCGTCGCCGCGGTGCAGGCGCTGAACCCGAAAGGGGCCGCCGGCCTCCCGCCCCCTCCTACCGAGATTTTCTCCGTTCCCTCCGACTACGTCAGCTAGGGCGCGGTTCGATAAGCGACTTCTTGAACCTGGCCTTCGCTGCAAGGGGAACGACAATGACCGAGTCGAGCAGCGAGCTAACCGGCGCGAGGCCCAGATGTGCAATTGTTGGATGAAACGAGGTGCGCAGCATGGTAAAGAAGGAACACAGATGGGAGGGACCCAACCATGAACCTGAAGCAAACCACCACATACAGCGCTGCCCTGCTCACCCTCGCCCTGCTCGCCGGTTGCGGCGCCGACACAATGAGCGCCGCGGCAACTGCCGCCGCGATCAAGAAGCAAGAGCTGCAGCAGGGTCAGAAGACCATGGAGCAGTCAAAAGAGAAGATCGGAAAGGCGATGGAACTGGAGCAGCAGCGAGCTAACCAGGGCACCGATCAGTAGCGCGCAAGATCCGATCCAACCATCATGAAGATCGCGTCCCCACGGGTGGTTTGTCCGCGATATTTCCGCGTTCGCGGCGAGGATCGAGGTCCCGCTGGAAGCCTGGCAGCGCCGCCTAGCCCTTAGGTTTAGAGCGGTACCGCGTCGCCTTTGCGCAATCAAATCTGAGAGTGAGCTTCGCTAAACCGGCGCCCTGACTCGCGTACGATCGCGACCGATAAAGCGGAGAGCCGGCGCCGCGAATCATGGCTTGCCGTCCTTGGGCTTCGGCATCGGCGCGGCGAGGAACGCGCGCGTCATGGAGCCCACCCATTGCGGCCGGTCCATTGGCGCGAAATGAGTGGACTGCGGCAGCACGGCGAGCTGGCCGTGCCGCAGCAGCCGGTACATTTCTACCGCGTGCTCCGGCCGGACGAAGTCTCCGTCGCCGATCATCACCAGGATCGGCGCCTTGATGGACTTGATCTCCTCGGGCGAGAGGCCTTTCTCCCGCGGCACCATGGCGCCGATCTTCGCCACGAGCGTCCGGAATTTCGTCGGATCAGGCGCGACCTTGGCGTAGCCTTCGCGAAACTGCGGCGGCATGTCCTCTGCCTTGAGCGCCTTAAGGTTCTCGACCAGCCCGGGGACGAGACCGTCGTTGCTGTATTGGGCGCCGAAGATCACGGCCTTGCGCACCAGCTCAGGATATTTCACCGCGAGGCGCAGTGCGATACCGCCGCCGATGCTGAAACCGAAAAAGTCGGCGTTCTGGACCTTCAGCTGCCGCAGCAGAGCCGCGACATCCCCCGTCATTTGGTCCATGCTCAGCGCGCGGTCGATGTCCGCCGTGCGCCCGTGTCCCTGCAGCTCGGGGGCGATGGTGCGCCAGCTCTTGGTGAACGCGGGTCGCAACTTGCCGAGGCAGACCTCGATCGTGCAGAGGCCGCCGTGCAACAGCACGAGCGGCCGTCCTTGCCCCTCGACCTCGTAGTACATCTTCAGGCCGTTCACCGACGCGTATTCCCCGGCGAGGACCGGGGC
>WNGC01007873.1_pt1 | contig 12580 bp, 9 predicted proteins | sample 5400051 | NCBI WGS metagenome assembly WNGC01 (sample SAMN13153368, study PRJNA577476) | soil metagenome | isolation source: 20 cm soil or saprolite under grassland replicate 2 | place: USA:California | collected 2016-06-15 | reverse complement strand
GACAAACCGCTCGTTATCCCTGTGCCTATTAAGGACGGCGGAGTCCAGATCAGGGTAGTTTGTCGAAAAAAAGATAAACGGCGGCAATCCGGCCGTCCCGGGCAATGATGAAATCAGTACCAGCGTATGCTGGCGCCTCACCCGGGCGGCCTGATACCCAGCGGACCAGCCCGCCATTGCCCGATTCCGCGGGCTCGGTAATTGGCTGATATCGGAATTCAGGGTGAGTAGCTTTGATCGCGCCCGCGATGCGGTCGATTTCGTCACTCACGGCCACGATACACTCCCTTGCTGGGGTCGTAGAAAACGCAATCTTCAGTGTAAATCTCGTCGATGGCGGCGCGCCGGCGAGCGGGATCGTTTTCACCGAAGACATCACGAAGATTGCGGATCAGCAAGGTCGAGACGCTGTAGGACATGGCTTGTCTCCTCTCGGCATCGAGTGCGGCTTGCGATGTCTCGACCCGGAACGGCTATATTAGCTCGGCGAGGCTGCGCATCGCGACACGGTGACTAGGTCTCAAGCAGCGTGCCGAGTACCTCGGGCCAGCGAGCTTCGAAGTCGCCGTCCCTTTGGAGTCCGCGCTTTAGTAGAGCTTGGATTCGCTGCTGCGTTTCAGGCCAAGTCAGCGCGGTCCCAAAAGAAGTGATGGCGGCGAGGAGCCGGTCGGCGGACGGCAACGAGACATGGTTGACGAGATTCTTCGCGGCGGCGATGGCACGCCGGTCGAAGGAGGCGATCCGGCGCGCGAGCGCGTCGACGAAGCCGTCCAGTTCGGCGTCTGGAAGTGCCCGGTTGACGTATCCGTATCGCTCCGCGGTGTCGCCGTCGAAATCGTTCGCGCCGAGAACGATTTCGAGCGCCCGACCGCGACCGACCAGATGTGGAAGACGTTCCGTACCGCCGCCGCCGGGATGCACTCCCACCCCGACTTCGGGTTGGCCGAGTCGCGTGTTCTCGCGCGACGCGAAGCGCATGTCGCAGGCGAGGACGAACTCGCTGCTCACGCCCCGGACACAGCCTCGGATCTTCGCGATGCTGACCACCGGGGACTTGGTGAGACGCACGAACGTATCCATCAGGATCGGGAGGCCCGAAGCCCCGACAGCAGTCATGATGTTCCCTATCTTGCCGGTCAAATCAAAGTGGGCAAGGTAAAACTCGGGGTTCGCGCTTTCGAATACGACGACCCGCAGGCTCGGGCTGGCGTTCATTCCCGCGAGCAGATCCTGTAGGGCTTCGAATATGCTGGCGTCTACGATGTTGAAAGGCGGGTAATCGAACACAACCCTCCAGTACGCAGGCGTTTCCTCGATCACCCGCACGTGCGGCGCAGAATTAGTATTAGCCACATGTTTCTCCCTTCTTAGACCTCGAAACCGCGGGACGGCGAGGTGGTCATCGCAGACGTCGATGTAGGAACTCGCTTGTCCGCCCGTTGGCGAGCGCTGCCGCCGCGGCATTGTAGTGCGTCCCATTATGCCGAGCGAAGGCGTGATGCTGACCCGGATAGCTATAGACTGTCGCGTTTGGTTTGCTGGCAAGTGCCTTCTTGATCTCAGCTTGCGCAGGCTTGGAAATGAACTCGTCCTCCTCGGCCAGGTGCATCAGCAGCGGCGCATCAAGACCGTTGACCTCGCCCAGATATTTCTCAGTGTCACCGCCGTGATAAGCGACCGCGGCGTCGACGCCGTAGCGCGCAGCCGTCAGGAAGGTCATCAGGCCACCGAGACAAAAGCCCATGACGGCAACCTTACCACTGCAGTCCGGGAGCTTGGCCACCGAGTTGGCGGTATCCTTAACGTCTCTGGCGCCGGCGTCCCTGTCATAAGCCTGGTAGAGGCGAAGGCCGTGTTGCCAGTCGGCCTCGGAGGTGACACCAAGGTCGACACCGGGCTCCTGACGCCAGAACAGGTCGGGCGCGACCGCAATCAAGCCTTGTTCCGCCAGTTCGTCGCAGGTCTTGCGAATGTCGGTGTTCACCCCGAACACCTCGTGCAAAACGACGACGGCGGGAGCCGGCAAGGTCTTCGGCCGCGCGATATAAGCGCCAAACGCGCCGTCCCGGCCTTCAATGGTGATGCGATCTTTCATTGTGTTCTCCTGAGAGGACGTTTATCTGGGCCTCCGCCGATGTCGTCGTCTGGATCGGCGGAGGCCCACTATCGAGCGAAGCGGGTTCAGCATGGCGGGCCCGCGCTGAGGCTAGCAAAGAGGCACTTTCACGCTGTTGCCGCGGCTCCCTGAGCGGCTTTTGCCGCTTTTCGGATCACATCGAGCACGAGTTGCGGCTGCGACAACATGGTCACGTGGCTGCTCTTCGCCTCGACGGTCGTTGCGCCCATGCGCTTGGCGAGGAAGCGTTCCAGGTCGGGATGGACGGTGCGATCCTCGGTGGCAACGATGGACCAGCTCGGCTTCGTCTTCCATGCGGTGCCGTCAACCTTCTGGTTGAACAGGTCTGCGTCGGGCGCGAAGTGGGTGGCCCAGACGACCTTCTGCTCCTGCTCCGAAAGGTCGCCGGCGAAATCCTTAACGCCTTCCGGGAGCATCCAGACCCGTCCGTCGGCAACTTCGATGTGGCCGAAGATTGGTGTGGGGTACTTGTCGAGCTGGCTCTGCACGGTTTCACCGGCATCGGGAGCGACCGCGGCGATGTAAACCAGCCCGACAACGCGATCATCGGTTCCGGCAGCGGTGATGACGGCCCCGCCATACGAGTGGCCGACAAGGATGGCCGGGCTGCTTACACGCCCTAGTGTTCGCTTGGTTGCGGCGACGTCGGCTGCCTGTGAGTCGAGGCCATATTGGACGGCGATCACTTGGTGGCCTTCGGCCTGAAGTGTGGGAATCAGCTTGTTAAAACACGAACCGTCGGCCCAGATCCCGTGGCAGAACACGATACTCGGTTTGGTTTGCGTAGTTGTCATTATATTCTCCTTTGGTTAACTATTACTTATTAGATATCGAAGAGGTAGAAGCCTCTTCGATGAGCTTGGCCGTTTCCTTCGGGTGAGACATGTAGGCCACATGACTGGCATTGACTTCGACCGTCTTGGCCTTGGCGCGCTTCGCCATCATACGCTCCTGGTCCGGATTGATCGACCGGTCTGCGGTGGCCACCATGTACCAGGTGGGCTTGGTCTTCCAGGCGGGATTTGTGACCTTATGGGTGAACGAGTCGGTGGAGATCGGCACCTGCGATATAGCCATGTAGTGGGACTCGGCGGGGGGAATATCCGCAGCGAAGTCGGCCGCGAAATGCGTCTCGTCTATCCACCAGTTCCCGTTGCTGTCCGGCTTGAATGCTTTGGACGCTTGCGGCAGGGCCTGTTCGATCGACGCACAGCTGTCACCTTCATCGAGTGCAAATGCGGCGATGTAGACCAGTGCCGCAACGTTTGGATCATTGCCGGCCTCGCTGATGATGGACCCGCCGTAGCTATGGCCGACCAGGACGACCGGTCCGCCCATGGCGTCGATGGCGGCCTTCGTGTACTTTTGGTCGGCGGCGTAGGAGGTCTCGGGGGGCTGCGCTACCGACACCGTGTAGCCATCCTTCTCGAGGATCTTCGCGACGGCTTCCCATCCGGAGCCATCGGCGAATGCTCCATGCACCAGAACCACGTTCTTGATGCCGGCTGGCGCCGCAGCAGCAACTCTAACAGTCCTCTCCAGCACCAGAGTCGCGCCCATCAGCATAGCAACGAGCGTTACAACCCCGTAAATCTTCTTCATGATCATTCCCCTTTCTAGTTTCAGCCTCAATGAATCATCCAAGTTCCGGATGGCCTTTCGGTCGGCTTCTCTCCTGCAGCATCCATTCCCTGATGTATGGCGAACAGTGCAGGATCGAGACCCCTGCCGACTCACACGCGTTCAGAAAACGAACACCTTCGATATCCACCAGATCGAGTTCCTCCAAATCCAAGGTGACGCGTGGTCCGCCACGCTCGACCTCAGACTTCAACTGATCAAGGTGCTCAGATCGAAGCTGCCCGCTCAAACAAATGCGCGTCTTGCGCTTTCCAGCAATCCGCTTGATCTTCAGCGTCATAGATCCCTGCTCTGAAGAACAGTCGAACGAGTGCAATAACCAAGCCATTCGCAATTCCTTGCAGGAATGGAAGTTAGAGTTGTGTGCAGTCCCGAATTTTCAGGAATTTCTGTCTGATGAGGAAAACACGATTGGCTTAATAGGTCGACGCAGGGGATCAGTCAGTCTGTGGGGCTTTGAATCGATATTTGTTAATTTTCAAACGCTTGATTTTCGATTCGAGGGTCTGTGCTGGCAGCCCTAGTTTAGCTGCCGCACCTGCGGGCCCTGAAATTCGGCCTTGGCTTTCTGCCAAGGCGGCTTCAATCATTTCCTTCTCCTGCCTTACGAGGGCGCCATCCAGCGTACGGGGCCGCACCGGATTTTGGGTCGGTTCCCACTTGAGCCATGTCTCGTCCACGGCTAAAGTGTCATCCTCGCTGAGGATCACGCCGCGCTCGATTGCATTTTGTAGTTCACGGACGTTGCCTGGCCATCCATATGCCTGGAACGCTTTTAGGAATTTCTTGTCGATAGTTCTGAACTTCTTTGCAGCCCTCTTTCCAAAGCGATCGATGAAGTACTCAACCAGCAAGGGAATATCAGCTACTCGCTCGCGCAATGGCGGCATCCGGATAGGCACGACATTCAGCCGGTACAGGAGATCCTGGCGAAACTTGCCTTCGGCAACAAGCGCGTTCAAATCGCGGTGCGTGGCTGCAACCACTCTCACGTCGACCGGAATTGGCCGGCTGCTGCCAACGCGTTCGATTTCACGTTCTTGCAGAACCCGCAATAGTGCAATCTGGATTTCTGCAGGTAAGTCGCCGACTTCGTCGAGAAAGATCGTGCCGCCGTCGGCCGATTCAAAGCGCCCCGTGCGGCGTTGTGTCGCACCCGTAAAAGCGCCTTTTTCGTGACCGAAGAGTTCCGACGCAATTAAAGAAGGCGGGATGGCGGCGCAATTTACGCCGATGAATGCTCGTTCCGTACGCTTGGATCGCTTGTGGATAGCGCGAGCCATCAATTCCTTTCCAGTGCCAGTTTCACCCAGAATCAACACGGTGGAATCGGAAGCAGCCACCTTGGCGACTTGACGTAGCACTTTACGCAGTGCTTCCGAAGAGCCGACAATGTCTTCGAACATCGAGTCGCGATCGATTTGTTCTCGCAACGCCAGATTTTCGTTCCGCGTTCTCTCTTCCGCCCGGACGCGGTCATCAATGTCGGTGCCCGTTGCATACCATCGAGTAACCTGTCCGCGCTCGTTTCGAAAAGGATTGTATTGAGTCAGGAACCAACGGTACTGGCCGTCCTTCCTGAGCGCCCGATACTCGAATTCGAACGGAAGACCACGCGCCAAGGCAGCCTTCCGCTCGTTTCGGTTTTTTTTGATGTCCTCGGGATGAAAGAGCCTCTCCCGAAAATTCGGCGCAATCACATCGTCAGCGGTAAGACCCGTATAGTCGAGAGTCGCCCGATTGGCGTAGATCGCCATGCCGCTTGGGTCCAGCACAACCACCGCCTGCGGTATTGCGTCCGTAATCTGCCGAAGCTCGCGTTCATCCTCACGCAGTTTCTCCTCAGTCTGCTTGAGGTTTTCAATGTCAGTGCTTACCCCGTACCACATGGCGATCTTCCCGGTTTCGTCGCGGAATGGTTCAAAGTGAATGAGAAACCAACGAAAGACCCCATCATGGCGGCGCATGCGCGCTTCGATGTCACCTGGTTCTCCAGAGCGCAACAGCTCCCGCCATTTTTCCATGAGTGACGGTAAATCCTCCGGATGGATTGCAACCTGCCAGCCCCAGCCTTGCGATTCTTCTGACGAAAGACCTGCGTATTCGCGCCATCGTTGATTTACGAACTCCACGGAGCCGTCCGGATGAGCTGACCACGTAAACGCAGGAATTCGGTCAACCAGAAGGCGAATGTCCAGCGACTGTCCTGGCAATGACATTGGCAGATTATAGTCCCGAACACTCTTCCTGCTGCCTGGCAAGCGCCGCGGTTCACGATTCATCCGCGCACCTACCGCTTGAACTTTGAGCGGATGACGGGCAACACTGAAGTTATGGACCAGGTCGGACGACGCTGTCCCGTGGGAGGAAATGCGGGCGGGGGACATATGGGGGACAAGAATTACGTATTTGGGGATGATCCGGAAGCTGTTAACTGACGCCAGAGAAACGAGTTATGTGATGTGAAGTTCTCTGTTAACAGCCGAATGCTCTACCGTTGAGCTACCGGGGAACGGCGCAACACATTTGTTTTCATTCTAATACAGCGGTCGAAATGATGCCACTTCAACCGTTGGGTTCATCTTGGGTCCAACATCCTGATTTTTCGAATTCTTTTTTGATGAAATCAAAAATCGGCTGACTGATTCTCAACGATTTAGACTTATAGCTCCCTGGAAAATTCATGAGCATTCGGCGCCGCACCGAATACTCTTTTTCTATGAAAATGTGGAACTGCAGACAGATGACGCGCATACCGTAGTAGTCGGAATCTCGGACAAATAGCTAACAGACCTCACGGTCCAGAAACGATGGGAGCACGAGCACCGTTCAGCAGCTTCCCACTTCCTGAAACTGGCCAGCGAAGAGAGACGGCAGTTGTCTGAACAGGCCGTAATATCCAGAACGGAACCCTACAACTTGGATTGGTCTACACTAGCCGACTCACCTCAGGTTTCGAGCACATGTTTGTTCTGTTCGCAGTTAATGTAGCGCAACAAAAGAAGGGCACGATGCCCATAGCGACAGTAGGATCCGTAAGACCCGCTGCCCGGTCTGATAGGATGTCGGCATGCGCGTATCACTGAGCCTTTTCGCTGCACTGCTCTTAGCCCTGCCGGCCGAACGCAAGCAGGGAAATCCACTTGATCATCTGCCTCCCAACTTCGAAGTCCTCACTCATTTCGGCGAACGTGCTGACATTTCACCTGATAATCTGCGCGTCGCTTTCATGGCGAAAAGCTTCGGCGATGCCATGGTAATCGACTTAAAGACCCGCGAAATGCGCTGCCTCACCTGCAATGTGCCTGCCGCCGTGTTTCTGCGGGTGATGCACCTGGTGACCGGCGACTACATCTTGATCGGTCCCGATCATTTCGAGAACATCCGCGTAAGCCGCACCCGCGACAACGAACTGTGGTTTCTCAGCAAGGAGCGCGGATCGCGACCCATTAAGCTTGGCCAAAAGATGAGCGAAGGCGCCGCCATTTCGAAAAAGTCTCTTAAAATCTCCTACTCGGAGACTTCACAGCAAAACCCCGATTTGGCATCCGAATCCTCGCGTCTGGCCGTCGCAGAACTTGATGACAAAATGACGTTCACCTGCTATGAGCCGCGCGGTCAAGCCTCGGTCATGGGCATCGACTTGCGCACTGGCGTGGTGACGAATTTCTCCAAAGCACCGGGCTCGTACAATGAGGTCGAGGGTATCTTCCCCGACGGTCTGTATACCGCCGTCGAAGCGGACCGTCAATGCGAGGAGCTTGGCGGTACCCGCGGCTCCGGAAATATCGACATCTGGAAACTGAAGCTCGATGGAACCGGAAAGGACTTCACTCGCCTTACGTATTTCAACGACTATGCAGGCGGGAAAGCTTCAAATCCAGTGATCTCCACGGATGGCCGCTTCATGGCGTTCCAAGTTGCCAAGACCGACGACCCCGCAGGCGTCGGCTATGGCATTTTGCTCTTTCACTTCCCTAGTTAGCAGGTCGCGTCCGGTAATCAGACTTTTGTATCGAAAGCGCCCAAACACACCGTGCTCATGCATGCGCCTTGCGCCTTCGCGCTTCCGATACAACCCTAAGACTTTTCCCGGTAGCGATCCGCCGAGCTAAGCATCAGATTGCTTCCGGATCGCCGAACTAACCAGCGGAGTTAGCTCCTTTCTGCGCTAGTGGCGAATCCCCATTAGCTTTCTGTTTAGCCCAGAGTTACCAAATTCTCTTCCTAGAGGGATTTCTTTCCCTAACGGATTGAAGGAAGGTTTGGCTGTAATCGCGCAACCTCAGCTTTGGCTTCGCGTAGGATAGGAATATTTAGATCGGCATCTTTCCAGAGTAGATGTCCTGCAGTTCGCTTTCCTTTTGGAGTCGGCGTCAGGTAAACACCCGATTGACGCGTACTTCGAAGATTGGTAAAGCGAGTCACTATGGTCTGCGCGACTTCGGGACCTGCCTCAACCGTTCCGTCTAGTTCCGTCAGATTAACGCCAACGGGGTTGCCAAAAAGCGGGAAACCTCTCCAGTATTTCGGCTTCCATCTTGGGGAAGGGAGCGCCGATGAACGCCAGGTTCCTCTTCAAATCCGCATTCCTTAAGCTCGCATTTCCGCTTGTTATTCTTGCTCTGGCGGCACTCGCCGCACCGGAGCGCGGGTCAGCGCAGGTCCTTTACGGGTCGATTGTGGGGAACGTGAAGGACTCGACGGGCGCTACCGTGCCAGACGCTGTCGTTTCGATCGTACAGGTGGAGACCAAGCGCGCCCGGCAGACGACCACAAACGCGGCACCTACATCCTGAAAGTTAGCAAGGAGGGCTTTTCACCTTTCACGGAAAAACAGGTGCCCGTCACCATCAACAGCGTGACACGAGTGGATGTAACCCTGAAGATCGGCAGCGTGTCGCAAGCCGTCGAAGTCACGGCCGAAACGGCCTTGCTGCAGACGGACCGGTCCGAGGTGCGTGCCGAACTCACGGGCATGGAGCTGCGCGAACTTCCGGTGCCCGTGCGTAATTACCAAAGCATGTTTCGGATGATTCCTGGCTTTTCAGTGCCAACCAATGAGCACTCGGTGCCTTCTAACCCCTCGCGGGCACTGCGCTACAACGTAAACGGAACCAGCGCGAGCTCCAACAACGTGCGTATCGATGGCGCCAGCAGCTACAACATCTGGCTTCCGCACATCACCGCTTACGTACCGCCGATGGAAGCCATCGAGACTGTTAACGTCGTCACGAACAGCTTCGATGCGGAGCAAGGACTAGCCGGCGGCAGCGCAGTAAATGTGCAAATCAAGAGCGGCACCAACGACTTCCATGGTTCAGCCTTTGAATATCATACAGACAACGCTCTCCGGGCACGCGGCTTCTTCCTACCAACGAACCAGGTTAAGCCGAAACTGGTCTACAACCAGTTCGGCGGGTCCATTGGCGGCCCGATAAAGAAGAACAAGGTTTTCTTCTTCGGCGACTATGAAGGGACTGTTGACAGGCGGTTGGCCGATGGGCGAGTTTCGGTCCCGACGCTGAGCATGCGCAATGGCGACCTGACAGCCTCACCAAGCCGTATCTTCGATCCATTCACAGGGAACCCAGACGGCAGTGGCAAGACAGAATTCACGAACAAGGTGATTCCCTCGACCAGTATCGATCCGATTGCACAAAAAATACTCAGTTTCATCCCGCTCCCGAACCTTCCCGTCTCCGGCTTTGTGAACGACTATTACGCCACCGGGTCTTATCTCTTCGACCGCCGCGCCGGAGATACCAAAATCAACTGGAATACAACCTCGAAGCTGAACATCTATGGGCGGTTCAGCATGATGCATTTCGACTTGCACTCGCCGCTGGCCTTCGGCGACATGGGCCCGATTTTGGGCAGTGGGGGGAACCCCGGCACGGGCTGGGGGAACACTTACAGCTACACGATCGCGGGTAACTATTTGTTGACGCCGCACATGATAGTAGACGCGCATTTCGGTTGGACGCGCATGGACACCAACTCCGAGCAGCCGGATTTAGACCGGAACATCGGCCGGGATGTATTGGGCATCCCGGGAACGAACGGCACTCGTCGTTTCGAAGGCGGCTGGCCGCGCTTCCAGTTTCCAAACAACAGCTTCGCGACGTTCGGCGCCACTGAGGGCTACATGCCTTATTACCGTAGCGATCCGCAATACCAGTATGTCGCGAATCTCGGCTGGATCAAAGGCGCTCACAACATCCGGTTGGGGATGGACCTCTACCGACAGCATCTGAACCACACACAGCCCGAACATTATACGGAGACCCAGCCAGCTTCGGGTGGATTCCGCTTTGATCGCGGCCCAACTACGATACCTGGGCAGACTGATAGCGACTACAATGCGTTCGCGTCTTTCCTGGTGGGAGCGCCTGCGAACCGGGGCAGAATCCTTCAGGTTCCGGACATCTATCATACGCGGACGTGGAGCTACAGCTTCTACGCGCGGGACCAGTGGCAGTTGAACCGCAAGCTCACCCTGACCTACGGCACGAGGTATGAATACTTCCCCTACCCGACTCGCGATACGCGAGGCGTCGAACGGTACGATTTCGCCACGAATAAGATGTTGGTTTGCGGTATAGGATCAGTGCAAGAAGATTGCGGCGTGAGTGTGAGTACGACAATGTTTGCGCCGCGGTTCGGCTTTGCGTATCGCGCAACGGATACACTTGTCGTTCGCGGCGGTTACGGCATCACCAACGATCCATTCAACATCGCCCGCAGCCTTCGGGCCAACGTACCTGTTCTGCTTCCCTTCATTCAGACTGGTCCAAACTCCCGGGTTCCTGTGGGCCACTTACAAGATGGGATTCCGCAAATCGTGGTGCCCGACTTTTCCAGTGGTGTCGCCAGCATTGCCGGCAGTCTTGGCCTGAACACGACCTCGACGGATTTCGTGCGAGGCTACATCCAATCTTGGAACGTCACGCTGCAGAAAGAATTCTGGAAGAACCTGGTTGGCTCGGTTGGTTACGTGGCAACACGGCAAGTCAAGGCGCTAGGATTGCTCGAGCAGAACTATGGCTTCCCTGGGGGCGGCAAAACCAGCCAAGTACTTTGGTCCGCGTTCCAGCGGGACGCAGATACGCAACTGGTGGCCCCTATCGGGAACAGTCACTACGATTCCCTCCAGGCTACCTTGGAACGCCGATTTTCGAATGGCCTGCAGCTCAATGCCTCCTACACCTGGGGCAAGGGAATCGGCATTTACAACGTGCGGGAAAGCACGGACAGCCCGGCTATCAAGATTCCCGCGTTTTATACCCTGAATCGCGCTGTCTTTGGCTTTGACCGTACCCACAGCTTCAATCTCGCCGGTATTTATGAGCTGCCCTTTGGTCGGTTGAAAAAGGGGGGCCATAACGGCTTAAGCAATGCTTTGACGAGCGGGTGGCAGTTGAACTGGCTGTTCAGCTCCTACACCGGTCTGCCGTTTGGAGTTTCGGCCTCAGGAACCGGACTGAACGCGCCGAAGAACTCACAGCGTGCCGACCAAGTCAAGCCGAACGTACAGAAGTTGGGTGGCATCGGGGATACCCCGTTTTACGACCCGACAGCTTTTGCTCCGGTGACGGCTGCCCGATTTGGGACGGCGGGTTTTAATGCGCTTCGCGGCCCCGGGCTGGTGAACCTCGATTTCGGCTTGTTCCGCGATTTTCGGATGACCGAGCGATTGCACATGCAATTCCGCGCCGAAGTGCTGAACTTCAGCAACACACCCCACTTTGCCAATCCCCGTTCGGACGTCAGCGGCAGCAAGTTCATGATCGTCGACAATGTCGTAAACAGCGGCCGCGAACCGTCTGGCGATGAGCGGGCGTTCCGGTTTGGACTCCGACTCGGTTTCTAACACTTAGGAACGGAGCAGCGACAAATTCGCAGCCTAATGTCTGATAAACCAAGCGGACACTGGGGTCGCAAACTTCTGCGGACGTTCGAACGCTCGCCCGCAGCGCTTATGACCCGACAACCTACTTCAGCCGTTAGCCATAACTCCTCCGTTCGCCTCACGCGTAGCGTCCGCCGCCGAGCGGCTTCGTTCAAACGCGCTTGTGTTGACCGAACCGATCAAATCAAATCCCGGATGGGGGGCTTCGTTCAAACGGCGTTCTGGGAAGTTCGCAGCGAACCCTTCGGTTCTTGACTATCTCAGGATGCCAGTAGCAAAAGAAAAGCCCCGGCTCTGTAGAACGTGAGTCGGGGCCATTCTTTCTTGGGTCCAACATTGGGTCCAACTACTAGGCCCGGTTTTAGGCAGCTTTTTCGGGGTTAAACGGTGCCGAATCAACGGATCGTTTTAAAGTTAACAGCCGAATGCTCTACCGTTGAGCTACCGGGGAACACTCTCATTCTGTGATAGTTACGCGGCGTTTTCAAGTGGAGGGTCGCATGGGGACATGATTTGTAACGAGGAGCAATGATGCGCGCAGATCACACGGACGATCAAATTCTCAACAGCTTGTATGCAAAAGAGCATTCGGTACGGCACCGAACAGTGGTTAGCTCTTGGTTAGCTCAAATCAGCGATCGTGGACGAGGCCATCAACGGAGCCGTGATTTCCCACAACTGGACTTATGACTCGGAATAACTTCCTGTTACCCCGTCATCCGGGACGATCACAATGTTTCAGGAATGGCCACTTAGTCCCATTATAGGGTCCCAAACGAGAATTTCGTTCTCGTAATGCTTGCCTTCTTAGGCTGCTTTCAAACCGACAGCCTCGACGAGGTCGTCGAGCGCCTCAATCACGGCAGTATATCGACGATCGAGAGCCGTGA
>WNGC01001960.1_pt1 | contig 12582 bp, 9 predicted proteins | sample 5400051 | NCBI WGS metagenome assembly WNGC01 (sample SAMN13153368, study PRJNA577476) | soil metagenome | isolation source: 20 cm soil or saprolite under grassland replicate 2 | place: USA:California | collected 2016-06-15 | reverse complement strand
CCGCATCCATCACCGCAAATCGCAAATCCACCACCAGCCGCAAGTAACTGACGACCAGCGCAATCGAAACGACCGACGAAATCACAAACGCCAGATGAATCGAAATATGATCCGCCAGATACGCCAGCAGCAGATGAAATGCAAAGAACGCGCATGCCAGGAAAAAATAGTTCATCGGGTGCAGATCGTTGCCGCGCAGCGCGGATAAGATGAATACCAGGAAGAAAAAGAAGAACAGCGACACAGGGCCGAAATAGCTAATCCGTCCCGCCAGCGGACCGGGTTGCAGCTTCTGCGGCATCTTCAAGGCAATGTCGAATCCGGATACCAGACTCTGATAATTCCACTCCAGTTCCCAGCCGTTCGCCGTCTGCCGTTTTTCGGTCGGCGAAAGCGAATTGTCCGGGAAATCGAAACCTGAAAAATCCGTTTTCACCAGCAGGTGGAAGTCGCGCGCCTGCGAAATTTCCTTGCCGTCCCCGTCCGCATTTTCGTGTGCAGTCGAACGCTCTGCGTTCGCGCGCGAAAATGTGTATCGCCAGTTGGCGAGCCCCTGCGAGCGATAGGCCGCGTGCAGCACGGACTTCGCACCGGCCGCCGTCCTCGTCCGCGCCATGGCCTGCGACCCGCTGAAGGTGACCGCCAGAGGCTTGTCGTCCAGAAGCAGTTGCACGTTGTCGTACACCGCCTGTTGCGCGGGAAACGGCAGTTGAAACACGAACTCCTCTTCCCGCAAAGAGGGATTCTGGAATGTGTAAGCACCATCGAAATCCACCTGGTACGTGCTGAACCACAGCAGCCCTTTTTGCCGGTAATCAATGTGCAGTGTTGCCGCAACGCGGCTCGCATCAATCTTCACCGCCTCCGAGTGAGTCTGCTTCTCCATGCGCGTGGTTTTCTTTCCCTTCTCTTCCACCTCGACGGTCTTTTCCTCTTGCCATTCGCGCGCGATCACGGGCGGGGCCTGCGCTTGCGGCGCTCCCCATGTCGAAGCCACACGCCCGGAAAGCCCCGACTCCGCGTTATAGGTCCTGTAAAAAACGGTGGATCCCAGAATGGCCCACGCAACCGCAGTACCCACAAAAATCGCAATGATCGCGCCAATCCGTTTCAACATAGTGGGTTGTACCTCGCCTCTCTCCGCCGCAACCTTAACCTATTCCCTTTAGTTGGCATTGTCAAGTACTTTTCATTACAAAGTACAATGACTGACTGGAAGGAAACTCACCTACAAATCGCCGCTTGGCCCAGGTACCGGTTTAGCACCTAGGTCTCTTAACTTTCTCCTGTGAGTCGAGCGACCCTTTTCGCGCCCTGCTACGAATTATGGTGCGGCGTTCCAAGACCGACCTGTAATGGTTGAAGTCATGAGGAACATTGCTCTTCCCATCGTCATCGAAGTGGACGCTGATGGTTTTTTCGTTTCCTGCCCAGCGCTTCAGGGCTGCTACAGCCAAGGCGACACGTACGAAGAGGCCATCAAAAACATTAAGGATGCCATCAAACTGCACCTAGTAGACGGCCTGGCCGATGGCGAAGAGATTCCCCAAGTTTCCGTGAGCCTTTCCACTGTTGATATTGCTGTCGGATGCCAAGCTCCCAGGCTTGACCGCGCGCGAAATCTGTTCCGTATTGGAAAAACTGCGTTTTTTCAATCGCGCGCCAGAGCGGCAGTCACATAATGCATAAAAATGCAGAAGGCAAACGGGCCACCATTTCTCTGCGAGCATCTTAAGAGAACCGACAGACTGCTCTTGATCGGTTGGCGCGCTACTGAAGCACACTTTCTGGATCTCCTCGCGAAGCACCTCCCAGGCCACGTTCGGGCACTAATCGTAGCCGGAAATGAAATGGAGGCGGTGAATATTGATCGAACGCTGGAGTCGCAATTGAAAACGGGTCATATCGCGCTCACATTTGAAGTTTTCCCCGGTGGCTTTTCTGCCCTAATCGTCAAGAACGGAAACGAGATCATCTTGCACCGGTGAGCGGGTGTGCGCCCGCGCCTTGTGGTTTTCAAAGTGCGGATATTGCATCTGTGAATCGGCAAACCGCATCCATTCAACATCTAGAATTACCCACTAAATAAATATTTATACGTGGTATCTTGTCCGCCGTCTCTTTACCCCGGGTGAACCACGTTCGATGCAACAGAGTCGAAAGACGCATGGTGGCAATGAACAGCTGACCTGAAAACAAAGGACTTAGCGCTGGGAATGGGCCATTGTGCTGCACGGCTTTCATTAGGTTTCGCGGGCCGCAGGCCCTTATAGTGACACTTACAAAAAACACGGGGGCCCCTTTTCGAGGTGCAGACGTTCCATTCACCTGTCCCCGCCCTCTGCTATTCTGCCCACTGTGGGCAGGACTGCCGCGACCGTGCCTGCAACACCAAGGAGACCCATGCAGTCGCTTCGCCTGAACCCCATCCTCAACACGGACTCCTACAAGCTCACTCACTGGTGGCAATATCCCCCGTACACGCGCCACATCTATTCTTACCTCGAATCCCGGGGCGGCATGTTCGGAGAGACCATGCTGGCCATGCTGCAATACATCATCAAATCCAATTTTGCCGGCCAGGTGTTCACGCTCGACGATGTCGAAGAAGCCCGCCGCATCGCCCGCGCTCATTTCTCCGGTCATCCCAAGACTTTCAACTACGAAGGTTTCAAATCTCTCTATGCGAAACACGGCGGCCGCCTGCCGCTCCGCATCCGCGCCGTCAAGGAAGGCACCGTCGTCAAAACTCACAACGCGCTCATCACCATCGAAAACACCGACCCCGAGTTCTACTGGCTCACCAATTGGGCCGAAACACTTCTCGTCCAGGTCTGGTATCCCATCACCGTTGCCACGCTCTCTCGTGCGATCAAGCAGGTCATCGGCAAAGCCCTCATGCGCACCGGCGATCCTTCGCTACTCCCTTTCAAGCTGCACGACTTCGGTTTCCGCGGCGTCTCCTCCAAGGAATCCGCCGCCATCGGCGGCGCCGCGCATCTGCTGAATTTTCTCGGCACGGACACGCTTGCCGCCATTCAGCTTCTCAACCAGTTTTATTCCGCCGATCTCTCGAGCAGCGATCCAATGAATTGCGCGGCCTATAGCATCCCTGCTTCCGAGCACTCCACGATCACCGCGTGGGACGAAGCGCACGAGCTAGACGCTTATGCCAACATCCTCGAAAACTGCCCCGAAGGACTCGTCGCCTGCGTCAGCGACTCCTACGACATCTACAATGCTGTCCGCAATCTCTGGGGAGGCGCGCTGCGTGACAAAGTTCTTCAGCGCGCAGGCACGCTGGTGATCCGCCCTGATTCCGGCGAAGCCGTTACCGTCCTCGAGGAACTCTTCAAAATTGTCAGCGAGAAATTCGGCTACGAAGTAAATCGCAAAGGCTGGAAGACCACCGTTCCGTGCGTGCGCTTCATCCAGGGCGACGGCGTCAACTTCTACACCATTCAGAACATCACCGCGCAGCTTACGCGCAAGGGCTGGTCGCAGGACATCTGGAGCTACGGCATGGGCGGCGCGCTGCTGCAACAAGTGAACCGCGACACGCTCAAATTCGCGTTGAAATGTTCCGCTGTCGACCGCAACGGCCAATGGCACAACGTCTACAAAAATCCGAAGACCGATCCCAGCAAAGCCAGTAAGGGAGGCCGCTTCAATCTCATTCAAAACGGCAAGGATTTTGCCACCGTCGAAGTCGTTGACGGGGCTCCACTCCCGTCCAACAACGCTCTCGAAACGATTCTCGAAGACGGCAAACTCCTGCGCGACCAAACTCTTGCTGACGTTCGCGCCATCGCTTCTTCTTACGACACCTACAATGATCCGGTCTGATCAAACTCTCTCACTGTTCGCGCGCGTTTCCGCGCAGCTTAAAGCGCTGAATTTTTCCCGTCACGGTTTTTGGCAGCTCGCGGCAGAATCGTACTTCGCGTGGCACTTTGTACGACACCAGTCTTGCCTTAACATGCTCGCAAATTTCTGCGGCGAGTTCCTCCGAGCCGTGGACATTCCCGCGCAGCACGACGTGGGCCACGGAATATGCTAAGCCCCGCTCATCGGTCGCGCCAACCACGGCGGCCTCGGCCACATCCCGGTGCCCGAGCAGAGAGTTCTCCACCTCCGCCGGGGAAACCCACATGCCCGCGACTTTCAACATGTCGTCCGCACGCCCGCAGTAGTTGTAGTAACCGTGCGAATCGCAAAAGAATTTGTCGCCGGTCGCAACCCAATCCTCGCGTTTTGTGCGTGCCGTCAATTCAGGAATCCGCCAATACTCCGCAAACGCGCTCGCGCCGCGCACCCAGAGATTACCGATCTCACCGTCACGCACCAATTCTTCTTTGTCATCCACGATCTTCACTTCGTAACCCGGCACGGGAAAACCACAACTGCCTGGCCTACATTTTCCGGGAACGCTCGAAATGAAAATATGCAACATCTCCGTCGAGCCAATTCCGTCGAGGATTTCGATTCCGAACTGCCGCTTCCACGCGTTGAAGATTTCCGCCGGCAGCGTTTCACCGGCGGATACGCACTTGCGCACCGAAGAAAAATCGATGGCGGAGCCCGCTCCATCCGCGTCCCGCAGAATCGCGGCATAGAGAGTGGGCACCGCAAAAAAGAGTGTGGGGCGGTCTCGGGCAACAATCTCAATGACTCGCTCTACTTTTGTTTTTTCAGGATTCAGAATCGTCCGGGCCCCCACCGAGAGTGGAAAATACATTCCGTTTCCCAGGCCGTACGCGAAAAATAACTTTGACACTGAGAACGTCAGGTCGTCAGCGTGCAGGCCGAGAACGGTTCGCGCATAATTGTGGCTCGAAACCAGCATGTCCGCGTGGTGATGAACCGCAGCTTTGGGGGTGCCGCCGCTCCCGGACGTGTAAAGCATGAATGCCGGATCGTGAGGCGAAGTGTTTGCCGCAGCAAGTTGTTCGCTGGCCGCCGCTGTCCATGCGCTCCACTTTGCGAAGGACACTCCATTCGAATCCATTTTTTCCTCACCGACAATGACGATCGGAATTTGCGGGCGCACGCTCGATGCCGGCAAGAATTCGGCGAGCGCATTCGAATGAATAATCGCCGCGCGTGGCTCGCTATTCTCGAAGTAATGAATGTAATCGAAAGATCGCGCGAATGGATTTACGGGCACAGCCACCGCGCCAATTTTTGCGGCGCCAAAAAAAGCGGCTACAAACTCCGCCGAATCCGGGAGCACAATCAGAACGCGATCGCCCCTGGAAACGCCATTCGAACGCAGCGCGTTCCCCGCGCGATTGGCGAGTGCGGAGAGTTCGCCGTAGGTTACTTCGCGCGGCTCGCCGACGATGGCGAGGCGTTCAGGGTGAAGTGCTGCCGGCGATTCCAGAAAATAAGCAGCCACATTGAAATATTCAGACGATTCCCCGTGCATAGATTTTTCTGACGGCGCCGCACGGTGCCTTCAGTCCAAACCGATATCCTCGTTCCAAATTTCAGGATAGTCCGCAATGTATTTCGCGAGCATTCGAACGCACTCCTCGGAATGCAGGTCGATTACCCCGATTCCGTTTTCGACCAGCCAATCAATCCCGCCGCGGAAATTCACGGACTCGCCGACCACTACAGTGCCGATCCCAAACTGGCGGATCAGCCCACTGCAATACCAGCACGGCGCCAGCGTCGTCACCATAATTTTGTCGCGATAACTCCGCTGCCGGCCCGCTTTTCGAAAAGCATCCGTTTCGCCATGTGCGGAGGGATCGCCTTGCTGCACTCTGCGGTTGTGGCCGCGTCCGAGCAGTTTTCCTTCGCGTTCGAATAGCGCCGCACCGATGGGGATTCCTCCTTCCCGGAGCCCAATGCGCGCCTCTTCCACTGCAGTCTCTAGCATGGCGAAATATTTCTTGCGATTCTTTTCTGTGTCCGTGTCCATTTCCTCCCGCTCCTGACTTCCCTGCTTCGTCACTTCATTTCGCAGCGCCTGCCACCGGAAACATCCAGCTCAAGAGAAGATGAGTCGGCCAATAAAGCAGCGCGACTGCTCCAAGAAAAATCACGGCGAGGTGTACGGGAGCAGGTCCCCAGGAGCGATGAAAGACAGGATCTTGGTATGCATAGTTCATATTGAACCCCGAGGGCAAAAACCGCGAGGCGACAAGAAGCCCCGCCGCAATCGCTGCCTGCAATGCTAGAGCGCGGCGGTCGTATCCAATTTTCCGCACGGCCCACAGCAGCGCCAAGGGAAGACCGAGATGAAAGCTCGATAGCAACCTAACGGAGATCGGGGCCCGCACATCCCACATGTACTCCGTGCCGCCCACGAGAAATCTTCCCGTCAGCAGCCGCGCGCCCACGTCCAGGCCCCAAAGAATACCGGCTGCGAGCGAACTCACCGCCTGGCTGGAGACCAGCAGTGAACTTCCCCACCACAATCCGGCGCATCCGAGGATCACGGCGACGTCACACAAATGCAGAAGATTCGCCCACCCCCATACGCGCATGTAGGCGGGAAGCCACACCAGCATCCAAACCAACCCGACCCATCGCAGAACAGGAAAGGCGGCCGTGTCAGTGGTCATGCATCTTCTCCGCTTGATGTTTGCAATGCGGCACAGCCTACCACAGGCGGATGCTCTTGCATGCGCCTGTCAACTCCCACCATTCGAAGCGAGTGAGCGCCGGAACAATTGCGGCAGGCAACGCCTTGGAGCTTGCGGCCGGGGCCACGACGGCTAGTGCCAGGATCGGGCTCGTGGAAAAAAGACAACGACGATGCAACCGAAGATGCGCGCCGCAAAATCGATTTAGGCGCTTGACTCCTCTTCCTGCCGGTAGTATATCCGGGGCGTCTTGGGGTGGGCCGTCCGCGCCTGCGGGCGGGAGATGGACACAAGGACCAGGGGTGGTGTCATGAGAAGAAATTTCCTAGCACTAGGTGTATGGGTGTCTCTGTGTATTTCAGCAGCGATTGTTTCCGCACAGGAAATCACCGGCTCAATCGTGGGCACGGTAACTGACTCTTCGGGTGCAGCCGTTGCGGGAGCCAAAGTAACAATCAAGAATCTGGACAAGAACGTTGTTCTTCGCACTGTGACGACGGAGGCGAACGGCCAGTATCTCGCGGCGTATTTGCCGATCGGGAGCTACGAGGTGGTAGCCGAGGCGCCGAACTTCAAGAAATCTGTCTATTCGAAAATTGTTTTGAACGTCGCGGATAAACTGACCATCAATCTGACTCTCGAAGTCGGTTCGGTCAGCGAAACCGTCGCCGTCGAAGCGAACCCATTGCAAGTCGAGCTGCAGTCTGTAACCGCGGGGGGCCTGATTAGCGGCACGCAGGTTCGCGAGCTGGCGCTGAACGGCCGCAACTGGGAGCAGTTGGTGACACTGATTCCCGGCGTATCCGATGGTGGTAACTCGGACACGCTGTACGTGGGCGCGTTTGCCCCGCAGGGCACGAACCTGGTCACGTTCTCGATGAACGGAGGGCGCCGCGAACAAAACAACTACATGATTGACGGGGCAGACAACGTGGACCGGGGTTCCAATCTCACGCTGCTTTCCTTCCCCAGCGTGGACTCGATCGCCGAGTTCCGCGTGATCCGCGGCCAGTACGATCCTGAGTACGGGCGCGCGGCCAGCGGGCAGGTAAATGTAATTACCCGCTCGGGGACCAGCATGCTGCACGGCAGCGCCTATGAGTTCTGGCGCAATGACATGCTCAACGCCAGGAACTTCGCCAGCCTCTACCCGACGCTGCTGCCACACAAACCGTATCTCCGTTATCACGATTTCGGAGGCACCATCGGCGGGCCCGTATGGATCCCCAAGATTTACGAACAGAAGACTAAGACCTTCTTTTTCTTTTCCGAAGAGGCGCGACGAAACCTCACATACGTGAATGGATCTGCGGAAGTTCCCACCGCCGGAATGCTCAACGGCCAGTTTGCGCACCCAGTCTGCGTGGCCTTCAATGCCAACAATACTTGCGCCGCCGGCGGCACGGCGACATCGATCCCAACCACGTCGTTCGATCCGATCGCGCAAGCGTACCTCAAGGACATTTACTCGAAATACTCGACGCCAAACGGCACCACCGATCCCTTCGGATTTACGTCCACGCTGAAGAACATTTTCAACTTCCGCGAAGAGATCATCAAGATTGATCACATGGTTAACAAAAGGCTCAGCTTTTCGGGCAAGATCCTCCGCGATACGATTCCGACGCAGGAAGCAATCGGCCTGTTCTCCTCCGGGCCGCCGATCCAGGGGGTGGGTACTACTTCGACGAACTCCCCCGGCCACAACTACACCGTTCGCGCAACCATTACACTCAGCCCAACATTTCTGATCGAGCCTGGTTACGCTTACTCGTACGGCGCGATTGTCAGCGATCCGATCGGCCTTGTCACCACCAAGAATTCGCCGGACGTGGCCAGAGCCGTGAAGCTGCCCTTCGCCTCGAAGCTGGACCGCATCCCTAACCTGACCTTTGTAGGCGCTACCGTCCCCCTTGGCGCGAGTGGCCCCGGCAGCTTCGGACCGTATCGGGACTTCGATCGTAACCACACGGCCTTCGGCAACGTCACGAAAATCATGGGTAGTCATAGCATCAAGTTCGGCGCCATCTACTACCACTACAACAAGAATGAAAACGCTGGCGGCAATAACGCCGCAACATTCGCGTTCAATCAGAATGGAGTTCAAACAGGCACGCCCAACTTCGAACAGTCCTGGGCGAATTTCCTGCTGGGACGTGTAGGCACGTTTTCACAAAGCGCGCTCGACCTGACCGCCAACATCATGGACAACCAGTTCGAATACTACGCACAGGATAACTGGCGTGCAAAATCCAACTTGACGTTCATCTACGGCTTCCGTCATTCGTTCTTCCGCCAACCGACGGATGCCAATGGCATGCTGGGGCAATTCGATCCGGCGTTCTACGATCCGATGAAGGCTCCTTGCGTTTTGGGTAATGCAGCCGGTGTTAATGCCGGCCGGCTGGACACCAGCTTGAATGCGTCGGGCCAGATTGTCAGCGCGTGCAACCCGAATTTCAACCCGCTCAACGGTTACATTTTTGCTCATCCACCTGCCGGAGGGACGCAGTCGCCTTTTGCTAGTAAGGTCGGGAAGGAATACAACCGGGGCATCGCGCCTCGCCTGGGAGTCGCCTGGGATCCATGGAAGAACGGGAAGACCTCGATTCGCGCGGGGTTCGGGATGTTTTATGATAATGGCCAGGAGTTCGGGAATGCGGAAAATGACATCTTTCTAGGTTCCGGGTTTAATACGAACCTGAGCGTTACGAACACCACTACCCAGAATCCTACCGGGGGTACACGGACGTTCTCGCCAGCCGCGCCGCAACTTCAGAGCCGCGTCCCGATAAATTACAAGTATCCCTACACGACCCAGTGGAGCCTGGACGTTCAGCGCGAAATGTTTCGCGGCTGGATCTTCGACGTGGGCTACTACGGCAACAATGGAATCCACTTGCCCGGTTTCCTCGATAATAACCAGCCGGCGAAAAACGCATGGACTAACTGTAGCGACGGTACGCCGTGCATGAGCGGGACCAACAGCATCAGCTTCAACCACGTTGTAAACAACGTGCCAGTGTTCGACGTCGACAACAGCAATACGAATCTGCTGAATGCCATCCGGCCGTACGTTGGATGGAACGGGGGTAACGCCTTCGAGGAAATCTACACTTCGAATTACCATTCCTTCCAAAGCCAGATTCAAAGGCAATTCAAGGGCAACACGCTGTTCAACATCTCCTACACCTGGTCACACTGCTTAACTACCTACCAGGCCGACCGCAGTACCGGCAGCATCATGCCGGTACAAGGCGACCTGCGTAGCAACTATGGTCCGTGCATCGCAGATCGGCGACACGTTGTAACTGGTAACTTCGTCTGGGATATTCCGTATTTTCGGACGCAGCAGGGCTTCGCAGGCCACGTCCTCGGGGGATGGGAAGTATCGGGCGTCCAGACTTTCCAGACGGGCTTGCCTGCAACGGTGGCATCCGATCAGTCGATCGATCCCACTGGAGCCGACTGCCTGGGGCCCTCGCCATGTTTATTCCGCGCCAACCAAGTCGGGGATCCGAACGCGAACCAGCTGCATAGCTTTGAAAACTGGTTCAATGCGGCAGCTTTTGCGAGTCCAGGGGCCGGTCAGACGACAGCCCCTTCGGAAGGACCGGGAGCTGTGCGTCTTCCAGGTTTCTGGCGGACGGACCTGGGGGTGTTCAAGAACCTGAAGTTCACGGAGCGCTTCGGCGGGCAATTCCGTTTCGAAACATTCAATACGTTTAATCACCTGAACCCGATCTGTTGCGCGTCGTTTACCATGGGCAACGCAAACTTCGACAAGATCCGCTCCGCGCGCGATCCTCGCATCCTGCAACTGGCTCTGAAGTTGAACTTCTAGACGAGCAAGAGACCCTAACTACGTTCGAGCCACGGCCCCGACGATTCGGGGCCGTTCTCTTCTTGCAAAACTCGAAACGGGTTTTACGCCGCATGCACCAATATGGCGCTTGGCGTCACCGGCGCGGGCTTCTAGCATGTGGGCCAATGAGTGCGCGAACGAGCGAAGACGAAGCGCGGAACGGGCTGATTCTTGACTGGCTTGGTCAGCGCGAGGACGAGATGGCCGCGCTGCTGGCCGAGCTTGTTGCCATACCCACGGAGAACCCACCGGGGAAGAATTATCGCGCTTGCGCCAATCTTCTGGAAAACCGGTTGCGTCAATGCGGCCTTGAATGCGAGCGCCTGGAGGCTGGTGATTCGAAAGAGGCTACGAGCGACAGCCCTGTCTGTCTGATGGCGACCTATGGACGGGGAGAACGCGTTCTCTACTTTCACGGACACTATGACGTCGTTCCCGCGCAGTCCAGGGAACAATTCCAGCCTTTCCGTAAAGACCATTTCTTGTTTGGCCGCGGCTCTTGCGACATGAAGGGCGGAATTGTCGCCATGCTCTATGCCATTCTCGCGCTGAAAGAATGTGGCGCCGAACTGAACGGCAGGATCGCCATGACGCTGGTTCCCAATGAAGAGACGGGAGGCGAAGGCGGCTCGGCATGGCTGGCAGCGCAGGGGCGATTGGGCCGCCGCGGCATCGGCATGCTATTGGCTGAGCCGGCCAGCGGCACCGTGTGGAACGCGAACCGCGGGGCAATTTCGTTGCGCGTCCGGGTGCACGGGAAATCCGCACATGTCGGTTTGCAGCACAAAGGTGAAAATGCGTTCGAACGCATGCATCGCGTCGTTGAGCGGCTCCAGGAATTGAAGCGAGAAGTGGAGCAGCGCATCACCAACTTCAATGGCGGGGCGGAACAAGCACGTAACTCGATTCTGATGCTGGGAGGACAAACCGGCGGCGGGGCGAACTTCAACCTCGTACCGGAGGAGTGCTGGTTCACGGTAGACCGGCGCATCAATCCCGAGGAAAATCTGGAGGAAGAGAGGGCCGAGTTGATGGGGGTCCTGGAGAATTGCAAGCGCGAAGGCATCCCTTTGGAATGGGAGATTCTTCAAGAGGGGCGATCCGCGACGTGCCGTAAGGAGGAGCCGCTCGGGGAGGCGCTGGCTCGCAGCGTTAGAACGGTTACGGGCGAACCGCCACGTTTTGAGATGTGCCCCGGCCTGCTGGAAACTCGTTTCTACGCCGAACAGGGGGTGTCGGCCTACGCCTATGGTCCCGGCCTGCTCTCCGTGGCGCATGGACCGAAGGAATACGTCGACCTACGAAAAGTGACCGATTGCGCGGCGATCTATGCGCTGACCGGCATGGAGATGCTCAAAAAGTAGGTTCCAGAAGTGTTCCGAATCGGAATCCGAGGAAGCCGGAATCTTCCGCCAAGCTCTGCAGAATCAATAATTTCCAATTGACGCCGATTTCCTTGTATTTTTGGTCACCTTTCCGGCCAATTGCCCCAAAGTACTATTCAAGTTAGCGAATCGAATGGCGATGATGCTCCTGTATGCCAACCCTTTACTTTTGCCAACCGCACGCCAAGAACCAAGGTATGCTGCGCGCCGTTCTATCCGTGAATGAGTGCGAGCGCGTCGTCAGCCAGCACCCCGCCACTTATGTCGGTGATAAGTTCCCGAAGCTGGACAACCAGAAAGGGGCGGCAAACGATTTTGCGGTACTCAACGTCACTGGTGATGAGACTCCCGCTGGCTGGCGACCCGGCTACTATCGACTCGACTCCGACCTGACCAAGCTGAACGAATCGCTGCTGGCACTTTCGCGCTAAATCCCAAAGGTTTCCCTCGAATACAGCAGGACCATCGAGAGGGCTTCGCTGGGGAAGCTATTTCCATTCTCCCGCTGCGGCCAGCAGTTGCAGCCCGATGGCGAACGAATTGGGGCCGAGCGGCTGGCAATAAACTACTCGCGCGCGGGCTCGGAAATCCCCCGGCAGGCACCACAAGTTCAGCCGATCATTCAGTTTCCAGGGATTGCTTGAAACGACGCGCGCGCCATGGGTGCTCACGTTTTCCGTAAGGGCCTCATGCGCACGATGACGGACATCCAGGCTGCAGAGATCCACTCTTACGG
>WNGC01001959.1_pt1 | contig 12583 bp, 9 predicted proteins | sample 5400051 | NCBI WGS metagenome assembly WNGC01 (sample SAMN13153368, study PRJNA577476) | soil metagenome | isolation source: 20 cm soil or saprolite under grassland replicate 2 | place: USA:California | collected 2016-06-15 | reverse complement strand
AAGCGGCGCGCAAGGCGGCGATGACCTTTGTCATCATCGGTGGCGGACCGACCGGTGTGGAAATGGCGGGAGCGATCGCAGAAATCTCTCGTTACACGCTGGCGAAAGATTTTCGTCATATCGATCCATCGCGGGCACGCGTCATTCTTATTGAAGGCGACTCGCGCTTGCTGTCAGCTTTTCCCGAGGACTTATCGCAAAGCGCTAAAAAACAGCTGACAGATCTCGGCGTAGATGTGCGCACGGGCGTAAGAGCGACGAATCTTACTGAGGCCGGAGTGCAACTCGGCGACGAATTCATACCCTGCAGGGTTAAAATCTGGGCAGCCGGGAACAATGCGTCGTTTGTTGGCAAAACACTGGGCGAGCCAATTGATCGGGTCGGCCGCATTGTTGTGAACGATGATCTTACCATTCCCGGCCATCCCGAAGTTCAGGTCATCGGTGACCTGGCAAACTTTTCACATCAAACCGGAGAGCCGTTGCCGGGAGTGTCCCCCGTCGCAATCCAACAAGGACGTCACGCTGCGCGTAACATTCTTGCGATGATTAAAGGGCGTAAACCGCGGCGCTTCCACTATTGGGACAAGGGAAGCATTGCGACAATTGGGCGGAACAAAGCAGTCGCAGATCTAAAATTCATGCACTTGAGCGGTCTTCCGGCCTGGCTGGCATGGTTGTTCGTGCACATCGTTTGGCTGGTCGGTTTTCGAAACCGCTTGCTCGTCCTGTTTCAATGGGCATGGGCCTATTTTACCTTTGATAAAGGTGCGCGATTAATCACCCGCAATTTTCAATCAGAGCAAAGGCCACCGGCGTAACTTCATGTCACGTTGAGCGAAGTGAAACAATCCTGATTATTCTTTTCGATTGCCCAGCAGAAACAATCTGAGATTCTTCGCTCCGCTCAGAATGACAGCTCCGGACATTTTCGTGCGCAATCGTCAGCGAAAAATCCATGTCAATGTTGCTGAGCTTCAAGATTTCGCCACAAAAGCGGTGCGAAAATCTCTGCAATTACGCGATGAGAAAAATACAGACCTAAGGAGATTAGATGCAGTTTTTGTCTGGCTCATCTCGGATCGGCGGATGGCCTCGTTACATCGGAAATTTATGCATCAAACGGGTCCGACCGATGTGCTTACTTTTCGACACGGCGAAATCTTCATCAGCGTCGAGACAGCAAAGCGACATGCCGGTGCCTTCGGAACCTTGCTCGCGAGCGAGCTTCGCCTCTATATTGTCCATGGGCTTTTACATCTGCACGGGTTTGACGATCGAATGCAGCCTGGCGCGCGGGAAATGGAGAGGACCCAGGAAAAAATTCTTCGTGACTGTAGCCGAGATCGATGACCCCCGACGGAACGAATGATGCCAAGAACCGGCCTCATCCATGCCGGCTACAGTGTGCTACCGCTTGTTTGAACTGAGAGCGTCGTATGTTAGCGTTTCCACCATGAGTCGCGAGCGACGGCAGAGTGTCGGATGCCGGGCGCAGAGCAAACAAACCGGCGGAACGACTCATATTTTAGATGAGACTGGCTCTGTCACGACAGCGGAGCCTACCAAGGAAACGCGTTCCGAAGAAGATCTCGATCTTCCCTGGCAAATAGTGGTTCACAATGACCCCGTAAATTTGATGAGCTACGTGACCATGGTTTTTCAACGGGTGTTCGGCTATCCACGCGAGAAGGCTGAAAGACATATGCTTGAGGTGCATCACAAGGGACATTCGATCTTGTGGGCCGGCATGCGGGAACCAGCCGAGCTTTATGTGCAGCAGTTACACGGCTATCTTCTGCTCGCCACATTGGAAAAGATCAGTTGATATGGAGATTTGCCGGCAGAACGACCAGATTGAGATCTCCGAGTTAGACCCGTTTCTTGCCGAGCTCCTTCGGCAGATTCCGGCGAGTACCAGCCCTGACGGGATACCAGCTGCCGAGGAACGTCTTTTTAGTTCGCCTACAAACGGAAAACAACCGGAGCTGTGTGCAGAGTGGAAGACATATGTCGAACCTGAACTGCGGCGCCTTTTTCAGAGTGCCACCGAAACGGTGGCGGCCGATTTAGAGCAACTAAACGGCAACGAAAAAAGCCTCGCGAATCGTACCCTGCGCATTCCCACCAAACATACCGATGCCTGGCTGAGCGCGCTTAATCAGGCCCGCCTGGTCATCGCTGCAAAGAATAATTTCACTGAAAGCGAGCTAAGCGACCACCTTCGCTCGCCCATCGGATCGCGCCGGGACCTGAGCCTGTTTCAGATAAACTTCTACGGTTTCCTGCAGGAATTCATCTTGCGCGAACTGGACGGTTGAAAGCGACGCGGCTACGTCTCTTTCCGAGTGCGCACCATGGCCATCAGGCGGTCCTTGATTGCGGCTGAGGCCTTCGCCGGTTGCAGACTCAGCGCAAATGCTTCATGTAACCCGTAACATTCGCCGATGTAATCTTCGGCCTTTTTTCCAAATTTTTTCCGCGCCTTTTCGAATTCCTCCAACTCTTCCGCCTCCAACGCGCCAATGACGTAGAGCCGGGATCGGTTCTGGAATTCCTTAAAGTTCACCTCTCAACTCCTTGAGGCCGTCATAGATTTTTTTAAGTCCAAGTTCAAGCCTGGTCTTCACTGTGCCTAAGGGTGTATTCGTTTTCGCGGCGATTTCGCGCTGGCTCATCCCTCGAAAAAATGCCAGGTCGATAGCCTGCTGTTGAGCTGGCGGGAGGACGGCGATTACTTTCCGGATGAGGTGACGCGTGTCACTAAGCACGATTTCTTCTTCGGTGGCATTATGTACCCAGGCATCGGGCTGTTGTTCGGTTTCATTCTGCAGACGTTCTTCCGCGCGCGCATAGGCCTGCTTTTTCCTCAACCCGTCGATTGCCCTTCTTCGGGCAAGTGTCACCATCCAGCCAAGAGGTTTGCCTTTTTGCGAAGAGAAGTTTTTCGCCTGGTTCCAAATCTCCATGAAAATCTCCTGTAAGAGATCATCAGCCTCGGCTTCATTGTGAATGACTCGCAAAATAAGCGCCTTCAAAATGCCGTTATATCGATCGTAGAGCTGAGAGAGCGCGTCGGCGTCTTCCCCCTGGATCGCCGTCATTAATTCCAAGTCACTCGGGGCTCCCGGCTCGAGTTGCGGGACAATGGCGACCGCTTTCGCTCGCGATTTCGTGAGGCGCGGACGTTTCCTTGGTTTGCGGCGCGCGGAAGAAATGACCTTAGATCGTCCCATGAGAAGTCAAGAAAACGCAGTAGCTCAATTAGCGCCGCGCCCACGCGGAGTCGCTATTCAGTCTCTTAAGCTGCATAGACAACTTCGTCCACCGGTTTCCAACCACCGGTGATAAAAAAATGATTCACTGGGAACAACCGTTCAACCGGTGATTGCGTACTGCGTTTTGTGCGGCAAAGATTAAACGCATGGCGCAAGGGGAGACTCAAACGAGCGTGGATCCGTTGTGGTACAAAGATGCAATCATCTACGAGATGCATGTCAAAACGTTTTGCGACAGCGACGGCGACGGCATGGGCGACTTTCGCGGAGTGATCGAGAAACTGGATTATCTTCAAGAACTCGGCATTAACGCCATCTGGCTTCTGCCGTTTTATCCATCGCCACTGCGGGACGACGGATACGACATCGCCGATTATTTCGACGTCAACCCAAATTTCGGCACTCTTGATGATTTCCGCGCATTCCTTGACGCGGCGCATGCGCGAAATCTGCGCGTCATCACAGAGCTGGTTATCAATCACACCTCCGATCAAAATCCGTGGTTTCAAAAGTCGCGGCGCGCGATAGCTGCCGCCGGAGTCGGTGAGTCTGGCGGCAATCAATCAACATCACGCGCAACCGGCACCAACGTCTCCAGCGACGATCTCGCCTACAAAGACTTTTATGTTTGGAGTGAAACGCCAGAAAAATACAAGGATTCGCGAATCATTTTCAAAGACTTCGAAACATCGAACTGGGCGTGGGATCCTCTCGCGAAGGCTTATTATTGGCATCGCTTTTATTCCCATCAGCCAGACCTGAACTTTGATAACCCGGCCGTGCACGATGCCGTGGAGAAAGTTTGCGATTTCTGGCTGGCTCTGGGCGTAGATGGGCTTCGTCTCGACGCAATCCCGTACCTTTACGAGCGAGAGAACACGAACTGCGAGAATCTGCCAGAAACGCACCAATACCTCCGCAAACTGCGCGCTCACATCGACGCTAAATTTCCAAATCGCATGCTGCTTTCGGAGGCGAACCAGTGGCCGGAAGATGCCGCCGCTTACTTCGGCAATGGCGACGAATCGCACATGAATTTTCACTTTCCGCTCATGCCGCGCATGTTCATGGCGCTGCAAATGGAGGACCGGTTTCCGATCATCGATATCCTGGAACAAACTCCATCGATTCCCGAGCAATGCCAGTGGGCAATGTTTCTGCGTAATCACGACGAGCTAACGCTGGAAATGGTCACAGATGAAGAGCGTGACTACATGTATCGCGTTTACGCCACCGATCCGCATGCTCGGATTAATCTTGGAATTCGCCGGCGCCTTGCGCCGTTGCTCGTAAATAGCCGCCGCAAAATCGAGCTGCTCAATATACTGCTGTTTTCAATGCCTGGTACTCCGATCATTTATTACGGAGATGAGATCGGCATGGGCGACAATTTCTATCTCGGCGATCGCAACGGTTGCCGGACTCCAATGCAGTGGAGCCCGGACCGCAACGCCGGATTTTCCAGAGCAAATCCGCAGCAGCTTTATCTACCGGTTACGATCGACCCCGAATATCACTACGAAGCCATCAATGTAGAAAACCAGCAGAAAAATCTCTCTTCATTGCTCTGGTGGACACGCCGAGTCATCGCAATGCGGAAAAATTTCAAGGCGTTTTCGCGCGGCTCGCTTGAATTTCTCTATCCCGACAATCCCAAGGTTCTCGCCTTCCTTCGCCGATACGGGGACGAAATCATTTTGGTGGTCGTGAATCTGTCCCGCTTTGCTCAATCGGTGGAACTGGATCTTGCTCGCTTCGCCGGTTGCGTGCCGATGGAGGTTTTTAGCCGCAATCTCTTTCGGCCAATTAGAAAATCTCGCTACGTCATCACGCTGGGCCCACATGCACACTATTGGTTTGCGCTGCATGCGCCGACCGACGGACGTCGCGCGCCGAGAAAGAGAGCGGTACCGGTGATCGGCGCACCAATGGAATTGAAGGCGCTGCTGGCTAATGGTCAACGCGCTACGATCGAAGGCGAAATCTTGCCCCGGTATCTTCAGACCTGCCGCTGGTTCGGTTCGAAAGCGCGAGCTTTTCGTAATTTGAAGGTCATTGAGCAGCCTGCAATGTCGGATGACTCCGATGCTGTCCAACTTTGGTTCGTCGAAGTGAACTATCTCGATGCACCCACCGAGACGTATGTTCTCCCGGTCCAAATCGCCTCGGGCGATGCTGCACGCGCCGTTTCTCGCGCTGCTCCGCACGCCGTAATCGCACGTTTCGAAGGTAATGGAGAAAAGATTCTGTTTGATGCAACATGGGATGCGGAGTGTCGCTCGAAGTTGTTTAACACAATCCTAAAACACCAGGCGATAAAGGGCCATGCCGGCGAGCTCGTTGGCACCACAGCCAGGTCTTTTGAAACTGATCAATCCATTCTGCCCGGGGATTCGCAGGTGCTAGGAATAGAGCAGAGCAACTCGTCGATGCTCTTTGATAATAAATTTTTCCTGAAACTCTACCGTAAGATCGAGGACGGCGTTAATCCCGACGTTGAAATAACTCGGTTTCTTACAGAGCGCACCGAGTTTCCAAATGTACCGGCGTTTGTCGGCGCGATGGAATATCGCCGCCCGAAAGCGGAACCGACCGTAGTGTGTTTGCTGCAACGCGCCGTCGCTAACCAGGGTGATGGCTGGGTGCTCACCCTGGACGCAGTAGGGCGTTATTACGAGCGCGTACTGGCGCGCAAAGCCGATCTTCAGAATGAAATCGCACCTCCGGGAACGCTACTCGATGAGCTGATTGGCGGAGTCTATCCTGAGAAAACGATGTTGCTCGGCCAACGCACCGGCGAATTGCACCTCGCGCTCGCATCGTCGCTGGACGTTCCGGCGTTCCGCCCCGAGCCATTCAACACGATGGCGCAACGCTCCGTTTACCAAAACATGCGGGCGTCGCTACGACGCGCGTTTACTCTTTTGGAAAAGAAATTATCCGACCTTCCGGCGACTTTCCGCGACGAAGCAAAGGAAGTCCTCAGCGCTGAACAAGAGATACTCGCACGAGAAAAACGGTTACTCGATCGACGCACCAATGCCGCAAAGATCCGGATTCACGGCGACTATCATCTTGGTCAATTGCTTTATACAGGAAAAGACTTTGTCATTTTGGACTTCGAAGGTGAACCGGCGCGACCGCTCAGCGAGCGCAAACTGAAACGCTCCGCACTCCGTGATGTCGCCGGCATGATGCGGTCCTTTCAATACGCCGCCTACAGCGCGCTTTGGCAACCGGCCATGCGCAAAGAGGATGTGCCATTTTTGGAACGGTGGGCCGATCTCTGGTATCGTCACATGGGCAGCCTCTTTCTGCAGAGCTACTTGAAGACAACAGGCAACGCCGTCTTCATCCCGGAAAACAGCGAAGACCTTCAAATCATGCTCGAAGCCTATTTGCTCGATAAAGCCGTTTACGAAATTGGGTACGAGTTGAACAATCGGCCTGCCTGGGTCGTCATTCCCGTCCGCGGCATCAAACACATTTTAAAGTCTGTGTGAGTGTTATCTTCAGTGCGAAGAGGAGTGACAGAAAATAACGCAAGCGTTTTAACGCTGAGCTATAATCAAAAAACTCACTTGCGGGGATCTGGCCTGCGCTTATAAGCACAATTCAACCAATTTATGAACGACTATCTCGACAGTATCGACAAGGATATCGCGCAGAAACATCTTTTGAAGCATCCGTTTTATCTCGCGTGGACGCGCGGGGAATTAAGCAAGGGTGCACTCACAGATTATGCGCAGCAGTACTATCACCACGTTGCGGCGTTTCCGACGTATCTGTCGGCGGTGCATGCGAAGTGTTATGATCAGCACACACGAAAACAATTGCTCAACAATTTGATAGACGAAGAATCTGGCTCACCAAATCATCCGGAGCTTTGGAAAAAGTTCGCAGATAGTCTCGGCGTCGAAGATGCCGAGCTTGCGCAGACCGAGAAACGACCGGAAACGAAAAAGCTGATCGACACATTCCGGTCTGTTTGCGGTCAGGGATCAACGGCGGAAGGACTGGGCGCACTGTACGCGTACGAAAGCCAAATCCCCGCGATTTGTGAATCGAAAATTGAAGGACTCAAGAAACACTACGGATTCACCAAACCTGAGCAGTACGAATATTTCACCGTTCACATCGAGGCGGACCGCGAACATTCCGCTACTGAACGTGAAATGCTGAGTCGTTATATCGGCGACCAAAATTTCGAATCAGTGGAAGCGTCGGTGAACCGCGTTCTAGACGCGCTCAGGGAAATGCTCTCCGGCGTTTGCCACCGTCACGCGATCGTGTGCTGAGAAATATTTTCTGCTCTTAAGTTGTAGCCACGGCTCTGCGTCCAGCCAACGCCTCCACACAGCGAGGAGGCTACAGCTACCGCGGACGCAGGACGAGGAACGAGCGCATTCGTCCGTGACAAACGGACAAGACTTGCGGCTGGCCGGGATCAAGCGATGCAGCGATCTTATTGTATTCCGCAACTGATGTAACCGGTTGTTGATTGATTTCTTCGATCACATCGCCTTTTCGCAATTCCGCTACGCCACTGTCGGGATCGACCCCAGCAACCAAAACACCCTGCACATTGGCAGGAAGATCCAACTGGCGCGCTGTTTCTGGAGTTAGTTCTTCAACATGAATTGAAGAGAGAGGGCCGCCGGCTGCTTGTTGGTCACTGGGTGTCCTCGGGCGTTGCGGCTGCGGTTGCCGCTGTGGCTGGTTCCCTCGTGGTGTGACACCCGAACCCTGGTAATCAATCGGTTGCTCTTTGATCTGCGTTTTCACCTGGAGGGGTTTCCCATTACGCAGAACTTCCAGGTCGACTTGTTTATTCAATGGGGTCTGGGCCACGAGGGTTCGCAGCGCGTTGAAATTTTTTACATCACGACCATCGAATTTTTGGATGACATCACCTGGTTGAACTCCCGCTTGGGCTGCTGGCGATCCAGGCATCACGTCCGCGACTGTCACTCCGTCCGTATCCGAGCTGGTTTCATCGGGCTGTAACGCCCGCGTCTGGATGCCGAGGTAGCCGCGGATGATTCGTCCCTGCTTGAGCAGACTCTCCAACGCGGTGCGCACTGTGTTTGATGGAATAGCGAAACCGATTCCCTGCGAGCCGCCGGTGGTCGAAGCGATCGCCGTGTTGATTCCGATCACTTCGCCACGAAGATTGATCAGCGGTCCGCCGCTGTTCCCCGGATTAATCGCGGCGTTGGTTTGAATCAAATCACCAAAGAAATCCGTCCGGTTCGGCCGGCCTTTCGAGCTGATGATTCCGTCTGTCACGGTTTCTTCGAATCCAAATGGATTCCCGATGGCCAGAACAAAATCTCCCGGCTGCACCATGTCTGAATCGGCAAGTTTGAGTGGTTTGACGTTCGGATCGTCAATCTTGAGCACAGCGAGATCGACCTCAGAATCTGCACCGACTAAGCGCGCCCTCTTCGTCTGGCCATCGCTTAATTGCACCTCAATTTGATCAACCTGATTGCCTTCTTGATCGGTGACCACGTGACTGTTTGTGATGATATGTCCCTCGTTTGTAACAATTACACCCGAGCCGAGCGAGTTTTGCACGACGGTCTCATCCCGTGGACTACGAAGTTGCCGCCGATTACGAAAGAAAAACTCGAACGGATCAAGCTCGTATTGACGCTGGACAGCAACCTTCTTTGATGTTTTCACGGCTACAACTGAAGGGATCACGCTTTTGACGAGTGCGCGTCGCTCGCGGTTCAACGTCTCCAGCGATGGGACCTGCTTCGGATCCACGCTCGGATTCGATGCCAGTGTGTACTTTTCCGCCTTGCGGGCGGAGGGCAGATTCAGGCCGCCATGCTTCAGGCGATAGTCATATAGCAGAGAAATTCCCGCGCTTACGAGCAGGACAAATAGCAAAAATTTCGCAAAGTTTTTCATTAACTAACGTTAGAAAAAGTTCGTCCCTCTTGTTCGACAATTAAACGCCGGAAACGTTGATTCTCAGGCAATTCCAAAAGCGGGTCCCTTTCCAAAGTCGATACGGCGGCTGCGCGAGCGCGTCGCATCAAATTCGCGTCTGCCCTTAGATTGCCGATTTTGAGCGCAGGCAGGCCGCTCTGGGCCGTGCCCAGTAGATCGCCTGGGCCGCGCAATTCCCAGTCTGCTTCGGCGACTTCGAAGCCGTCAGTGGTTCTTGCTAAAACGGCCAGCTTTGCCGAAGCCTCTTTCACTTGGGCTGGCGTGAGTAGGATGCAATAGGACTTGTGCTCCCCTCGCCCGATTCGTCCGCGAAGCTGGTGCAGTTGCGCAAGCCCAAAACGCTCTGCGTTTTCAATAAGCATCACGGTTGCGTTGGAAACATCCACGCCGACCTCGAGCACGGTCGTGCTGATTAGCGCGCTTGTCTCACCGCCGCGAAAGCGGTCCATGATCTCCTGCTTCTCCAACGGAGGAATTCGGCCGTGGAGAAGCTCGCAGCGAAACGGACGCAAACGTTCTCGCCACAGTTCATACTCCGCCGCGGCAGCTTTTGCATCGAGCTTTTCACTTTCATCGATCAACGGATAAATCACATACAGCTGGTGGCCCGCTTCCAACTGTGTTCGCAAAAAGGCAAGCACTTCGCCGAGCTTCGATTCATCGCGCACAGCTGTTATGATTTTTCCTCGGTTCCGCGGCATCTCATCGATGGTCGATACGTCGAGATCGCCGTAAATAGTCATCGTCAAGGTGCGCGGAATCGGAGTAGCAGTCATCACCAGCACGTCGGGTGTCGGCTCGCGCGCGCTCAATTGGGCACGCTGTGCAACACCGAACTTATGCTGCTCGTCAATCACTACGAGCCCGAGGTTTGCGAATGCGACTTTGTCGTAAAGCAGCGCGTGAGTTCCAACGATGATTTGTGGTTCTTCGCGGGCCGACAAGGTTTCTTGACTCACAAAAAGCGGCAATGGTCCGCTTTCCTCTTGACGAGCGGCGGTTCGCAGCGCCAGGCGCACGCCTAGCGGCTCAAGCCAGCGCCGCAAGACATCATAATGTTGCTCCGCCAGAATTTGTGTAGGCGCCATGAATGCAGCCTGATAACCGCCCTCGATGGCGAGCAGCATTGCAGCGATAGCGACAACGGTCTTTCCCGAGCCTACATCGCCCTGTAGCAAACGATTCATCGGATGGTTTGCCGACAGATCGTGTCGGATCTCGCCGATCACCTTAGATTGCGCACTAGTTAGCTCAAATGGTAACGACTTCAGGAACCTATCCAGCAGCGACCCGGCCCCACAATGTTTCTCGCCACGTCGGGTTGAGGCATCGGCGCGTCGCGACGCTATGACCATTTGCATCGTGAAAAACTCAGTAAGAACCAAATGTTCGCGCGCCGCATCCCGCGTTTCCCAGCTATCCGGGAAATGAATTGCGCGAATCGCATCGCGTTTCTCACCTTGAACAAGATTGCGCGGCGCCAATGTCTCCAACCCAGCGTCACTGGAAGGAAGCTCGTTCAGCAGCCGGTAAATCATGCTCCGCAAGACGCGCTGCGAAAGACCTTCGGTCGCTGGGTAAATCGGCGTGATTCTGCGAAAATGGATTGAGATCTCCTCGTCATTCTCAATGACTTCGAACTCCGGATGGTCCATGCAAATTCGCTTTCCGCGTAGCCGCGGCTTGCCAAAGACGACCATGCGTTGACCGGTGGCGATCATTTTTTGCACGTAATGCAAATTGAACCATCGGCACACCAGCGGCTCGCTCAGCGCGTTTGGGTTCGATTCTTGCAACGTGGCCTCGAAAATTTTCTTCCAACCGCCAAAACGCCGAAGCGACGTTTTGGTCACCTCCCCGCAAAGACAGATCGGAACATCGCTCTCTTCACGGGGAAACTTTGGGAATTCCGTCCGGTCCTCATGGCGCCGCGGAAAATGCGTAAGCAAATCTTCCACCGTTTCGATTCCGAGACGTCGCAACGCGAGCAAACGTGGTCGTGGAATCCAATTGAGGTCGTCGAGTGGTTGCGAAACTGGAACCTGCTTGGACAATGCGTTTGGGGACATTGATGATCCGTGATCGATCTCTGATCGGTTATGTGACTTTGCGCTGTTCACAGATCAGCGTTCACAAGCGTGGCGTTCCGCTTGTCGTACCGCTTCAATCTGCATGCCAATCAGGGTTTCGCCCTGATACTCGTCTGCGCGAATCCGAAATGCGATGTCCCACGGCGTTGGCGGCAGCGGATTCGCTACACCGTCAAAAAAAACTGCGCGTCGATGGCGATTGCCCTGACGCAGACGAAAGATGAGATGCTTTTCGTTGACTACTCTGGGGAGCGCGACCGGTTCAACCTCGCGCGCCAGAAAAAGCGGCTGGGTATTTCCGTTCCCAAATGGCTGCAACATTTCGTGCCAGCGTAGAAAATCCATATCGATCTCCGTGAACGCCAGTTCATGGTCCAGTCGCACGCAAGGTTGAAGAGCTTCTTCGGAAAGGACCTCCCGTGCAGCTTTGCGAAATGCGTCGGCAAACAAGTCGAAATTTTCCTCGTGTAAGGCAAGACCCGCGGCCATTTCATGTCCGCCAAATTTGTCGAGTCTCTCCGCGCAACGGCTTAAGGCTTCGACGAGATTCAATCCCTCGATGCTTCGTCCGCTCCCTTTGCCCATTCCATTCTCGTCAAAACCAATCACGATGGTTGGTCGGTGATATCTACGAGCGATCCGCGACGCCACAATGCCCAGCACTCCCTGATGCCAATCGTGAGCTCCAACGACGATTGCTGCGTCGTATGTCGCATCAAACCGCTCTTTTAACTTCCCTGTCGCCAACTCGAAAATCTGCTTTTCCACTTCCTGACGCTCGCGATTTTGCCGGTCGAGTTCTGCCGCGAGCATTGTTGCTTCGCTGTCATCGTCAGTGAGCAACAGGCGTAACGATTTCTCCGCTGTGCTCAAACGCCCTGCGGCGTTCAATCGCGGACCAAGCCGATAACCAATATCCTCAGGCAAAATCGGCGGCCGTACGCCGGCAACCTGTATCAGCTTCCTCAGGCCGACCCGCGAGGTATGCGCAATCTCGATCGCGCCGCGCTGCACCAAAATGCGGTTTTCCGCGCGAAGCGGCACGATGTCCGCCACGGTGCCGAGTGCCACAAGGTCGAGCTTGGATTTCAAGTCGAACTCAGGCAGTGGCCGTGTTTTTAGCAACGCGTGGCAAAGTTTGAAGACAATTCCCACGCTGCAGAGATATTCGAATCCGGACTCCGTCGTTTTCGGATTTACGATCGCGATGCAGTCGGGTAACGCCGACTTGGGCTCATGATGATCGAAAAC
>WNGC01001956.1_pt1 | contig 12593 bp, 4 predicted proteins | sample 5400051 | NCBI WGS metagenome assembly WNGC01 (sample SAMN13153368, study PRJNA577476) | soil metagenome | isolation source: 20 cm soil or saprolite under grassland replicate 2 | place: USA:California | collected 2016-06-15 | reverse complement strand
CCCCCCAGCTCCAATAGAAGCGCTACCACCAAGAAGATCACCGGTGCTATCGCCAGTTCAAGAAGGAGTGCGTTCGCGATTTTGACCATTCGGGTCTTATCGGGGAACATAGGCTTGTTCGGCAACCGGACCTAACTATCTTGGAATCGAATCAGCTGAAAAACATACCTAAGCTGCGTAAATGCCTCGGAGGAATTCCGATCCTTCCTGGGCCCAAGGTGGGCCTCGGGTCCGCCAAGAGTGCTACTTGCTTGGGAATAGGAATTTGGAGAGCTGTTTGAGTCCTCTGCGTTTTCGCTGTTTCCTTTCCATTACGACCGAGTATACGATCCGGCGGACTAGAAGGCCTGTCTGGGTCTCACGGTACGATTCCCATCTCGGCTCCCACCCCGCAGTTCTCATCTCCGATACATTATCCTCAAGCAGGGCTTTCTTCCTGAACCTTATGACCCTGGTCTCCTTCCCCCCCTCGTTTCCCCTGTCTAGCCGCTTCTTGATCTCTCCCCCAAACCAGCTCCCAAGCAAGACACCCGCGATAGATCCGCTCAGCGTCCACGGAAGAAGCGACAAGAACCCGGCTAGGAGGAAGAGAGAACCACCGATCAGACCGATAATCATCACTGACCGAGTCAAGCCGGGACCAGTCCTCCCGAGAGCCGCAAGGGATAAAAAAAGCGACTCCCTATTCGAGTAATCTACTAAGGAGACTGTAACAGACCTACCACGCCCTCTCCCTCTTGGGCGATTCCGGTTTCGGCAGTTCTGCGTCGCGAGACCAACACGCATACCCATTTTTTTTGGAGGGTCCCGAGCTGACCAGATTATTACACAGACTCATCAACATTCCCCAGTTACAGATCAGGAGTCTCAACTATGATTAGCATCGTAATGGACCCTAAGCCGTTTTCAACGCGTTTCATAGGGGACAATCAGGTCGCTGACCATTACTGTCTGCGATCAAGGGACATAGATTGAGAACCGTTTTCTTATGAACTTCCACAAAGACGAGGTTTGTGTCGCGAGGAGCAACTGCTTTTCAGATGTCTTCATTGGTAACGGATTTGGTAACCGTAAACGGTAACAGTCGGCCTGCCAAGGGTGAGAACGCAAAGAGAAGACACGGCTCAACCCTACGACTGTGGCCCATACTCGACATAACCGAAAGAATCGAGAACCTAGCAGACGAGGCTATGCTTCCGTGATTGCAGCCAACCTGAAATGATGGTCAAGACTGGGCTGCGAAGAAACAAGCGGCTACGAGGAGCCTGGGTTATGCCGTACGCTTGCTCATGCGTCTGAGTGCTAGAAACGCGGTGGCCCCGATGGCAGCTACGACGATCGTGATCAGACTGTAGAATGCGACTGGAGCAAGTCCGAGAATTGTTGTTGCCGGAACCGCTGGAGCGGATGGAGCGGTAACGGCGAATGGTAAGCTGGAGAGGTGGCTAGAGGAGCCGCTGCTGTCAGTTGCCGTTACTGTGATGGTGAAGGACCCGGCTCGATTGTATGAATGAGTGTCTGATGTGGCTGAGGCCGAGAGTCTGTCGAGAGATGACCCGTCGCCCCAGTTGACACTGATGGACGAAACTGTCCCGTCAGGGTCACTTGCGGAGAGAGATATTGTAACAATTTGGCCCGTGTTAGCAGGGGCAGGGGAAGGACCGCTGAGGTCCAAAACCGGTGGCCGATCAACAATAGTCTCGGATGCTGTCCGGAAAATTGCGAGACCACTGTCATCCGTGGCGTTTACCCGAATGGTGAAAGTCTGGGACTGTAAGTCTGCGACGCTCGGATATGTGTGAGTATCGTATCGAGCCGAAGCCGTGTCTGGTGGAGGAAGAGTGTACTGGTAGACCGCGATAACTTGGCTTGCAGGGATTCCGGCGTTGGCTAGATCCCACCCATCTGGGACAGCGTTTGCGTCGCCTTCTGTCCAGAAAGTAATCTGGTTGTAGATGCTGTCGGCGGGCGAGATTATTTTGACCACTCTGTGAACCACAAGATAGCTGGGCGTTGCAGGATAGGGTCTGAAGATGATTATCGACCCGTTGGTGATTGTTGCAGGATCTTGGGGACGGCTGAAAAGAAGGTCTCCCTGCGCGAGCGTGCATGCGTTCGAGTTGAGGTTCGGATTCAGCCTCTGACACATGCTCCCTGAAGTCATGTTGAAGATCAAGTCTGGAACGGAGCCATCGCCCCAATCCACCCACGTCGCTTGGACTATACCGTCCGGGTCTGATACGGCATAACTTAGAGCGACCGATTGGCCCGTATTCGCTGGGTTTGGTGAGATATCCGTGATTGTGAGTGTGGGGCCCCTGTCGTTTACGGTCTCAGATACCGTCGAAAATCCTTGTCCAGCGAGGCTAGTTACGTTCACATCGATCACGTACGTGTGAGATTGTGCATACTCTGCGGACGTGTATACGTGGGTGACTGTGATCATCGTGGGGTCCGGGTTCGTGATTGTTCCGTCGCCCCAGTCGATTGTAACCTGCAAAGCTGCAAGGGCGCTATGGATAGTGAAGTTCAGAGTGACGGGTTCGCCAGTGTTCGCGGGGTTGGGGCCGGCACTGATGGTCACGGTGGGCGGAGTAACCGGGACGACCGTAATTTCCAACAGAGCAAGGTGGAATTGTAGCCCATTCGTAGCATTGACCAGAATCAAAAAGTGCCCCACGCCTGAGTGGATGATCAGAGTCGCGTTACTCGTCTGGTCAGCATGGACATTGAGTGTACTGTTGATTGATAGTGAGACGCTCAGGTCGGATGGAATTCCCTGAGCAGTCATCGTAACACTCCCGCTGAAGTTGTTCAGGCTGGTAACGCTGATTTTCGAGCTTGTCGCGATGTACTGCTGGGCTGTTAGAAATGGTGATGAGGGTCTAACTGTGAAGTATGGCTCGGTCGGAGTCCAGAGATTAGTATCGATCAACCTAACGTGGACCTGGCCGCTGATCGTGCCGAGATTGCCTGTTCCCTGAACGGTTAATCGATACTCGAGGAGTATTCCCGTCTGATAGTCCCAGGTCCACGTGCCCGTGGCGGTCACGCCACTATCGGAGCTCGTTATCTTGAGTATGGTGGTGAGACGGGACGCGCCTGCGAAGACGCTGGTGGTGGTAGTGTTAAAGGTGAGACTGCTCCCGACGACCAATGGGAAGAGCGTTGGAGATCCTTTGAAGGTGTTGCCGCTGACCTCCTGGACGTTCACGGTCCCGTTCAGATAGGCTGTCGATAGGAGACCGGCAGTCTCGTTACCGACCGTGGCTCCGACTCTGAAAACAGCCTCGTAGCTTCCCAAGTATCGTGCAATATCCGGGATCGCGGGGAGACCTGCCGGCGTCGAGTTCCATGTTGCGGAGACCTGGTACTGGGCCCAGTCTCCTGGAAAGACGCCAGGGATAGACGATACTGGAGCTGCTGTTATCGTTACTGGAATGTCTACGGTGCCTGTTATAGTTCCGTTTGTGGAAGAAATCCGCAGAACATAGTTGCCTGGAGCTGCGGTGGGTGACGCGCTGACAGTCAAGGTCGTCTCTAGTTGTTGGGGTCCTGGGAGAACGTATGGTAGTGGGAATGTTGATGGGTTGAGCGTTGCTTGCAGAGCTGTTGGGCTTGGGCCTGACACGATGCTGGTTGTCATGTCGATTGTTCTCAGGTACATACTGGCGTTGAAGGGAGGATGGGGCATGTATTGTGTGATGAGAGTTGTTCGCGTTTGGCCTGGTCCGAGGATTAGACTGTGGGAATCGGAGACGAGGCAGAACTGCATTGCGCCGTGGGGTATGACTAGTACACAGAGCTGTGCTATGTGAGTCTCGTTTCCAGAGGCCGCAGTGACGTCCACCTCGTATTGACCCGTAGCTGTGGTGCTGTTTGCTGAGACGAAGACCCAGGACACGTCTGTGTAGGTCTCCTTCGGCAGGTTTTCGGTTACGCTCGAGGGGTTCACTTTTGCTGTGGGCGCGTTTGGAGGGTTTGGTGTTATTGTTGCTGTGAAGTTGACCGTCCCGCTGAAACCGGTGTGGGTGACCAGGGCGATACTGGAGTAGTTTGAGTAAGGATTCGTGGCCAAGGAAGGGGGATTGATTATCGGGAGGAAATGGCTGGGACCCGGTGTGATGGTCACTTCGATAGAGATTGATCTGCTTATCGTCCCGCTCGAGCCGGTTACTGTGATGGCAAAGTCTGAGGCTGGAATATCGTCTTGGTTCGGGGCTGAGATTGCCAAGATGGTGGAGTTGTCGCCGTTAGTTTCTAACGTGACTGTCGTCTGAAGCAGATGGGCTATGGGCTGGAGAACGTAGCCTGACGAGATGAGGGTGGAGTAGCTGATTGTTCCGGTGTAGCTGTTGCTTCTGACGATGATATATGCTGCTCCGACTCCTCCTTCTTGGAAGCTGACACGGGACGGGCTGGCTTCCAAGCTGAAATCGTTTGAAGGAAGCGTGGACGGTGGTATTCTGAGTATAATGCCTTGTTGACCAAGTGGAAACTGGAATGTTGACGCGGCGAAGTAGCTGTAGCCTGTGGCAGGGTCGAGTACGCCGAGTCTTGTGTTGAAGATATTGTTTTGGAGATACTCTTCGGCGATCTGGTTGAAGTCGGAGAGTCGGAATGGCGCGAGCGATCCTCCTGCAACGGCGTAGCCAATTCCTCGTGAAGGATCGAGAACGAAGTTGCTGGCGGCGCCTGCAGGCGCAGGGGCTAAGACTTGTTTCTTGGAAAGGTCGGTGAGTGAGAATCTGACAATCTGGCTGCCAGCAAGGTTGGCGCCGCCGAAATAGATGTATCCGCCTGAAGTGTCTATTCCGGCGGATGTAAGACTGTCCTCGGCCGCGTCGAGTTCAGAGACAATTGAGAAGCCTGAGAGTCTTACCTTGACCACCACGTTCGGAGAAGGAGTGCAGAAGATGTTCAAGCTGCATCCGGAATCCCCGAAGTAGGCGTAGCCGCTGGCCGTGTCGATGACGGCGGAGTCGATGCTGTGTGATGGGGGGAGGATGATAGTGGTGTTTGACGGGGTCGGAGTGAGCGTCCGGTTGAGTGTCAGGTCAGAAAGTCGCATCTTGAGAATGTTTCCTGTGCTTGTTCCAAAGTAGCCGAAGCCGGCCGCGGGGTCGATCGTGGCGGCTGTTATTCCACCCAGTCCCGGGTGCACAACAGTAACGTTGGTGAAGGTTGAGAGGTCGACTTTTACGATCTGGCCGTTGAGCGTTCCGAAGTAGGCGATCTCGTGAATAGGGTCGAGGATTGCAGCGGATGCGGCGAGTGCGGCGTTTGCGCTCCCTCCAAGGGTCAGGTTGGCAACGTTTGTAAAGTCTGACAGTCGGACCTTGAAGACTTGTGCTGGGGTGGCTGAGGTTCCGAAGTAGGCGTAGCCGGCTCCGGAATCGACTATCGCAGACAAGATTGAAGCTCCAGTGGTATTCAGAACCAGGATACTCGATGAGGCTGGAGTGATGTTATCCGAGTTGAATTCCCTAGGCTTAACTTGAGAATGTGGAGTCGCTGTGGCAGGTAGCGTCATCGATGCCATGAGGCCTAGCGTGAACAGAAGAATTATCCTCGAAACCATAGGTCCCGCCGCTGATAGTGAGTATCATAGAGCATCTACATCAGGATATTTCAACATATAGAAAAATCCACGAGGCTCTCCCAGATTATTCTCGAGTTTAGCCCCAAGACTGGAAGGGAAGGTGGAGCTCGCGACGACCTTCGTGAACCTGTTCGACCTGTTTCTTGGAGCTTTCAAGTATAGGGAGGCTAAGACGAGCCTCACCGCTGTTAGGGTCTCAGCTCGACCCTCAGAATACTCTCCTTTACCGAAGAAGCGTCTCTGCTTGCGGCAAAGATACTCTCCGGTCTAGAGAAGGCTGGGGGAGGGGATCAAGATCCGAGGATTTCCATTTCGGCAGTCTGCGTCGCGAGGAGCAACTGCTTTTCAGATTTCTTGAATGGTAACGGGTCTGGTAACCGTAAATGGTAACAAAACCGTCGTTGAGTTCGACATAGAATCACTTGGTCCGAATGGCCAAAGTAATCACTGCAGCCGTTGTCCCGAGGCATGGTCTCGGCTGTCAGGGAAAGAGATAGAATCTGGTTGAGCCGAGTTTCGCAAGGAGACGTCTTCGAATCTTAATTTACCCGTATGGGCGAATGAATCTCAATATGGGAAATTACAGTGAATTCTTGACAGGCTTGGCCGAACCGTTGTTCAAAGACGGATTTTCTGTTTCACGAGACATAGTGTCGAAACCAGAATACAAGGCCGATCCACAATACAATCTCGAAGTTGTACCCGGGGTCTGCTGAGAGTGACGTCCCTTAGTATGGAAGGCATGTCGGTTTCTCAGTATGCCCTAATGGTATGACAAGGTACCTAGACAGATACCCGAGACACTAGAACAGTAATTGAGACAATAGACCATATCCGTAATGATAAAACGCTAGGGAACGCTACTTGGTGGTATGGCAGGTGAGATTTTGGCTCGGCCCTTTCTCTTAATGAAGAAGATTGTTAGACCAACAGCCGCGCCCCCAGCGATTACAACAAGGGCGATTACAATGAGCCACGGGAACTCTGGTGCGACTAGCTTGAATGTTTGAACACTCTCATCGAATACTGGCTGATAGGTGTCATAATTTGACTGTAGGGCAGTGGAAGTGATGACGTATGCCTTTTGGTTTTGAACGAGAAAGTCCTGCTTGTTTTTGATGTTAAACGATCCCTGTGTGAAGGTGCCTACCAACTCGTAGGCATCGATTCCTCCGAGGGTCGTCGGCCCTTCCGAGACCAGATTGTAGTTAGTCAAACTCGCGGAAAGTTGGGACTTGGATGCGGAGACATATGCGCTAAGGGTCAGAGAGGTAGACTCAACTATCACGTTCATATTCACTCTGAAACCGGTGTCAGTGGGACCATAAAATACGACTGCGGTTCCGTAGACCCCGCTCGAATCCACGGTCCATCCACTAGGCGGATTCAGAGAAAACCGATTGCTCGGGTTCACATAAGCGTTCGAATCAACGGAGGCAAAAACCGACACGTCAAACATAAGGGCCAAAAGGACCAAAGACAAACTGGCCAGAATCGTAAACACTGAGGGTTTGGTCATGTCGAAAACACTCGCTCATTGAAGCTACCATATTAAGAGTATCTTGGAATTAGCCCGCTATGATAGTCTTCGTAACGGGTCTGGTAACCGCAAATGGTAACAGTCGGGCTGCCAACTGCGAGAACACAAAGAGGATACACGGCTGGACCCTGCGCCTATGGCCCATACCCAACATAACCGAACGAACCAAAAACCTAACAGGCAAATCACCACCCTGTCGAAAGAGCAAAGGAGACGTCGAAAGCGCGTTGATAAACAGCGTTATTTCGCGGGACGATATCTGGCCGATCAATGAGTCGTGAGTCGTTTGCTGTCTCAGTCCAGGGAAAGAGGATAAGACTGACCGCCGAGCGTTGGAGTCACATCGGGTCTAGACATCCTCTGAGCTTAGAGGACTAAGAGACGAAGTCTTGAGGGCGATAGATAATCCCAGACTTGTCGTGAAGGGGAAGCATGACGAAATTATTGCCGTGAGACCGATGGTCAACAGACCAACCATTTCCGTAATAGTTGTCTATCGAGAGTCGGGTAAGGACGGGTTTATTATAACGGCCTACCTAACATCAGATATTAGGGAGCTGGAGCGAAGGGAGAAGCTTTGGCCAAGTCTGTCTTGACTGTTTCCAAGGTGGAAAAACTGGACGTAGACTACGACGAGGACGCTGACGTTCTCTACATAAGCTTCGGACCCCCCGTATCTGCGTCAGACAGCAGAACCTTGGAAAACGACATCATAGTGCGCTACAAGGGCGAACGGATAATCGGAATCACAGTGCCCAGTCTAAGAAAGAGACTCAAACACACGTAAGATTGACGATTTTCCTGAACCAGCCCCGTTCCTTGCGTCCGAGCAATAACCAGTTGATAGCTCGGCAAGAAAGATGTCGGGTCAGTGGAGCGACTGTTGCGAACGACTGAACGCCAACTCTTCAAAGCGAAGGAGAAACGTCGGCGCTCGATCCTTCCTTGGGTCTCAGGAAGGAACGGCTTTTCTGGGGTCCAGCAGGCTACAGTTTCTGCGACGATTTCCCTACCTCTCCCACGTTTGTACTTGGACATAATCATCGAAGGATCATGCAGAACCTAGAACAACCGGCCTTCTGCCAGCCATGTCATCGCCGACCCATCACTTGATCCGATACCGATCAGACCCCGACTTCATTGGCAGAGTCTTAGTCTGCGAGAATTGCGAACAAAGAAAACTCGAATCCTTGGGACTAGGAACGTGATACCAAGACTGTTGACAAGAATACGAGACATGTGGCTAATGGACCTGCGAGAACCAACAGAACGGGGAATTGTCGAGTCGCCGCGAACGCGTGGGATAAGGAAGGTCCATTCTAGACAGAATGATTCGAAGAGGTCTCAGTGTCGACGGCCTGAAGGGATTGCTGCGATAGACCGGCGTTAGCTCGTTGAGTTGGGCTGGTTGTCCGGAAGCTTTCCGAGATTTTGTTTGAATCTTCCTCTAACCCAGAATAGAAAGGCCCAGGCGACCAGAGAGAATCCGACCCCGTAGAATATCGAGCCTGAGAGGAGTGTCAAGACAAGCCCATAGATTGCGTGTGCCTCAGATAGAATCGAGCCTCGCAGCCATAGCGATCGGGGCGGTAGCTATCATCTTCAGTGCGCTCTCTATGAGACGACGCTCGACGACACCACCCACCCCGCATCCATAGCAGTCTCCCCTATGTGGCTCAGCTGAGCCGCTAACGTGCAGTAACGGAAAAATGATCAGGTTCTCGGATTGCGCATACCGTTAAGTTAAGACCAGAATTGCGACTCTGGACTTCAACTAGGTGTCGGCTGTCCAGTCAAGAGTCCGGACTGGAATGGGAGGGTTTTGGTATGCTCTAGTCGGAAGGCTTATACCTTCTACCATTGTAGGAGCAGTTCCACGGACAAGAATCATGAAACGAATGAGCCGTACAACTCTTTTCGCTACGCTTGTGACGACCCTTTCTATCGTCGCTGTCCTAGTCATGCCCGTCGTCGAAGCTGCCCCTCTTAGACTTCAATTCCAGCAGACTTGGGGAGGACCCAACAGCGAGATTGCGAACGGAATCGCAATCGGAACCGACGGGAACCTCTACCTAGCAGGGCAAACCAATAGCTTCGGAGCAGGGGGCTTCGATGCCTTCTTGCTGAAGTTCACGCCCGGCGACACTTTACTATGGCAGCATACCTGGGGAACAGCCAACGATGAGCAGGGAGTTGCCGTCGCCACATCTATTGACGGTAGCGTCTACCTCGCAGCCCAGACCTTCGCCATTGGAGTTACAGGGACCGACCTGGTCAAGTTCACACCCGATGGAAATCTTGTCTGGCAGACACAGCTAGACGGATCAGCCCAAGCCTTCGTCAGTTCAGTCGCCGTCACCCCTGACGGAGCCAGCGTCTACGTCGCCGGAACCACACTCAACTCCACAGGAAGGGACCACGCGATCCTGCTAAAGTTCAGCTCAAGCGGAACACTCACTTGGCAAAAGACTTGGGGAGGAAGATTCGACGAAGGCGCGTCCGGCGTGGCTGTCGCAGCGGATGGTAGCGTGTACATGACCGGAGGCACAAGCAGTTTCACCCGGAACGAGGCATTCCTGAACAAGTTCAACCCTGATGGGACACTGGTCTGGCAACGCGGCTATCGTCTAGCTCCATCAACCCTAGTCAGCGCCAACGCACTTGCGATCGCTCAGGACGGATCAATATACATCACCGGAGATTCGCAAGTACAAGGAACAGCTCAGGAAATCTTCCTGGCCAAGTTCGCACCGGACGGAACCCTAGTTTCCCAAGAAAACTGGGCAGAAACGACGCTAGGTTCAGCAGGGCTGGGAGTAGCTGTTTCACCTGATGGCTCGGTCTGGGTGACAGGAAACACGGGGATCGGCGCGGGAGGAGGAGACGCCATCCTGCTACACTTCAGTACAACGGGTAAGATTCTCAACGCCAATACATGGGGCGGAACGAACAATGACAGCGGAAACCAGATCGCAGTGGGAGCAGATGGACGCGCTTACACCGCAGTCCAGACAATGAGCACACCACCGTACTCATTCCTCAGAGCACCCACAAAGACGGTTAATCCAGGAGGAACGGTAGCGATACTTACCGGCGTGGTCGGCGATTTTACAGGCACAGTATCAAACCCGAGCGGTGTCCTGGGAACCCCGAATGGTAGCCTCACATTCGCCGGCGGCACAGACGCAGTGCTGCTCAAGGTATAGCCGGCCATAGAGCGCAAAAATCCCGCTCGCCTCGCAAGACTCAAGTTCTTTTACATTAGGACAAACTCGGACGCGATAGACGCGCGCGCCCAAACAACACCATTCTCAACTTCGCTCATCTACTCGGAGTCAGACTTTCCTCTTCGGCAAGAAATGTTGGCCACTAAAGAGTTTCGGAGGACAATTTTCATGAGCACCTCGCTGGCAGTGCACGATGGAGCTCTACGACGAGATCGAGAAAGACACAGTTGAAAACGGGATCGCCAAAGAAAAGAGATAGTCGCTTTACATGACCGGAAACTAGCGCATCAGGATGCGTCTGCTCCCGCTTGTAGGTGTAACAGTTCGGAATTCGCCGAGGTTAAGCTGCTTGCTCCGAGAGTAATACTACGGTGTATGTTGGCGGCTGAGCGCCGTAGCATGCGTGAACCGTTACGATCTGAAAGATGGGAAGCTGGGTGTTTGCGTGCATATAGTAGCCTTCAGATGTAATCTGTTGATGATTCACATCCTAGCCGAGGTCGGCGATTCCATTGCTTCCTGTATTAACAGCTGTTACAGTCATGTTGAATGTAGTCGTTTGCGAACCGGACGGGCCACAATACTCGACATTATCCTGCAGATCTCTTTTCCTGCAAACAATTTCTTCTCGCAGAATCTTTTTTTTGCCCCCGCGGTCCTGTTTTCTCCCGAGATCCAGAACCAGTCTAGCCTGCAGAGTCTTGGCTGGTCAATCTATTGTTCTGAGAGAATTACTGCCGTGTAAGTTGGGGGAACGACGCCATAGCATGCGTGAACCTTGAGAGTCACCAAATATGAAAAATTCGAGCTAGCGTGCACCAAGTAACTCTCGTTCGCAATCTGTTGACCATTCACAAAATAGCCGACCGTTGCAATTCCGTCCCCTCCAGTGTTGACCAGCGTTATGGACACGTTGAAACTGGTCGTCCGAGAACCAGACACTCCACAATCCTGGACATAGCTGCCCTGAACGTTAGTGAGTACAATATTCGGCTTAGGCAGATTTTGAGCGTGAAGAACTTGAATGTAGGAATAGGCGAAAATCGAGCCTACCAGCAGACCGGTTATTGTAACGAACACCATCCAGGTCTTGAGACGCTTCCAGCGTGGTATCAGTGGCCCTCTTATCGACCAGACCAGTCCAGACCCGGCTAGAAGCGTCGCGACGAGACCCGCGAGGCCCGCCACGCGTCGACCGACCTCCCACCACGCGTTAAGATACTCGACGAACTCAAACGCCAACAGGAAGAGTCCGCTCGCCACGACCAGTCCCATTAGAGCGAGACCACGAGCTCTGCTCCTGACACTGCTCCTCCCGAGCTGAATGTTTCCAACCACCAAGACAAACGGAAGAATAGCGAGAACCGGGCTGGCAAATATCGAACAGACAATGCTGGCCAGTCCTCCAACCATAACACGGCCCGACATCCCACGTATCGTCCCAGCAATCGTCGGTAAGGTCCAGGCCCGTGGATTTACCCCTGTATGCCAGAAGAATCCCCAGACTCCCCCCGCCAGACCCAGGAACGGAGTGAAGACAATTCCCGTCCAGTCGGGGACCTGGAGCCCAGTAGCAGTAAAAGCTCCGTTGATGAGGTCAATGACGATGATGACGAGCAGAGCGGCGCTTGGGAGCCCCCACCAGACTGTCAGAACCGCTCCCCAAGCCCTGTGGCGGCGCGGGTCGAACAAGAGAAAGATCGAGAATACCATTGAAAGGAGCACTAAGAAAGCGGCGCCACCGGCAAAGGCAGGTACGAGGAGGAAGAAAATGCCAGGACCCTCGCCCCCGGGAGGTGGCGGCTGCGGCGGGGCAAAGAGAACCCCAACGGATACGTAGAGGAGGTAGAGCGGCAGAGCAGTCCCAGCTATGGAGAGGAGACCAGGGATGACTGGTTTGTCCCTTGGAAACCTCGATAGGCTCGGCGCCTTCAGATCTACAGTCCCGGGTGTTACGGCTGCCGTGGAGGATTTCCAGAGAAAGCCCCAGACTCCACCGACTAATCCGACAAGGGGAGTCATCATGGCTGGCCAAGCTCCGACTTGTGAACTGGTCAAGAACCATGAATAGAAGAACAGACCTGGGAATGCTATCGTGTAGCTGATCGCGGCCAGAAAGCCCCAGATCCTATGGCGGACATTGTCTACGAGAAGAAGGATGGAGATGGTGGAGAGCCAGGCTCCCCCTAGTAGCACTAGTAGCACTCCAGTCCCGGTGATGAGC
>WNGC01004606.1_pt1 | contig 12595 bp, 10 predicted proteins | sample 5400051 | NCBI WGS metagenome assembly WNGC01 (sample SAMN13153368, study PRJNA577476) | soil metagenome | isolation source: 20 cm soil or saprolite under grassland replicate 2 | place: USA:California | collected 2016-06-15 | reverse complement strand
GCGATCAGCCACGGCTGCACGTGCCGCTGCAGGACCGGCGCCAGCACGAATAGTCCCCAGATGCCGTAGATGATGCTGGGTACCGCCGCGAGTAGCTCGATCGCCACGCCCACCGGGCGCTTCAGCCACAGCGGCGCCATCTCGGTGAGAAAGATGGCGACACCTAGGCTCACGGGAATCGCCAGCAGCAACGCCAGGAATGAGGTGACCAGCGTGCCGTAGACGGGCGCCAGCGCGCCAAACTGCTCGGTGACCGGATTCCAGATCTCGCGCGTGAGAAAGTCCAGCCTGAAGTGCGCGAGCGCGGGCCAGGCTCCGGCGAGCAGTGAGATCGCCACTCCGCCCAGCAGCGCCAGCACCGCAATCGCGGCAACCAGGGTGGCGCTGCGAAAGACCCGCTCGCGCAGACGCTGTCCCGCGGCATGTCGCGGATCGATGGCAGCGACGCTGTTCATTGCGGACGGCAACCTGGTGTTCCCCGTAACCGAAATCGGCGGCCGGCCAGTGGCACGGGCCGGCCGCCGTTCAAGCTCCAAGCGTACGCAGTATCCGCGCCTTCCGGCAGCCGTACGCCGGACGCGCGTGCGACACGTACCTTACATCCGCTTCCCGCCCGCCGGCGCGCTCGCCAGGCCCGGCGCACCCTTGATGCGCGTCTCCCAGGTGGTGCGCACCTGCTTGATCAGGCTGTCGGGCAGCGGGACGTAATCCAGCTCGGCCGCCATCTTGGCACCGTTGTTATAGGCCCAGTCGAAGAACTTGAGCGCCTCCCCGGTTGCGGCCGGATCCGGCGGTACGGCGTACACCAGAATGAAGCTTGCGCCCGTGATCGGCCAGCTCTTCTCGCCCGGCTGATCGGTGAGGATCAGGTGGTAGCCCGGTGCGTGGGCCCAGTCGGCACTGGCGGCCGCTGCCTGGAACGCCTCGGCGCCGGGAGCGACCGTCTTGCCCGCCCGGTTGATGAGGTCGCAGTACGCCATGTTGGTCTGCTTGGCGTAGGCATATTCGACGTAGCCCATGGCGCCGTCGGTCTGGTGGGTCATGTTGGCGACGCCCTCGTTACCCTTGGCGCCGATGCCCACCGGCCATTGCACCGAGGTGTTGGCGCCCACGCTCTGCTGGAACTTCGGGCTCGATTTCGCCAGGTAGTCGGAGAACAGGAAGTTGGTGCCGGAGCCATCGGAGCGGTACACCGGCGCGATCGTGGCGTCGGGGAGCGCGAGCTTCGGATTGAGCTTCCTGATGCGCGCGTCGTTCCACCTGGTGATATCGCCCAGATAGATGGCCGCCACGGTGGCGCCGTCGAGCACCAGCTGGCCGCCCTGCACACCCTTGATGTTCACCACCGGCACCACGCCCCCGATGATCATCGGGAACTGCACCAGTCCTGCTTCCTGCAGCTCCTCGGCCTTCAGGGGCATGTCCGAGGCGCCGAACGTGACGGTCTTCGCCTTGATCTGCTTGATGCCGCCGCCGGAACCGATCGACTGATAGTTGAGTCCGATGCCAGTCTTCTGCCGGTAGGCGTCGGCCCATTTCGAGTAGACGGGATATGGGAACGTGGCGCCGGCGCCGGAAATGTCGGCCGCCTGCGCGGCGCCGGCGAACGCCACGACCGCAGCCACCGCGGCGGCGAACGCGATGACGCCGGCCACGACCACCAGCATCCGCTTGGCATTGAATGAATTCAAGATTCCACTCCTGGGCTGTGCGGGAATTTGGCGGGCATTAGATGACAATGATGTGACGCTCTGATGACAACCCTTTGAGGCGCCACGCGGCGCTCAGGCAACGCAACGGCCACCTCCCTGTGGCCGCGGCTCTGGTGTTGGCGCGGGAGTTTGCCGGCGCATGACATGGCACCTGAGCTTGCCCGCGGCGATCTCAGGCCGTATAAACGCGCACCGCTCCACCGGCGCAGCGAGCGCGGCCGGCTCATCAAGTCCCCTAAAATAATGTCGCAAGCCATTGAACTGACTAAGGTCCTGATCGCACGCCGCTCGGTCACCCCCGCCGACGAAGGCTGTCAGCAGATCATGACCGAGCGCCTCGCCGCCGCGGGCTTCCGGGTCGAGCGCCTGAGCTTTGGCAATGTCGAGAACTTCTGGGCCCGGCGCGGCGCCACGGGACCTGTGTTCTGCTTCGCCGGGCATACCGACGTCGTGCCCACGGGGCCGCTCGAGGAGTGGCACAGCGACCCGTTCGCGGCGCAGATCCGCGACGGGGTGCTGTACGGCCGCGGAGCGGCCGACATGAAGAGCGGACTTGCGGCGATGGTCACCGCCAGCGAGGAGTTCGTCGCGGCGCACCCCGCTCACAAGGGCTCGATCGCATTTCTCATCACGAGCGATGAGGAGGGTCCCTCGGTCGATGGGACGCGGCGCGTGGCACAAGTGCTGCGCGAGCGGGGCGAGCGCCTCGATTGGTGCGTCGTGGGGGAGCCCTCGAGCGAAGTCTCGATCGGCGACACCATCAAGGTGGGTCGTCGCGGCTCCTTGAGCGGCCGCCTCACCGTGCACGGCATGCAGGGGCATGTCGCCTACCCGCAGCTCGCCGAGAACCCGGTGCACACGCTCGCGCCGGCGCTGGCGGAGCTCACCGCTCGCGAGTGGGACCGGGGGACCGAGCACTTCCAGCCGACCAGCTTCCAGGTCTCCAACCTCAATGCGGGTACCGGTGCCCCGAATGTCATTCCAGGCGAGCTCAAGGCGCGCTTCAACCTGCGCTACTCGCCGGTGCAGACACTCGAGCAGCTCAAGACGACGGTGGAAGAGATCCTGCGCCGCCACCGCGTGCGCTACACCCTGGAGTGGTACGTGTCGGGGGAGCCGTTCTACACCCCGCCCGGCCTGCTGTGCGCGGCGGTGGGGGATGCGGTGGCGCAGGTGACCGGCGCGCGCCCCAAGCTATCCACCGGCGGAGGCACCTCCGACGGACGTTTCATCGCGCCTCTCGGGGCGGAAGTGGTCGAGCTCGGCGTGCTGAACGCCTCTATCCACAAGGTCAACGAGTGCGTGCGGGTCACGGACATCGAGGCCCTGCACCGCATGTATGTCAACGTGCTGCGCCGGCTCCTCGGCTGAGATTCGCCGTCACGCCCAACCCACCCAGGATCAGCGCCCAGATCAGCACCCACACCGGCATGGCGAGTCCGAGGAATCGCCAGTTGACCTCGCCGCACTCCCCGCTGCCGGTGAGCACCTTGCGGATGACCTGCCACAGCGGCGTGAACTTCAAGAGCACCGCGAGCGGCGCGCCACAGGAGGGCAGCGAGCCGGGCGGCAGGCTCTGCACATACACGTGCCGGGCGGCCACTGCGAGCGTGGCCAGCGCGGCCGCCGCGATCAGCAGCGCGTAGCCAAAGGCCCCGCGGCCGCGCGGGTCATGAAGCGCCGCCGCGAGAAACACCACTCCCAGCAGCGCAACGCCGATGCGCTGGAAGATACACAGCGGGCACGGGTCCAGGCCCAGGTGAAACTGGCTGTACAGGGCGTACGCGAGCAGCCCCGCGCACACGGCGAAGCCTGCGAAATTGATGAGACGCCGACGGGCTCGCACGCGCTGCGCAGGCGCGGCCCTCAGGGGGACGGCGCCGCGGCCGCACCGGCGGCTCGGCCCTCGCGCAGCTCGCGCTCGACGTCATCAAGAGAGGTGTGGCGGATGTCCTTGCCGTGCACCATGTAGATGACGTACTCGCTGATGTTCTTGGCGTGATCCCCGATGCGCTCGAGCGCACGCACCACCCACATGACATCCAGGGCACGGCGGATGGTGCGCGGATCCTCCATCATGAAGGTGATGCTCTGGCGCTGGATGGCCTCGTATTCCTCGTCCACCAGGCGGTCCTGGCGCGCCACGCGCAGCGCCGAGTCGACGTCCATGCGCGCGAACGCATCCAGCGCGTCGTGCACCATCTCCGAGACCACCCGCCCGAGATGCTTGATCTCGCGGTACTTGTCGGCCGGGCGCTCCATGGTCGCCAGCCGCGAGGCGATGTAGCCGATCTTCTCGCCCTCATCGCCGATGCGCTCCAGGTCGGTTATGGTCTTGATGATCGCCACGATCACGCGCAGGTCGCCGGCCGCCGGGGCGCGCGTCGCGAGGATACGGCTGCATTCCTCGTCGATGGCGACCTCCATGTTGTTCACCTGGTAGTCATCGAGGGCGACCGCCTCCCCGAGCGAGCTGCTTGCTGCGCACGCGCTCGAGGTCCTCGTTGAAGCGACGCGAGATGTGGTGACTGAGGTCGGCGGTTTCCATCAGTTGGCGTCTTTCGGCTTCGCTCGTGTGCCGGCGCGCGGCAATACGGGCAATGATAGCGGAACTCCGCGCAGAGAATCTAAGCCGTTGCGCTGCTCAGGGGGTGAAGCTGCGCCGCGATCCTCTCGGGCGGGAAATGGCAGGTGAAGGTACTGCCGCTCCCGAGGGTGCTCTGCACTTCCAGGCTCGCCCCGTGCCGCTGCAGCACGTGCTTGACGATCGCCAGCCCCAGGCCCGACCCGCCGGTGGCGCGCGAGCGGCCGGGGTCGACGCGATAAAAGCGCTCCGTGAGACGCGGAATGTGCTCGGGCGGAATACCCATGCCGGTGTCGGTCACCGCGAAATGACCGCCGTCCTCATCCACCCACCAGCGCATCTCGAGCGAGCCCTCGACCGGCGTGTACTTGGCGGCATTGTCGGCCAGGTTGGAAAAGGCCGAGTGGATCTCCGGCTCGTCGCCGATGAGCCGGGCGCCGGAGTCGACGCGCACCCGCACCTCGCGCGGGTGCACCGGCCGCGCCAGGGTGTCCTTGCGCAGCAGTGCGAGCAGTGCCGCGACGTCGATCGGCTCACCGCCGACGATCGCGTCGCTCTCCTCGAGCCGTGACAGCTCGAGCAGATCGTGGATGATGGCGGTCATGCGCTCCGCCTGGCGGCGCATCTCGGCGACCGGCGCGTGCATATCCGGTGCGAGCGCCGCGTCCTGGCCGAGGCTCTCCAGGTAACCTGAAATCACGGTGAGGGGGGAACGCAACTCGTGCGAGGCGTTCGCCACGAAATCGCGCCGCACCGCCTCGAGACGCATCTGCCGCGACACGTCGCTCACCAGCAGCAGCAGCTGCCCGTCCCCATAAGGGACGACCTGCAGCGACAGGTAACAGTCCTCCCCGGTCATCGGGCGCATGACCACCGGGTTGGTGAAGTCCTGTCGGGCCAGGTAGCGCACGAACTGCGGCTCGCGCAGCAGGTTCTCGATGCGCATGCCCAGATCGGCCGTGCGGCGCAGACTGAGCAGCCGCGCCGCCATGCGGTTGAACCACACGATCTCGCGCTGCGCGTTGAGGATGACTACGCCGTTCGGCAGCGCCGCGGTGGAGCGCTGCAACTGGCGCATGAGCTGCACGAAGCGCTGTTTGTGGAAGCCCTTGCGGCGGTGCAGGCGCACGATCTGGGCGATGATCTCGCCCCACACCCCGCCGATGTCGGGCGGGTCGGCGTAGCTGCGGTGGCGCAGCCACCATTCGAGGCGCGCGAGGTTGGCGAGTACCCAGGCGAGGTGCAGCGCGAGTGCGGCGGCGAGCCCGCCGAAAGGATTGCCGAACAGCCAGCCGGCGCCGCACCCGATCACTACGGTGCCGAGCAACCGAACCGCCGCGAACCCCCATGCCTGTGTCGCCGGTTGCATCTGTGACACGTGCCTCTATGGACCGTGCGCCCTTTTCGACCGTACGCGCCTAGATGGTGCGCGCCGAGAAGCGATAACCCGAGCCGCGGACCGTCTGTACGAAGCGATCGTACCCGAATTCCTCGAGCGCCTTGCGCAGACGGCGGATGTGCACGTCGATGGTGCGTTCCTCCACGTACACGTTGCCGCCCCAGACGCGATCGAGCAGCTGATCGCGCGTGTACACGCGCTCAGGGTGCCTCATGAAGAACTCGAGCATGCGGTACTCGGTCGGCCCGAGCGCGACCGTGCGCGCGCCCACCATCACCCGATGGCTTCCCTGATCGAGCACCAGGCGCTCGAATTCGATGAGCTCGTCGGCGCCGTTGGCACCGCTGCGGCGCAGCACCGCGTTGATGCGCGCCAGCAGCTCCCGCGGCGAGAATGGCTTGGTGACATAGTCATCCGCCCCGCCCTCGAGGCCGGCGACCTTGTCGCCCTCCGCGGCGCGCGCGGTGAGTATGATGACCGGCAGCTCGCGCGTCTCGCGGTCGCGCTTGAGCGCGCGTGTCAGCTCCAGCCCGCTCATGTCCGGCAGCATCCAGTCCACCAGCACCAGGTCCGGGCGCGCATCCGCCACGGCAGCGCGTGCGGCGCGGCAATCCTCCGCCTCCCGGACCTCGAAACCGGCGCGCTTCAAGCCGAAAGCGATCATTTCGCGGATCGGACGCTCGTCCTCGACGATCAGTACCTGTTTGGCGGGCATGGTGTTGAAGCCTGCAGAAGCGCGGCTATTACAGAGCCTCCGTGTTGCAGATTCATGACAGCGCCGCAGCAGGTGTCAGTTTAATGACTGCCACCGGTGTGGGCGACGTCGTCGCGCAGATACACCGGCAGGGCCTGCTCGGCGGGCAAAACACGCCCGGACGCCACCTCCGGGACCGCCAGGCGTGCAATCTCGGCGGCGCGCGGCAGGAGCCCGTCATGGACGCGCTGCAGCTGTCCGGCGAGGCCCGAGCGCAGCTCGGGGTAGGCGGCGAATCCGGACCCGGCGGCATGCACGGCGCGAGGCGCTGCAAGCCAGCTCCCCGGCAGGCTCACCGCGGCCGGCTTGCCGACCCGCTCATCGTGCGCCGCGGCCGCCACCGCCCCCGTGGCCGGACGCTCGAAGCAGCCCCAATACACCTCGTGCATGCGCGCATCGTTGCACACCAGGACGCGCGTGACGGCCGCGTCCAGCTCCATCACCCGCTGCGCGAGCGCGCGCAGATCGGAGATCGGCACCACCGGCAGGCCCGCGCCGAAGGCCAGCCCCTGCGCCACGCTCGCCGCCAGCCGCACGCCGGTGAAGGAGCCTGGGCCGCGACCGAAGGCGATCGCACTGAGTGCGCTCAAGGACACGTCGGCCTCTCGCAGCAGCTCATCGGCCATCGGCAGGATGTGCTCGGCGTGGCCGTGCTCGAGTAGCTGCTCGCGCGCGATCAGCCGCCGGCCGATCAGCAGCGCGACCGAGCAGCTCTCGGTGGCGCTATCGAGCGCGAGAATCCTCACGGTGCGCTCGCCGAGCGCACCCGCGGCGCCGCGCGCGGCGCATGCCGGCGCAGGAAACGCCGTGCGTCCTCGGGATCCTGCGTCACGGTCATCGCCGGCAGGGCGGCGAGAAACACCCGGCCGTAGCCGCGGCCGAGCAGGCGCGGATCGCAGATGACCACCACGCCGTAGTCGTCCTCGCTGCGAATCAGGCGCCCGGTCCCCTGCTTGAGCGCCAGTGCCGCTTCCGGAAGCTGGTAGTCTCGAAAGGCGTTGCCGCCGCTGGCGGTGAGGTGCTCGATGCGCGCCCGCACCAGCGGATCCTCGGGCGAGGCGAACGGCAGCTTCTCGATCACCACCAGACGCAGCGCCTCGCCCTTCACGTCCACGCCCTCCCAGAAGCTCGCCGTGCCGAGCAACACGCCGTTGCCGTCGGCGCGGAATTCCTGCAGCAACCGCTCGCGCGGCGCCTCCCCCTGCACGAACAGCCGGTAGGGTGCGGCATCCGCCCAGCGCGCGCGCAGCAGCGCTGCGCCCTGCGAGAGGGCGCGGTGGCTGGTGAACAGCACGAATGCGCCACCGCCGGCGGCCTCGATGAGCGGCACCGCGGTGTCGATTACCGCCGGCACGTAGCTCGCTGCGGCCGGCTCCGGCAATCCCGCGGGCAGGTACAGCAGGCTCTGCCGCTCGTGATCGAAGGGACTGTCGATCCTGAGCGTCGCGGCTTCGGTGAGCCCGAGTCTGCCGGTGAAATGTCCGAACTCCTCGCCGAGGCAGAGCGTGGCGGAAGTGAAGATCCAGGCGCCGCGGCGCCCCTGCACCAGCGCCCGGAAGCGCTCCGAGATGTCGAACGGCATGAGGCTGAGCGCAAAGCCGCGGGTCGTGACCTCGAGCGTGCGCGCGCCTTCGAGCTCATCGATCGCGGCAATCCGCGCCAGGCTCGCCGCGAGGTCCGCGGTGCGCGCGCCGAGTTGCGCGAGCGCGCTCTGTGGATCGGCGCCGGCGAGAGCTGCCGCCAGAGCTTGCAGCCCCTGCATGAGCCGCTGCACCGCCGCGCTCACTGCGAAGTCGCCCGGGTTCCACGCGAACCGCCCGGTGGGGCGCGCGCTCGCGGCGCGCACCTCACCCAGGGCATCCTCCGCCGTGCGTACCGCCTCGGCCGCCTCGCTTGCACCCTGCCCGGCACCCGCGGCGCGCGCGCTCAGCTCGAGCCGCACATCCTTCAGGAGCAACTCCACCTGGCGGCTGCCCACGTGGGCGCCGAAGAACTGCGTGGCGAGATCCGGGATCTGGTGAGCCTCATCCAGAATGATCGCGTCGGCGGATCCGAGCAGGTCGCCGAACCCGTCCTCCTTCAGCGCCAGATCCGCCAGCAGCAGGTGGTGGTTCACGATGACGATGTCCGCATCCAGCGCCTCGCGTCGCGCCAGCACCACGTGACAGCGGGAGATTTCCGGACAGCGCACTCCCAGGCAGCTCTCGCGGGTGGCGGTGATCTGCGGCCACACCGGATGCGAGTCCGACAGGCCCCGCACCTCCGCCAGGTCACCGCGCCGCGTGGTGCGCGCCCAGCGCCGGATGCGTGCCAGCATGGGCTGCGAGGCGCGCGGGCGCGCCGCGGCCGATTCCGCCAGCCTCAGTTGCTCGCCGCCCTCATCCGCGCGCGCGAGGCGGTAGCGGCACAGATAGTTGGCGCGACCCTTGAGCAGGGCGACGCGCGCCGGCCGGCCGAGCGCCGCGGCCACCAGCGGCAGGTCCTTGGAGAACAGCTGGTCCTGCAACGTGCGCGTCCCGGTCGAGATCAGCACCCGCGCGCCGCACAGCAGCGCCGGCACCAGGTAAGCGAAGGTCTTACCGGTGCCGGTGCCCGCCTCCACCACCAGCGACTCGCGCGCGGCGAGCGCGCCGGCCACGCGCTGCGCCATGAGGAGCTGTTCGCGCCGCACCTTGAAACCGGTGAGCGCCTGCTCGAGGGGTCCGCCGTGACCGAAAATGTCCTCAAGATCCAACATGCCGGTAAGCGCCTGCGCTAAGTGGTGACCATCCTGGCGCGCCTTCGGGGGGCGTGTCGAGACGCATATCTTGCTGAATTTCCTGCAAACTGGTGCGCGGCGCGCCGATGAACGAGAATCGAGGTTCGCATGGGTACTGTATCAGGGCCAGGGACCGCCCCGGGATATACTTGGAGCTACGGATGGCTACGGCCGCACATGCACTGACCCCGCTTGCGCAGCTCAGCCGCGACGTGGCCGAGTGGGTGGACGCGGTGCGCGAGCTGACGCAGCCGCGCGCGGTTCACTGGTGCGAGGGGACTGAGGCGGAAGCCCGGGAGCTGACGGCGCAGCTGCTGCGCGGCGGGGAGCTCACGGCGCTCAACCCCGAATACTTTCCCGGCTGCCACCTGTATCGCTCATCCCCGGGCGACGTGGCGCGCGTGGAGCATCTCACCTACATCTGCACGCGCGCGCAGGAAGATGCCGGCCCGAACAACCACTGGATGGACCCGCAGCAGGCGCACGCGAGGATGCGCGAGTTGTTTCGGGGTTGCATGCGCGGGCGCACTCTGTACGTGATCCCGTACTGCATGGGGCCGATCGACTCGCCACTGGCGCGCTGCGGCGTGGAGATCACCGACAGCGCTTACGTCGTGCTCAACATGCTGATCATGACGCGCGCCGGCCGCGCCGCGCTCGAGCGCATCGCGCATGAGGGCGGTTTCGTGCGCGGGCTGCACTCCGTCGGCGAGCTCGATCCCGAGCGCCGTTTCATCATGCACTTTCCCGAGGAGCTCGCGATCGAAAGCTTCGGCTCCGGTTACGGCGGCAACGCGCTGCTCGGCAAGAAGTGCCACGCGCTGCGCATCGCCAGCTGGCAGGCGCGCACCGAGGGCTGGCTCGCCGAGCACATGCTGATCGTGGGCCTGCAGAATCCGCGCGGCGAGACGCACTATCTCGCCTGCGCCTTTCCCTCGGCCTGCGGCAAGACCAATCTCGCCATGCTGATTCCACCGGCCTCGCTCCCGGGTTGGCGCGCGTTCACGGTCGGTGATGACATCGCGTGGCTGCATCCGGGCGAGGACGGACGCCTGTGGGCCATCAACCCGGAAGCGGGCTACTTCGGCGTGGTTCCCGGCACCAACCTCCAGACCAACCGCAACGCCTACGAGATGATCCGCCGCGACACCCTGTTCACCAACGTCGCGCTCACCGCCGACGACCAGCCCTGGTGGGAGGGCCTGCCGAGCGGCAAACCGGTGCTCGACTGGCAGGGACGGCCGTACGATCCGGCGCGCGGCCCGGCGGCCCATCCGAATTCACGCTTCACCGTGTCCGCGCGGCGCAACCCGGGCTACTCGCCCCACGCCGAAGACGCCCGCGGCGTGCCGATCAGCGCGCTCGTGTTCGGCGGCCGGCGCCGCGAGGTCGCGCCGCTGGTGTACGAGGCACGCGACTGGCAGCACGGCGTACTGGTCGGCGCATCGCTCGCCTCGGAGACCACCGCCGCGGCGGTCGGTCAGGTGGGTGTCACCAGGCGCGACCCGATGGCCATGCAGCCGTTCTGCGGTTACAACTTCGCCGACTACTGGCAGCACTGGCTCAACATAGGCGCGACGCTCGCGCGACCCCCACGCATCTACCACGTCAACTGGTTCCGGCGCGACGCGCACGGCAAGTTCCTGTGGCCCGGCTACGGCGAGAACCTGCGGGTGCTCGCCTGGATGCTGGAGCGCTGCGCCGGCAGGGCGGGCGCGACGGAATCGGCCGTCGGCTGGCTGCCGCGGCCCGCGGATCTGGACACCCGGGGGCTCGACGTAGGCGCGGATGCGCTCACCGCCCTGCTCAGGGTGGATGCGTCGCTGTGGCGCAAGGAGCTCGCCGAGCTGCGCGAGTATCTGGGCAGGTACGGCCAGCGCCTGCCGGCGGCGCTGCTCGCCGAGCTCGAGTCGACCGAACGGCGGCTCCCCTGAGCGCGCGGCGCCCCCGCGCCCGTCAGAGCTCTTCGCAGGTGTAGCCGATGGTCTGCGGGGAGCCCTGCTCGGGCAGGCGCCCGAGCCCGATCATGCCCCGGCCCTTGATCTGCAGGCTGTCGCGGCGCACGAAAGACTCCTCGCCGTCGGAGCTCTGCACGAACGTGCCGTTGGTGCTCTGATCGATCAATACGAACTTGTTGCGGCTGATCTCGATGCGCGCGTGCAGGCGCGAGATCAGGTTGCCCTTGATCACCACGTCGTTGTCTTCGGCCCGGCCGATGGTGATGCTCGAATGCCGCTCATCGACCAGCAGTTCGCGATCCTGACAGCGCAACCGCAGCCGCATGTGCTGCCCGGAGCGTGGCTCGCTCGCAATCCCCGGCACCATGCTGGTCACGTCCTCGGTCTGCCACAGCACCTCGTAAAGGACGACTTCGCTCCCCTGACCCTTGAGCGTGGCGACGTCGATCTGGCGGCAGGACGCGCGCCACTCCGGTGACAGCTTGTCCACTGTCGCCGCGGTGGTCACGATCTGTCCGGCCTTGGCCTGGCTGGTCATGCGGTTGGCGGTATGTACGGCGGCGCCGAACACGTCGCGATTCTCGAGCATCACCGGACCGTAATGGCAACCGATGCGGATGGCGACCGGCTGTCCGTCGACCTTCAGCTGCGCGTGCGTGGAGATCTGCTGCTGCATCTGCGCCGCGGCGTTCAACGCGGCGTCGGCGCTCGGAAAGGTGGCCATGACCTCATCGCCCATGGTCTTGATGACCGTGCCCTGGCGCTGCTCGGTAGCGCCGCGCATCACGTCGATGCAGATCGCCACCATGTCGCGTGCGCGCAGGTCACCCATGGTGTCGTAAAGCCGGGTCGATCCGACGACGTCGGCAAACAGGATGGCGACTTCGATATCCTTGCCCATGAGTGCGTCATGATTATACGCATACGCGAGCGCTCTCGCCCCGCTACCAACGCGCTCAGGGGCGTGCCGGTGCGGGAATCGCCCGTCGCAGCAGCTCCACCCCCGCTCCGGCCGCCTGCGCGCCTTCACTCAAGGTACGCCGGAAGTCGCGCGCCCCGGGCTCACCGCTGTACAGGCCGAGCATGTGGCGGGTGATCGCCCCGAGTCGCTCGCCGGCGGCGAGCTGGCGCGCGACGTAGCGCTCCATGCGTGCGATGAGCGCCTCGCGCGTGGGCACGGCGCCGGCACCCGGGTGCAGCGTCCGGTGCAGCTCGGCGAGCACGTAGGGCCGGTGGTAGGCCTCGCGCCCGAGCATGACGCCCTCGCACCAGGTGAGCGCCTCGAGCACCGCGCGCGGCTCGCGCAGACCGCCGTTGACCACGATCGGCAGAGTGGGGAAAGCGCCCTTGAGGCGCCGCACGATGTCGTGGCGCAGCGGCGGGACCTCGCGGTTGTCCTTCGGCGACAGCCCCCCCAGGACCGCCGTGCG
>WNGC01004452.1_pt1 | contig 12604 bp, 9 predicted proteins | sample 5400051 | NCBI WGS metagenome assembly WNGC01 (sample SAMN13153368, study PRJNA577476) | soil metagenome | isolation source: 20 cm soil or saprolite under grassland replicate 2 | place: USA:California | collected 2016-06-15 | reverse complement strand
GGAATGATGCGTTCAGACAGGTTGCGCGCATAAGCTTGCAGCGCTTCGAATGCTTCGGTTTCCAGAGCCTCCACGTAGCTGTCGTACACCGAAGTTGCTTCCGCGAAGATCTCTTCTTTGGTCATGGCCGTCAGCAGGCGCGTCTCCGAGATGCGCACCACCCATTCCTCGCGCAGCAGCGTTCGGTTTTGCCGAAGGTGCGCCACGAGTTCGCGAAGAAGCTCTGACGGCGCTTCACTCCGCACTATTTCCACCGCTGGACCGCCCCTGGCCTCCGAGTCCCTTGAAGTGATCTCTCGTTTGGACATGAATCGATTCTCCTTGCGCTCGGCGGGTTGAACTTGTGCACACGGATTGCTTGAGCCCCCTGCAAATTTGCAACAAGTACCATGACTTGCCGGCCCCTTCAAGCAGGCGAACCGCTGCAAGGGCAATCAGGTAAATACCTGAGTTGCAAGCCATGTTTCCGTGAGAATAGCAGACCTCTTGCTCACAGGCGGTAAAATCCATTAGAAACGTGCAGGCCCATGCCAGGAGGGGTACTCGGCGCCAAGGAGCGGTAACCGTGTAGTCTGTAAGGGTTTATCTTTTGAGGACGGAATCCCTCAATTTCAAACCTCTGGGCTTCCTCCCGACCGATTCACCGTTATAGCACCTAACAGTTAGCCGAGGCCTCACACATCCGGTCTCGCACGCGGTTATCACCTGCGCTGCTCGCGCGCCCAGTGTGCCCGCGCCCAGTGTGCCACCCAAGGCCACGTTTAACTGGCACATTTGAGTGGCCAGGGGTAGCATTTTGCACCTGTCCAAACTACTTTTTGCCGTGCTCGGTTTCTTCGCGGCGGCGTACTCTGCCGATCTGCCCACCAGAAAATCTGTGAACCTCGCGGCAATCAAAACTAATGGTCGCGGCCGCTGAAGCGCAGGCCAAAAAAGCTAAATGTTGAAGTGACTATCTGCACTGTCGACGAAAGTGGCAATCTGCTTTTTCTCACGAAAGCGGGTGCCGCTCCGCTCAACACCATCGAATTCGCCCAAAAGAAAGCCCGCCAGGCTGCGCTCTACAAGATTCCCTCGAAGGACGGCGCCCATGCAGTCAAAAAAAGGCCATCTCGATGTCCTCGTTTTTCCGGACTTTTTCCCCAACCAGGGCGGACTCCCCAGCTACTGGAAGCGGACGGCCAGACCATCGGCGGTATTGCTGCCACTGGCGCCAAATCTGAGATTGATGAAACCTTCTCACAAGCAGCACTCGACGCTGTTTTCAACAAGAAGTAATCAAGACCAACTTTCATCCAGCCTCCAGCGGGCGAGTGAAATGATTCGCGGAAATGCATAGGAGCGTCACCCGTCGATGGGAAGGTTTTGCGTTTCTCGGGCTCGAAATAGAGCTTCGGCCAGCCGGGGTAGCGCGATGGACTGGGACCGCTGGCGCCTTTCGGCTGGCTCGCCCTGCTAGGTTAAGCTCTTTACAAAGCCTCGCCTAAAACGTAAAGTGGCGCGGCCTGTCCGCCGGGCAGGCCCATCGCAACGGTTCTATCGGAGAGGAGACTGCCGTGGTCAACAGTCTGAAACTAAGGCCGCTGCCCTTGCTAGCTCTGCTTTCCGCATTGCTGACCACGGCCGGTACAGCTGCTGCGCAATCGAGCTACGACCTGCGTTCTCCTGACAACCGGATCGAAATCAGAATCCGCACCGCCCAACACCTCCGCTACGACGTGCTCCTGAAAGGCCGCACTTTGCTGCAGGATTCGACTCTGTCTCTCGACATCGACCACAAGACTCTAGGCGTAGACCCGAAAGTCCTCGCCGCAAAAAAACTTACTTACGACCAGACCGTTGAGCCACTGGTGCGTCAGAAGTTTGCCCGAATTCGCGAAAACTACAATGAATTGCGCCTCGAAATGGAAGGCCGGTACGCCGTTGTCTTTCGCGCATACAACGAAGGCGCCGCCTACCGATTCGAAACGTCGCTTTCTCAGCAGCAGGTGAAAGTCTTCAGCGAAGAAGTAAAGTTCACTTTCCCCGGAGATTCCATCGTCTATTATCCACAGGAAGACAGCATGTTTTCGCACAACGAGCGAAAGTATCTTCCGCAACATTTGCGCGAAATCGATCCGGCGTTCATCGCCACCATGCCTGCAGTTGCGGATGCCGGAGGAGGCGCCAAGCTCGCGCTCGCCGAATCGGATGTGGAAGATTATCCGGGAATGTGGCTGCGCGGCACCGGCGGCTTCGGACTTGCCGGTACGTTCCCGCTTTACCCGCTAAAAGAAAAATTGCAGAAAGACCGCGATTTCAGAGTCGTTGAAGCCGCCGATTACATCGCCGTTACTTCCGGTACGCGCACTTTTCCCTGGCGGCTTATGGGCATTGTTGAGAGAGACGCAGACCTGCTGACAAACCAGCTTGTGTGGTTGTTGGCGAAGCCGTCGCAGTTGCAAGACACCTCGTGGATCAAGCCGGGCAAAGTCGCGTGGGACTGGTGGAACTACAACAATATTTACGATGTGGATTTCAAGGCGGGAATCAACACCGAGACCTATAAGTATTACATCGACTTCGCCGCGAAATATGGCCTCCAGTACATCATTTTGGACGAAGGCTGGTACAAACTTGGAAACGTGCTGGAAGTCGTGCCGGAAATAAATATGGAGGAGCTGACTGCTTACGCCAAAGAAAAAAACGTGGGAATCATTCTTTGGGTGATCTGGAAGTCGCTCGACGATCAGCTGATCCCCGCTCTCGATCAATACGCGAAGTGGGGGATCCAGGGAATCAAAGTCGATTTCATGCAGCGGGATGATCAGCTGCTGATCAACTTCTACCACAAAGTCAGCCGCGAAACCGCTAAGCGCAAAATGCTCGTCGATTTTCACGGCGGACAGAAACAAATCACCATGACCCGCACGTGGCCCAACATGATCAGTGGGGAAGGAGTTCGCGGGATGGAGTGGAGCAAATGGAGCGCCGACTCCGAACCAAAACACAACGTCACGCTTCCTTTTACAAGAATGTTTCTTGGCCCCATGGACTACACGCCTGGAGCAATGCGGAACGCCACTAGAACCACCTTTGCACCAATCCACCAGCAGCCGATGGCACTGGGTACGCGCTGCCATCAGCTCGCTATGTACGTGGTATTCGAGAGCCCCCTGCAGATGCTTTCCGACAGCCCGTCGAATTACTTGCGCGAACCGGAGGCCATGGAGTTTCTAGCTCCCGTTCCATCCGTCTGGGATGACACCAAAGTCCTTGATGGCCGCATCGCTGAATACGTTTTGGTGGCGAGAAGAAACGGCAGCGACTGGTATGTGGGCGCGATGACGGATTGGACGGCGCGCGAACTCGAAGTGGATTTCTCCTTCCTGCCCGAAGGAAATTTTTCGATGGAAGCTTATCAGGACGGAGTAAACGCCGACCGCATGGCCAGCGACTATAAGAAAGTGAGAATGCGGGTCAACAAATCCACGAAACTGAAAATCAAATTGGCGCCCGGCGGCGGCTGGGCGGCACGCATCCACCCGTAACAAGTTCCTGTTAAGCGCCAAGAAGCTGAGCAAACAGAGCAAGCCGCGCTCAGTACAGCCGACGGAATGGCTCTCCTACAAGAAGAGTGCTTCCTACTCGAATTGTTTTCTGAACTGGGCGAATTCTTTTCTCAGGTCCGCAATCTCCTTTTGAGAGTCGGCAACGTCGTTGCGAAGTGCGGCGACTTCCTTCTCCAGGTGAGTAATCCTTTCTCCGTCGGCGGACGCAGGAGGGAGTTGCGGCTCAGCTACTGACTTGGCATCCCACTCCTCTACGTCGCCGGACAAAAGATGTACGTAGCGGGCCTCCTTGGTCCCGGGCTGCCGGGGAAGAACCTTGACGAGTGGGGGCTCGCGCTTCATCAGGTGCAGCAGACTGGATTGCACGGCACCCAGGTCGTCGAAAGGGTGCATGCGCTCGGCACGGCCGCGAAGTTCGCCGGGCGTCTGCGGGCCGCGCAGCAACAAGACGCAGAGGATGGCGACCTCGTAACGATAGAAGTTGAAGGCTTCCTGGAGGCGGTGACATAGCGGACGAGGGATTCTCCATCCAGAGAATGCAAAGCCTGGCGGACGGCAGCTTCGTCCAGGTTCATGACGGGATCGCGATTCGATTTCTGGTTGCAGGCGTTGACGAGGGCGTTCAGCGAAAGCGGATAGTATTCAGGAGTGGTGATCTCTTTTTCGATGAGGGAGCCCAGGACGCGGCATTCGACTTCGTTCAGCAGGATGTTCACAAGGTGGAATGATACAACGTTTGGGGACTGGTGATTGGTGACTGCTGACTGGAAGAGGCAGGGAGGCAAGGAAGTACGGGGTACATGAAAATGGATCGTTTTCAAACCAAAGGAGTTGCGGGACGAGCAATTTGTAAATGGCTGAATAGAAACGAGATGGACGACGGGAGATTTTGTTACTTGTGAAGAAGCGAAGAGCCGGGAACCCGGGCGGAATGATCGGGCAGGCGGCTGGCCATCCCAAGGTATGTTAGTATAAAGGTAACATAGTTGTCAAAACAAAGTTGAAGGTTACTTGTAAGCGCTTTGGATGCTGCGCGCTACAGGGGTGTTTGTTTGATCTGGCACCAGTCTAACCATCCCGGACGCTGCCGCAGCGCTGGGGCTAACGCGCACCAGGCTGTCTGAGCTGGTGAAGGAGAAGCACGGGATTTCTCTTGAAAATGGCCGCGCGATTGTCCAAGGTGTCCCGAGGCAGCGCCGAAAGCTGGCTTTCACAGCAAGCGCTGTACGATCTTGCGCGGGTCCGTGCCGGCGCATCAAGCTCAAGCGGCTGGCACTGGTTTAGCCAGTTTCAAGGCTGGTCATTTGCGGAAGGATCGTGCCCAAGAGTGCTATTCAACGAATCGTATAAAAGTCAAAAGGAAGTCACTCTGGCTGGGGAATGAGAACCTGGGGTAGACTATGGTCGTAAAGATTCATCTGCGACCTGAGCGGGAAAATAATGATCAAGCGGGACGTTCAGCGCGGGCCGTAGCAAACCGTGGATGAGTTTGTGGGGCGCCATTTCCCTGCTTCACGAGCAAGAAGCCTGTCTGGCCGAGCATAGCACCGAGATCCGGTCAAAAATCGAGCGCGGCTACGCAGCCGCGCAACGCGGAGAATTGATCGATTCCGACCAGGTTCGTTCCAGGCTGGATGAAAGGAAACGTGCTTGGCTCTCGAGAGAAGCACCAAGCATGAGCAGTTATCAATGTTAATTCTAGATGGAACCCGTCACCTCAACTCTGTTGTACTGCTCCTTGCCTTGAGTTTGGCCGGTTGCGGGCAAGACGAAGGCAAGACCGCTTCCGCCGGAGCCTTTGACGATATTTCAATTAGCGTTGAGAGGCTATCAGACATTCACGGGGCTACGCACATCTGTGAATTAGTAGCGGCGATGAGCTTGAAGAGTCCCGGCAGGTCTGAAGAGTGTTCTAGCAGGCCCGCAGCGATGGCCGAAGAGTTGGAGAACGAATTTCTGAATGCTTTCCAGAAAAACCCGGCTTGCAAAGGGATCACGCTAATTGTTGGAACTGACGACTCCGCAAGGCTGGCAACCCCTGAGGAACAGCAAAGATTGGCGCATGCAAAGTATCGCCTCTATTTCCATCTCACGGTGACGAAAGAAGGAGACGTGAACTGGGACAATTCGAACTGGCAACTAGAGCGAATCCTTGGCGACAGCAAGCCAGTACACGGATCGATGAGGAACCTCGAAAAAGAAACTACCGCCTTCTGCGCCGTTGTTCGGGGTGAGGGTGGTTCCGTCCGTTAGGTATACTCGCCGGCGCATTCCTCCAGGGCTTCATGGTTGATGCGGAGTGGAGTTGAGGGGCGATGAGAACAATCAAAGGACCAGGGATATTTCTGGCGCAGTTTGCTGGCGATGCGGCGCCGTTCAACAGTTTAAAGAGCATCGCATCGTGGGCCGCGGGGCTCGGCTATAAGGGGGTGCAAATCCCGTGCTGGGATGCCCGCTTGTTTGATCTGCAGCGGGCGGCAGAGAGCAAAAGCTACTGCGACGAGATCCGCGGCACCCTGGCGGGCCACGGCCTTGCCGTCACCGAACTCTCGACCCATCTTCAAGGGCAGTTGGTGGCCGTGCATCCCGCGTATGACGTGGCGTTCGATGGGTTCGCGCCGGAAAAACTGAGGGGCCACCCGCACGCGAGGCAAGCCTGGGCGGTTGAACAATTATTGCTTGCGGCGCGCGCGTCCGCCAATCTGGGACTTGCGGCACATGTTACCTTTTCCGGAGCGCTGGCGTGGCCGTATTTGTATCCGTGGCCGCAGAGACCGGCGGGGCTGATCGAAACCGCTTTTGAAGAGCTGGCGGCGCGCTGGCGTCCCATCCTGGATGCATTTGAAAAAGCAGGAGTGGATCTGTGCTACGAAATCCATCCCGGCGAAGATTTGCACGATGGTGTCACGTTCGAAATGTTTTTGGAGCGCTGCGGCGATCATCCGCGGTGCAACATGCTTTTTGACCCCAGTCATTTCCTGCTGCAGCAGCTCGATTATCTGGAGTTCATCGATCTGTATCACCGCCGTATTAAAATGTTTCACGTGAAGGATGCGGAATTTCGTCCGACAGGCCGCCAGGGCGTTTACGGAGGCTACCAAGCCTGGGCCAATCGAGCCGGAAGGTTTCGTTCGCCGGGTGATGGGCAAGTTGATTTCAGCGCCATATTTTCCAAGCTGACGCAGTATGATTTTCCCGGGTGGGCGGTGCTGGAATGGGAATGTTGCGTCAAGAGCGGCGAGCAGGGGGCGGCCGAAGGTGCGCCGTTTATCGAACGGCATATCATTCAGGCTGCGGGCGGCAGTTTTGATGATTTCGCAAGTTCGGGCGCGGATCAACGCGCCAATCGCAGGATGTTAGGACTAGATTGAAATGGGACGAGGATCATGACAGCCAATCCAAAAGGCACTGATGCAATAAACCGGCGTCTCCGGCTAGGTATGGTCGGCGGCGGACCGGGCGCTTTCATTGGGGCGGTTCACCGCATTGCGGCGCGGCTCGACGATCGTTTTGAGCTGGTGGCGGCGGCTTTGTCGTCGAATCCCGAGCGAAGCCGCGCCGGGGCTCTTGAACTGCATATCGCGCCGGAGCGTGCTTACGGAAGTTTCGCGGAAATGGCAGCAGCGGAGGCGAAGAGGCCGGACCGGATTGACGCCGTCTCGATTGTCACACCCAATCATCTTCATTTCGAGCCGGCGAAAGCGTTCTTGGAGGCGGGCATTCACGTTATTTGCGACAAGCCGCTGACCACAACGGTGGAAGATGCCTTGGCGCTGGCGCAGATCGTGCGGCGCAGCGGGCTGATTTTTGGATTGACGCATAATTACACGGGTTATCCCCTGGTGCGGCAGGCTCGAGAGATGATTGAGGCCGGGGAAGTTGGGCGAATTCGCGTCGTGCAGGTGGAGTACGCGCAGGACTGGCTGACCACGGCGGTAGAGAGGACTGGGCAGAAACAGGCCGTTTGGCGCACTGATCCAGCGCAGAGCGGACCTGCGGGTTCCCTTGGGGATATTGGAACGCACGCGTACAACATCGCCTGTTTTGTGACGGGACTGCGCTGCGATCAGGTGGCGGCCGACGTTTCCATTTTCGTGCCGGGGCGGCGGCTCGACGACAACGTGCAAGTGCTCTTGCGATTTGAGGGCGGCGCACGAGGAATGTTGTGGGCGAGCCAGGTGGCTCCCGGAAACGAGAACAACCTTCGCTTGCGGGTTTATGGGGAGAAGGCGGGAATCGAGTGGGGGCAGGAAAATCCGAACTATCTGCGGTTCACTCCTTATGGGAAGCCGCCGGTTACGATCAGCCGGGCCGGGGCTGGGGCCACGCCTTCGGTGAAGCAGGCGAGCCGCATCCCCTCCGGGCATCCCGAGGGATATCTGGAGGCGTTCGCGCAGCTTTATACGGACTTGGCTGAGCAGATCGCTGCACGGAACGCCCGGCGCGCTGCGATGCCCGCATCGCTGCTTGTGCCGAAAGTGGAGGACGGCGTAGAAGGAGTTCGTTTCATCTCGGGAGTCCTGGAATCTTCTCGCCAAAACTCGGCCTGGGTGAAGATGCCGGCGTCCGAGCAGGGAGAGAAAACCAGGCCGGCCTGAAGTTCCGGCCCTACACAATCGATGGGAGGGAGTGCGCCGGGCTTGTTCGAAGCTGGGACGTGGAATCCCATTTCCGGGCGATTTGGGGAGATTTCGGCAAAGGAATTCCCGCTAAACCATTGAAGCAAAATATACTTAGCGAAGGGAACCTGGGGCCGGAGAGTTGCGTTCTAGTAGGTGACAATATTATGGATATCCAGCGACCATCGAACGCTCGCGCCAAGAAGATCAGACGGATCGTGTACGGCACCGTCGCGCTCCTCCTCGTCGGAGGGGTAACCTATGGACTCTCGAAGCTCCGGCCTGCGGCGCCAAGCGTGGAACGTGCCACGATCTGGCCGGATGAAGTGAAACGCGGGCCAATGCTGGTGGAAAGGCATGGCTTGGGAACGCTGGTGCCCGAAGACATCCGGTGGATCGCTGCACAGACGGACTCGCGAATAGACCGGTGGGTGCTGCGCCCTGGGGCCATCGTCAAGCCAGATTCCATCATTATGGAACTGAGTGACCCAACGTTGCAGCGAGAGGCGCTTGACGCGGAATTCCAGCTCAAAGGGGCGGAAGCGGACTACGCAAACCTGAAGGTGCAAGTGGACAGCGATCTGATGAACCAAAAGGCAAACGAAGCCGCCGTGCGCAGTGATTTCGAGCAGGCCCACCTGCAACATGTCGTAGACGAAAAGCTATTCAAAGAGGGCATCGGGTCTGACCATATCAGGAATCTCTCCAGAGTGAGGGAAGAACAACTGGAGATTCGCGTGAGGCTGGAGGGTGAACGGACGAAAATCTCCGCGGATTCGGCGAAAGCGCGGCTGGCCGCGCAGCAGGCGAAAATCGATGAACAGAAAGCTCTCTATCAACTGAAAAAGAGCCAAGTGGAGGCGCTGCATGTTCGCGCGGGCATCAACGGCGTATTGCAGCTGGTGCCAGTGGAAGTCGGCCAGCATGTGACGCCCGGCACAAACCTGGCACGGGTGGCTGACCCGAAGAAACTCAAAGCAGAAATCAAGATTGCGGAGACGCAAGCGAAAGATGTGCTGATTGGGCAAAAAGCGACGATTGACACACGCAACGGCGTAGTGAACGGGCATGTTTCACGGATCGATCCGTCCGTCGTGAACGGCACCGTGACCGTGGACGTGACCATCACGGATCCCCTGCCGAACGGTGCGAGGCCGGATTTGAGCGTGGATGGAACTGTGGAGATCTCGAACATAAAGGACGTGCTCTACGTGGGACGCCCAGTGCACGGGCAGGAGAACAGTACTATCGGAATTTTCAAGATCATTGATGACGGATCGGAGGCGGTGCGCGTCAATGTTAAGTTGGGGCGAAGCTCGGTGAACACAGTCGAGCTCCTGGATGGATTGAAGGTCGGGGACAAGGTGATCCTCTCCGACATGTCCGCCTGGGACAACTTCGACCGGATCCGCCTGAAGTAACGGTGTGTCGCCCTTCGAGGGCGCTTCGGAATTGAGGATTCCCTTTTTTCCGTGCCCGCTAAGAAATCGCGACGGGTGCCCGCGGAGGATTGAAGATGCCCATGCTCTTCGAGGACGTGCGGTACGGCCTGCGAATGCTCGCGAAAAATCCTGGTTTTAGCTTCATTGCCATTGTGACGCTCGCGCTGGGCATCGGTGCAAACACGGCGATCTTCTCCCTGCTCAATCAAGTGCTGTTGCGGCGGCTGCCGGTGCGGAATCCGGGCGAGTTGGTGGTGCTGAAGTCGCCCGGACCGAAACATGGACATGTCTGGAGCGATGGCGACGATGCGGAGGTTTTTTCCTACCCACTGTACAAGGGGCTAGCAAAAAACACGGCTGTTTTTGACGGCGTGATGGCGCGCTATCAATTTTCCGCCGCCATTGCGAGCCACGGACAGACCGACCGTGGCTCTGGTGAACTGGTGACCGGAAATTATTTCGAGGTGCTGGGCGTGCGGCCGGCCCTCGGCCGAGTGCTGTCGCCTGCCGATGACGATGTCCAAGGCGCCCATCCCGTCCTGGTCCTTAGCCATGGCTATTGGACGGGGCATTTCGGCGGGGATGCCGGAGTGCTGAATCAGACGATTCTGGTGAACAACACGGAAATGACCATCGTCGGCGTTGCGCAAACAGGATTCAGCGGCGTCCAGGTGGGACAGACGCCGGATATTTTTGTGCCCATGACCATGAAGGGGCAGATGACGCCCATCCGCAATGGGTTGGACGACTGGAATGATTCGTTTTTGGCAGTGTTGGCGCGCCGGAAGCCGGGCGTTTCCATGGAGCAGGCGCAGGCAGGGATTAACGTGGATTACCCAGGGCTGCTTGAGCAGCAAGCTGCCACCCTAAAGCTGCGCGCAGACGGAAAAGATAAGAAGAAGTTTCTAAGCAAGAAGATTGTACTGTCTCCCGGTGCGCAGGGGAGGACGACGGTTCAGAGAGATTCGGGGCCGGCGCTGATGGCGCTGTTTGCCATGGTGGCGTTGGTGCTGCTGATTTCGTGCACCAACGTAGCGAATCTGCTGCTGGCAAAGGCGGCGGCAAGGCAGCGCGAGTTTGCAATCCGTTCGGCCCTGGGAGCCACGCCGGGGCGGATGATGCGGCAACTGCTGGTGGAAAGCTTCCTCTCGGCAATGGGCGGAGGGGTTCTGGGACTGATTTTGGGCGCCTGGATAATGAACATTTTGACGCAAGCCGTCGTTTCTGAAGCAGGGATACAAGGGATCACGGCACAGGTGGATGGAGGTGTATTGGGATTTGCGGCGGCAGCGACGGGGGTCTCGGCGCTGCTTTTCGGGCTGATTCCAGCGTGGCGCGCGACACGAACCGGTGTTTCGCAAATGCTGAAGGATCAAGGATCAACGACATCGGCGGGGCCTGGTCACGTGCGCTTCCGCAAGTACCTCGTTGCGGGACAGGTGGCGTTCACGCTGCTATTGCTGACGGGCGGGGCGCTGTTTTCCCGGACGCTGTGGAATCTGCGGAAGCAAGACCTGGGACTGACGACGGAGAACCTGATCACGTTTTCGATTGCGCCGCAGCTGAGCGGCTATGACGAGGCGAGAACGGTGGCGCTGGTCGACCAGTTGCGGGAACGGCTGGGGGCGCTTCCGGGAGTGCTCGGGGTGGGATCGTCGCAGATAGCGGTGCTGACCGGAACCGATATGGGCGGCAACATCACTGTGGAGGGCCGTCAAAACCTGGACACGGATGACCGGCACGTGAATTTTGACGCGGTGAGCCCGAATTATTTTTCGACCATGCGTATCCCGCGGCTTTCGGGACGCGAATTCAACGCCGGAGACACAACCACGAGTACGAAAGTGGCGGTCATTAACGAAGCCATGGTGAAAGAGTTCTTTCCGAAGAGAAATCCGATCGGGGTGCACTTCGCGCTGGGCGGGGGAAATGACGTCAAGCCAAACATCGAGATCGTTGGTGTGGTGAGGAATGCAAAAGAGGGACACGTACGGGATCGAGAGCGGCCGTATTTTTATCAGCCGTATTCGCAATTCGGAAAACTCTACGGCATGAGTTTCTACGCCCGCAGCCAGCAAGACCCCCTGCTGATTGCGAATGCCCTGCGGGAAACGGTGCGGGGAGCAGACGCCAACTTGCCGGTGTACGACCTGAAGACGGTCGAGCGCGTGGTGGACGAAGATCTATTTGCGGAGCGGGTGATCGCGGGGCTTTCAGCGGCATTTGGCGGGCTGGCGGCGTTGCTGGCGGCGCTCGGGATTTATGGAGTGCTGGCCTACCTTGTCGTCCAGCGAACGCGGGAAATTGGAATTCGCGTGGCGCTGGGGGCAGGTGGCGGACACGTGAGAGGGCTGGTGTTCAAGGAGGTTGGGTGGATGGTGCTGGCGGGGGCGTTGGTGGGATTGCCATTGGCGTACGGGCTGGCGCGGCTGAGCGAGTCGCTGCTGTACGGGGTGCACGCGAGCGACGTTCCCGTGTATGCCGCATCGCTGGGGATCATCTGCCTGGTAGCCTTTGCAGCGTGCTACATCCCATCGCGGCGAGCCACACGGATCGATCCCATCGTAGCGCTGCGCTACGAATAGCCGCGAGCAGATTTTGTTTTGTAGCGACGAGGGGCGGGTGCAGGTGAACGGAGTTTCCGAGATCGAAAACGTGAAGGAGAGCAAATGACGGACGCGAACGCAACACTCATCAAGATGGAAGGCGTGAAGAAGGTGTTTTATACGGATGAGGTCGAGACGCACGCTCTGTCGGAGATCCACCTGGAGATCAAGAAGGGGCAATACATCTCGATCGCCGGGCCTTCAGGCTGCGGCAAATCGACATTGCTCTCCATTCTGGGTCTTCTCGATTCACCGACGGGCGGAGGGTATACGCTCAACGGACAGCCGGTGGCGAATCTCTCGATCAGCGAGCGCACGCGGATCCGCAACCGCGAGATTGGATTTATTTTCCAGGCGTTCAACCTGATCGGCGACCTGACGGTATA
>WNGC01001954.1_pt1 | contig 12604 bp, 13 predicted proteins | sample 5400051 | NCBI WGS metagenome assembly WNGC01 (sample SAMN13153368, study PRJNA577476) | soil metagenome | isolation source: 20 cm soil or saprolite under grassland replicate 2 | place: USA:California | collected 2016-06-15 | reverse complement strand
CAGTGGATGTGGGACGCGAATCAGGGGCACGTGGCGACGCTGTGGCCGCTCGCGGTGGGGGTGAGGGCGGGGCTGTAGGATCAATGACTGATCGCGAAGAACCAGGCGGCCACCACCGGTCCGCGCGGGGCCCGGCTGCCGGGCGCGGGCGGAGGCGACCCGGGCGGGAGCGGGCCGTACTCGGGCTGGAACAGGTACGCGACGTGCCGCACCGGGTCCGCCGTGATGGTCTTGGCGCCCCGCATTGTCGGGACCGTGGCGAGCACGCTGTAGTGGTCGGGACTGTCCGCGTGCACGACGGTGACGTTGCTGTCGCGCCCCGCGGGAATGTAGATCAACCCCTGCGACGCATCCCATCCCAGCGCATCGACGCCGTCGCCGTTGGCGATCTTGGCCACGACCTTGCCGGAGGCGGGGTCGATCACGACGGACGTCTTGCCGCACCCCGAGAAGATGCGATTCGCGGCGCGGTCGTAGGCGATGCCGGTCGGGCCCTCGCACGGCGCGAGCGGCCACGACGCCAGCACGGCGAGCTTGCGGTCGTCGATCACCTGGATGGTGCTCTTGCCTTCGTTGTTCACGAAGATCCGGCCTTTGCCGTCGCTCGCCGCGCCTTCCGGGGAGTCGTCCTCGAGCTCGACCGTGCCCACGATGGCGCCGCTCGCGGGATCGAGCGCCACCACCGTCCCGATGGGACGGCTGTGATTGGTGAGGATGATGTGGCCGGAAAAGTCGTCGAACATGATGCCGTCGAGGCCGCCCGTGGGCACGTGGATCTTCTTGATGACGGCGAGGCTCGCGAGGTCGAACATGGTGACGGTCGAGTCGCCGCCGTTGGTCGTGAAGCCGTGATGCGACGCGGGGACGAGCGCGATGCCGTGGGTGCGCGGCGTGTCGGGAATGTCGCCCAGCACTTTCCCGCTCGCGCCATCGACCACCATGACGTGCGTGCCGCGGGAGACGAACACGCGGCCGGTGCCGGGCTCGGCCGTCAGGTAATCGGTGCCGCCATCGCCGCCGATGTTGAACCTGGCGACCTTGAACGTCTGGGCCGGGCCGGGACGGGGCAGCGCCAATAACGCGGCGACGAGCAGCTTGAACATGAAGAATCCCTCCGTTGAAGAGTTACAACGACCGCAAGAACGCGATGATCGTCTGCTGCTGGCGGGGCGACAGCCGCCGGAACCGCACCGTCACTTCGCTCGCCTCTCCCCCGTGCCGCACGATCGCGTCCCGCAACGTCAGCGACGCCTGGTCGTGCATCAGGCGCGGGTGCAGCCGCACGCCCCACAGCGGCGCGGTGCGAACCTTGTTCTGCGTGCGGGCGATGCTGTCGAGCGACAGGTCCTTCCATTTGACCTGATAGACCCGCCGCCCGTAGTGCTCCGGCATCGCCATGACGATGCCGTCGCCGGTGCCCACGTTGTGCAACAGGAAATCGCCGAACGGGTGAAACGTCTTGTCGCCGAGGGCGGGCGGGATCGTGAACGCGCCGCCGTTGATCGCGGTGCCCGCGGCCGCGGTGGTCAAGGTGCGCACGTGGCAGGTGGCGCAGCCGATCTTGTCGAACAGGGCGGAGCCGGCCTTGGCGGACTGGGTCCGGGCGAGGATCGTGTCGCGCGCCGGCGCCTTGGTGGCCCGCATGAAGCGCGCGAACCGGTCGATGTCCTCGAGTCCGGTCGAGTCCGGCGTGTTGTTGGGCTCGGGAGCGGTGTTGCAAAGCGTGGTCACCTCGTCCGGGAACAGCCGGCTGGTGATCCCCATCTCGTTCAAGTAGGCGTCGCCCGAGAACGACAGCAGGCTGGCCTGCTGGTCCTTCCAGCCGAACCGGCCCACGCCGGTGGTGCCCGGGGCCTCGACGATCGGCACGCGCACCGCCTGACCGTGGATCTTGCCGTGCGTGGCGCGGCGCTGCTCGCGCGCCAGCGCGAGCAGGGTGGAGTCGGCCACGGCTTCGACCAGCCCGTCGCCCAGCAGATTGAGCGACGCGCGCGTGGTGCGGATCGTCTCGGTGTCGGGCACCCGCTCCTGGATCTCCGAATCGGGGAACGCGGCACTGGGACAGATGGCCCGGTCGTTCACGAGGGTGCGGCCGGCGATGACGACCTTGCCGCGCGAGATGGCAATGTCGGCGTTCCTGAAGCGGCCGTCTTTGCCGCGGTGGCCGACGCGCAGCTCGGAGATCTGGCTCGCGCCGCCCGAGGTGGGATTCTGGTGACACTCGCGGCAGGACTGGGCGTTGTAGAGCGGACCCAGCCCGTCGTCGACGGTTTCGACTTCGTCGAAGCTGTCTTGATCCGCATGATGGGTGGAGTCGTCCACCATGCCGTTGCTGAGGTCGTCGAACCCGGTGGGTGCCTCGGACTGTTGCGCGACGGCGCCGACGAGCGCCGTGAGAGCGGCGGCTGTGAGCGCGGTCCGCATGGCATGCCTGATGATCATAGTGGCTCCAAATATCACCGGAAGTGCCCGCCCGTCGGAAGTCTCACGGCCGTGTCGTGCCGAGGAAGCGCAGCACGCGGGTCTCGTACAGCTGGGGCGCCACGCCATAGGTCGTGTTGTGGCCGGCACCGGGGACGATGAGCAGATCCTTGGCGGGGCTCGCCGCGGCGGCGTACATGCGGCGCGCGTCGCCCGGGGTGGCGAGGGCATCCTGTGCTCCCGCGATGAACAGCACGGGGCGCGTGCCCAGCGCCGCGATGGCGGGGAGCGCGTCCGCGTCCCGGAGATCCATGTGCACGCCGGTGCGCAGGTAGAACGCCCAGCGGGCGAACCCGCGACCGGGCCCCGAGTGCAGCAGCCAGTTCAGCACCCGCAGCGCCACCCGCTGCGCGGCGGGCGCGCGGGCGTCGCGCCCCACGATGGCCGTGACGCGCTGCAGCACGCTGTCGGCAGAGATGAACGCGCCGTCGGCGATCACCGCGGCGATCTCGGGCGACCGCGCCGCCGCCTGCAGCGCCGCCACCGCGCCCGACGAGTGCCCCAGCACCACGAACGGCCCCGGCGCGCCGCGCCGCCGCGCCGCGTCCACCGCGCCGAGGATATCGAGCGCCTCGAGATACCCCGGCGTCATGTAGCGACCCCCGCTCTCGCCGTGCCCGCGCAGGTCGATCGGGAACGCGTTGTAGCCGTGACCGACCAGGAAGCGGGCGCGCGACACCATGAACGAGCGGTTGGCGTCCCGCCCGTGGGCGAGGATCACACTGGCGCGGGCTGACGCGCCGGCCGATATCCACCAGCCCTTCAGGTCGATGCCGTCCTGCGACCGAAAGCTCACTGACTCCGCACCGGGAGGGGCGGCGCCGAGCGTGCGCGACGCCGGCGACGGGACCGCCGGCAGCGTCACGACGTATCCCGTCACGACGAGCACGCCGACGCCGGCGGCCAGGGCCGTGCCGCTCCACAACCACCGCTGGGACTTCGTCCGCTTGACCTCCCCTTGACCGCCCGACGCCAATCTTGTGGTCGACCGGAGGCATTATATGAAAGCGACCAGGCGAGGGTTAGGGGTGGTGCGATGGGGCGTGTTGCTGCTCGCCGCCTGCGACTTCAACGGCTTCGGACCGTCGTCCTGCGGGCGATCGGTCACCGTGGCTCCGCCCGCGGCCACCGTGGCCGTGGGCGAGAGCGCGCGGCTCTACGCGACCGTGCGCGACTCGGCGGGTCAAGTGGTCACGGGCTACGAAGTGACGTGGGGTAGCGATGCACCGGGCACCGCGTCGGTGGACCAGACCGGGCTCGTCCTCGGCGTGGCCGTGGGGCAGACGACCGTATGGGCCGCCGCCGAGGGCCAGAGCGGCTCGGCCACGATCACGGTGACGGCCCGACCGCCGCCCGCGAACTAGCGCTACGGTGGCACCCAACGCGCCGTTCTCCACAATCTGGTACACATCTCACCCACAGGTTGCCCACACGCTGTGCAGAACACGAGTGGGCCGCCGCCGCGTGAGATAACGCACGACGCGCGCGAGCCGGATCCCACATCGTACAGGTCGGCGACAACGATTGGCTCCGTGATCGAACAGCAGTGGGCTCGGGTCAAGGGCGCCGCGACCGCGGAGTCGGGGTTGCGGCGCGGCGCGTGGTACCGGGTGGTGCGGCTCTCGTCGCGCGAGGCCGTGGTCGCCGTCGAGGCTCAGGAGGTGCGCCTGCCGCGGGGCGCCCTGGAGTACGCGTCGGTGCGCCCGCACACCTGGACCCTCGTGCCCACTCCCGCCACCGCCCGCGGCATGGCGGTGCGAGAGGGCGAGCTGTACGCCGTGTGCCCGGGCTGCCGCACGCGTTCGCCCCTCTCCGGCAGCCCGCAGAGCCTGCGCTGCCCCCGTTGCAAAGACACCTACAAGGTCGGGTGGGAGGAGTGGTTCATCAGGGGGAAGAGGTAGGCCTACACCAGCAGGCTCCGCATCGGGTGCAAGGTGCGACGGAAGGGATCGAACACCAGACCGAGGATCTCGAGCGTGACGACGCCGAGCAGCGCCTCCGCGTCGCCCGGCTGGCCCAGCACCACCGGCGTGTGGCCCTCCCCCTGGGCGAGCGCCACGTGGCACTCCGATACCTCCCGGCGCACGGTCGTGCCGTCGGCGAGCACAAACTCCATCTCCCGCTTTGGCCCGAGGCCGATGGCGCGCCACACCGGCTCCGGAAGGAGGGAGTACGTCGCTCCACTGTCGATCAGGAAGCGCACGGCAGCCTCGGCGCCACCGGGACCGCGCACGATGCCCTGGACGTAGCTGATGCCCACACCCCCGAAGCTATATGTGGATCGTTGAACAGCGTCATCGAAACATTGCGCCGAGGCGCGGGAATACGCGAGCCCCGATCGTTGCGTCGCAGCCCCTCTGTGGCCCCCGCGCACCACGGAACCGACGCGCCGTCCACCGGTAGCCTCACGTACGAGGCGCAACCTGGAGGGCAGGCATGTCGCAGAGCACTCAATTCGACGGCGCGCGCCGCTGGTCGCGTCCCGTCCTGCCGTTGCTCCTGTCGATCGCGTTGCTGGGCGCGGCCCGGCCCAGCGCGGCGCAGGTGGACGAGGTGGCCGCGGGCGCGGGCGGCAACGCGGTGCTGCGGGGTCCGTGGGTCACGTCGGGATGGCGCAAGCCGCTGCCGCGGCTCGCCCTCTTCGTGCTGGGCTCGCTGGTGTACGAGCGGTTCGTGGACCACTCGGGCTGGAGCTGGGGCGATTTCAACCAGCGGCTCGCGAGCTACGTCCTGGCCGAGGCGGCGGTGACCGGTGTGCGCCGGGTCGAGCGCAAGCGCGTGGGCGCGCCAGCCAGCATCGCGGCCCTGCCCATTCGGGGCGATCCGTGGTGTCTGAGAGAGCCACGCCGCGCAGCGGTGCAGATCGCCCCGTGGCCGATCGCGGCCGATAGCACGTGCGGGATGCCGCTAAGGCGGTGAGAACGGTGGGCTCGACAGCGGCGGCTTGGGGAGGTCGCCGCTCGGTCCTTTGACCGTGACGTCCTCGAACAACAGCGACGGCATCACGTACGACGCCGCGTAGCCCAACCCCGCGCTCGCCATCTGCAGGTTCATGCCGCCCACGCTGTGGAACGGGCTAGTGTACACCGTGCGGGACTGTGAGGCGGCCACGATGCTCTTGAAGCTCGCGGCCGTGAGGCCCGAGACGGAGGCGTTGCGGATCGGCTCTTCGTGTCCGTCGGGGAAGAGCTTCACCGCCACCGCGGCGTGCAGCGCGGGCGTGTCGGAGTCGTCGTCGCCCATATCTCCTATGGTGGCGTTGAGCCGTCGCACCACGATGGCGTAGCCACGCCCCCGCGCCGCGGCGCGCTTCAAGAGGTCCGCCCGCAGCGCCTGGTCGCTGGCACCCGAATCCACGGTCACCACGAGATTGCTCACCACCGGTCCCGCACCCCAGCGGTTGCCGCTGCTGTGGGCGATGCCGCGCACCGGCACGCGGGTCGAGAGCAGCGTCTTCAGAATGCCGTGGTCCACCAGCCGGGTCTCGCGCGCCGGCACGGCGTCGTCGTCCACGTGGTAGCCGCCGATGAAGTGCCCCTCGAAGCTCGTGAGCGTGGGATTGTCGACGGCGGAGAGGAACGTAGGGAGCACGCGCCCGCCGATCTGATCGAGAAACGGCGTCTCGGCGCGGGCGGCGAACTGCTCCATCATGGGATTGCCGGCGATGGGCCGGCGCGACGCCACCAGCCGCGGCGCGAACAGCTCGTTGAACAGCTCGGCCGCCGCGTCGCCCTCGAACAGGACCGGGCCATTGTACAGCTCGGCCACGGGCGTCTGGCGCAGGCGGGTGAGCCGCGTCGCCAGCGCGCGCACGCTGTCGAGCAAACTTTCGCGGGTAGGGAGATCGCTGGGTGTGCCGCCGTAGAACGCGATCGCGTCGCCCAGCGGCATGCCGTCCACCGCCTGGGTCGAGGCCTGGATCCCCAGCACCAGCCAGGGTGACGACCGCGTGAACGCCGAGCCCTCGCTGTTCAAGTAACGGGTGCGGGCCACGCCGGCGCTCCACGACACGCCGGAGCTGTACACCTCGGGGAAGGCGCGGAACGCGGCCGAGAGCCCGCGCACCAGCGCCTCGGCCGCGGCGCGGTCGAGCGGCGGCGCGGGCACGACGTCGGTGATCACGGCCGGCGGCTCTTTGGCGAAGTCGGGCAGCTGCTCGGTCCGGGTCTGGTTCTGGAGCGCGGCGCGCTTCTGGGCCAGCTGCTCCACCGCCCGCTTGTAGGCGCCGTCGGTGGCGAGCCACAGCTGGCGGCGGATCTCCTGATACTGATCGTCGAGCGGCAGCAGCGCCCCGCCCCGCAACCCCGCCAGCATGCTGAAGGCCGGACCCCCGCCCATCCCCACGAAATTGGTGTTGTCGAACTCGTAGTCGCCCACCCGCAGCTCGACCCGGAGGTGGCGCGTGCGGGAGTCCCGGCCGCGCACCAGGCTGCCCAGGGTCGCCGCCGCCTCGGCCGTCTCCACGTCGTCGAGGCGATAGGCCACGAAGTAGGGCTTGGGAAGGGTGTCGAGCCGCAACTCGGTCATGGAGCGCGCCAGCTCGTCGCGCATGGCGCGGCCCAACGGGTCTTGAGCGTGCGTCGCGGTCGCGACGCACAGGCCCACGCCCGCGAGCGACAGGGCCCGTCTCATGGCGTGGCCGTGGGGCCGATGGGCGGCGGCAAGATCGGCGGCCGCTCCCCCGACTTGAGTTTTTTCTGCACCTCGACCTGCGACAGCAGCAGGCCGGGCGACACGGCCGACACGGGCACCCACCCCGACTCGGCGCCGCACATGCCGTTGAATACGGCCACCCGGTCGTCGGCGGCGACGATCTTCGAGAACGTGGTGAGCGGCGTGCCGATGAAGTCGACACCGCGCACCAGCTCCTCGCGGCCGTCGGGATACACGCGATACACCATCACCGGCATCACGTTGAAGGCATTGGGAATGAACCGCATGGTGAGGGTGAAGCCGCCCTCGATGTCGTCGAACAGCAGGCCGTACGGCTTGTTCTCGCGCTTGATCTCGTCGATCAGCATGCGCTTGAGCTCGGCCTGCGAGTGCGGCTCGGCGGTCTCCACCACCAGGTTCGACTGGCGCGCCACGGGGCTCTGGCCCAGCTGGGCCCGGCCGTGCCCGTTGGAGCTCGCGAACCCTTCGATGGGCGAGCGGGCCATGAGGAAGGTCTTCAAGATGCCGTGCTCGACCACCGCCACGCGCCGGGCCTTCACCCCTTCGTCGTCATACCGGTAGAAGCCGGCGAGGTCGGTGCCGCCCAGGCGGCGCAGCGTGGGGTCGAAGTAGACCGAGAACCCGGCCGGCAGCACCGACTCGTTCACCTTCTTTTTGAACGTCTGTCCCTCGAGGCCGAGCTTTTGACGGTGGCCCTCCACCCGGTGCCCGAACACCTCGTGGAAAAACACGGCGCTGGCGCGGCCCGACAGGATCGCGGGCCCCGTGTAGGGCTCGAGCGCCGGCGCCCGGCGCAGCGCGTGCAGGTCGTCGATCATGTGCTGCACCGCCGCGAGCACCGTACGATCGGACGGCAGGCCCTCGGGGGTGAACGACCAGAACGATTCGTAGCGGGGCAGCTCCATGCCGTCGTCGGCCTTGGAGAAGGCGGAGACGTACAGCCGATAGATCGGCTGCGACGTCTGGATCTCGCTGCCCTCGCTGTTCACGTACCAGCGCGAGTCGACCTGGGCGATGAAGACGGCCTCGGCCTCGTAGATGTCGCCGTAGCGGGCGAAGGGCGCGGTGTAGCGCCGGATCTTGTCCTCCCACGCGCGCCGGTCCACGGTGACGCGGGCCACCGGCTCGGTGTAGGCTTCGCGCGGCTCGGCCGAGAAGTCGGGCGCGGTGTCCTCGGCCGCCACGCCCACGGCCGCATTGGTCTTGACCCAGGTGAGCTGCTCCACGGCGCGCTTGTAGCGGCGATCGGTGGCGTACCACAGGGCGGCACGGATGGCGCCCGGGTCGTCGTCCACCGGAATCTCGGCCATGCCGTCGCCGAAGCTCATGAAGGCGCGGCCGGGGAAGCCGCCGCGCAGCGGGTGGGTATTGTCGAAGCGGAAGTCGCCGACGCGCAGATCCACGTCGAGCGCACGGTGGCGACGCTCGCTGCTCTGGGTGATCGCGCCGAACGAGCCGGCGACGTCGACCGTGTGGTCCTCGGTGATCTCGTAGCTGAGAAAGTAGGGCGCGGTGGGCTGGCCCTTGAAGGTGGTGAGCGAGCGGGCCAGCTCGGTGCGCATCGCGTCGAGCACAGGCGAGGAGGCGCGGGCTTGGGCGCGGGCCGCGACGGCAACGCCGGCAACGAGCAGAAGTACGAGCCTCGCGACGCGCCTTGATCTCATGTCAAGAAATGTGTCCCGACGAGCCGTGCCTTGAAAGGCCGGCTCGGCGCATGTGTGCCCTGAAGGGCTCTCCCAAGGGCGTCCTTGAGGACGCACGACAGGCCGAGCGTGCGCTTCAGCGCACGGATCAACGCGTCCCCTTGGCCCCCCGCCGCTCGAGCAGGGCGCGGCGCTGGCCGTTGCGGCGCGGCAGCCCGGTGCGGCGAGCCTCGGTACGGCGCTCCCCCTCGCCGCGCCGCTCGGCGCTGGTGCGGCGGCGCGCGAGGCGGCGGTCCGGCTTGAGCCCCTCGGAAGGGGGGGACGGTGCCCGCGTGGCGCCCCAGGCGATGCCGAACGCGGCGTTGCAGCGCGGGCAGCGAACGGTGTCCACGTGGCGCTCGGGAAGGGGGACGCGGTGGCGGCAGGCGGGGCACACCATGTACGACTCGCGACCGCCGACCGGGTGCACCACGGTCCAATCGGAGGGCGGCGTGTCGCGCAGCTCGACCAGCGTGCGGGCGACGGTCACGGTGCGCCCCCGCACCGCCAGTTGCACCTCCTTGGGCGTCCGACCCACGACCGAGTACCACGCCCCGGCGCGCAGTCCCAAGCGACCGGCGGTGAGTAAGCGGGCCCACTGAGCCAAACGCACCGTGGAGCAACTCCGTACAGGTGCTGGAAAACGCAGCAAGGCACGTGCCCCGGGGGGGCCGTGAGTAGGGGCGCAGCATGCTGCGCCCCTACACCGCCCCCTAGGCCAGAACGCCTTGACCAGCCGTCACTTACCCCCCATGTTCGGCCCCCGCGTGGTTTCCATCGTCATTGTCAGCTTCAATACCGTGCGCGAGCTGCTCGCGTGCCTCGCGTCGATCGAGCGCAGCGCGCGGTCGGTCCCGCACGAGGTGATCCTGGTGGACAATGCCTCGGCCGACGGCACGGTCGAGGCGGTCCGGGCCCGATTCCCGGCCGTACGCCTGATCGCGAACGACGCGAATGTCGGGTTTCCCAAGGCGAACAATCAGGCCCTCCCCCTCGTGCGGGGGGAGTACGTGCTGTTTCTCAACCCGGACTCGAGCGTAGAGCCCGGCACGCTCGAGCGGATGGTCGCCCAGCTGGAGGGGTTCCCCGAGCGCGCCGCGGTGGGCCCGCGCGTGCGCAAGCCGAGCGAGTTCATGTCCCCCAACTGCGCGCGCCGCTTGCCGACCTGGTGGACCGAGTTCTGCGATCTGTCGTGGCTGGCGCGGATTTTCCCGCGCTCGCGGCTCTTGGCCTGGAAGTACTACGCCGGGTGGGACGGCAAGAGCGATCGCGACGTGGAGTGTCTGTTGGGCGCCGCGATGCTGTGCCGCAGCGCGCAGGTGCGCGCCCTGGGAGGATTCGACGAGTCGGTGCCGCTCTATCTCGACGACATGGACCTGTGCAAACGGCTGGGCGCGCTGGGCCGGCTGCGCTATTTGAGCGGCGTGCCGCTGCTGCACCATTACAGCGTCAGCGCGCGCAAGCAGCCCACGGCCCTGATCAAGCGGCTCGGCCTGCAGGCGACGTATCAATATTTCGTGAAGCACCGCGGTCCCGGCTATGCCCGCGGCTACGTCGCCATCGTGGCGGCCGTCGGACTCGCATCGTTCCCGTTGGGGCTGGTGCGCCTGGTGGGGGGCTCGCTGAAAAAAGCGCGGCGCCGCTGGGATGAAGGGCGCGTGTTCGTGGACTGGGCGTGGCGGACGAAGGCCGTGACCTATACACTCCCCCGCCTATGAGAAGCAACGACCTGCTGGACCTCGGCGTGCGCGCCTACAACGCGCTCATCGAGCGCCGCCGGCGGCCGCCCCCAGATACGCCCGACCCGGACCTCAGGGCCATTCGCGCCAGGGCGGCCGTCGGGACCGATATTTCAAGTCACCTCGAGGCCCTCTACGTGGCCGGGCTCGCGGCGCATCCCCGCCTCATCGTGGAGCTGGGAGTGCGAGGCGGGGAATCGACCTTCGTGTTCGAGCGAGTGGCGCGCCGCGCGGGAGCCGACCTCGTGAGCGTCGACATCGCCGACTGCTCCACCGTGTCGCGCTACGAGCGCTGGCACTGGGTGCAGGACGACGACGTGCGCTTGGGGGGGCAGTTTCGGAGTTGGTGCGCGGAGCACGGCCTCGAGCCACTGGTCGACGTGCTGTTCGTGGACACGAGTCACGTGTATGATCACACGTGCGCCGAGATCGACGCCTGGTTTCCGCACTTGAGCGCGCGGGCGGTGGCCTTGTTTCACGACACGAACATGAAGAAGGTGTTCCGGCGGCGTGACGGCACGCTGGGACTGGGTTGGAACAATCACCGCGGCGTGGTGCGCGCTCTGGAAGACGTGCTCGGCATCCGGATCGACGAGCGCCGTGCGCTCAGCTGCGCAGTGGGGCCCTGGCGCGTCACCCACGATCCCATCTGCAATGGCCTGACGATGCTGCGACGAACGGGACAGGTGTAGGCCCATGAGAAAAGGCATCATCCTGGCCGGCGGCTCCGGCACGCGGCTCTACCCGCTCACACTGGGCACCTCGAAGCAGCTCATGCCGGTGTACGACAAGCCGCTGGTGTACTATCCCCTCTCGACGTTGATGCTCGCGGGCATCCGCGACATTCTGCTCATCTCCACGCCGCACGACCTGCCGCGGTTTCGCGCGCTGTTCGGCGACGGCGCGCGGCTGGGGCTCGACGTGCAGTACGCCGAGCAGCCGAAGCCCGAGGGCCTGGCGCAGGCGTTCGTGATCGGCCGCGAGTTCGTGGGCCGCGACGCCGCGGCGCTCGTTCTGGGCGACAACATCTTCTATGGAGCGGGTCTGCGCTCGGTGCTGCACCAGGCCGGCGAGCGCACCGCCGGCGCGACGGTGTTCGCGTATTACGTGTCCGATCCGCAGCGCTACGGCGTGGTGAGCTTCGACGCCGCCGGTCGCGCCGAGACGATCGAAGAGAAGCCGCGCGCGCCCAAGTCGCATTATGCCGTTACCGGGCTGTACTTCTACGACAACACGGTGCTGGAGATCGCGCGGGGGCTCAAGCCGTCGGCGCGGGGCGAGCTCGAGATCACCGACGTGAACAACTTCTACCTGCGCGCCGGCAACCTGGAGGTCGTGACGCTGGGCCGCGGGATCGCGTGGCTCGACACCGGAACGCCGGAGGCGCTGCTGCAGGCATCCACCTACGTGGCGGCGGTGGAGCAGCGCCAGGGCCTGAAAATCGGCGCCGTGGAAGAAGTGGCGTACCGCATGGGGTTCATCGACGCGGCCGCCGTAGAGCGGATGGCGGCGCCCTTGCGGGGCAACCCCTACGGCGATTATCTGCTGGCCATGATCCGCGACTCGAGCTACCCGCGCGAGGACCCGCACGCGTGAAGGTCGTGCCGACCGCCTTGCCGGGCGTCGTGATCGTGGAGCCGCGGGTGTTCGAAGACCAACGCGGCCTTGTGTTCGAGAGCTACCAAGCCGCGCGCTACGCGGCGGCGGGACTGCCCGAGCGGTTCGTCCAGGACAATCACTCCCGCTCCCTGCCCGGGACGCTGCGCGGGCTCCACTACCAGCTGCGCCGGCCCCAGGGAAAGCTCATCCGCGTGGTGGTCGGGGCGGTGTTCGACGTGGCGGTGGACATCCGGCGCGGATCGCCCACGTTCGGCCGCTGGGTGAGCGTCGAGCTGTCGGCCGCGAACAAGCGCCAGCTGTACATCCCGCCGGGCTTCGCGCACGGCTACTGCGTGCCCCCCTTCCCCCCCGAAGCGAGCGAGGTCGAGTACAAGTGCACCGAGTATTACGCGCCGGACGATGAGCGCG
>WNGC01001953.1_pt1 | contig 12607 bp, 11 predicted proteins | sample 5400051 | NCBI WGS metagenome assembly WNGC01 (sample SAMN13153368, study PRJNA577476) | soil metagenome | isolation source: 20 cm soil or saprolite under grassland replicate 2 | place: USA:California | collected 2016-06-15 | reverse complement strand
CGGATAATGAGGCCGTTGACGCGCCTCGTGGACGGAGCCGCATGAACCTCCCGATCGGCCTCACCCTCACCCGCATCGTCGCGGTGCCGCTGCTGATCGTGTTCCTGATCTCGTCCTCGCGGGTCCACGCGGCGATCGCCGCGGGGATCTTCTTCCTCGCGGCGATGACGGACTGGGCCGACGGCGTCATCGCGCGCCGGCGCAACCAGGTGACCACGCTGGGCACGCTGCTCGACCCGATCGCGGACAAGCTCCTCGTCGCGGCGGCGCTCGTCTCGCTGCTCGCGATCGACAAGCTCGCGGCCTGGATCGTGGTCGTGATCGTCGGCCGCGAGCTTGCCGTCACGGGGCTCCGCGCCGTCGCGGCGTCGGTCGGCGTCGTCGTGCCGGCCTCCCGCCTCGCCAAGTGGAAGACCGCCAGCCAGTACGCGGCGATCACGATGCTGATCGTCGAGAAGGGCTTCGCCCCGCCCGGGTTCCACGTGGCCGCGGCGCTCGTCCTGTGGGTGGCGCTCGGGCTCACGGTGAGCTCCGCGGTCGACTACTTCTACCGTTTCTTCCGGAAGGCGGACTACCGGGCGATCGTTCCGGGCGAAGAACACTGGTCGTGAACGGCGCGCTCGCGCTCGCCGCCGCCTACCTGGTCGGCGCGTTCCCCGTGGGCTTCCTCGTCGCGCGCGTGTTCGGCGTCGGCGACATCCGCCGGCACGGGAGCGGCAACATCGGCGCGACGAACGTCCTCCGCGCGGCGGGCTGGGTCCCGGCGCTCCTCACGCTCGTCGGCGACGTCGCGAAGGGCTACCTCGCGGTGGCGGCGGCCGGCGCCCTCACCGGCGACACGGACGCGCGGGCCGCCGCCGCGGTCGCCGCGATCATCGGCAACTGCTGGTCGGTCTTTCTCGGTTTCCGGGGTGGCAAGGGGGTCGCGACCGGCCTCGGCGCCTTGCTGAGCCTCGTCCCCGCGGCGGTGGCGCCCGCGATCCCCGTGTGGCTCGCGGTCGCGGTGGCGACGCGCTACGTGTCGCTCGGCTCGATCCTCGGCGCCGCCTGCGTGCCGCTCGGCGCGCTGCTCCTCGGCTACGGCGCGCCGGCGGTGCTGGCCGCCCTCGCGGGCGTGGCGATCATCATCGCCCGGCACCACGACAACATCGGCCGCCTCGTCGCCGGGACCGAGCGCCGCCTGGGCCGGGGGCGCAGCGCCGCGTGACGCCCGCGATCGTCGGGGGCGGGAGCTGGGGGACGGCGCTCGCGATCCACCTCGCGCGGCAGGGCGCCGCCGTGCGCCTCTGGGCGCGCGAGGCCGAGGTGGTCGAGGGGATCCGCGCCCGGCGCCGGAGCCCGTGGTACCTCACCGACCTCGACGTCCCCGCGGGCGTCACGCCGACGACGGAGCTCGCCGAGGTAGTCCACGGCGCGTCGCTCCTCCTCGTCGCGGTGCCGTCCGAGTTCTTCGCGGCGACGCTGGAGACCATGCCGCCGGTCCCCGAGGGCGTGCCGATCGTCACGGCCACGAAAGGCTTCGACCCCGTGCGGCACCTCCGGATGAGCGAGGTCATCGCGGCGTGGAGACCCGGCGCGCGGATCGCCGCGCTCTCGGGCCCGACGTTCGCGCGGGAGGTGGCCCTCGGGCACCCGACCGCGGCCGTCGTCGCCTCGCGCGACGAGGCGCTCGCCGGCGCGCTCCAGCGCCAGCTCGGCGCGCGCGAGTTCCGGCTCTACGCGAGCCAGGACGTCGTCGGCGTCGAGGCGGGCGGCGCGCTCAAGAACGTGATGGCGATCGCGACCGGCCTGTCGGACGGGCTCGCGCTCGGCGAGAACGCGCGCGCCGCCCTCATCACGCGCGGCCTCGCCGAGATGACGCGCCTCTCCGTGGCCCTCGGCGCCAGCGCGGCGACGCTCGCCGGGCTCGCGGGGCTCGGCGACCTCGTCCTGACGTGCACGGGGGGCCTCTCGCGCAACCGCCAGCTCGGCATGGCGGTGGCGCGGGGGGAGACGACGGCCGCCGTCGAGCGGGAGTCGCGGATGATCGCCGAGGGCGCGCGCACCGTCACCTCCGCGCTGGCGCTCGCGAAGCGGCACGCGGTGGCGATGCCGATCTGTGAGGAGGTCGGCGCGGTGCTCTTCGCGGGCAAGCCGCCCGCGGACGCGGTGGCCTCGCTCCTCGAGCGGCCGCTGCGGCGCGAGGACCGCTAGGCCGATGCCCGAGCTCCGCAAGGATCCGATCGTCGGGCGCTGGGTCATCATCTCGACAGAGCGGGCCCGTCGCCCCTCGGATTTCGCCACCGAGCCCGTGCGCGCCACGGGCGGTGACTGCCCCTTCTGCCCCGGCAACGAGCCGAGGACGCCGCCCGAGATCGTCGCGGGGCGCCCGACGGACAGCGGGCCGAACCAGCCGGGTTGGTCGTACCGCGTTATTCCCAACATGTTCCCCGCCCTCCGGATCGAGGGCGAGCTCGATCCCTCGGGCGAGGGGCTCTTCGACCGGATGAACGGCGTCGGCGCCCACGAGGTCGTGATCGAGACGGCGGACCACCGGGCCACGCTCGCAACGCTCTCCACCGACGCCCTCGCCGACGTACTGCTGGCGTTCCGCGAGCGCCTGCTCGATCTGCGGAAGGATCCGCGCTTCGAGTACGCGCTCGTGTTCAAGAACCACGGCGAGGCAGCGGGCGCCTCGCTCGAGCACCCCCATTCGCAGCTCATCGCGACGCCGATCATCCCCGTCATGGTCGCCGAGGAGCTCGCCGGCTCGGCGCGCTACTACGCGATGAAGGAGCGCTGCGTCTGGTGCGACATCCTGCGCCAGGAGCGGCGGGAGGGGCGGCGCCGCATCGTCGAGGCCAACGGGTTCGTCGCGCTGGCGCCGTTCGCCCCGCGGTTTCCGTTCGAGACGTGGATCCTGCCGGTGGCCCACGGCGCGGCGTACGAGGACTCGGGCGTGGACCAGCTCCGGGGACTCGCGGGGCTCCTGGGCGAGTTCCTGCGTCGGATGAACCGGACGCTCGGCGACCCGCCGTTCAACTTCATGCTCCACACGGCGCCGCTGCACGAGACGCAGCTCGACTCCTTCCACTGGCACCTGGAGATCATCCCGAAGCTCACGCGGGTGGCCGGATTCGAGTGGGGGAGCGGGTTCTTCATCAACGCGGTGCCGCCCGAGGACGCGGCCGAGGCCCTCCGGGCGGACGGCGGTTAGCGGCTACTTCGTGATGCGGTGGCGCTCGCCACTTCCGCCGTTCGGCTACGACCGCGAGGTTCTCGTCCTACGTATCCAGGAGGCGTGTCAGCTGCCGTCTGACAGCCTCGCCGAAACTACGACCCTGCCCCTAGAATTCCGGAACCTCCGGAAGGAGTTTACCCGGTCTCCTGAGGGAATTTCCCCGATGCCATTGCGGGAATCATCGGATGTTCAATTCGCCGGGCAATTAATAACGTGGCGAGTATCGTGGGCGTCGAAAGGAATTATCGTGGGCGTAGGAAAGCGGACGGTCCGGGCGCTCTGAAGAAGCAAAGCCTCGCCGAGACGTCCGTGCCCGGACAGTGATCGCGCCGAGGCGCACTGGTATTCGCGTTCTAGGATTCGCGCAGATTTTATCGTCGCGGAGGCTAGACATGGCGAGGCAACCCGCGCGGTTGACCGAAGTGGACGAGCGGGCGGTCGAGTCGATCGACCGTCGGGGCTCGCTTCATGCGTTGGCGTGTGCTCGATGGCGTGGTCGATGACCCGCGAGCGGGCCAGCGCGATCGGCCGGCACATCAAGAATCTCCTGCGGAGCATCTGACAGCCATGAGACGTCGGTTCCTTGTTCTCCTCGCAATCATTGTGGCGGCGGTCGTGGCCACTGGAGCCTGGTTGAATGCACCGGGACGGGGCGCCATCCCCAAGTACCAGTTCGCCAGGGTGGAAAAGGGCTCCCTAGCAGCGACGGTCTCGGCGACCGGGACCCTCAACCCGGTCATTACGGTCCAGGTGGGGTCCCAAGTTTCCGGGCAGATCAAGCACCTCTTTGCCGACTTCAACTCTCAGGTCAAGAAGGATCAGCTCATCGCGCGCATCGACCCCGACATCTTTGAGACGAAGGTCAATCAAGCCCAGGCGGATGTCGAAGCGGCGGCTGCCACCGTCTTGAACCAGCAGGCCCTCGTGGAACGGACCCGGGCAGATGTGGAGAGCGCGCGCGCCGCTCTGGCCGTGGGCAGGGCTCAGACGGCGAAGGCCGAGATCGCCGTCCTGGACGCGAAGCGCGATGTGATTCGCAAGACCGAACTCCGGGGGAAAGAGCTCATCGCCCAGAGCGACAAGGACACCTCCCAGGCCAGCTATGATTCGTTGGTGGCGCAGCTCGAGGCCAATCGCGCCCAGGAACAGGCCCTGGCCGCCTCGGTCCGGTCCGGCGAGGCACAGCTCAGGGTGGCCGAGGCCCAGCTCAAGACGGCCGAAGCGCAAGTCAGACAGAAAAAAGCCGGACTCGACCAAGCTCGGGTGGACCTTGACCACACCTCCATCCGGGCGCCGGTGAACGGGATTGTCGTGTCGCGGAACGTGGATGTCGGGCAAACCGTCGCCGCCAGCCTCCAAGCGCCCACGCTGTTCACAATCGCCGAGGATCTGACCCGAATGCAGGTGGACACCAACGTCGATGAGGCCGACATCGGCAGGATCCGCACGGGTCACGGCGCGACCTTCACCGTCGATTCGTTCAGGGGAGAGACCTTTTCGGGGAAAGTTGTCCAGATCCGGCAGGCGCCCCAGGTGCTTCAGAACGTGGTCACCTACGATGTCGTGATTTCGGCTCAGAACCGCGAGTTGAAGCTACGACCCGGGATGACGGCCAACGTGAGGATTGTCGTGGACCAGAAGTCCTCGGTCCTGAAGGTTCCTAGCGCCGCCCTGCGCTTCCGCCCTCCGGGGGTGAAGGCGGAGATCCTCCCCCGGGATGCCCGAGGGGGTCGGACGCCCCAGCACGTGGACACCACGGGCCAGTCGCTTGACCCGACCCGCGACAAGCTCGTCCGGAGTCTCGACCTCACCCAGGAGCAGCAAGGAAAACTGGATCCGATCCTCCGAGAGCGTGAAGAGAAGCTTCTGGCCCTCAAGGGCGACGGCCTGTCGAAGACTGAACGCCGAAGCCGCAAGCAGACCATCAGGGAGGCCGCGCGAGCACAGATCATGCAGATCCTCACGGCGGAGCAGCGGGTGCGTTTTGAGGCGTCTGAGGCGTCTACGGTCGATCAGCCCGAGGCCCGTGGGGAGCGTTCGGGTCACGTCTGGGTCCTGGGTGTCGACGGCGAGCCGAGACCCCTCACCGTTCAGCTTGGACTCGCCGACGCGAACTTCACCGAGGTTCTCGGGAGCGAGCTCAGAGAAGGGCAGGAGGTGATCGTGGGGTCCGCCGAGCGGCCCGCGCCCCGGGCTGGTAAGGGCCAAGCCCCCGGCTCGGCGTTGAGGTTCTGAGATGGCTTCGCCTCTGATCAAGACCGAGGGGCTCGTCAAAGACTACCGGTTGGGGACGCACGTGGTCCACGCCCTGCGGCAGGTGTGTGTAGAGATCGAGGTTGGCGAGTTGGTGGCGGTGATGGGACCGTCGGGCTCGGGCAAGTCCACCTTCATGAACCTCCTGGGATGCCTCGACACCCTGACGGCCGGGCGCTATATCCTCGACGAGGACGACGTGTCCCATCTCTCCCCGGAGGCGCTGGCGCGCGTCCGCAACCGAAAGATCGGGTTCGTGTTCCAGGGGTTCAATCTCCTGCCCCGGGTCAGCGCGCTGGAGAACGTGGAACTCCCGCTCCTCTATCACGGCACCGCGGCGAGCGAACGACGGCGCAAGGCTCGGGCGAAACTCGACGCGGTGGGGCTGGCCGACCGCGAGCATCATCACCCCGCCCAGCTCTCGGGAGGGCAACAGCAGCGCGTCGCAATCGCGCGTGCGCTCATCAATGACCCGGTCTTGATTCTGGCTGACGAGCCGACGGGCAATCTCGATTCCCGCACCAGCGTCGAGATCATGGCCGTCTTCCAGGAATTGAACCGGAGCGGAATCACCGTCGTGCTCGTCACGCACGAGGCTGACATTGCCCGACATGCCCGGCGTGTCCTCACGTTCCGCGACGGCAGGCTGATCGCGGACGAGCCCGTGGGCGAGCCGACGGACGCCCGGCGTCTGCTGCCCACGCTGGCGGCCGAGGAGCTCGTCGACGCATGAATGTCTGGGTCAGCGCGCGCATCGCCGTGAGAGCGCTTCGAGTGAACAAGCTCCGGAGCGTCCTCACCATGCTCGGCATCATCATCGGCGTCGGCTCCGTCATCACCATGGTGGGTGTGGGCGCCGGGGCCCAGGCCCGAGTCGCCGAGGAGATCCGGAGCCTGGGCTCCAATCTGATCATCGTCCTCGCCGGCACTGTCACCTCCGGGGGGGTGCGCCTCGGTACCGGCAGCAAGGTGTCCATCACGGAGGACGACGCCTCGGCGATTCAGCGCGAAGTCCCGAGCGTCGAGGTCGCGGCGCCATCCGTCCAGGGGAAAGCCCAGGACGGCCAGGTGGTGTTCGGGAACCTCAACTGGACCACCCTCGTTCAGGGGGTCACGCCGGAGTTTTTCGTGGCGCGCGAGTGGCAGGTGGCGGCAGGTAAGCCTTTCACCGAGGACGACGGGGAAACTGCGACGAAGGTCGCGCTGCTCGGGCAGACCGTCGTGCACAACCTCTTTCCGGATGCCGATCCCGTCGGTCAGGTCATTCGGATCAAACACGTCCCCTTCGACGTGATCGGAGTGCTGGAACGGAAGGGGCAGAGTACCTTCGGTCAAGACCAAGACGACGTCATCCTGATCCCGCTGCCGACCGCCCAGAAGATCATCTCGAGCAAGAAGGTCAAAGTCGGAGCCGTGCATGCCATCTCCATCAAAGTCCGCGACCCCGGCGCGATGAAGGAAGCTGAAGAGCAGGTCCGAGCCCTACTTCGTCAGCGACATCGCCTCAGGCAGGATGAGCCAGACGACTTCTGGCTGCGAAACCTCTCGGAGATCCTTCAGGCCCAGGAAGAGTCTTCACGGATCCTGACCATGTTCCTGGCCGCCATCGCCTCCGTCTCGCTCCTGGTCGGGGGCATCGGGATCATGAACATCATGCTGGTTTCTGTGACGGAACGAACTCGGGAGATCGGTTTGAGGATGGCCGTGGGGGCCAGGAGGCGAGACGTCCTGAGCCAGTTCCTGGTGGAAGCCGTCAGCCTGTCCCTCATCGGAGGTCTGATCGGGATCGGCCTCGGTCTGGCCGGTGCTTATGGCATCTCCTACGCCGCCGAGTGGAACCTCCTGATCCAGCCTGACGCGATCCTCGTTGCCTTTGGTTTTGCCGGGGCGGTCGGAATCTTCTTCGGTTTTTATCCGGCGCGGAAGGCGTCCCGCCTGGACCCCATCGAGGCCCTGCGTTACGAGTAAAGCCGTGCCGCGTGCCAACACGGGCACACTGGAGGATTGGAGATGCGTCGACCCACCAGCATCGCACCGACGACGGGAGAGCTCGGTGTTCTCACGCCCGGCATGGGCGCGGTCAGTACAACGTTCATGGCCGGGGTGGAACTCGTCCGCAGGGGCTTGGCGCAGCCGATCGGCTCGGTGACCCAGCTCGGCACCATTCGCCTGGGCCAACGCACCCAGCACCGCTCGCCGCTGGTTCGGGAGTTCGTCCCGCTCGAGAAGCTCGACAATCTCGTCTTCGGCGGCTGGGACATCTTCCCCGACACAGCGTACGAAGCCGCAGTCAAGGCCGGCGTGCTCGACGCCCTCCACCTCGAAGAGGCGAAGGGCTTGCTCAGCGGCATCCGGCCGATGAAGGCGGCGTTCGACCAGGCCTACGTCAAACGACTCGACGGGACGCACGTGAAGCACGCCAAGACCAAGTTCGACCTGGCCGAGGAGATCAAGGAGGACATTCAGCAGTTCAGGAGAGAGACCGCGGTGCAACGGCTGGTGATGGTCTGGTGCGGCTCGACCGAAGTGTTCCTGACCCCGAACGAGGTGCACGCCGACCCGGAGCGGTTCGAGAACGCGATGAAGACGAACCATCCCTCCATCGCGCCCTCGATGCTCTACGCCTGGGCGGCGATCACCAGTGGGGTGCCGTTCGCCAACGGCGCGCCCAACCTCACCGCAGATATCCCGGCCCTGCAGGAGCTCGCCCGCGAGCACCGTGTGCCCATCTGCGGCAAAGACTTCAAAACAGGCCAGACGCTCCTCAAGACGATTCTGGCCCCCGGCTTCAAGGCGCGGATGCTGGGGCTGAACGGGTGGTTTTCGACGAACATCCTCGGCAACCGCGACGGCGAAGTGCTCGACGATCCGGGTTCGTTCAAAACCAAGGAGGAGTCCAAGCTCAGCGTGCTGGAGTGCATTCTCCAGCCTCAACTCTACCCGCAGCTCTACAGCAAGATCTCCCACAAGGTGCGCATCCACTACTACCCGCCGCGGGGTGACAACAAAGAAGGCTGGGACAACATCGATATCTTCGGCTGGCTCGGTTACCCCATGCAAATCAAGGTGAATTTCCTCTGCCGCGATTCGATCCTGGCGGCGCCGATCGTGCTCGACCTGGTGCTGTTCCTCGACCTGGCGCAGCGCGCCGGGCTGCACGGCATCCAGGAGTGGCTGAGCTTCTATTTCAAGTCACCCATGTGCGCGCCGCAGCTCTATCCAGAGCACGATCTGTTCATTCAGTTGATGAAGCTGAAGAACACGTTGCGCTGGATGATGGGCGAAGACCTGATCACCCACCTCGGCACTGAATACTACGACTGAGATTCTGGAAGCCATGGAGACACCTCCGAGACCTGAGCATGGCTCTGTCAGGCGCCGAGGGCGGCTGCAGAGGAGTGCTCCGGCCCATGCTCCTGAGGCAACGCCCAAGATGTATCTGTGCTTCATCGTCGAAGAGCAATACAGACGCGACTCGATGCCAATGGTCATCGCTGACCAACTGCGACACTGGGGCCATACGATCGATCTGCTGGAGCCTCCTGACGCGGTCACCTGTTTGTCTGATCTCGCCATCCAGAGGTACGACGCCTACGTCTTAAAGACGGTAGCCGGTGGCCCTGGGCTCAGTATCTTGGAGGCGGCGGAGGCGGTCGGTATTCCCACCATCAACAACTCACGATCGATCAGCCTCGTGCGTGACAAGACGATCGCCGCCGCCTTTGCCCATGCCCGAGGACTACCCGTTCCACGCACGTACTTCATTGCCCGTCTCGACCTGCTCAAGAAGATCCCGGCGCAAGACTATCCTCTTGTCGTCAAACCTACGAACGGCAGTGCGTGTCGCGACATTTATAGACTCAATAGTCCGGCCGACCTGGTGACGCTCGAGACAGGCACGCCCAATGGGTCTTTCTTCCTTGCCCAACACTACGTCGACAACCCGGGATATGACGTCAAGCTGTATGTGATCGGCAAAGACGTGTACGCCGTGGCGAAGAGCTCACCACTTCATCCCCAGGTGACAGTGAAGGAGCAGCTTCTTCCACTGGCCGCCGAGTGGCGCACGCTGGCGCGGCGCGTCGGCGAAATCTTCGGGTTGGACATCTATGGTTTGGATGTGCTCGTTACGCATAATGGCCCGGTCGTCGTCGACATCAACGACTTCCCCAGCTTTAGGCACGTACCAGGAGCCGTCAGCCACGTCGCCGACTATATCCTCCAGATTGCCGCCCAGGCCCGGGTGAAACGCCGTCGCAACAACCCGATGGTCGCGCAGGCCTCGACCGCCTTGAAACCCGTTCTCCACCAGGGGCACGTGTCCAACACGACCGCTGCTCGAACCAGGGACAGGCGCCATGGCGAGCGGCGCACGACGAGCCGATCGGTTGCCGTCGAGCGCCGCCAAGCCGATCGGCGGAACTCGAGGGAGCACCGAGCCGATGGACATTTGTCTGATCTCGGATAATCCAGAAACACCCGGACATCCAGTTCTCGGCGCGGTCCTTCGACAGCTCAGCGCCACCCATGCCGTGCGTCTGCTCGATGTCGACCACCTGACGGGCGATGAAGCCATCGCGCATGAAGCGGCCCATCCCATCGCCGACCTCTACCTCCTGAAGTCGCACACCCCGCAGGCCTTGAGCGTCGCCCATCACCTGGAACAGCGGGGAGCCGTGGTGATCAACAGCTGGGCGTCAGCCTTGGCCTGTCAAGATCGGGTGCGCATGGTCCAACGCATGCGAGCGGCTCGTCTTCCGTGCCCTCCGACCCGGAGTTTTGCTTCCCTCGAAGACGCGTTGGGACCAGACGGCTGCCTTTCGACGCTACGATTCCCGCTCGTCATCAAGAGCCGCTACAGTCGACGCGGCGATCTCGTCGCCAAGGTGCATGCTGTCGCGGAGTTGGAAGCGCTGGCCCGACGGTGGAACCAAGAGCCGATCGTTCTCCAGCCATTTGTGCCCGGGGACGGTTGGGACATCAAATTGTGGGTGATCGGGCGACACGTATTCGCTGCACGTTCTCGGACACCCTTGGGAGCGACAGCACCTCGAGAGGATTTTCCCGTTCCGACCGATCAGCTTCCCGAGGAGTGGCGATCGATCACTCTGGAGATAGGCCGAGTCTTTGGGCTCCGTCTTTATGGCGTCGATCTGCTCATGACGGAGCAAGGCCCCGTCGTGGTCGACGTCAATTCATTTCCGGGTTTTCGAGGTGTGGCGGGCGCCGCCTCTGCGCTGACGTCGTGGGTCGAGCGCCTGGGTGAGGAGAAGCAGATCACGGTATGACCGCCCGCGACCGCGAAGCCGGCTCGGCCCTCGCCATTCGGGGCCTCTCGTCCATCGTGGTCGAGCTCCTCGCACGGGCATCCCAGCCATTGCTCCCGCGCGGTCAGGGGCAGCTCGGTCTCTTTCTACGCTACCTGCGCCGGAAGCCGGGACGAGGACTGGCGGTCACCTATCACGTCGACACGCCGACGACCTCGCGCCAGATGCGAAGAGGCGCGCATAAACGGTGGGTCAGCTTGACGCTCGGTGAGGCCGCTCTCGCGAGGCTGCAAGGGCGCTTCGCTGCCGGGCAGGCTCAGCAGGCCGCGCTCGAGGTCCATCGGGCCGGCATTCTACGGGTTCCGGACCCGGACCTCCGGCTCCAGGTCTTCCCCGCCGATAGCGGGCTGCCGGCTCTCGCCGCGAGCTGTACCACAGCGCGAGACGGCGCTCTCTTCCCGGCCCTGGAAGCGGCGGCGCGGGTCCAGCTGGGCGACCCGGCTTGGCACCTCGTCGCGGCGAGGGCGGAGCCCGTCCGCTACAAGCCCTCGAGCCGCTGCGTCATACGCTACGATCTTGTGCTCGCCCGAGCCGTGACGGGAGGAGCCCTTCGGCGGCGGCTATCGCTCTTCGGCAAGGTGTATGGCGATCCGGAACAGGCACGCAGGATCCAGGTAACCACGCAGCAGCTCTACGCCGAGCAGTCGAAGACCGGTGAGCCCGTCCTCCCACGCCCGCTCGGCGCCGTGGAGGCGCTGGGACTCGTGCTCAACGAGGCGATCCAGTCGCCGGACGGGACAGGACCGGAGACGTTGCGCCCAGGTGTCCGCGCCCTTCGGCCTCGTTTTCTCCGGCGAGGCGACGGCGGGATCCTCGACGTGATCATCCCCGGTGAAGAGCTCCGCCTCACGGCGCACGCGCTGGCACGTTTGCACACCAGCGCAGCCCGGCCGGTGGGATCGCCTTACACGGGAGCTGAAGCGGCGAAGGGCGCATGCGAGCGGGCCGCGCTGATCGCCGCCCAGAACCCGGCCCATGCGTACGAGGCGCAGCGGCTCGCTCAGCAACTGGCGACGCGCCTGGCGGTGCTGCAGCCCGCCTGCCGCCCGGCCCACGGCGGATTCAAGGCCAGCCAGTTGCTCTTCCGCGCTCAGCGGGTTTTTATCGTGGACTTTGACGGCTTCCGCCTCGCCGATCCTGCGCTCGACGTCGGCTACTTCCTGGCGTACCTCCGCCCCAGTGGGCTCTGGTACGACCGTCCAGGTATGCGCCGGTGGTTCGAGCGTTCGGCGGCAAGCTTTCTCAGCGCCTATCGGCAGGCGCTATGCGAATACGGCATCGACGAAGCAACCGCCGACGGCATCGTGCGACGCCGCCACCTTTACGAAGCGGCCGTCCTGTTCAAAATCGCGACTCGGCGCGTCCACCGCCTGAACAGCCCGCGCCCCGGAGAGGTCTCGGCCATGCTCGCCGAAATCGCGCAATGCCTGGCTGATGCGCCACGGAGCAGCTCGCCTGAGGTTCACGACGCCACGATCGCGGCGGGGAGCGGGGTGTAGATGGCCGCGCCGGCCACGAGCAAACGACGGTCAGGGAACCGACGGGCATTCCTCGTGTTCCTGACGCTGGGAGGAATATCGGCCGGGGGCTGGCTCCTCGCTCAGGCCCAGACCGCGTCCTTTACCTTTGCGGCTGCCGGGGATCACGGGACAGGGCCGAATGCCGCTGCGGTCTTCGAGCAGATCGGACCATCCGGCGCCAGCTTCTTCCTCTCGCTCGGCGACTTGATCTACAGCCACACCTATGGCGAAGCGAAGTGGTGCGAGTTCGTCAAGTCGCATCTCGGGCCGCGCGGCGCGACGTTCCC
>WNGC01003079.1_pt1 | contig 12613 bp, 10 predicted proteins | sample 5400051 | NCBI WGS metagenome assembly WNGC01 (sample SAMN13153368, study PRJNA577476) | soil metagenome | isolation source: 20 cm soil or saprolite under grassland replicate 2 | place: USA:California | collected 2016-06-15 | reverse complement strand
AAACTTGCCTCTGCAAGCCTCGAAGGCAATGATAGTATATTTCGGGAAGATTTCCATTTCGTGACGGGAAGAGGTCTCTCCGTCTCACAGCTTGCCACTATGATCGTCGACATTGTGGGATCGAGATCAAAGATTATCCGTGGTACGGCCAACAGTTTTGAGGTCCGCAAGTTCGTGGGAGATCCAACGAAAGTTCGGACGGTGCTGGGTTACGAGCCAAAGACTAGGCTCGAAGAAGGGCTGAAGAGGCTTAGCGAAAGAATGGTGCCTATGATTATTGCCAAGTAACAAGTTCTCGCTCTCAGAGGATTCCTCACTAGCACTTGGCAACGCCCCGGTGTGAAGTTGGAACAGATCGTAGAGCGAAGTTCAAGCCAGCCTCTTCTGGTCATGGAGCGTCCGGTGGTCAAAGGGAAGTTTCTCTATGTTGGTGAAGAAAAGTTCTGGGTTAGAGGAGTCAGCTATGGAACTTTCTTAGTGGACGAGGAAGGGAACGAACAGCTAGCTCCTGAAGTCGTCGAGAGAGACTTTTCGCGTATTGCAGAGAACGGTTTCAATGTTGTTCGTGTCCACCTGTGCCCTCCCCGTTGGCTTCTAGACACTGCTCAGAAGAAGGGCCTTCGAGTCATGGTTGGGCTCAACTGGGGTGAGCATATGTCCTTCATTGACAAACCAGGAAAATCGCAAGAAATCGCGGAACGAATGAGGCGATGGGTCCGTAGCTGTGCAGGGCATCCTGCTGTATTCTGCTACAGTGTGGGTAACGAAATCTCCTCTTCAATAGTCCGCTGGACTGGCAGGCGTAGAGTAGAAGATTTTGTCAAACGTCTATACCGTGTGGCGAAGGAAGAGGACCCAGGTGCTCTCGTTACCTACGTAAACTACCCCTCGACCGAGTACATGCAATTGCCTTTCCTAGACTTTCTGTGCTTCAACGTCTACCTCGAATCAGAACAGGCTTTCGAGAATTACATCGCCCGATTGCACAGTTTGAGCCAGGATAGGCCTGTTCTTCTCAGCGAGATCGGATTGGACAGCCTCCGCAATGGTGAGGAGAAACAGGCAGAGACCTTGGACTGGCAGATACGCACAACCTTCCGGCAGGGTTGCTGTGGGGTCGTTGTCTTTGCATGGACTGACGAGTGGTACCACGGAAAGTATCTTGTCGAAGACTGGAAGTTCGGGCTGACCGACCGGAATCGAGAGGCCAAGCCTGCCTTGAGAACAGTAAGAAGGGCTTTCCTGGAATCACCTTTCCCTTCGGACATATCCTGGCCCGGGATATCCGTCGTGGTCTGTTCCCACAACGGGGCATCGACCATCCGCGATACCCTAGACGGTCTTCAGTCACTGGACTATCCTGACGTCGAGGTTATTGTGGTGAATGATGGGTCGACTGATTCAACGCCAGAGATCGCATCCCATTATCCCGTTAGGCTGATCACTACGGAGAATCGTGGACTTAGCCATGCACGCAATAACGGAATCAACGCGGCGACAAAAGAAATCATTGCCTTCATTGACGATGACGCATATCCGGATAAAGACTGGCTCAGATTTCTAGCTTTATCGCTAAAAGACACTAAACTTGTTGGCACTGGAGGCCCGAACCTCTCGCCAGCAGATGACGGATGGAAGGCAGAGGCCATCGCGAACGCACCGGGACCGAACCCTGTTCTTCTTTCCGACAGGATAGCTGAGCATATCCCAGGTTGCAACATGGCATTTCGAAGAGAAGCCCTTGAGGCTATAGGAGGCTTTGACCCCCGTTTCCGAATCGCGGGCGATGATGTTGATCTTTGTTGGCGACTGCAGGAGCGAGGAGGAGTCATAGGATACGCGCCAGCAGCACTCGTCTGGCATCATAGACGAAAATCCATCCGCAAGTATTGGAAACAGCAGCTCGGCTATGGAAGGGCTGAAGCCTTGTTGGAACGTAAGTGGCCTGAGAAATACAACACTCTCGGGCAAGTGCGCTGGACAGGGCGAATCTACGGCAAGGGCATAGCTGCGGACCTCCCACCAATTGGCGGACGAGTATACCAAGGAGTCTGGGGGACTGCCCCCTTCCAGTACCTCTATGGATCTTCGAGCACCCTATGGTCCATCACTCTCATGCCTGAGTGGTACTTGATCATAGGAATGTTCGCCGCATTATTCACGCTGACACTCGGCTGGGGGCCAGCCATTCTTGCTGGCACGGGATTGACCGTCGCAATCGCGCTGCCGGCAGCGCAAGCGGGTATGAACGCAACCCGAGCGAAACTGTCGCACTTCTACAAAGGTAAAGAAGTGTTCAGATCCCGCATCACGATCTTCACGTTACATCTACTTCAGCCCTTAGCCCGACTGGTCGGGAGAATTGGTGGCGGTCTCACCCCCTGGCGACGACGCGCCACTCGAACCAGACCGAAGTTTCTACCATCACAAATGAAAATGTGGCGTGACCGGTGGGAACCTCCGGAGACCACTTTGAGAGATCTATATACCCAGCTTCGAAGCTCAGGAACGGTCTCCAGACCGGGCAGTGACTACGATTCGTGGGACCTCGAAATTAGGGGAGGATTATTCGGGAGAAGTCGCCTCCTCCTTGGGGTGGAAGACCATCCACCAGGAAAACAGCTATTGCGTTACCGGATTTATCCGACCTACTCATTGCTCTTGCCACTTGTCTTAACTCCCTTCGCCATCCTATCGTTAGTAGCAGGCTTCTCCGGTGCATGGCTTTCATCCATAACATCAGGCACTATCACTTTTTTCATAGCAATCAACGCCCTCATCGACTCAGCGTTTGCTAATGGTACGTTCCGAGAATTCCTAAAGCGCGCTGGTGCAGCCTGATAGGGTTGAGCGTCAAATGACGAGCCCGTTTCTCGATGATGCTCTCATTTTTTCAGTCGTGTTTGTCGCAACACTAGCGCTTGGTAGAGTTGTGGTTTGGATCTCGGATCGCAGAAGAAGAGGGCTTTTGCAAACGCTGCAATCCAGCTCTACAATGTCAAACAGAGAACAGAAGAGCACACCTTATGGTGAGGGAAACGTCCGTAGATCTCCCGGAATGCTGCGAAGGCTGCTCTCCGAACTACGGCCCTACATGTTATCGATCTTATCCGTCTTTGCCATCTCGCTGACCGCAATCCCTCTTGCCCTAGTAAGCCCGCTGCCAATCAAGATAATGGTGGACAATGTCATTGGAACTCAGCCTCTCCCCGGCTATCTCAGAATCATCACAACAAACCCGTCGCAGGTCTCAGCGCAGGCCCTAGTTGTGATCGCCATAGGGATACTCGTGGTCGGCACGGTCCTCACTAACGGTCAACAATTGTTGAACGTCTGGGCAACGAACAAGGTTGGAAACCGCATTACGCTTGAGACTCGTGCCCGTCTCTTCCGACAGATGCAACGCCTCTCCATACTTTATCATGACACGAAGGGTGTTACTGACTCGACGTACCGGGTCCAGTACGACGCGCTCTGGCTCCAGCTTCTGAGCGTTGATACTCTGCCGCCGCTGGTCACTTCCGTCTTCACTGTTGTCGGGATGATTCTGGTCATGCTGGTTCTTGACTTGGAATTGGCGTTGATAGCCATGGCAGTGGCACCGTTCATGCTGTTGTTCACCTTCGTGTACCGGCAGCGGCTTCGAGCTGGCTGGAAGAAGGTGAAGACTTCTGAGAGTGCGGCAATGTCTGGCGCGCAGGAGTCACTAAGCGCGTCCAGAGTGGTGAAAGCCTTCGGCCAGGAAGAACGGGAAAATGAACAGTTCTTCTCCCGTTATAGCGAAAGTGCGAGAGCTGCCCTCAAGGTCTTCGTTGAGGGGGGAGTCTACAATCTCCTAATGGGCCTTGTAACAGCGGCCGGATTGGCCGCGGTTCTCTACGTCGGAATCGGCCATGTTCGATCGGGCACTCTGACTCTTGGAGGATTGTTGATCGTGAACTATTATCTCACGCAGATCTACGGCCCACTTAGAGACGTGGGAAAGCGCATAATTGACGTCCAAAAGGCGTTTGCTGGGATGGACCGATTCCTCGAGATTCTCGACGAAGAACCTGATGTGAAGGAAGCCCCGAATGCGTTAAAGTTGGCAAGAGCAAATGGACGAGTCGTTTTCGAAGACGTTTCCTTCAGCTATCAGCAGCGACACTCTGTACTGCAGAATGTTTCTTTCGTCTTAGAACCTGGGTCGTGCCTTGGGGTGGTGGGGCCCACCGGCTCGGGCAAGACAACATTGTCCAGCCTCATTCTTCGATTCTTTGACCCTACTCAGGGAAAAATCACCCTAGACAGAGTAGATCTCAGACAGTACAAGGTTGCAGATCTGAGGAACCAATTCGCAGTGGTCTTGCAAGACACGGTTCTTTTCTCCACAACCATAGCAGAGAACATTCGATTCGCGAAACCTAAGGCGAGTATGAATGATATTGTTACAGCTGCAAAAGCAGCCCATGTGCACGAGTTCATCACTAGCCTCCCTGATGGGTACGATACACTGGTGGGCGAACGTGGAATGAGACTCTCAGGGGGAGAGCGACAACGCGTCTCCATTGCCAGGGCCTTCCTCAAGGATGCGCCAATCTTGATACTTGACGAGCCTACGAGCGCCCTCGACATTAACACTGAGACTGCCATTCTAGATTCAATGCAGGATCTGATGAGGGGAAGGGCAACCCTCATGATTGCCCATCGTCCAAGCACGCTGAGAAACTGTGACACGATCGTCACTCTGGAGAATGGAAGGATTGGCGGAACGACGCTAATGTTCCCGAACCCTCGGAGGCCATGAAAGTAGCCAATGCCTGAAAATCAGAAAACGCATGCAAATGGGTCGGGAATCCAGGGAATTCCAGGCCTAGACATACGCATGAGGGAGGTACGCGCAATCGGCCGAAGGTTGTTAGAACCGGACGGTCAGAGGGCGGGGGACCCGCAGGTAGCGAGCGGACAGGTGATCAGCCAGACAGAAATCGGCAACGGCGCAATAGGGCAGAGTCTTGGGTGGAATCGTCTTTCGGATGAGTATCCTGACCCAGCGAATGCCCTAATCTCCTCTGTTCAAGAGATGGAAAAGAATCCATGATTGAAGGTCTGGACAAGGTGCTTGACGGTACCGGGCAACCCGGCCTACACGAACTTCGCGACCTGTTGAGCGAGCTGCTTGACGGCCCATCCGTGGACGGATCCTTCATCGGGCATCAGAATCTGCAGCGACGGTCGATGCGAGTGTTCCGCCTGCGCTTCTCCCTTAACGGTAGCATTCGCACGTGGATCGTGAAGCGCTTAGCGCCGGAGATAGCCCAACGAAACGAGCTCGTCGCCAAACGCTGGCTGCCCGCGGTAGGCCTGAACGACCTCGGCCCTTCGTTGGCCGGCAGTGTGGCCGACCGAAGCGGTGCCTGGGTCTGGCATGTGTACCATGACCTCGGGCCACACGAGCTGGATCCGCAAGATGCAAGCGTTGACGCAATTAGGACTGCCGTAGAACAAATTGCGCGAATGCATACGCGGTTTGCGAGGCATGCTCTCTTGGGTGAAGTCCGCCTCCACGGAGGTGACCTGGGTGTGCACTTCGTCGAATCGAACATGCGAGACGCTATTTACGCACTAGAAGCCTGCCAAGAGAGTCCGCCACGCCAAGAGTTGCGGGACCGCCTTCTACGGCGGCTCTACACAATTCGGAGTGAGCTGCCTCAGAGGGAACAGGTACTGAAGAAGTGGGGAGGACCCGAAACGTTGCTTCACGGCGACCTGTGGACCACCAACGTGTTCGTTATGCAATCTGCAAACGGTCTGCGTGCTCGGCTCATAGACTGGGACCATGCTGCTGTAGGCCCCTTCAGTTACGACCTTTCGACATTTCTCCTGCGCTTCCCACGCGAACGTCGGCTATCGATCCTGAAGCTCTACACCGAAGAAGTGGCACGCGGCGGCTGGCACCTGCCTACGCAGGCTGAGCTGAATGCTCTTTTCGAAACAGCTGAGTATGCACGGTTCGCGAACTCCGTTATTTGGCCGGCGATCGCGTTGGTGATGGACCACGCTGAGTGGGGATTCGAAATGTTCGCGGAGATCGACAGATGGTTTGAGAACTTTGAACCTGTGCTCCCCATGTAGTGCACTGTCGCTTGGAGTGAAGCAGCTGCAGATCGCGCCCTCCATCGGAGGGAAGTGATGACAAAAACGCCGACAGTGGTTATTGGGGGCTACAAAGTCGCCTCCTTCCCTGAAATTGGAGGGCATTTCTGGGTTTACCTTCAATACGCCCTCGGGCTGCGCCAACTCGGTTGCGACGTGTACTGGCTGGAGGCCTTCCGCACCAAGGGTCACGCCGAACCGGACGCCACCGCGCTTGCCACATTCCGGGCACGGATGGAACGATACGGGCTGGCCCGTAATTGCATCATTTATGTTACGCACAGCAATAGGCCCTCGCCAAAAGCGCCTACTGAGTACCTTGACATTAGCCGTGATGAGGCCGAAGCCATCTTTGAGAAGGCCGATCTCCTCCTGAACTTCCACTACTCACTCAGCCCTGCGCTGCTGAGGCGCTTCCGGCGCACCGCGCTGGTGGATATCGATCCAGGGCTTTTCCAGTTCTGGATCAGCCGTGGACAACTGCAAGTTTCCCCACATGACTTGTACTTCACCACTGGCGAGAATGTGGGCAGACCGGGCAGCAAGATTCCCGATTGCGGTTTGAGCTGGATAAATATCCGGCCGCCCGTCAGCTTGGAACATTGGCCTTATCGCTTCGATCCCAGTTGCGAAGCATTTACCACTGTTTCGAGCTGGGATTCTCCCGATTGGGTTATGGATGGCGAAGAAAGATACGAAAACACGAAGAGGGTCGGGTTTCTCGAGTTTGAGGATTTGCCCCGGCTGACGCGCCAACCGCTGGAGCTAGCGCTGTTTATGAAAAATCCACGGGACATGAAGGAGTGGAAGCAACTAGAAACGCGGGGTTGGCGGATCCGTCACTCTGGCGAGGTCGCCTCCTCCCCCGAGCTATATCAGGCACACATCCAGCACTCGCGCGGCGAATTTAGTTGCGCCAAACCTTCGTGTATGAAGTTTCAGAATGCATGGGTGAGTGATCGGACCGTGTGTTACTTGGCCAGCGGCAAACCGGTCGTGGTGCAAGACACCGGACCGAGCGCGTTCCTGCCTAATGGCGAGGGTATGTTCCGCTTCACAACTCTGAAGGAGGCCGCCGGAGCGTTCGACGTTATTAACGCCAACTACGAAATGCATTGCCGCGCAGCGCGAAGGCTAGCGGAGACTCATTTCGACGCCAAGCGTATCGCGGCAAAGATCCTCAGCTTCGCGTTGAATGGCAATGCTCCGAGGAGAGACGACACTGAATCACCCTTCCCCGCGAGCTGAGGTCGTCATGAGATACCTAATCGTCAACGGAGATGACTTCGGCGCCAGCCCCGCCATCAATCGGGGCATCATGGAGGCCCATCTGCACGGGATTCTGACGAGCACGAGCTTGCTCGTAAAGACGGAATGGGCTGAGGAGGCAGCGGCGCTAAGCAGCGCTGCACCGGATTTGAGCGTGGGCTTGCACATGGATGTGCACAGTGAGTTGAGGGAACCAGCTCCCGACGCACAGCGGCTGCGAGAGTCGCTACAGTGGCAATACTGCCGGTTTAAGGAGCTGATGGGCCGTCCGCCCACCCACCTGGACTCACACCACAATGATCATCGTGACCCACGGGCCTTGCCGCATCTTCTCGAATTAGCGAGGAAGCATGGGCTGCCGTTGCGCGAACATTCGCCGGTCCAATACTTCTCGAAGTTTTACGGTCAATGGGCTGGCCAGACGCACTTTGAACAAATTAGCGCTGAGAAACTCACCATGATGATTAAGATGGAGATCGGTGACGGTGTCACGGAATTGAGCTGTCATCCAGGTTATGTAGACGCGAATCACCCCACTAGCTATCGCATCGAGCGCGAAGCAGAGTTGCGCACCCTGTGCGATCCGCGTATCCGCCGCGCGCTGGTGGAACAAGCGATCAAGCTCATCAGTTATCACGATTTCGCCAAACTATGGTGAATACGCGGCCACCAGTAGGATGACGGGGCGACTAGGCGACTGGGGTAACGGAATCGTCCAAGTGTAAAGCGACGACCCATCTCGTTTGTCCCTCCTTTCAGGACACCCTATGCTTATGCCGGACGAGCCGACGTTCCCAACGGATCAAAACCGACACTGCAGCTGGCCGCCATTCATCCACTAATAGAGAAGGAATTCATAGAAGGAGAAAACTTGCCGACCCAAGAATTCCCTGATCTAGAGAGACTCACTTCCGGGCTCTCGGCTGTATTTCATCACGAAGTGTCTCCCAACAGAAACGTTAGGGTATTAGATCGGAAGCCCAACCCGGAAGGGAGCACGTTTCCAACAGAAATCGTGACGTGCAGTCTTGATGGCAGAGGCAGGAGGCTACGCCTCTTTGTCAAGTACGGGACTAAAGGGTTTGACAGCCTCTACCGTCACAGAGGGGATATTTCCTACGAGGCGAAAGTCTATCGTAACGTCCTCCAACCTTTGCGGATCTCGACACCCAACTTCTACGGCGTGTATAGAGACGAGATAACAAGGGTTCCATGGCTTGTGATAAAGCACCTTGAAGGAAGCCGGGGACACTGGTCTCGTAACCCTGAGGCGATGATCAGCGCAGCGATATGGATTGGAAAGTTTCATGCCGTCAACGAGGAACGCCTCTTAAGCCCAGCGTTGAAATTTCTCCACAGATATGACAGGAAGTACTACATGGGATGGGCACGACGTGCCAATCGACTATTCGGCAATTTACAGACCCAGTTTCCCTGGCTCCCTACTGTCTGCGAAGAGTTTGGGACGCTACTCCCAATCCTACTGGAGAGGGCGACGCTGACAGTGATCCATGGCGAATACTTCTCGCCCAATACACTCTACCAAGATGGGATTTGTTCACCGGTGGACTGGCAGTCCGCCGCCATCGCTGCAGGAGAAGTTGATCTCGCCTCACTGACCCATTCGCGGCCGAGGCAGATGGTGCAGAAGTGTCAAAGGGAGTACTGCGAGTCGCGATGGCCTAGGGGAGCCCCCGACGACTTCGAGGAGATACTTGAGGCTGCCCGGGTCTACATGAACCTTCGCTGGCTAGGTGACCCGAGTTTGATGTCTCGCCTGTTCAGTCCACATGGGGAATTCATCCCTTCAGATAAATTCAAGAGAATGATCGAGGGACTCTATTCAGCGGGAAAAAGAACAGGACTGGTCTAGCGAATTCGGGTGGAACTTCGCAATCTCCTCGGGTTCGGGCTTCCTTACGAATCCTGATTCCTCGATTCGCGGCTGGCAGAATCATCTCAAATTTTAGAAGACTTCTTGGATTCGAGCGCCGAACAAACGTCCTAGTTGTGTTTATCAAAGCCGGTTTTGGCAAGATTCTGAGCGAGCCGCTGTCATGAGAAGACCGCGCATCGGATTCTTGCTACCGCACTACGGGAGCCATAGTAGGAGCTACATGCCGAGCGTAGTGCGCGCGCTCGCGGACGCCGGGGCGGAGGTCGATGTCATCCACCCTCTTGAGCGCGCGGTTGACCTGTCACAGGTGCGCGTCCAGCATGATCTATACGTTCTGAGGCAGATGAGCCGCCTTTCCCTCAGCCTGGCGGGAGCGCTACATGAGCAGGGCGCGGTCATCGTGAATCCCTACCCTGTAACCGCAGCGCTGCGTGACAGAGTCATCAAGTCCCGAGTCCTCCAGCTCGCTGGCGTGCCGACGCCCACCACCTACGTGGCCTCGACCCCCAGCCAACTCGCTCCACTGCTCGAGGAAGGCCCGCTCGTGATCAAGCCCTACCAGGAAGCTGGAGGCCAAATCAAAATCGTCCGGACTCCCGCCGAACTCGCCCAGGTGGAGCTGGGTCGCGACCCCGTCTTCGCCCAGCGTTACCATCCCCCCCAAGGCCGCGAAGCTGGGCGAGCCCTTCACACTCACGCCGGAGCTGATCGATATCGCCAGGCGATGCGGCCGGGCGTTCGAGATCGACCTTTATGGCGTGGACGTGATCGAGAGCGACGGGAAGGCGTACGTCGTGGACATGGACAGTATCCCCGGGTACAAGGGCGTCCCGGATGCGCCGCTTCTCCTGGCGCGCTACTTTTACGACGCGGCGGAGCGCGCCGTCGAAGGAAGGCCCCCATCGAGCGGGAGCAGAAGGGATTCGGGATACTTTCACTGACGAGGAAGGTGGCATTACGCACATCAACCGAAGCACCATCTACAACGAAGTCACAAGCAGATAGCCACACCGTCCACGATCATGGCTGGCAACCCATCTACGGCGACTGAGCTTTACAGCTTCAGAGACGTAGACGGCGGGTGCAGGGATATCGACCGACAATCCCTTCGCATTCGTGATCGATTTGTAATCTGCACGCACGCAGGTTGGGATTACGAAAGGTAAGGACAGACATCAGAGACACAGCCGAAAAATCTGTTGTCCAAATTGATTTTCCACCGTGTTAAGCGGGTCGAGTCGAGGATCGATGGTCGACCCGGTGCGGCCTCGACGCAGTACCGTTGGAAAGAAGATTGAATGGTTCCCGATGACGGCCTCGCAACGCTGGGTATGAGAGTGACCCGAAAATCAAAATCTTCTAACCTCCTCCAAGCATTCACCAAGCCACTGCCCATAGAGTCGCAAACGCGACATATCCACCTTCGATTTGGCCTTTGCTGGGCTGGATTCGAGAGGAATCGGTGATTTCCCGAAAGAGAATTCCCATGCGAAAGCTGATATTACCCTGAATATTTTGCCGACAGTCTCAAACCTCTTCATTGTTTCCATGCTTGGAAGCGTCCAAAGTTTCCGCGCGACCGACCAGTAGGTGTAGATATCCGGCTCGCTGGAACGGGATATTCCGTGGCCGAATCTTCCCAGTATGTCAACAGGCGGTACGCCCCTGCCAGCCTCCGCCCAGTCAAATGCGACGAGGATAGGTACCCCTCTATCATGTGCCGCAGCTCGGATCCTGATGTTGCGTTCCTTAAAGTCTCCATGAACCAGACTTAGGGGTAGCTTGTCGCAGAACTCTAGCAACTCACCCCATTGCTCCTCAAGGCGATCAAAGTCCGAGATAATCATCCGTAGGGAGTCCAAGTCCTCCAATTCGAGTTCAAGGTTGAGGCTCCTCTCTATCCATTGACGCGCAAATCGTAAAGCTTCCAAGTAATGCCCCGGGCCTCGTTCAGGTAACCTGGAAAGCATATCGACGTGGGAAGCTGAGGATGTGTGCAGAATCCCGAGCCAACGTCCGGCCGCGATGCGGTGCGCTTTCAAACGTGAGGTATATGCGCGACCGTTTGCGTCCTCAATGAACAACCATTCATAATTGGGGTCATCGTCTTCGGTTGACCCGTAGTACCTTAACGAGGTCACTGGCAGAGAAGGTAGTATCTCTGCGTAGATTATCCGCTCCACCCCTATGTAGTGCCGGAAGGAGCGCTTTGCGATTACGTTCTCCATCTCCTTTCCTGAGCCAGACAGCCGGCAGACCATTGTCTTTCTTTTTGTCTGTTTGAGCACCTCAATCTTCGTGGGGGCGGCTTGGCTGCCGTGGACTCGAGCCCATGCTCTGAAGGCTGGGTGCTCTGCTACGTGATCGCTACGTATCGCTTTTGGCTCAGTCATTCGAATCGAGGGTTCCAGCGGGAGGTTGAGGCTATTCTACTTTTTTCGACTCCGCTGCGAAGACATAGGGCGACGTACTCCGATGCCAAGAGTGGTTTCTATAGCAATCTCGAATGTGCAACGATTGATGTGTTCTTTCACCGGGCGGAGGCGGATCTGTCTAGGGCTTGAGGACCACTCTGCGTGGCACACCAGATCGAGCTCTGCGCGGAATTCTTCCTTGTCCAATGTAGCTGCCCAAGATGGGGTCCGCTCATCTATCTCAACGTGGACAGAGTCTTCACTCATGCCCTTCGACTCCCAAGATCTCGTCATCATACTGCTCTGTTCTCAGATTCACCAAAGGTGAAGAGCGTCGGTTTGACAGTTGCAAATCGCCTGTTGATGAGTATATACATGGATGTTTGAACAGGCCCTGTACATTTGTAGGATCCTCTACTGAAAGATACTTTCCAAACCAGGTGCCAGTTATCGCTATACTGACTCATCAACGTCATTTATGCCAGCATCTTAGCCTCTAGTCAACAGGGCTACTGAATGGTTGTTGGCGGAGTCCAGGTTTCTAGCTACGAATGGTTAGGTCGATCGTTTTTTCGCTTCTTTTCGACCGAGTGCTTGTAAGAGATACTCTGTGACTCCCAGTACAGCTCAGGTGAGCCGATGTCCAGTCGAACGTCGTTCTCCTCTAGCTCGACTGCTCGTATTTCGAGTCCCCACTCAACCATTTTTTGTATGCCGTCCGTAAGTTGAATCTCGCCTCCGACACCGGACTGAGTAACCTCTAACGCCTTCAGAATAACCGGGTGGAAGGCGTAGACAGGCATGATTGCCAATTTGGATGCTGGCTGCAGAGGTTTCTCTACAACTCTTGTTACACGAACGACACCAGTCCCTTCTCTGGTCCCTTCTACTACGCCGT
>WNGC01010015.1_pt1 | contig 12614 bp, 14 predicted proteins | sample 5400051 | NCBI WGS metagenome assembly WNGC01 (sample SAMN13153368, study PRJNA577476) | soil metagenome | isolation source: 20 cm soil or saprolite under grassland replicate 2 | place: USA:California | collected 2016-06-15 | reverse complement strand
GACGCTGCACTCGATCAATGTCGATCCGCGCGACCCCCGGCATCTCTACATCGGCATCTCGGTCGCCGGCGCGTTCGAGAGCTCGGACCGCGGAGAGACCTGGCGGCCGCTCAACCAGGGCGTCGCCGCCGATTTCCTTCCCGTGAAGGACCCGGAATACGGCCACGACGTGCACTGCATGCGGCTGCATCCGCTCGCGCCCGACCGGTTGTACCAGCAGAACCACTGCGGGATGTACCGCCTCGACCGCCCCGGCGAGCGCTGGGAGCGCATGGGCGACGCCATGCCGAAAGCGATCGGCGACATCGGCTTTCCTATCGTGCTGCATCCGCGCGATCCGGACACGCTGTGGGTGTTCCCGATGGACGGCGGCACCGTGTGGCCGCGCGTCTCCCCGGAGGGCAAGCCCGCGGCCTACGCATCGCGCGACGGCGGCCGGACCTGGCGCCGTCAGGACAAGGGCCTCCCGGAGAAGCAGGGCTGGTTCACCGTGAAGCGCCAGGCGATGTGCGCCGACGCGCGCGATCCCGTAGGCGTGTATTTCGGCACGACGAGCGGCGAGGTGTGGGCGAGCGCGAGCGAAGGCGATCGCTGGACCTCGATCGCGCGGCACCTGCCCGAGATCTACTCGGTCGAGGCGGCCGGCCGCTAAATGAACGTCCTCATCCCGTCGCAGCTTCGCGACTACACCGGCGGGAGCGCGCACGTCGAAGCGCGCGGCGCGACCCTCGCCGAGCTGCTCGCCGACCTCGAGCGCCGCTATCCGGGGATCCGTTTCCGCATGATCGACGAGCAGGACGCGATCCGGCGCCACATCAAGATCTTCGTCAACCAGCGGTCGACGCGCGACCTCCGCGCTGCGCTCGCCGCGAACGACGAGGTCGTCATCGTCGGGGCGCTCAGCGGGGGCTAGAACCGTTCAGTCGCGGAAATTCTGGAACTGCAGCGGAATATCGGTGACCGACTTGCGCACCAGCGCGATCGCGGCCTGGAGATCGTCCTTCTTCCCGCCCGAGACGCGCACCGCGGTACCCTGAATGCTCGGCTGGACCTTCATCTTCGAGTCCTTGATCACCTTCACGATGCCCTTCGCCTTCTCCTGCTCGATGCCGGCCTTGACGTGGATCGGCTGCTTCACCTTGGTTCCGCCGATCTTCTCGACCGCCTTCGTGTCGAACATCCGCGCGTCCACTCCGCGCTTCGCGCACTTCGTCAGAAAAACGTCGGTCACCTGCTTCAACTTGAAATCGTCGTCCGCGTAGAGCGTCAGCACCAGCTCGGCCTGCTCGATGCGCGCGTCCGAGCCCTTGAAATCGAAGCGGTTCGCGATCTCCTTGTTCGCCTGATCGACCGCGTTCTTCAGCTCGACCTTGTTCACTTCGGAGACGATATCGAAGGAGGGCATTGCAGATTCCCCGCGGGTGGATGCGGAATTATACAGACGATTTTGCGGAGCATTTCCGGCAAGCGTACACTGACACGCCAGTCTATGGTTTTTCGGAAGATGTTTTCACGTAGAGCACATATCTCATGGGGGCTCCGATGCGTAGCGTGAATGTGGTCGCGGTCGCCGCAATCATTATCCTTGCTGTCCTTGCCGGATTCGCGGTTTCGGCGGCCGCGCAGGTTGTCACGGCGTTCGAAGGCGCGCGGCTCATCGTGGGCGACGGACGCGTGATCGAGAACGCGACCTTGGTGGTGGACGGCACAAAGGTCGCTCAGACGGGCCGGGGCGCGGACGTTCGCGTGCCCACCGGCGCCAAGCGAATGCATCTCGCCGGCAAGACCGTGATGCCGATGATCATCGACACCCACGTCCATCTCAGCCCCTCGCGCGATGCGATCGTGCGGGACTTGAAAATGCGCGCCTACTACGGCGTCAGCGCCGCGCTGAGCATGGGCACGGACAACTACGACGTGCTCGATATCCGTAACCAGTCGATACCCGGCGCCGCCCGGTATCTCAGCGCGGGGCGCGGAATCACGAGGCCCGAGCCGGGGCGCACGACCGTGCCGTACTGGATTACGTCCGCGGCGGAAGGCCGCAAGGCGGTGCAGGAGGCGGCGGCGCACAAGGTCGACTTCGTCAAGATCTGGGTCGACAACCGGGACGGCAAGTACCAGAAGCTGACCCCCGAAATGTACGGCGCCGTGATCGACGAGGCGCACAAGCGGGGCTTGAGAGTCACCGCGCACCTCTTCGATCTCGAGGACGCGAAGGGGCTCATCCGCGCCGGGGTCGACGCGCTCGCGCACGGTGTTCGTGACAAGGATATCGACGACGAGCTGGTAGCGATGTTCAAGCAGCGTCCGAACCTGGTCCTCACGCCGAACCTGCCTGACCGGGGGGTGAAGGTGGACCTGAGCTGGCTGCGGGCGGGCCTTCCGGCCGAGGAGCTCGCGAAGCTCGAGGCAGCCAACACCGACCGGCCGGCGGCGCAGGCGTTTTTCGGAATTCAGGCGCGCAACCTGGCGCGGCTCAATGCGGCGGGAGCGCGCATCGTGCTCGGAAGCGACGGCAACCGGCCGTGGGGTCCGCACGAAGAGATGCACGACATGGTGCTCGCCGGGATGACGCCGATGCAGGTGATCGTGGCGGCGACGAGGAACTCGGCCGAGTACCTGCGGATCGCCGACGCCGGCACGCTGCAAGCCGGCAAGAGCGCCGACTTCATCGTGCTCGACGCAAACCCGCTGGACGACATCACCAACACGCGGCGCATCTCGGCGGTGGTCCTGCGCGGCGCGGCCGTGGACCGCGCGCAGCCGATCCGAATGATGCCGTAGCGGCCTTCACCGAATACGCCGCCGATCAGCTTTGGGTGCAAGCCACCTAACGCAATGAGCGGAGAGCTCGGTGAAAAGAACCATAGTCATCATCGGGGTTTTCGTTGTTGGTATCATGCTCGGGGCGATTTTGTACGCCTACGCTCCGGAATTTCTTGAAGGACAAGGGCTACAGCCTCGTCATCAACCTCGCTCCGCCCACGACCATGGGCTCCATTTCCGACGAAGGCATGCTCGTCGCGCGGACGGGAATCAGCTACCTGAACATTCCGGTGGATTGGCATAGTCCTCGCCACGAAGACTTCGAGGTGTTCAGCAACGTACTCAGGCAAGCCGGCTCGATGCGCGTTCTGGTTCATTGTCAGGTGAACAAGCGGGCGTCCGTGTTCACTTTTCTTTTCCGGGTGGTGCATGACGGCGCCGCTCCGGATCGTGCCTGGGAAAACGTCAACGCCGTATGGGTTCCGGACGAGCACTGGAGGGACTTTGCCCGCATGGTATTGAAGCGGCACAAGATCGAGTACGATCCATTTTAAGGGTACAAGATGGAATCGACCGCCATATACCGCAAACCGAAGAAGTGGACTGCGGCCGTGCTCGGTCTGCTCGTCCAGCCTGTGGGGATGCTATACGTTACTCGGCCCGGCTGGGCCGCCGCATATCTTGTGCTTGCGGCGATCATCGCACTGGGCAATATGTCCGTATTTCGCGGCAGGGAGTTGGCCGGCGACGCTATCCTGTTGCTGGTTGCGGTCATTTGTGCGATCCATGCGTATCGCCTTGCCCGGGACTACAGGGCGGTCAGGCGCCCCTGGTACAGCCGTTGGTACGGCTTGGTTGCAATCGTCGCCGCGTTTGCGGCGCTGGCGTTTGGAGCTCGCGCTTTCCTTTTCGAACCGTTCCGCTTTCCGTCCGAATCGATGGCTCCGTCGATTGAGCCTCGCGCCCATCTGATCGTGAAGAAATGGGGGTACGGCAATTACGGAACTTACGGAATTCACGTCGCGAGGACGCGTATGTCGGCAGCGATACAAAGAGGAGACATCGTCGTTTTCGAGTATCCCGCAGATCCGAGCTTGAGCTATGCGAAGCGGGTAATCGGTCTTCCGGGCGACAGGATTTCGTACTACAACAAGCGGCTCAAGATCAACGATGAGGAGATACAGGTCCGGCGGATCGGTGATTACGTTCGCAAGGATCGCGCGAATCCCTCCCTCCAATATCTGGAACGGCTCGGCGAGCACGAGTACGCAATCCTCATCGAGCCGGAAGCGCCCGCAGTTGTACCTCCTGCGAGGGCGTTTCCTCTCAACGAGCAGTGTGCTCAGACCGCGGAAGGCTTGTCTTGCCGCGTACCCGATGGCCATTACTTCGTCTTGGGTGACAGCCGCGACAACAGCAGCGACAGCCGAGCCTGGGGATTTGTCCCGGCGAGAAACATCATCGGCAAGGTCCAGTACATACTCCAATGACGTCCCTGAACATCAAGCGAAGGAGTACCCGGTGAAAAGATTCTTCCAGTGCCTGTCCTTCGCTCTCGTATCGACGGCGCTCTCCGCCTGCACGGCGGAAGGCATCTACGAGGGCAGCAGGGCCTACAACAAGTCCATCAAGTCGACGCCCATGGAAAAATCGAAGGAAGAGCTCCCGAGTTACGACCAGTACGAGAAAGAACGGCGGGGCTCCGGCAAGGAGCGAGGCGAGTGAATCGCGCGATCGTTCTCGCCTGCGCCTTGCTCCTGCCGGTGAGCGCGCGCGCGGCGGTGACGTACTCTTTCGACTGGTATTGCTCCGGTTGCGCGAAGACCGGAATGGGCAGCAACGGCAGGGAAGGGCCTTTCGGTTCGGGCTCGGCCTGCCAGTCGGCGCGCGCTTCGCTGAGCGGGAGCCTCGCGACGCGCGGCTGCGGCTCGCGCTGTTTCAATCCGCAGCCCTGCGTTTCCGCAGGGCAGCCGGATGTGCCTGCGGCTCCGGTCGCTTCGGTGCCGGCGCGAATCCCGACCACCGCGCGGGCCGCGCCGGTCTTCGATTCGCTCCCCGATCGCGTGCGCCGCGCCGACGCGAGCTCCTCCAAAGACGCGATCGAGATCGTCCTCGTGGAGACCTGCCGCACTCCCGACTGCATCCGCAGGGAGTACCCGAACCGGCCGGTGTTTCGCGGCAAGCTCCAGGACGGGCGCTTGGTCGGCGTCCTGCCGATCCGCAGCGCGATCGAGTCGGAGCAGGGCGGCCGGCGCTGCGCGACGCCGGCCGGTGAATTTCCCGTCGAAGGGAGCTTGTCCGACGACGGCAACACGATCGTGTGGAGGCACGCGCAGCTTCCGGTCGGAGAAGGCTGCGCTCCCGTATCGATTTCGCTCGGCACCTGGCGGCGCGGCTGAAAGCCGCTCAGATGTCCACGGTCAAGGCGGGCCTGAACCCGGTCGGTTCGGCCGGATATCCGCGCGGGTTGCAGATCACCCGAGTGCCGCGCACGCGGTAGTCGAAGAAGGTGTGCGTGTGCCCGTGGATCCACAGTGCCGCGCCCCCCATCATGTCCTCGAGATCGAGAACGAACCCGGGGTTGGCGCGATGGCCAAAGTAAGCGGGAGCGATCGAGCGCGGGTGCGGCGCGAAGTGCGTGACGACCACGGTTTTCCCCGGATAGGGCGCGGCAAGCGCCGCGGCGAGCCAGGCGCGGTGCCGGGAGCACAGAGCGATCGCATCCTCGGGCGAAAACGCCCGGGAGCCGCGCCGGATCAACTGATAGTCCGGATTGAGCTTGCGCGCGGCCTCGATCACGGCGGGACGCTCCGCCTGCGGCGCGAGCGAGTAATCGGTCCACAAGGTGCAGCCGAGAAAGCGGACGCCGTCGAGGACGACTTCGCTGCAGTCGAGCAGCTCGACCTCGAGCTTGCGCGCCGCCGCTCCCATGGCCTCCTGCACCGCTTCGAACTCACCCTCGTAATACTCGTGGTTGCCGGCGAGATAGAGCAGGCGCCCGCTGAAGGATTCTCTCGCCCAGGCGATTCCGGCCGCGCCGTTGGCTATGTCCCCCGCCAGCACGATCGCGTCGGCGTCGATTGCGGGCGCTTCGAAGGGCGTGAATTCCAGGTGGAGGTCGGAATAGATTCGAATACGCAAGCGGTCTCCGTGCGCGGCGAGGAATGACCGGGTATGATCGCGCGTTTTCGGGTGGAATGGACACGCCCGGCCGGAAGGAGGTTTCATGGCAAAGTGGGTACGCGTCGCCTATCAGGGGCGGGAATACATCGGCAAGCTCGAAGGCGACACCGTGCGGGTGCACTCCGGCAGTATGTTCGCGGGTCCGGAGGCGACTTCACAGGCGATTCCCCTGGCTGCCGCGAAGCTGCTTACGCCGAGCGTGCCGAGCAAGATCATCGCGCTGATCGACAACTTCCACGAGCTCCTCGCGAAGGTCGACCACGCGGTCCCGGCGGAGCCTCTGTATTTTCTCAAGGGCAGCAACTCGCTCCTCGCGCACGGCGAGGCCATACGCGCGCCGAAGTCCTATACCGGAAAAGTGGTGTACGAGGGCGAGCTCGGCATCGTCATCGGCAGGCGCACGAGCGGCGTGCCCGAGGGCGACGCGGCGCGGCACATTTTCGGCTACACCTGCGTCAACGACGTCACCGCGATCGAGATCATCGCGAAAGACCCGGTGTTCGCGCAATGGACGCGCGCGAAAAGCTTCGACAGCTTCGGGGTGTTCGGTCCCTGCATCGAGACCGAGGTCGATACCGGCAAGCTCACCGTCAAGACCATCCTCAACGGCCAGGAGCGCCAGAACTATCCGCTTTCGGACATCGTCTTCTCCCCCGAGAAGCTGGTGAGCCTGATTTCCCAGGACATGACGCTCGAGGCGGGCGACGTGATCGCCTGCGGCAGCTCGGTGGGCGTGGGCGCGATGACGCCCGGCAGCACGGTAAGCGTCGTGATCGACGGCGTGGGCACGCTCGCCAACAAGTTCGAGTAGGAACCGGGCCTCAGCGCCTTTTCCGGCTTTGCCGCCGCTTCGCGGCGATACGCATGCGCAGCGCGTTCAGGCGGATGAAACCGGAGGCGTCGGCCTGGTCGTAGGCGCCGCGGTCGTCCTCGAAGGTCGCGATCCCCGGATCGAAGAACGAGTCGGCTTTAGAGTCGCGGCCGACGACGGTCACGTTGCCCTTGTAGAGCTTGAGCCGCACGCGGCCGTTCACGCCGCGCTGCGAAGCGTCGATCATGGTCTGGAGGAGGGCCCGCTCCGGGCTCCACCAGTAGCCGTTGTAGATGAGCGAGGCGTAGCGCGGCATCAGCTCGTCCTTGAGGTGGGCGACTTCGCGGTCCAGACAGATCGACTCGATCGCGCGGTGCGCTTTCAACATGATGGTGCCGCCCGGCGTCTCGTAGCAGCCGCGCGACTTCATGCCGACGTAGCGGTTCTCGACGAGGTCCAGCCGCCCGATTCCGTGCTTCCCACCCAAGCGATTGAGTTCCGCGAGCGCCTTTGCGGGACTCAGCTTCCTGTTGTTCACCGCGACGATATCGCCCCTCCGGTATTCCAGCTCGACGTATTCGCCTCGCTTGGGAGCTTTTTCTGGAGACACGGTCCAGCGCCACATGTCCTCTTCGGGCTCGCGCGAGGGGTCCTCGAGAATACGGCCCTCGTAGGAGATGTGCAGCAGGTTCGCGTCCATCGAGTACGGAGACCCGCTTTTTTTCTTTCCCTCGATCGGGATACCGTGCTTCTCCGCGTATTGGAGCAGCTTTTCGCGCGAAGTTAGGTTCCACTCGCGCCAGGGGGCGATCACGCGGATAGCCGGCGCCAGCGCGTAGTAGCCGAGCTCGAAGCGCACCTGGTCGTTGCCCTTGCCGGTCGCGCCGTGAGCGACGGCGTCCGCCCCGGTCTTGCGCGCGATCTCGATCTGCCGCTTGGCGATCAGCGGGCGGGCGATCGAAGTTCCCAGAAGATACTCGCCCTCGTAGATCGCGTTGGCCCGGAACATGGGAAACACGAAGTCGCGCACGAACTCTTCGCGCAGGTCGTCGACGAAGATCTCCGTCACGCCGAGCTTCTTCGCCTTTTTCCGCGCGGGTTCCAGTTCCTCGCCCTGCCCGATGTCGGCGGTGAACGTGACCACCTCGCAGCCATAGCTGTCCTGCAGCCATTTGAGGATGACCGAGGTATCGAGCCCTCCCGAGTAGGCGAGGACGACCTTCTTCACCTTGCCTTTCACTTTTTCACCTTCCTGTCCTTGCCTTTCTCTACCTTGCCGAGCAGGAGAAATTCCATCAGCGCCTTCTGGGTGTGCAATCTGTTCTCCGCCTCGTCCCAGACGACGCTCTGCGGCCCGTCGATCACTCCGCCTGCGACTTCCTCGCCGCGGTGCGCCGGCAGGCAGTGCATGAACAGCGCGTCCTTCTTCGCCACGCGCATCATCTCCTCGTCCACCTGCCAGTTCTCGAAATCGCGCTTGCGCTCCTCCTTCTCCGCTTCGAAGCCCATGCTGGTCCACACGTCGGTGGTGACGAGGTCGGCGCCGCGCGCGGCGTCCATCGGGTCGGCGAAGCTCTCGTAGTTCGAGTCGTCGTAGATCCCGGCGCGCTCGGGTTCGACTTCATAGCCGGGTGGGGTCGAGACGTGCACGTTGAAATCGAACACGGTCGCCGCCTGCAGCCAGGTGTTGCACACGTTGTTCGAGTCGCCGATCCAGGCCACCGTCTTCCCCTCGATCCGGCCGCGCCGCTCGATGTAGGTGTAGATGTCGGCGAGCACCTGGCAGGGATGGTATTCGTTGGTGAGGCCGTTGATCACCGGCACGCGCGAATGCGCGGCGAAGCGCTCGAGTATCTCCTGTTCGAACGTGCGTATCATCACGATGTCGCACATGCGCGAGATCACCTGTCCCGCGTCCTCGACCGGCTCGCCGCGCCCGAGCTGCGTGTCGCGGGTATAGAGGTAGATCGCCGCGCCGCCGAGCTGGTGCATCCCGGCCTCGAAGGAGAGCCGCGTCCTCGTCGAAGGCTTCTCGAAGATCATCGCCAGCGTCCTGTCCTCGAGCGGCCAGTAGCGCTGGTAACGCTTGAACTTGTCCTTGATCCAGCGCGTGCGGGCGAACAGATGCTCGTATTCCGCGCGCGCGAAGTCCTTGAACTGCAGGTAGTGCCGCAGTCCCGTCTGCGCTTTTTTCATGCGCGCGCGGGTACGGCGGCCGGAGCTTGAGCGAGGAACGAACGCACCAGCGGCACGAGGATGGCAAGCACCTGGCGAGCCTCGCCTTCGTTCATGACGAGCGGAGGCAGCAGCCGGATCACATTGTCCATGGTGACGTTGATGAGCAGACCCGCTTCCAGCGCCTGCCCGACCAGATCCCCGCAGGGCCGGTCGAGCTCGACGCCTATCATGAGGCCGTGGCCGCGGGCCTCGACGACGCCCGGCCGTCCCGCGAGCCCCTCGCGCAGCCCGGCGAGCAGAATCCCGCCGATGCGCTCGGCGTTCTTCATGAGACCTTCTTCCTCGATGGCGGCGAGCGTCGCGAGGGCCGCCGCGCAGGCGAGGGGGTTGCCGCCGAAGGTGGAGCCGTGAGTCCCGGGCTTGAACACCCCGGCCGCCGCTCCGCGGGCGAGACAGGCTCCGATCGGCACGCCCGAGGCAAGGCCCTTGGCGAGCAAGACCACGTCGGGCTGAATTCCGGCGTGCTGATAGACGAACCACTTGCCGGTGCGGCCCAGGCCGCACTGGACCTCGTCCACCATCAGCAACCAGCCCTCGCGGTCGCACAGCTCGCGCAGATCGCGCAGGTACTGCATCGTGGAAATATTGATTCCGCCTTCGCCCTGGATCGGTTCGACCAGCACCGCGACGACGCTCTTGTCGTGCGCGGCCACCTGGCGCAGCGATTCGACGTCGTTGAACGGCACCCGCACGAAGCCCGGCACCAGAGGCTCGAATCCCTGCTGCACCTTGCGATTGCCCGTGGCCGAGAGCGTCGCGAGCGTCCTGCCGTGAAAAGCCTTGTCCATGACGACGATCCCGGGACTCTCCACTCCCTTGCCGTGGCCGTGAAGACGCGCGAGCTTGATCGCCGCCTCGTTGGCTTCGCAGCCAGAGTTGCAGAAAAAAGCGTTCTCGGTGCCGCTGATCGCCGCGAGCTTGTCCGCGAGCGCCTCCTGCTCGGCGATGCGGTAGAGGTTAGAAGCGTGGATCAGACGCGAACTTTGCTCCGCGATGGCCCGCGTCAGTTTCGGGTGGCCGTGGCCGAGCGTGTTGACCGCGATTCCCGCGAGCGCATCGAGGTACTTCTTGCCGGATTCGTCCCACACCCATACGCGCTCGCCACGGGTAAAGGCGACCGGAATCCGGCTGTATGTGTTCATCGAATGAGACATGGAATCACCCGTCAATTGTTTACGGCGCAGCGAAACGCTTGCGCCAAAATCTCTTTGGAACGCGCCGCAGGGCGCGCGCGCTTACCGCAGCGCTCGGCGTCGTCGGGTGTCGGGCCGAATGGGCGAAGCCGCGGCGCCTGCATGACGCGCTAGCCGTGAGGTCATCTCGTCGCCCTGTGCGATAATCGAATTGCTCTGAAGGGCGAATAGCTTAGCACAACGAATTCGGCATGGGAACGCGCCTGACGGTATTCAATCAGAAGGGCGGGGTCGGCAAGACGACGACCGTGCTCAACCTGGGCGCAGCGCTCGCGCGTCGGGGAGGGGCGCCGCTGCTGGTGGACCTCGACGCGCAGTCGCACTTGAGCTCGATCCTCAACCCGGGAGCCGCAAGCGGCGAGAGTCTGTTCGCGTACTACAACGCAGGCAGGCCGCTCAAGGAAGTCGTCCGCCCGATTCGCTTCGGCGGCGAGCTCATTCCGGGGCATACGGAGCTGCTCAAGGTGGACGCCCTGTTCGGCAAGGGCCCGGACATCCTGAACAAGCTCAAGCAGGGGCTCGATGCGGGCTGGGACGCTGCGCGATCGGTGCTGATCGACTGCTGTCCGATGCTGGGAGTGCTGTCCCTGTCGGGAATTTTCGCCTCCCAGCGGGTTCTGATCCCGATCTCGGCCGACTATCTCGCTCTGAGGGGGGCGCTCGCGTTGGAGAATACCCTGCGGGCGCTCGAACACGTGCTGAAGCGGCGCGTCGAGCGTCGCTACCTGCTGACGCGGTTCGACTCGCGTCGGCGCATGTCGCACGACATCGCCGGGCAGCTCACTTCCCGGTTTGGCGCGGAGTTGTGCCGGACGCGCATCACCGAAGCCGTGAGCATTGCGGAGAGTCCGGCGCTCGGCAAGGACATTTTCAGCCACGCGCCCGACAGCCGCGGGGCGCAGGACTACGCGGGCCTGCTGGAGGAGTTGCTGTCTTCGGGATTTCTCGAGGCGTCGGGAGCGCCCGCGGCTACTTGCTGATCAGGGAGACGATCTCCTCGAAGCTCGTTCCGTCCGGGGTACTAGCAGCGGACGCCGGCTGCATCGATGCGGGCTGCATGACGCTGCGCTCCAGGATCTTGCAGTGCGGGTACATCTGCCTGAGTTTTATCTCGGCGGCGGCTCCGTCGCGTCCGTGAATCATGAGGTGCTCGACGACCAAGCCCTGCCGCGTGCGGATGCGAAAGCCGAATTTCGTCGTGCTCAATGACAGCGGCATAATGTCCTCGGCTGTATAACATACCGTTGGGGGGCTTGCAACCCGCCGGCCCGGACTCCTAGCCGATCCGCCGCAGGCCCCGTTCCTCGGTCCCCTTCAATACCCGCAGGCACGGCAGGTAGCCGTCGTAGACGATCCCGTGCAGCTCGACGCGCTTCTGCGAGCGCAGCAAGCCGACCAGATAGTGGACGATTTCCCGCGTGATGACCTGCCCCGGCACGAGCACGGGGATGCCCGGAGGATAGGGGACGATCTGATCGGCGCAGGCCCGGTCGAGCAGTTCCCGCCGGATGTTGTCCTTCTCGTCGACCAGGGGCACCAGCTCACCGCCGCAATAGAAGGCGTCGCGCGGCAGGTAGCGAAGGCGCGTGAACCCCGGGATTTCCGGGAACCGGTACAGGCGGCGCGGCGAGCGGCCCTCGCGCGCGATGCGCATCAGTGCGTCGTAGAGTCGCGAGACCTTGCTGCGCGTGGTGCCGATCGTAAGCAGCAGAGTCAGCGTATTGAACGTGGATTTCTCGACCTGGATGTTGTAGCGGTCGAAGAGCTCGCGCTGCAAGTCCTCCACCGTATAGCCGCAGCTCGAGATGTCGACGGTCACCTTGGTCGGGTCGAGAAGGATGTTGTCCCGCCTGAGTTCCTCCGGAAGGAGTTGCTCGAGCTCGAGCACGCGAAAGACGCCGGTCGAGTTGATCTGGGCGCGCAGTTCCTGAGAGAGCGCGAGCGTGCGCGAAAGCAGCTTATAGCCTTCCATCACCGCCTGCTTCCGCGCCACGTCCAGGCTCGCGATCATGCTGTACTGGGGGCTGGTCGAAGTGTGCATGTTGAAGTTTTCCCGGAACAAGTGTTCGTTGAATCCGGGATCGTTCACATGGATCATCGAAGCCTGAGAGAACGCCGAGAGCACCTTGTGCGTGCTTTGCGTCGCGTAGTCCGCCCCGGCCTCGAGCGCCGTCGGCCGGAACGCCGGGTGGAAGCGCGCGAAACCGTACCAGGCTTCGTCCACGATCACTTTGATGCCTTTCGCGTGCGCCGCCTCGACGATGGGCGCGAGCTCGTAGCGCAGCCCGTCGTAGGTGCAGGAGGTGAGGATGATCGCCTGGGCGTCCGGGTGCCTGCGGATCGCGGAAAGAATGGTCTTCTTCGGCACCGGACCGTACAGGCTGTACTTGGCGTTGATCGAGGAATCCATATAGACCGGG
>WNGC01001951.1_pt1 | contig 12614 bp, 15 predicted proteins | sample 5400051 | NCBI WGS metagenome assembly WNGC01 (sample SAMN13153368, study PRJNA577476) | soil metagenome | isolation source: 20 cm soil or saprolite under grassland replicate 2 | place: USA:California | collected 2016-06-15 | reverse complement strand
AAAGCAGCGCGGCGCGCGTCCTCATCGCCCCCGCCGCCACCAGTGGTGGACCAGGTTGTCGACGACCTCGCTGAGCTGGCCGATCGTCCGGCACTCGCGGACGAAGTCGCACGCGGGCGCGTAGAGCGGCATGACCGAGTCGCCGATGCCCCAGCCCCACTGGCCCTCGGGGTTGAGCCAGATGATCCCCTTCACGCGCTCGCGGATCAGCCGCAGCGCCCACGCCTGGGGGTCGTTGTAGTTGTTGCGCGCGTCGCCGAGGACCAGGATCGTCGTCTTGCGGTCGAGCGGGTCGAGCTCGGTCTTGGCGAACCGGTTGAACGCGTAGCCGAAGTCCGAGCGGCAGTGGTAGTCCACGGGCGCGGCCTTCAGCGCCCACTCGATCGCCCGCTCGACCGGATACGTGGAGAACGCCTGCGTGACCTCGGCGATCTCGGACACGAACACGTAGGACCGCACCCGGCTGAAGCACTCCTGGAGGCTCCAGACGAGCTGGAGCATGAAGCGCGAGGCGTTCCGGACCGAGTCCGAGACGTCGCAGATGGTGACGAGCTTGGGCTTCTCGCGGTGCCGCCGCTTCAGATAGAGCTCCATCGGCACGCCGCCGTACTGGAGGCTCTTGCGCGTCGTCCGCCGCGTGTCGATCCGCCCGCGCTGCTCCTGCCGCTGACGCAGCGCCAGCGCGTCCTTGATCTTGCGCGCCAGGCGCGCGACGACGTTCTTCATCTGCGCGATCTCGTCCGGCGTGAGCGCGAAGAGCGGCTTGTCGGACAGGACCTCGCGCGTCAGCTTCTCGCCCTGGCGGTACGCGCGCCGCTCGAGCTCGCGCTCGACGTGCGCGCGGATCATGCGCTTGAACGCCTCGAGCCGCAGCTCGAGGTAGTTCCGGATGCGCGCGAGCTGACCGGGGTCGAGCCCTCGCGCCTCCAGCATCTTCATGATCTTCTCCAGGTCGGCCTCGATCACCGACCAGTCGAAGCGGTCGGAGATCCGCCGCGAGAAGAAGCCCACCTGGAGGAAGTACATGAGGCGCTCGAGCCCCGCGTTCTGGCCCGAGGCGCGGATGGCCATCTCCATCTCGCTTCCGCCGCCGCGCAGGAGGAGCTCGGTCAGGTCGTCGAGCTCCATCCCCTCCTCGGCCAGGGCCCGGTCGACGAGGTCCTGCACGCGCGGGTCCTCGGGGCCGAGCGCCTTCCGGAGCCCCTCGCCCAAGGCCTCGAGGTCGAGGAAGTAGAGGTCGAAGAGCCGGTCGAAGGTCGGCTGGTCGCGGAACTCCTTGATCAGCGTCGCCGCCAGCGTGGATTTGAACGCCTCGCGGTCGCCCAGCCCGACCTCGGCGCTCGCGGCGAGCGCGTCGAGCGCCTCCGAGGGCGAGATGCGGATCTCCGCGCGACGGAGGTCGCCGATGAACTCGAGGATCCGCTCGTCCACTACTCCGCCAGGACCTTGTCGAGGGCGCCCTTCACCCGCTCGAGATCCTTCTCGTGCTTCACCAGCATCGTCAGCGTCGACTCGACGAGCTCGGGCGAGAGCTCCTGCGCGTTCAGGATCACGAGCGAGCGCGCCCAGTCGAGCGACTCGGAGACGGACGGGAGCTTCCGCAGGTCCATGGCCCGGATCTTCTGGACGGCGGCGACCACGGCACGCGCGAGCCGCTCGGGGATCTCCGGAACTTTCAGTCGGATGATCGCGAGCTCGTCCACGGGCGACGGAAAGTCGATGAAGAGGTGCAGGCACCGGCGCTTGAGCCCGTCGGAGAGCTCGCGCGCGTTGTTCGACGTGAGCACGACCAGCGGGATGTGCCGCGCCGTCACCGTGCCGAGCTCGGGGACGGAGACCTGGAAGTCGGAGAGCACCTCGAGCAGGAACGCCTCGAACTCCGGCTCGGCCTTGTCGATCTCGTCCACGAGGAGGACGACCGGCTCCTCCGACAGGATCGCCGACAGGAGCGGGCGCGGCGAGAGGAACCGGAACGAGAAGAACGCGTCCTCCTGGCCGGCGATCTTCGCGACCGCGTCCGGGAGCGAGGGCGCGTCGGCGATCAGCTCGCCGATGCGCTCGCGCAGGAGCTGGGTGTAGAGGAGCTGTTTGGCGTACTTCCACTCGTAGAGCGCCTTGCCCTCGTCGAGCCCCTCGTAGCACTGCAGGCGAATGAGCCGGCGGCGCGTGACCTCCGAGAGCGTCTTGGCGAGCTCGGTCTTGCCGACGCCTGCCGGCCCCTCGACGAGCACGGGGCGGCCCATGCGCGCGGCCAGGTAGACGACGGTGGAAATCCGACGGCTCGCGATGTAGCGCGCATCCCGGAAACGCTGCTGGACGTCCTCCACGGACTCGAACATGCTGGCTCCTCTGCGCGATGAATTCCGGTTCATTGTAGCGGATTTCTCCCCGACGGGCAGCGGGTACAATGCCTAATGCCCGACGCGGCCCGTTACCATCGCCTGCAGCTCATCCTGGCGGCGGCCCGGCTCGCCCTCTCGACCGCCTATCTCGTCGCCGTGCTCATGACGGGCGCGGCGCATGCCCTGGCCGCCGCCGCGGCCGCCATGACGGCGAGCGCGTGGGGTCAGGTGGCCATCGTCGCCTCCGTTCTGGGCGCGGCGCACGCCGCGCTGACCTTCCCGCTGGGATGGGCGCGGGGGTGGTGGCTCCCGCGACGCTACGGCCTGCTCCACCAGAGTCTCCGCGGCTGGTTCGCCGATCGCGCCAAGTCCGCGCTCCTCGCGGCCGGGCTCGGGCTCGGGGCGGTCGAGGTCGTCTACGCGCTCCTGCGCACGACCCCGCTCTGGTGGCTCTGGGCGGCGGCCGCGTTCTTCGCCGCCAGCGTGGCGCTCGCCTTCGTCTTCCCGGTGTGGATCGTCCCGCTCTTCTACCGCCTCACGCCGCTCGCCGACGAGGGGCTCTCCGAGCGGCTCCTCGCCCTCGCGCGCCGTACCGGCGTGCCGGCGGTCTCAGTGTGGATCGCCGACCAGTCCCGGAAGAGCCGCACCGCCAACGCCGCGGTCGTCGGGCTCGGCCGCACGCGGCGCATCGTCCTCTTCGACACGCTCACCGCGCGCTTCACGCCCGAAGAGATCGAGTCCGTGCTGGCCCACGAGCTGGGTCATCACGTCCACGGCGACGCGCGTCGCGGCCTCGCCGTCCACGGCGCGCTGACGCTCGCGAGCTTCTGGGTGGCGGACGCGCTGGTGCGCGCCGGCGCGCCCGCGTTCGGGCTGGCGGGCGCCGCCGATCCCGCCGGGATGGCGTGGCTCGCGCTCGTGCTCCTGGCGCTCTCGCTCGTGGCGCTCCCGCTCGGCAACGGCTTCTCGCGCTGGATCGAGCGCCAGGCCGACGACTTCGCGCTCGCCACGACGGGCAACCCCGGCGCGTTCATCGGCGCGATGGAGCGCCTCGCCGAGCTCAACCTGGCGGAGCGGCGGCCGAGCCGACTGAAAGAGCTCGTGCTCTACTCGCACCCGGCGCTCGACCGGCGGATCGCGCGCGCCAGAGGAGGCCTCGCATGACACGTCGCCGCACCCTCCGCACACTCGTCGAGGCGAAGGCGGGGCTCCTCGTGCCCGGCGCCTACGACGGAGTCTCCGCGAAGCTCGTCCAGCAGGCGGGATTCCCCGCCGTCTACATGACCGGCTACGGCACCTCCGCGTCGCGCCTCGGGCTTCCCGACCTCGGCTTCGCCGGGCTCGCCGAGATGGCCGACCACGCGCGGAGCCTCGTCGCGGTGCTCGACGTCCCGCTGATCGCCGACGCGGACACGGGCTACGGTAACGCGCTCAACGTCCGCCGCACGGTCCAGGTGTACGAGGCGGCCGGCGTCGCGGCGCTCCACATCGAGGACCAGATCACGCCCAAGCGCTGCGGCCACCTCTCCGGCCACCAGGTCATCCCGCGGGCGGAGTTCACCGGCAAGGTCCGCGCGGCGGTCGAGGCGCGGACGGACCCCGACCTGCTCATCATCGCGCGGACGGACGCGATCTCCGCCGTGGACGTCGACGAGGCGCTCCGCCGCGGCGAGGCCGCGGCCAAGGCCGGGGCGGATGTGCTGTTCATCGAGGCGCCGCGTGACGAGGCGCAGGTGGAGCGCGTCGCGCGCGCGTTCGACACGCCGCTGCTCTACAACTACGCGCCCGGCGGCCGCTCGCCGCTCTTGCCGTTCGCGCGGCTACGGGAGCTCGGCTTCGCGATCGTGCTGCTGCCGGTGGACACGCTGCTCGTGGCGGTCCAGGCGATCCGCGACTTCCTCGCCGCGGTGAAGGCGCGTGACGACGTGCTGTCGCTCAAGGACCGCTACATGCCGTTCCGCGACTTCAATGAGCTGATCGGCGTGACCGCGCAGCTCGCCCTGGCCGAGCGCTACACGGACGACGCGCGCTCCGCGACGTAGGCCGCGAGGGCCGCGTCCCACGGGCGCAGGTCGTCCTCGCCGAGCGCCGCGAGGTTCGCGTGGGCCAGCACCGAGTACGCGGGGCGCCGCGCCCGCGCCCCGAACTCCGCCGACGTGACGGGGACGACCTCCGCCTCGACGCCCGCCAGCGCGAAGACGCGTCGCGCGAAGCCGTGCCAGCTCGTCTCCCCGACGTTCGTCAGGTGGTACACGCGGTGCGCCGCGCGCGGGAGGACCTTCCAGACCTTCGGCGCGAGGTCGCGCGTGTAGCTCGGACCGAGCACCTGGTCGGCGACGACGCGGACCGGCTTTCGCTCCCGCGCCAGGCGCAGCATCGTCTCGACGAAGTTCGTCCCGCCCTTGCCCGAGCTCCGCGCCACGCCGAAGAGGCCGGAGACGCGGAAGATCACCGCCCGCTCGCACCGCGCGAGTGCCTGCCGCTCGCCCTCGAGCTTCGACTCGCCGTAGACGTTGAGCGGGTTCGGCGCGTCGGACTCCCGGTACGGCGCGGGCCGCCGGCCGTCGAACACGTAGTCGGTGGAGAAGTGGACGAACGTCGCGCCGAGCGCCTGGCAGGTCGCGGCGAGCACGCCGACGGCCTCGGCGTTCAGGGCGAAGGCGCCCGCCCGGTCGTCCTCGGCCGCGTCTACGCGGTTGTAGGCCGTGGTGTTGAGGACGCACGTGGGCCGGAGGTCCGTGAGGACCGCGCGGACACGGCCGGCGTCGAGGACGTCGAGCTCCCGGCGCGTGAGCGCGACGAGCTCCCCGGCACGGTCGAAGGTGCGCACGAGGTCGAAGCCGAGCTGGCCGGCGGCGCCGATGACGACGTAGCGCGCGGGGCGGGGCGCGTCAGGAGGCGGGCTGGTCACCTGCTGCGGGTCGCTGGGTCGCCACGGCGAGGGCAACGAGGTGGTCGAGCTGCTTGAAGTCGAACGGCTTGGGCACGAACGCGAAGACGCCACTCGACAGGGCCTGGGCCGCGGCCTTGACGTCGCGGTTGCCGGTCACCATGATGACCGGGACCGTCACACCGAGACTCCGGATCTGCTTGAGGAGCTCGAGCCCGCCCATCCGAGGCATCTGCATGTCCAGGACGATGAGGTCGAACTGCCCGCGCAGGAGCGCCATCGTCGCGTCGCCGCCATCGTGGGCCGTCACCACCTCGTAGGCGTGCCCGTGTTGGAACAGCTTGAAGAACTCCGTGAGCATATCGACGATCCGGCGCTCGTCGTCGACGATCAGGATCCGTCTGGTCACGAAGGCAGTATATGCCGAACGCGGAGCGAAATCGTAGGCGGCGCCGGTTGCCAGCGGGCGCTGCACCATCGTGGTGCATCTGCACCACCGTGGTGCACTCGCGGCTCGGGTCGGGAGCGACGCGCGGTCGGCCAAGACCAGGAACGATCCCCACTTGCCCGCTCGAGCGCGCCCGCCACGCGGCTGGCACCGTCATTGCGTGCAGGGAGGCTCGACAAAGGATGCGGGTTCTCATCGTCGAGGACGAAGAACCTGTCGGAGAGGTCTTCGCCCACTACCTCCGCCAGCTCGGCCACCAGCCCGTGCTGGTCCGGAGCGCCGAGGCGGCGCTCGCTCAGCTTACGACCGCAGATCCCGATGCGATTCTGCTCGACGTCCGCTTGCCGGGGATCAGCGGGCTCGAGTTCCTTCAGCTGCCCCTGGTCCGCGCGTCGGGAATTCCAATCGTCGCGATCTCCGGGATCTCGACCGAGGACGAGGCTCGCGAATGCCTCCGGCTCGGCGCGGTGGATTTCATGGCGAAACCCGTGCCGCTCGCGCGCATGGGCGAGGTGCTGGCAGTGCTGGAGCCCTATGCCCTCGGCCGACGCGCCGGGGACCCGGCCGCGCGCCGGGACCGCCGTCGAGCCCCCCGGGCTCCCCTCGCGACGACGGTGCGCGTGATCGAGGACGACGGCAGCGAGTGGCTCGGGACTTCGGTGACCGTGAGCGCGTTCAGCGTGAAGGTCCGTCCCGAGGCCGCCGTCCGGCCCGGCCGTGTCGTGACGCTCTCCTTTACCCCTCCCGACGGGGGCTCGGCGCTCGAGGCCCAGGCGCTGCTCGTGCGGGAGGAGCGGGAAGCCGCGGTCTTCGCCTTCGCCGATCTCAACGCCCCCGCGGTCCGGCGGCTCAGCGCGCTGGTCTCCCGACTCCGGAGCGCGTGACGCGCCCCAGGGCTAGCGAGATTCTCGTTTCTTCAGCAGAGGCCCCAGGGCACGCTCGACTGCGGTGAGGTTTCGCTCCTCGTTCGCAAGCACCTCCTCCCGAGGGACGGGGGCGAGCCATTTGCCGGAAAGTCTCTCCGTCACCGGAGCGAGCTTTTCCAATACTTGAATCCCAGCGCCGCGCCTGTACAGCGCCAGCCCGTCGGGGCTGTCGATGCTCACGACCAGCGACAGGGCGGGCACCGTTCCGCTGATGCCTGAGGTAGCGAGGACGGACAATCCCGAGGCCAGCGCATCCGACACGCCATCCCATCGCGCCCACGCCCCGACGAAATTCGCCTTCACGACTTGGACACGAGGAAGCAGGACCGCATCCAGCTGGAACCGGCCGCGGATATCCTCAATGGTTCGAGCGACTATCGTCTTGACCTTGGCGTCGTCCAGGCCGCCCGTGCGGGGGTCGAAGAGTCCGCCGACCTCCTGCTGCGTCCGCGTGAATACCTCACCCCATTCGCTCGCCGGAAACGTGGCGAAGCCGGCCTCTCGGAGTTTCGTCTCGATGAGCGCATCGACACGAAGTTTCGTGGGCTCGGGCACCCCGAGCTGCGGCGGGACTGCTAAGGGGGCCAGGGCGATACGCTTGACCTTTGTACGGAACTCCTCTTCGGGTATTCCGAACGGATTGGACGGAGACGCGGTCGCGCAACCGCCGACAGCGACGACAAACACGAGCGGTCCGAGGGTCGACTTCAACGCGCCGCATGCTGAGACCAGGCTGCGACGCTTGTATTGAGGCAAAAAACCCAGCATGGCCCCTCCTACGGTCTCACGTGTGGCTGAGTGGCGCGGTCGATGGAACACCTTCCGCCAAAGAACTTGGTGCGCCCGGCAGGGATCGAACCTGCGACCTTCGGATTCGAAGTCCGACGCTCTGTCCAACTGAGCTACGGGCGCGCGAGCCCTTAGGGTACCATCAGGATCCCCTTCGGCTCGCCGCCGCGCTGAGGGCTCGCGTCGTGGCCGTTCCCCTGACCGTCACAACACCCTTAGGTCCTTGAGATATCTCGGTGATATCTAGTTTTCGGAAATTACCTATTGACAACCACCGTATACGAGCCTACGGTCCGGCCACGACCTGATACCGTCCGGTTCCTCAAGAAAGGCGGACAGTGCTTCGTGCTCATCCTTCTGGTTCTCCTGCTCATCCAGGCCCAGTTCAGCCAGGCCGCTGCCGACGTGGTGTGGGCCGTGATTCCGTCCTGGGATGACCCCGATACCGATGACGGCAACACCCCCGTCAATGGCGGCATCGACCAGGCCGCCGGTCGCCCTACCCCGACCCGCCCGTGGCTGAGTGGGAGTCTCACGCCGTCGGACGTCGTGGTGTCTGATCACCGCTCCAGTTTCTCAGACCCGATCGCCCGGGCGCCCCCCGCCACCTCGGCCGCCGGATGCATCGCCTCGATGTGCTCCCCTTCGTCGTCTCGAGCGCCGGATCGATCTTGACTGGAATGATCATGGGTCGGCGCGAGTCTCCCAGGTTGTCTCCGACAGATCCGACATCAACCCCAACCTCTGGGCGTCCACGCTCGCCGCCGGATGTCGAGTCGCGCCAAAGGAGGGATAGAAGGTGCGCAACGGTCTGGGCACAGGGAGGACTTGCGATGAAAGCGATCACGTACTTGTTCGCGTTGCTGTTCATGTTCGAGTTCACGCCGGTGGCATGGGCTGGGTCAGGAGAGGACGAGATCGTCCGGATCGGCATCCAGCGCGCCCGAGCCTACAACGAAGGGAATTTGGACGCCGTCATGGGTTGGTTCGCCGACACCGCCGTGCAAACTGCCCCAGCTTCGCCGTTCAGGATTGAGGGCAAGGAGGCGATTCAGGCGACCTACGTCAGCGCCTTCCACAACTTCCCGACCCGTCTCTACGTCCCGCGCCAGCGGCTCGTCCGCGTGTATGGCGACACGACGGCGATCACCAACACGTACTACACGCTCACGCTCGTGGACCGAAGCGGCAAAGCCACGACGACCCACGGTCGACTCGACGCGACCTATGTCCGGGAGAACGGCAGATGGCTCGTCGTCAATCAGCACTCGTCAGCGCTTCCGTCCCAGTAGAGGAGTTGCGTCAGCGCGGGCGCCGAGCCACCCTCGGCGACCGTGGTGCTCTATGTCCCTGATGCTAAGGGTGACGAAGGTGAGCCGGTCTCAGATGAGAGAGAGTGCTTACACCGGGAGGTCAAGATGACAAGCATGGCCCGTACGCGTGTCGTAATCGTCTTCGCGCTAGCCGTCGTGAGCGCCTTCATGCTCCTCTCGACGAATATCATCATCGCCCAAGAGAAGCAGAAGATCTCGTGGTCCACGAAGCCTGAGAACACGCAGTACGCCTTCCAGCATGGGCTTGAGATTCCAGATACGCCCGGGCACATCCTTCGAATGCTGGAGATCCGGCGCACGTGGCCTGATGGCGGCGCTCCGACTGTCGAAGGCCAAAAGGTGGCCGAAGAGATTGCTCGGGGGGTGACCGATCTTGTCGCAGGCAACGGGTTCGGTCGCGGGTATAGCGTCTGGCGCTTCGAGAATGGGGATCAGTCGTTCGGTGAGTGGCAGAACAGCGTCCAGACGATCATGAATCCGGATCGGAGCAGGAAGACAACCTTCGTTGGCACGTACGTCACGACCGGGGGGACGGGAAAACTAAAGGGCCTCAAGGGCGTGGGAAGATACTTGGGGCTCACCGAGTTCAACGTCGAGGGAAAGGCGACGCGGAACGAGTATTCTGCGGAAGGCGAATACTGGTTCGATAAGAGGTAACTTGAGATAGACGTCCATCGCGGAAGCGGGCGCTCCGTCTCACTGGGTTACCGGCGCGCGCTGAGCCTACACCAGGCCGCGCGCGCCAGCCGCTCAGCCGAGATCCGGCTCGATCCGGAGGCCGTTGTTGAACCGATTCGTGAAGTTCGCCACGCTCACGACCAGGGCCAACTCGACGACCTGGTCTTCGCTGAAGTGCCGTTTGAGCTCGTCGAGCGCCCCGTCACGCAACCCGGCGCCCGCGGCCCGTGTCAGCCGTTCGGCGTAGAGGATCAACGCCTTGTCCTTCTCGTCGAAGAGGGGGCTCTTCTCGTAGAAGGTCAGGGCTCTGATCTGCTCGTCGGTGATGCCGGTCCGCTTCGCCGAAGCGGTGTGCGCGCGGGTTCAGTACTCGCACCCGTTCAGGAGCGAGGTCTTCAGGTACGCCAGCTCCTTGTACCTCGGCTCGACCGTTCCCTCGTTCATGATCGATCCGTACAGCGGTAAGAAATTCTTGAGCACCGTCGGGCGATGGGCCATCACGGCGAAGATATTGGGCACGCGTCCGAACCTCTTCGCCAGGTCGTCGTAGATCGGCTTCGCGGCGTCGGCGGCCTTCTCTTTCGGGATCGGGTTGACAACAGGCATACGAGCCTTCTTTCTGCCGTGACTCGGCCGCGGGATCAGCGCGGGCCGGTTCTCACGACGAGGCCGTGCCGAGCGCGGCGCGGATCACGGTGGTGAAGGAACCGATGAGCATGGCGATGAGGATCGCCGAGCCGATCCAGAGCAGGGTCTGCAATCGCTTCTCGTCCATCAGGCCGGCCCTCCGCGAGTGCCCACTAGAGCTTCGGTGCGATGCGCGACGCGAACTGCTCGAGCTGCTCCGACTCGTCGAAGACGGGGTTCAGCATGAGGAAGCCGACGCCCGCCGCGGTGATCTCGGCGAGCCGCTCGACGCACTCCCCGGGGTCGCCCCACACGGAGACCTCGGCGGCGAGCTCGGGCTTACCGTAGAAGGCGCCGAACCACTCGGCGAGCCGCCGCCCCGCCCGCGCGCGGTCGTGGTCGACGGCGATGTAGACGCGCTTGCCGAGGGGGAATCGTGCGGGATCGCGCCCGGCCTCCTCGAGGAGGCTCTTCAAGAGCTTGACCTCGCCGAGGAACGTCGCCGTCGAGACGGAGCCCGCGCCGATGAAGCCGTCGCCGAGCTCCACGGCGCGCCGGAGCGCGTTCGGATGGTGCCCACCGAACCACAGCGGCGGATGCGGCTTCTGCAGGGGCTTGGGCTCCATCGACGCGTTCTGGAGCTTGAAGAACTCGCCCTCGAAGGTCACGCGCTCATCGGTCCACAACCGCTTCATGAGCCTGAGCCCTTCGGCGAAGCGCGCCGCCCGCCGCGCCGCCTGGAGGCCGAAGGCCGGGTAGATCCGCGGGTTGCCGCCGAGCCCGACGCCGACGGTGAGCCGCCCCCCGCTCAGGTGGTCGAGCGTCGCGAGGCTCTTGGCGAGGTGGACCGGGCTCCGGAGCGCAGTGAGCAAGACCGCGGAGCCGAGCCGCAACCGCTCCGTGCACGCCGCCGCGTACGTGAGCAGCGCGACCGGCTCCAGACTCCGGATCGAGCCCAGGACTTGCTCGACGACCCAGGCGCTCTGCACGCCGAGCGCCTCGGCACGCGCCAGGAACCCGCGGAGCTTCTCGACGTCGAACGCGCCGTCCAGCCGCGTCTGGGGGATCGCGACACCGAGCTCGACGCGACGCCTCACGCGGCGAATCCTACCACACCGGGGCGGTGGTATAGTGTGGAACGCGCTCGGCGCCGCGACCCGACAGACCACGATCAGGAGACCGCCATGAACGCACTCAAAGACACGATCGCCAAGGCCGTGGACCGCCTGGGTGACGACCTCGAGAAGCTCTCGCACCAGATCCACGACAACCCCGAGCTCGGGTACCACGAAGTGAAGGCGGCCGCGTGGCTCACGGAGTTCCTCGACGCGCAGGGCTTCAACGTGGAGCGCGGTGTCGCCGGCGTGGAGACCGCGTTCCGCGCGACACTCGAGACCGGCGACGGCCCGACGATCGCGATCCTCTGCGAGTACGACGCGCTGCCGCAGATCGGCCACGCGTGCGGCCACAACGTCATCGCCACCGCGGGCGTCGGCGCCGGCGCGGGCCTCGCCGCCGTGCGCGACCAGTTGCCGAAAGGACGCATCCAGGTCGTCGGCACGCCCGCCGAGGAGGGCGGCGGGGGCAAGGTGCGGCTCATCAACGCCGGCGTCTTCCGCGGCGTGGACGCCGCGATGATGGTCCACGGCTTCGACCGGTGGGTCGCGCACTCCGACCTCCTCGGCATCATCCGGGTGGGCTTCGAGTTCACGGGCAAGGCGGCGCACGCCTCGGCCGACCCGTGGGAGGGCGTGAACGCGCTCGACGCGGCGGTCCAGACCTACAACAACGTGGCGATGCTGCGCCAGCAGGTGCGCCCCGACGCGCGCATCCACGGGATCATCACCCACGGGGGCGCGGCGCCCAATATCATCCCCGAGTTCGCGGCCGCGACGTTCTACGTGCGGTCGCCGAACATCGACGCCGTGTGGCAGCTCGAGAAGCGCGTGATCCAGTGCGCCGAAGGGGCGGCGAGGGCGACGGGCTGCGAGCTCAAGGTCATCGAGCACCGCGACACCGCGTACGAGCCGATGAAGCGGAACGCGACACTGCTCGAGACCTTCCGCGCGAACCTCAAGACGCTCGGCGTGACCGAGTCGCCCGAGATCAAGGACCGCCTCGGCTCCTCCGACATCGGCAACGTGAGCCAGGTGATCCCGGCGATCCAGCCGATGGTGAAGATCGCGCCGGACGGCACGCCCATCCACTCACGCGCCTTCGAGGCGGCGGCGAAGAGCCCGCTCGCGCGCGAGGGCATGGTGACGGCGGCAAAGGCGATGGCGATGACCACGCTCGACCTGCTCGCCGACCCATCGCTCGCCAAAGAGGCGCAGGCGGAATTCAAGGCGACGCGATGAGCGAGGGCGCGGAAGCGCTCAAGCCCAAGGTCGCGGCGGCGGTCGACCGCCTCGCGGACGAGCTCGAGGCCCTCTCGCACCGGATCTACGACCGCCCGGAGCTCGCCTTCAAGGAAGAGCAGGCTCACGCGTGGCTCACCGAGCTCCTCGCGAAGCACGGCGCCAAGGTCGAGCGGTCCGTCGGCGGGCTCCCCACGGCGTTCCGCGCGACGCTCGAGGGGGC
>WNGC01007398.1_pt1 | contig 12615 bp, 11 predicted proteins | sample 5400051 | NCBI WGS metagenome assembly WNGC01 (sample SAMN13153368, study PRJNA577476) | soil metagenome | isolation source: 20 cm soil or saprolite under grassland replicate 2 | place: USA:California | collected 2016-06-15 | reverse complement strand
TCGCGGTCGCCCTCGACCATCAGCTGAACCAGTTGGTTGTCTGGCATGAGACGGTGGGTCACTCTATAAAGACGCCGCACGGCGCTTCAAGTAACGGATGTCTTGCCCTGGCTGAGGCGCGTCGCATCTTTGGTGCACGATGAACGAGAGCCAGACGAGCAAGTCACCGTGGGGTGGCTGGCTGCTGCACGCCGTAATCGGGGCCGGCGTTACGGCCGTGCTGGCGTGGCTCGGGGCGCCTCCGGTGGCGGTGCTCGCCGCGGTGCTCGCGATGGGTAAGAGGGCTTCGCTGAGTTTGCGCTGTGTTTCTGGGATCATCGTCTTGACCAAAGTCGTTGCCCGACTGACCCGACTTCTGAAGGCTTGAAGTAGGCCGGGCGGGGCTCGAACCCGCTACCTGCGCATTAAAAGTGCGCTGCTCTACCTGTTGAGCTACCGGCCCGCGATGTGAATGCTGTGTGCGTTGGACAAACCGCACACTGAACTTCACATCGCACCCGGGCTTAAACAAGCGGCCGAGGCCGGCCAGTCGCGCTCCGCGAGCGGTGCCGACGCCACGACCTCCCCAACCACGAGCGTCGCCGGCGGCTCGAGCCCCGCCGCCTCGACGCGCTCGGCCAGCGTCCCGAGCGTGCCGATCACGCTGCGCTGCTCGGGTAGCGTCGCGCTCGCGATCACGGCCGCCGGCGTCTCCTCCGGCATGCCGTGCGCGATCAGCCGCGCCGTGATCTGAGGAAGCGCGCGCAACCCCATCAGGAACACCAGCGCCGGCAGCCGCGCCAACGCGTCCCAGTCGAGATCCGACGCGGCGTCACATTCGTGCCCCGCCACTACCGCGAACGCCGACGCATGGCGCCGGTGGGTCACGGGGATGCCCGCGGCACCCGGCGCGGCGATGGCCGAGGTCACACCGGGGACCACCTCGTACGCCACGCCCGCCGCGCGCAACGCCTCGCATTCCTCCGCACCCCGGCCGAACACGAACGGATCCCCACCCTTCAGTCGGACGACGACACGGCCACTCCGGGCCGTCGCGATCAACAGGGCGTTGATCTGCTCCTGCGGCAGTGAATGTCCCTCACTCCCGGGCCGCTTGCCCACGAAGACCCGCTCGGCCCAGGGCGGCGCCTCCTCGAGCAAGTCGGGATGCACCAGTCGATCGTACACGACGACCTCGGCCGCCCGCAGCCGCTCCAGGCCGCGCCGCGTGATCAATCCGGGGTCCCCCGGACCCGCACCGACGATGTAGACGATCCCCGCGCCCGCAGTCGCGTGTGCGGCCCGCCCGTTGCCGCCCCCCACGGCTGCCTGCACTAGCTCTTCGATGCGGCGCCGGGCGCCCCCCACGTCGCCCCGCCGCACCAACGCGATCGCGTCGGAATCGACGATGCGATACCACAGCCGTGTGCGGATAGTCGTGTCGGGGACCCGCCGCGCCAGCTCGGCCCGCAGCTCGCCCAACAGCTCGAGCAGGGTCGCGTATTCCGGTCCAACCAACCTCCCGATTCGCTCGCGCAAGCGGACGGCGAGCGCGGGACTCTTCCCCGCGGTCGAGACGGCGATCGCCACGTCGCCCTGGCGGTGGATCGCCGGGGCGATGAAGCTGCAGTGCGGCAGATCGTCCACCGCGTTGAGCAGCACGCCGCGGGCTTGAGCCTCATCCCACACCGCGCGGTTGGCGGCACGATCGTCGGTCGCCGCGATCGCGAGAAACGCGCCGGCCAGGTCCCCGGGACGATACGGGCGCCGCTCGATCGTGACCGCCCTCGCCGCGAGATCCTCGAGCCGTCGCGACACGCTCGGGCTGATCACCGTCACGCGCGCGCCGGCATCGAGTAGCCCCGTGACCTTTTGCTCGGCGATCGCGCCGCCCCCGATCACCACGGCCCGGCGCCCGCGCAGGTCGAGGAACGCTGGATAGAACTGAGTCATGAGGCGGGCTCCGCGACGGCGCGGTTGCGCGATTCGTCGCTGCCGATCCGGCAGCAGAAATCCCCCAGACCCTCGCCCGGCAGGCGCTCCGCGCGGTAGCGCTCGAGCAGCGGCCGCACCTGGGCGACGAGGCGGTGCCGCGGCACGAGGTCGGCGTATGCGGTCGCGAGCCTGGTGCCGAGCACACTGCCGCCCACGAAGATCGTGTACTTGTCCGCCGAGCGACCCACGAACGCGAGGTCGGCCGTGTAGGGACGCGCGCAACCGTTGGGACAGCCCGTCATCCGCACGGTGAGCCGCAGGTCTGCGAGCCCCAAGCGCGCGAGCTCGCGCTCGAGCTCATCGATCACGCCGGGGAGCACGCGCTCGGACTCGGCGAGCGCCAGGCCGCACGTCGGCAGCGCCGGGCAGGCCATGGACCACCGGCGCACCGTCGAAATGGCGCCCGTGGACCGCACGCCGTGATGCTCCAGCACCGCTTCGAGCGCGGACCGCCGCCCGTCTGGGATGCCCGTCAACAGCACGTTCTGTTGCGGCGTGAAGTGGACGCCGGCACCGAACAGCTGCACGATCCGTCGCACCGCGGTCCGGAGCCGCACACCCTCTGTATCGAGGATGCGCCCGTTTTCGACGAACAAGCCGTAAAACCAACGGCCGCCCCCCTGATCGTGCCAGCCTAGGTGATCGTGCACGTCGCTCACCCCCACCGCTGCCGGCGCCGGCAGCGCGCGACCGAGCCGCTGCTCCACCTGGGCGCGGAACCAGTCGAGCCCGCGATCGTCCAGCAGATACTTGAGGCGCGCGTGCCGGCGGTCGCGGCGGTCGCCGTGGTCGCGCTGCACGGTGAGCACGGCTTCGGCCACTGGGACCACGTCTTCCGGCGTGGCGAACCCCAGCGGATCGGCGAGTCGCGGGTAGGTGAGCTTCTTGCCATGGGTCATCCCCAGCCCGCCACCCACCAGCACATTGAATCCGGCGATGCGGTCCCCGTCAGGGATCGCGAGGAAGCCGAGATCGTTGCTGTAGACGTCGGTGCAGTTGTCGTCCGGGAACGCGATCGCCGTCTTGAACTTGCGCGGCAGATAGCGCTCTCCGTAGATCGGATCGGGTTGCGCATCCGGCACTCCGGACTCCACCCGCTCGCCATTGAGCCAGATCTCGTGGTACGCGCGGCTACGCGGCAGCAGGTGGTCGGAGATGCGGCGCGCCACGCCGAGCACCTGATCGCGCAGCGCCCCGGGGAGCGGCGCCGGGCAGCACATCACGTTGCGCTCCACGTCGCCGCAGGCGCCGAGCGTCGTGACGAGCGCGTCATTCAGGGCGCGGATGGTGGCCTTCAGGTCGCCCTTCACCACGCCGTGAAACTGGTTGTCCTGTCGCGTCGTGACTCGCAGCGTGCCGTTGCCGAACCGACCCGCCAGCTCGTCGAGCGCGAGATACTGCCTGGCGGTGAGGACGCCGCCCGGGATCTTGCAGCGCACCATGAAGGTGTAGTCGGGCTCGAGGCCGGCATCGCTGCGTTGGCGGCGCGCGTCACGGTCGTCCTGCTGGTAGACGCCGTGGAACTTGAGCAGCTGTGCGGCCTCGTCCTCGAAATGACTGGTGCCGGCGGCGAGCTCCGGGGCGAGCGAGCCGCGCAGCCCGCGGCTCGCTTGCTTGATCTGTTCGACGGCGCTCACATCCGCGCGCTGGTCGGCCATCCTCACACCTCCCTCGATCGATCCCAAGAATCAAGAAAACCAACAAAACGACGGGCCCGCTCCCATTCGGGAAGCGGGCCCGCATTGCGTTGCACGTCGTCTCGGAGCTAGCTCACGTTCGTCCGGTCTGGCACCACCGCGCATCGCCACTCGGTCCGCTTCCCCAGGGAAGCGAACACATCCGCCGACAGCTCGGACAACAGGTGGTGGATGGGCAGGTGACCATATCGAGTGTGACCTTACTAACAGGTGCAGGGCGTTGTCAACCGGGCGCTCGCAACGTGCGGTGCGTCACAGTTACGCGCGCGCGCCGGCGTGCTCTTTAAGACATGCGACTCCTCCCCTGGCGAGCCCCCTGGCCGGCTCGCGACATCACCGATCGGGCCGTCGTTGAGCGCATGGCGACTGGCGACCAGACCGCCGTGCGGGAGCTGCTGGCCCGCTACCGCAGCACCGTGTACGCCACTGCCTACGCCGTGCTGGTCGATCCCGAGCAGGCCGAGGCCGTCGTCGCCGGCACGTTCGAGCAGGCCTGGCGGAACGCCGCCCGGTTCTTGAGCACCCACGGCAGCGTCCCCGGCTGGCTCACTCACCTCACGCGGGTCAACGTCGCTGCGCTGACGGCAGGCTGGCCTCCCGGGTAGCACCCTAGCTGCCGGTCGGCGGGTGACTCTAGCCGACCGGGGATCGAGCCCCGAGATTTGGCTCGATGAAACCACGCCTGCTCCTCCTGCTCCTCATGTTGGGCCTGTGCGTTTGCTGCGCCGGCACCGCCACGGCCCAGACCAAGCGCATCGACCTCTCCGACTTGCAGAAGCTGGTCAACGTCTCCGATCCGCAGATCGCGCCCGACGGGAAATCGATCGCCTGTGTCGTGTCGCGCGTGAACTGGAGCGACGACCGGTTCGACGCGAATCTCGTGCTGGTCGACATCGCCAGCGGCACGCAGCGCACGCTCACGTACGATCGCAAGGGCATCGCCGCGCCGCGCTGGTCCGCCACCGGCGATCGCCTGGCGTTCCTCGCGACCGCGGGCTCGGGGGACAAAGCCGCGGCACAGGTCTTCGTGCTCGACATGCGCGGCGGCGAGGCGCGTCAGATTACCGAGGCGGCGAACGGCGTGGAGCAGTACGCCTGGAGGCCCGACGGCGCCGACATCGCGTACGTCACCCCGGACGACGCTGAGAACCAGAAGGAGATCGCGGCGCACAACGACGCGTTCGAGGTGGGGGACGACGGCTTTCTCACGACCGCGGCCCCCACGCCGTCGCACCTCTGGATCGTGCCTGCCGGGGGCGGCACGGCGCGCCGCCTGACCCGCGGCGCGTGGAGCCTCGCCAAGAGCGAGCCCCCCGGCCCACCGTCCTCGCCACTCGCCTGGTCGCCCGACGGCAAGTCGATCCTGTTCACACAGCAGGCAACGCCGCACTTTGGCGACGCCGATCAGTCGGTGGTGATGCTGCTCGACGTCGCCACGGGCGAGAGTCGCAAGCTCACGACGCACAAGGCGTTCGAAGGCTACGCCACGTACTCCCCCGACGGCTCGCGCATTTCCTACTGGTACCCGCGCGACGGCGATCCCAACAACGTCACCGAGATTCATGTAACGACCGCGGCCGGGGGCGACGGGACGGATCAGACCCGCGCCGTCGACCGCAACCTGGTGCGCGACGTGTGGATGCCCGACGGCAAATCGCTGCTGGTTGGCGGCCACGACGGGACGCGCACGGCGCTCTGGCTCCTGCCGCTGGGCGGCGCGGCCAAGCGCCTCGATCTGGGTGACGTCAGCCCGTCCTGGGGATTCTGGATCGACGTCTCGGTCGGCCGGGACGGTGCGATCGCGTTCGCCGGCAGTACGCCCGACCGGCCCACGGAGCTGTACTATCTCGCGTCGCCCACCGCCCCGCCCCGCCGCCTGACGGACCTGAACGCCGACGTGGCAGCGCGCCAGCTCGGCAGCATGGAGCGGTTCGAGTGGCCCGGACCGGACGGCTTCCGGGACGATGGAGCGGTGACCTACCCACCCGGCTTCGTCAAGGGCAAGCGGTACCCGTTGGTACTGATCATTCACGGCGGGCCCACCGCGGCGTCGGTACGCGCCTTCAGCCTGTTCAGTCAGCTCGTGGCCGCGCACGACTACATCGTGTTCTCGCCCAACTACCGCGGCTCGGACAACCTCGGCAACGCCTACCAGCGCGCCATCTTCAACGACGCGGGCGACGGGCCGGGGCGGGACGTCATGGCCGGGATCGCGGCGCTGGTGCGGCTCGGCGTAGTGGACACGACGCGCATCGGCGTCTCGGGATGGTCGTACGGCGGCTACATGACCACCTGGCTCATCGGGCATTATCACGTGTGGAAGGCGGCCGTCGCCGGGGCCGCGGTGACGAACCTGGTGGACCAGTACAACATGGCCGACTTCAACGTGCTGGAGCGCTACGGCTTCTCGGGCTTCGGTTCCCCGTGGACGGGGCAGTCGCTTCAGGCATACCGGGACCAGTCTCCCATCTCCTACGTTGCGGCGATGAAGACGCCCACGCTGATCCTGTCGGACGTACGTGACGCGCGAGTCACGGTGACGCAGTCCTATGAGCTGTATCACGCGCTCCGGGACAACGGCGTACCGGTCAAGTTCGTCGCCTATCCCGTCGACGGCCACTTTCCCGGCGATCCGGTGCGCACGACCGACGTCTACCGGCGCTGGCTCGACTGGCTGGATCGGTATCTGAAGGGTCCCGTGTCGAGCCGGTGAGGGTTCCGGGAGGCCCCTGGTCGGGGCGCCGCAGCGCGGTCGTCGCCGTCGCAGGGCTCGTCGCCGTGGCGCTCTCGGTCGGGCGCGGACTGCACGAGCACGTCGGCGGCGATTTCCACGTGTTCTGGCAAGCCGGCCGCAACTTCTTCACCGGGGCGCCCCTGTACGACGGCGACCTCCCGGGGGCGCGCAACTTCCTCTACCCGCCGTTCGCGGCGCTCGCGTTCGGAGTGCTGGCCCTGCTCCCGCTGCAGCTCGCGGCGACGATCTTCTCGCTCTTCAACATGGCGCTGTGGGTGGTGGCGGCGTGGCTGACGCGCGATATCGTGGCGCGGACGTTTCCCGACCACAACCCGGCCTGGCCGCCGCTCGCCGTGGCGGTCGTCGTCACCGCCCAGTTCTTCCTCAACAACTTCAACCTGGTGCAGGTCAACGAGGTGATCTCTGGTCCTCCGGGGCCGGCGGCGGGCGCTGGTCACCGTTCCGCCGGCGGCGCTCGCCTGCCTCCTGGTGCCGCTCGTCCTGCGCGGCCCCGCGACCGGCGCGGCCGAGCTGCGCGAGTATTACCACTCGTTTCTCGAGGGACCCCAGCACGGACAGGTCGGCACCGGCGATCAGAACCTGGGCGGCATGGTCTACCGGATGCTGCGGCCGACGACGAACCCGGAGCAGCTCGACTATCAGCTCCTGTCCGCATCCGAGCGCACGGCGGCGCTCGTGTACCGCGGGTCGGCGGCCGTCGTGCTGCTGACGCTGCTCGCGTCCCTCGTGCTGCTGCGGCAGCGGGGAGCCCCGGTCACGGCGTTCGAGCTGAGCAGCGTGTTTCTGGCGAGCCTGCTGTTGTCGCCGATCACCCGCAAGGCGCACCTCGTCACGCTGCTGTTCGTCGCGTACAATTTTCTCGCGATCCGGCGGGCTGCCCTGCCGCGCCCCGCGAGGATCGCCGTGGCCGGGCTGTGGGCGCTCATGGCGGTGTCGGGTGTGACGGGGCGCGACCTGTTCGGCAGGACGGTCTACTACTACATCGGCGGCTACAGCGTGATCGTCTGGACGATGCTCCTGCTGTTCGCAGCGAGCGTCGTCCTGTCGCACCGCGGGCTCGCGGTCGCGCGCGCGTGACGCCGGTCAGCGTCGTCGTCCCGTGCTACAATGAGGCGGGACGGCTGCCGGTCGAGCGGTTCGAGCGCGGCCTGGCGGAGCTGGCGGACGTGGCGTTCGTGTTCGTGGACGACGGCAGCACCGACGCCACCGCGGCGACGCTGGAGCGGCTCCGGGCCGGGGCACCGGACCGGGTGCGCGTGCTGCGCCTTCCCCGCAACGTCGGCAAGGGGGAGGCGGTGCGGGCGGGAGTGCTCGACGCACTGCAGCGGGACGTCCGATACGTGGGGTACTGGGACGCCGACCTGGCAACGCCGCTCACGGCGATCGCTACGCTCCGGGACGTGCTCGAGGCGCACCCGGCGCTCGAGATGGTCTTTGGGGCGCGGGTGCAGCTGCTGGGCCGTGAGATTCGGCGCCGCGCACTGCGACACTACCTCGGGCGCGCTTTCGCCACGCTGGTCTCCAGCATGCTGCGGCTCGCCATCTACGACACGCAGTGCGGCGCAAAGCTGTTCCGGGTGACGGCGTCCTTGCCCGAGCTGTTTCGCGAGCCGTTCCTCACGCGCTGGGTATTCGACGTGGAGATCATCGCCCGCTTGATCCGCGCGCGGCGCGGCACGAACCGGCCCCCGGCCGAGGCGGTGATCTACGAGTATCCGCTCGAGACCTGGGTCGACATCGCGGGCTCCAAGGTCCGCGGGCTCGACTTCGTGCGCGCCGTGGGCGGGCTGCTGCGAATCTACCGACATTATCTGGCGCCGCGCGCATGGCGCACTCCTCGCCCGACGTGACGGGACGCGCCCGCCGCTGGCTGCTCGGGCTGTACGTGACGAGTGCCGTCCTGGTCACGATCCAGAAGGGCGTGCTGACGCAGTCCAACAACTTCGCCGTGTTCCGGTGGGCGGCGATCAATCTGCTCGCCGGCGCCGATCTGTACGCGGCCCATCCCGGCCAGCACGTGGACTTCTACAAGTACAGCCCGACGTTCGCCCTGCTCTTCCTGCCGTTCGCGCAGCTGCCGTTCGCGCTCGCGCTGCTCGCCTGGAACCTGCTGAACGCCCTGCTGCTCTACTACGCCCTGGTGCGCCTCTTGCCCGGTCGCCCGGGGGTCGTCGCCCTGGCGCTCGTGTATCTCGAGCTGCTCCTGTCGCTGCAGTACACGCAGAGCAACGCCCTGGTCGCGGCGTCGATGATCCTGACTTTTCTCGCGTTCGAGCGCGGCAGGCAGCTCGGGGCCGCGGTGTGGATCGCGTTGGGAACGTTCATCAAGCTCTTCCCGCTGGCGGGAGGGGCGCTCGCGCTGTTTCATCCCCGGCGCTGGCGCTTCGCCGTGCTACTGGCGGGCGTCGTCGCCGCGCTCGCCGCGCTGCCCTTGGTCGTGGTCTCGCCCGACGCGCTGGCGGCCCAATACCGCTCGTGGCAAGCCATCGAGGCAGCGGACACGCTGAACCGCGGCTACTCGCTGATGCAGTACTTGTACATGTGGTTCGGAGCCGACTGGCCCAACTGGCCGGTGCAGCTCGCGGGCACCGTGCTGCTGCTGCTCCCGCTCGTGCTGGGGCGCCGGCAGTGGGGGGCGTACCACTTCCGGCTGCGGTTCTTCTGCTCGATTCTCGTATACGCCGTCCTGTTCAATCACCAATCGGAGACGGCCACGTTCGTGATCGCCTTCACCGGCATCGCCATCTGGTACGTGAGCTCGGGGCCGAGCCGGTGGCGCACCGCGATCGTGGCGGCGATGCTGCTCGCCATGCTGCTGCACGACGTCGAGATCGTGCCGCTGTGGGTGAAAGACCAGATCTTCGTCCCGCATCGGCTCAAGGGCATTCCCTGCGTCGCGGCGTGGGTCGCGATGGAGGCGGAGCTGCTCGCTACAGCGCTCCGAAGTGAATCAGCCGGAAGCGCCCTCCCCGGAACCGCTCCCGAACTTCCGGGCGCGTGAGCGCCGCCAGCTCACGGGCGCGCGGTGCGGTGTAATCGTCCCAGGCCGCGAGATCGCCGTCGGCATAGCCGGGATGGACCATGAGCTCGGTGGTGCCCGGCTCGAGGCGGTCCAGGACGGCGAGCAGCCGCGCCAGGAAGCTCCGGCTCCCCTGCAGCGAGATGCCGACGAACCGGTCCGGCCGATCGAGCGGCGTGGCCCCGCGCGACGCCACCCCCCACGCCACTCGCAGCGCCGCCTTTTTCAGCGACGCGCGCCAGTTCACCGGGTTGACGCTCCACGGCTCGAGCGGCACCCGCAGGACGGGCACGCCGGCAGCGCGCGCCGTCTCCACGACCGCGCCCCACACCCCGGGAAGGATGTGCACGTGGCGGTGACTGTCGACATGGGTCACGACGAGTCCGGCGTTCCGGAGCCGCGCGAGCTGGGCGACGCACTCGATCGCGACGTCCCCGGGATCGAGGCGTCCGGCGAACGCTCGCGCGACCAGCGCGCCGAGGGTGTGGAACCGGCCGGTGCGGGCGTCGGACAAGCTCCCGCCCCAGGAGACCGGCCGGCCCATGGTCAAATTGAGGTGCAGACCCACGCCGATGCCGGGGCTCAAGTCGCGCAGCCGCGGCACCGCGTCGATCCAGCCCGGCGCATTCACCAGCACGGAGACCGATGACACCACGCCGGCGGCGTGGGCCTCGAGAATTCCGCGGTTCACGCCGGTCGACAGACCGAAGTCATCGGCGTTCACCACGAGCCGCGGCGGATCAGTCATAGCGGCCGCGCCAGTCGTTCCAGCGGATCCGCGCCAGGTCCTCGAGCATGCCGACGGCGTCCGCGACGAAGCGGACCGTGGACGGCTCGTCGTCGTAGCGATAGTGGACCGCCGCCTGCGCGACCTTCAGCCCGTGCTTCCTGGCGACGTAGAGCAGCTCGACGTCGAAGCCAAAGCCCGCGATGGTGAGGCGCGGAAAAATCAGCTCGCTGGCCCGCGCCGTGAAGCCTTTCAATCCCGCCTGCGTGTCGAGGATCCCCGGGAGCAGCGCGAGGCGCACCGCCTGGTTGAAGACCCGACTCATCAGGTGTCGCGTGTACAGATAATGGAAGAACGACGGGCTCATGAGGTAGCGCGACTCGGGGAGCACGCGGCAGGCGATCGCCACGTCGCTCCCCGTCTCGAGCTCGCAGACGATCTTCGTGATCTCGTCGACCGGATACGCGAGGTCCGCGTCCAGGAACACGCGGTAGCTCCCATGGGCGCACTGCATGCCCCGGGCGACCGAGAACCCCTTGCCGCGGTTCGGGTCGTTGCGCAGCACGGTCACGCCCGGCGCGGCACGGCCGAACTCCGCCAGCAGGCGGGCCGCGGGGAGCTGGCTCGCGTCGTCGACCAGGATCAGCTCGGCGGCCCGCGGCTGGGCGGTGGTAAACGCCCGCAGCGCGTCCAGATGCGCCGGCAGACGCTCGGCGCCGTCCCGCACGGGCACGATCACCGACAGGTGGACTGCGCGATCAGCCACGCTCACAAAGATACGGCTCCTCGCAACCACACACCAAGCGCGCTACGTTTCGACCCGCATGAGCGAGGCCACCGTGGGCGACGCGTCCGCCGCCATCGAACACGTCTCCGACACCGCGCGCTGGGTAGCGCTGTACCGCGCGATGGAGTCGGAGCGGCCAGATGCGTTGTTTCACGACCCCTACGCGCGACGTCTGGCCGGGGAGCGCGGCGAGCGCATTCTCGCGTCCCTGAAGCAGGGACGTACCTGGGCCTGGCCCATGATCGTGCGCACCGCGGTGATGGACGAGCTGATTCTGCGGGGAATCGCGCGGGACCGCGTCGACACGGTGCTGAACCTCGCCGCCGGACTGGATACGCGCCCGTATCGGCTGGCGCTCGCTCCCTCACTCCGCTGGATCGAGGTGGACTTCCCCGACGTGATCGCCTACAAGCAACAGCAGCTGGCGGGTGAGCGACCGGCGTGCGCGCTGGAGCACATCGGGGCGGACCTGACGGACGCCGCGCGCCGGCGCGCGGTGTTCGCGCAGATCGGCGCCGCGGCGCGGCGGGTGCTGGTGGTGAGCGAAGGGTTGCTCATCTATCTGACGGGCGAACAGGTGGGGGCGCTGGCGCGCGATCTCATCGCGCAGCGGTCGTTCGCGTGGTGGCTGATCGACCTCGCCTCCCCCGGATTGCTCAAGATGATGGCGAAGACCTGGGGCCGCGCCGTCGCCGACAACGCCCCCTTCCAGTTCGCCCCACCCGAGGGGACGCGGTTCTTCGAGCCGTTGGGGTGGCGCGAAGCCGAGTTCCGCTCGACCTGGGAGGAGTCCCTGCGACTCAAGCGGACGATGCGCCTGGCCTGGCTGTGGAGCCTGCTCGGCCGGCTGTACCCCGAAAAGAAGCGCGAGGAGTTCCGACGCTTCTCTGGAATTGTGCTGTTGGAGCGGCGGTAGGCGCGTCACGGGTCTCCCTCCGCGACAAAAATACGCAGTCGCTTCGGGAGACCCGTGCCGCGCCTACCGGCTACACTAGTTCAACAGATAGCGCAACCCAATCTGCATTTGCCAGCGCGACAACAGACTCGCGTCATCCACGAACGTCTGCGACGGGCCGGTGAAGTTGAACACCGGGGCGCCGGTCCCGTCGAAGCGCACCAGCTTGAGCGGAGACGTCGCGGCGGCACTGGCGACCTTACGCACCCCCCACGACGAATTCAACAGGTGCCCCACGTTCAGGATGTCGAGACTCAGCTCGAACCCATGACGTTGCGCGCCTTGAATGGCGAACTCCTGCAGAATCCGGAGATCGACGTCGTTGTACCACGGATTCGGCTCCCCGAACCGGTCGGCGATCTGACCACGGTGCGAGTTCAAATAGCCGTCCTGACTGATGAAGGCGTTCAGGGCCGTCCACTGCTGCGCCGCTGAGACGTTCGCCCCGCAGCCGCTCAGGCAGGGATCGAGCTGGATCTCGGTCTGGCTTCTGGGGATGTAGATGAGGTCGTTGCCGGCCTGGCCGTCGCCGTTGACGTCGCCAGAATAGATGAACGAGTACCGGTTGCCGCCGGCGCCCGCGAAGCGGTTTCCCTGGGCCGCTTCCAGGAACAGCCCGATGCGGGTCTTGAGGGTCGGCGACCACGACTTGGTGTAGGTCGCGGACCCCACGATGCGGTGCCGCGCCCCGAATTCCGAGT
>WNGC01005118.1_pt1 | contig 12617 bp, 10 predicted proteins | sample 5400051 | NCBI WGS metagenome assembly WNGC01 (sample SAMN13153368, study PRJNA577476) | soil metagenome | isolation source: 20 cm soil or saprolite under grassland replicate 2 | place: USA:California | collected 2016-06-15 | reverse complement strand
AGTTCATAGCTCTATCATAGCAGGATTGACCTGTGCAGTTGCTCTTTGGGACGGGGTCGGCGCCCGTCTTTCCCGGCGAGGTTATCTTTGTGGATGGATTCACCGTGGCCGCAGGCGCATCCTTGCTACTGGTGGACGACCCTTTTCATGCGGCCAACATTCTACTATTTGCACCGGGATGGCAACTCAGGAGGAAACATCAGCGACACCACTGCCGCTTGCGCAGCGTGCTGGCGGGCGTAATCGCCTGAGCATAGATGTCCAACGTGGATCGCAGCGAAGAATGCCGCATCACCTTAAATTCCGTGCCGACGCTCCTCAAAAGCGTCGCGTAGGTCCGGCGAAAAGTGTGCCATCCGATGCGTTTTTCAATTCCCATGTTTTTTTGCCGCTGGCCGAATGTACCTGCGTAAGATCGCGTGTCCCCAGCACGGTTTCCGGCCCCGATAGCGCCTGCTAGGGAAGACCCAATCTTCAGACTTTCTATTGGTGGAGCGTTCCCGCCACTGCATAAAGGCCTCCGCCAGAAGGGGATAAAGGGGAACCGGTTTTTGAGACGATTCGGTTTTGCACGGGCCAACGACTCCGTAGACTACCGAGCGAATCACATGCATGACCCCTTCGGCAAAATCAATGTCGCTCCATCTCAAACCGAACAACTCGCTCTGCCGCAAGCCAGTGGATGCTGCAAGCAGGACCAAGGTCCGTTCTCGAAGGCCAAGACCCTCCAGCAGCGTTCTGATTTCTACCGCTGTAAGCAGCGTGGGCGCGGTTCTTCGCTTGGCACTTTGACGAACAAAGTAGATCGGGTTGCGGTCAAACAGCTCATACCTGCAGGCGTGATTGAAGAGAACAGACATCAAGTTTCGGATTTTCGCGCAGCTGCTCTTGGCCAGCGGCAAACGACGAAGCCAAGACTCGACTTCCACCGTTCTGATTTGGAAAAGCTCATGTTCTCCCCAATGAGGAACAATCCATCGTTTCAGATAGGCATGATAGGACCTTTTGGTGGCATAAGTGCGCCATGTATTGTCGCGCGCCAGTTCGCGTTGCTCGAAATGATCGCAGAGTTGAGCGACAGTCATTGAGTTAAAGCGCATTCTCCGACCGCTCGAATTGATTTCCGAGACTAGGCCAACGACCGCGCGGCGCGCAGCATCTTCAGAGGGATATTGCTCCACCGTTCCGATAACTCTCTTACGGTAGACTCTTTTGCCTTGCGGACCTCTTTCCGACCACCGAAACTGCCAGACATCAGGACGCTGTTTGCGATTCTTTCTGATCAAACTTCCACGTTGCATTTTGTCCTCCTGCACCGCAGATGCAGTGCAGAAAGAATGGTGGCCCCTCAACGACGGCAAATCTTGGACAAGTGCCTCGGGAAGACTCAGGTTGTCCCTTGGCGGCTTGGCCGGCAGATAATTGCTTTGCAGCGGCAGTAACGATGTATCAATTCGCCAGAGACAGGCGGCGCAGCTTCACTTCATCGATTCAGGCCTGCTCGCGGTCACCGTAGGGGCGGACCGAAAAGCGCATCGCAAAAGACCGTTCTATCCTTGGCCCGCTTCTTGAGACGTATCTCTTCTCCGAAGTCATGGAGCAGGCGTCCTGGCTTGAAGAAACCTGCACACTCCACTACTACCGAGACAAGGACCAGGATGAAGTGGACATCGTTGTGGAGAGTGAGAACGGGGCCATCGTGGGTCTTGAGATAAAGGCCACGGCGACAGTTAACGCGGGCGACTTCCGCGGACTGCGTAAATTATCGGAAGCCTCCGGGCGCCATTTCAAACTCGGCTTGGTCCTCTATGACTCCGAGAACACCGTCCCATTCGGGGACAATATGTTCGCTGCGCCGATCTCTTGTGTGTGGGGATAAATAGACTCGCAGCATTGAATTGATTTAGCCGCAGAATATTTGGCCATGAAGAACTTACACTTCAAAACCGCTCGCACTCATCTCAACGTGGTTGGAGTTGCAATAGAAAAGGTTGAAAGATGATTTGCAGAATGTGCGGTGATACACTATTTGCTAGTAATGACTTATGGACGATCCACGCGCAGATATGACGGACCAGAGCACCCTTGCAGATCGTCTGAAATCAGCACAGGAGGAATGCGACCGGCTCAGCGCAGAGAATGCTCGTCTCCGAGCAATGCTCGGCATTCAGGATTTTATATCGAAGGAATCAGGCGCCACTGCAATTCCTGTTGTTTCCGCATCCGACAGCAACATAGCCGCCCCTTCAACACCTTTTTCGAAGCCTGTTTCGCGGTCGAGAAGAACAATTTTCTCCTGCCCGCCTTGACTATCACCCAGTTGTACCGGGCACGTTGGAAAGTGGAATTGTTTTATCACCCAGTTGTACCGGGCACGTTGGAAAGTGGAATTGTTTTTTCGCTGGATCAAACAGCACCTGCACATCAAGGCTTTCTACGGCACCTCGGAGAACGCGGTAAAGACTCAAGTGTGGGTCGCCCTCTCAGTTTACGTCTTGGTGGCGATCGTCAAAAAGCAACTCGGGCTCGAGCTAAGCCTCTACAAAATTCTGCAAATTCTCAGTGTGACGATCTTCGAAAAAACCCCGATATTAGAGGGTTTTTCCAACTTCAGCGACGAGTTCCCGACCGTCGAGCAATGTATTCAATTGAGCCTGTTCGACTTACAATAGGACACTATTGACTTGGAAATAACAATCAATCTGAACTTGAGATCGGGCTCGACCAAGACTGGGATCCGGTTGAAACAGGCACGTGGCTCGTGATCCGTGTGCCAAAGGAACACCGCGACTCGAAGAACTCGGATTTGACCCAAACGACTTCGGGATAATTAATCAAAATGGCGAAGCCTATCGTGACCAGCCGTACATCCTCTTTGCTATCGAGGGGTCGGAACGGCGAGAAGACTATCTGAATATCCTAGAACGTAAGAACGCCTGGGACCAGATAGGGATTGCCGCCAAGGCGCTCCGGCTAAATGATGCGGCAACACTGCTCAAGCGGTTCGCCGTCATTGCGAGTGGAGTCCAGACCTCATTCCTAAAGACGCGCAGCGCCCTGCAGATAAGGCAAAGGCAAAGCGTCCACAACTGCAGAAGGAGAGGGGCATTGCGCGCAGAGAACAGCGTGAACACCCACTCGGTGAACTCACGACTCTCGATCTGTATGGCTCCGCCTGACTGTGTCTCTCGAAAACCTCGAAATGTCTGAGTGGATTGGAACTATACTTTCTTTCATAATCCTCCCCCGATGCTCAACAGTTTTCGCCCGGATGGGAAGCGGCTGGCACAGGTAGCGAGGATAAGACCGCGAAGCTGTGGGACGCGGTACGGGGAAGGAATTGTTGAGCTTGTCCGGCCACAGCGCTGCCGTTGGCAGCGTGACTTGGAGCCCGGATGGGAAGCGGCTGGCCACGGCGGGCGTGGACGGAATCTTTGAAGTGTATGCCATGGACTTCAATGATCTCATGGTGCTCGCTCGCGAGCGTGTTACTCGCAATCTGACAACCGATGATGCAAAAAGTACCTCCACGTCGATAGATGCCCGCCCATCCCTTAGTTGTTTAGGAAGGGAGTATCGCGCCGAGTGCTTTTCTTGAAATTACAGGGATTGGAGATTCGGGGTTAGGAGTTCGGGAAGGCAGAACGAAGAAATTAGCGGTCAGCAATCAACGCAACGAGAGGTGTGGATATGGCGAACTCATCCGGTGGGAATGCAGGAACGTCAAACGACTTTCCCCAATGGGACGATAAGGACCCGAAAGGCTCCCTCCTCCGCTGGTATGGAGCCACGGTGCGGCAGGGAGAGGCAGCAATTGATTGGTACCGACGCAAACAGTACTGGAAGAGGGTTGGGTCGCGTTTATTCCGCTATTCGGCCATTGCGCTGGTGGCCATCGGCGCACTCCTGCCGCTGCTGAGCATGCAGGGCTTGGATCAACACCTACCTTTTCTCAAGGTACTCGTACCCCAATGGGGCTATGTGGTATTCGCCATCGCGGCAGGTTTTGTTCTTGGAGATAAACTGTTCGGCTTTTCCACGGGCTGGATACGCTTCATCAAGACGCAATTGACCCTCGAGGGCGAGCTCGCCGAGTTGCGTTATGACTGGCTAGCGCTTTTCGCGAAGCTCTCGGGCGACGTACTGACCCAGGAACAAATCCAGGCACTCATCCAGCGACTGAAGGCCTTTGTCGTCTTCGTCCATGCGCAGGTTCAGCAGGAGACGGAGACCTGGGTTTTGGAATTCCAGAGCAACCTCGCCGACCTCGAGAAGGCCGCCAAAGTCGGCGCCGAAGCCACGAAACCAGGCAGTCTGCAAGTGACGGTGCCCAACGCTGCTGAATTCGATGGGGGAGTGACTGCCACCCTCAATGGAATGGAAGTCAAGAAAGTTGACGGCACGCGCTGCCTGTTCCTCTCTGTTATGCCCGGCCAGCATCAAGTGTTGATCAGGGGAACGAAGGCCGGCAGGACACGCGACGCCTCAGAAATCGTTAAGGTTATTCCTGACTCAATGGCTACCGTGACGGTCGCGCTGCCAGCCCTGTAATACGCCAGTTCACGGCGTTGGTCTGAAGTTTTCCCGCAACGGTGGGTCACAAGAAAACTGTCTTCACGAAATGAAACATTCATTTGGCGTTCCGCCTAACGTGAAAGCCAGTTGGTCCTGAGGGCCCAGCCAGTATCATAGATTCTGATGTCGAAAGACCCCTTACCGGTTCCGATTGACAAGCTTGTCGTACCATGTAAGCTTTCAGCTAATCGCCTATGTCTGAGTTCGATGGGCATTACACGATTATCACGAAGCATCTGGTAGACGGAAATGTCGTGCCCTTTCTGGGTGCCGGAGCTAACCTCTGTGGGCGTCCGAAAAACACGACGTGGCGCCAAGGGCAAGGTCAATATTTGCCGAGCGGCGGAGAATTAGCTTCCTTTCTCGCCGAAACCTTTGCCTACCCGCCGCGTGAGGTGAAGTTGAACTGCCCGTCGTGCCATGCGGATGTACAAGGAACCGAGGAGTCGCCTGACCTGGCACGCGTCTCTCAATATGTCGCCGTGGTAGCGGGAGACTCCGGAGACCTGTACAGAGAACTGCATCGGGTTTTTGACGCCGACTATCCGGCCACTTCCGTTCACCGATTCTTGGCCACGCTCCCTGCTGTTCTTGCTCGGAAGGGTTATCCCCAACGCCAGCTCCTAGTGGTAACGACGAATTACGACGACTTGATGGAACGAGCCTTTCGAGAAGCTGGACAGCCTTTCGACACCCTCACTTATAGGGCCTGGGGAGAGTACCGGGGCCGTTTCTTTCATACCCCCCCACAAGGGAAGGCGAGACTGATCGAAAACCCAAACGACTATCCAGAAGTTTCCGTCGAGCAACGACACGTAGTGTTAAAAATTCATGGTGCGGTCAACCGAGGACGGGATTGGGAGCAAGATAGTTACGTGATCCGCGAAGACGACTATATTGAGTATTTGGCATGCACGACTGAGAATATGTTGCCCGCAACGGTGGGCAAAAAATTGAAGGAAAGTCATCTGCTGTTTATGGGTTACAGCCTGAGCGATTTGAACTTAAGAGTTATCCTCTACCGCCTCTGGAGCAAGCTGAGGTTCAGTTACAAGTCGTGGGCCATCCAGGTTAAGCCGCAGAAGATCGATCAGGAATTCTGGACCCGGCGGAATGTGGAAATCCTTGATGTCGGCTTAGAAGACTATGTTAAGGCGCTCGAGAGCCGGATTGAAAACCTGGCGCCAGGAAAAGGTGAGCCACCATTGTCCGCCGAATCCTAGGGCGATAGGTAAGTCCCCATGCGTGATTCCCCTTACGTCGGTTTGAAGCCGTATGCGGTCGAAGACGCTCTTTGCTTCTTTGGGCGCGAACAAGAACGAAAAATAATCACTGCCAATCTGATTGCCTCCCGCCTCACGCTTCTTTACGGAGCGAGTGGCGTGGGCAAGAGTTCTGTCCTGCGCGCTGGGGTCGTCTATCATTTGCTCCGGGTGGCCCAACGGAACCTAGTCGAACGCGGTACCCCAGGTGCCGTAGTGCTCTACTTCAATTCCTGGCGCGAAGACCCCATGGCCCTTTTGGCTCTTGCCATGCAAGAGGCTATCGCCCCGTTTGTCAAAGAGGAAGTCCCGGAATCATGGGGGTCGTCCCGCAAGCTGGCTGAGGTAGTGCAGGCTTGTAGCCAGCGTGTGGATGCAAGTCTGCTGATCATCCTGGACCAGTTTGAAGAGTATTTTTTGTACCACCCCGAAGTCGGCGACGATGGAAGTTTTGACGTAGAGTTCCCTCATGTCGTCAACAAACCCGACTTGCGGGTTAGTTTTCTAATTTCCATTCGTGAAGACGCACTCGCCAAGCTCGACCGTTTTAAAGGGCGGATTCCCGGCATTCTTGGCAACTACCTGCGCATTCATCACCTAGATCGGAAGGCGGCGAGAACCGCTATAGAAAAGCCCATCGGGTGGTACGACGAACAGATAGCTTCGACTGACGGCAAGTTCACGATCGAGCCGGCCCTGACTTCGGCGGTTTTGGACCAGGTACAGACCGGACAAGTGATTCTCGGCGGAGGACAGGGTACCTTTCGCTCAAGCTCGAGCAGCAGCACCTCCAAAGGCCAATTGATTGAGACCCCCTATTTGCAGATGGTTATGGCACGACTTTGGGAGGAGGAAAGAAGAGTCGGCTCGTCCATATTGCGGCGTGAAACATTGAACCGTTTGGGCGGCGCCAGACAAATCGTTGGTACACATCTTGATAAGGCGATGAGCGCTTTGTCTCTGGACGAGCAAAACATCGCCGCCAACATATTCCATTACCTGGTTACCCCCTCCGGCACGAAAATTGCCCAAACCCTCTGTGACCTTGCCGGCTACGCCAATCTCTCCCAGGACCAGCTCGCGCCCCTGCTCGAAAGGCTTTCCGCCCAGGAATCTCGCATCCTTCGTCCGGTGGAATCTCCGGCCGATCGGCCTCAAGACCCGCGCTACCAAATCTTCCACGACGTACTTGCTACGCCGGTCATGCAATGGCGGGTCAAATTCGTGGAGGCTCAGGCACTCGCCGAAGCAGAACATCGCGCACACGAGAAAGCACGGCAGGCCGAGCTAGAAGCTGAAGCCCGCTCAGCGGGAAGGCTGCGCCGGCTAGTCATCGCGCTCGCAGCAGTCTCTTTGGTTGCGGCAATCGCCAGCATTTTTGCCCTAACGCAATGGAAAAAAGCCACACAGGAAGCCAGGCTTTCTTTTTCGCGCGAGCTCGGTGCCGCCGCGGCCGAAAACCTGTACCGAGACTCACAGCTCAGTATTCTTTTGGCGCTCGAAGCGGCGGGCGTATTTCTCCGGGCAAGACAATCGGTGCCCTCCGAAGTAATCGATGTACTAAACCGAGCCGTTCAGACTTCCCGGGAGAGAGTTTTCATCCAGGTGCCCGAAAGAGCGAAAGTTCTTGACCTTGCCTTCACCAGTGACGGAGAGCGCCTGACCACTATCGACACCAATGGAGCGGTAGCCGTGTGGGATGCTCACTCAGGAGCCAGGCTAGCCCTTCCCCCTGGCCACGAAGGTGTAAAAGCTCTCAGCGGGGATGGCAGGTTCCTCGCCAGCGTATCAGAAGGAAAGACGAGCGTCTGGGACACCATTTCCGGCAAACGATTGTTGGAAATACCTGGAGAATCCGGGGCTGAGGTAGTTGGCGTGTTCTTCGGCCCGGATGCCACACGCTTAGCCATCGCCAATTCGAATTCCACGGTGGAAGTCTGGGACCTGCGTTCGGCGAAGAGAGTTCTCACGTTCAGAAGTCGCAACGGCCCTGTACAGTTCGTTGCTTTTGATCCGAATGGCAAGCGACTCGCGACGGGAAGCGAGGGGGGAACAACCGAGCTGTGGGACGCTTCTTCCGGACAAGAACTGCAGCAACTCGAAGATCACGGAGGCAAAGTCCTCTCGGTGGCCTTCAGCCCTGATGGACGGCACTTGGCCAGGAGCAGCGAAGACCGTACCGTCCGCTTATGGGATCTCTCTTCGGGGAAAGAGCCGCGTTATCTAAGCCCCATCAGGTCTCAGGTGCTGCGCGTAGCGTTCAGCTCCAACGGACAGCTCCTCGCGACTGCTGGCGCGGATGGTACTGCGAGGGTATGGGATGGAACTGGAAGCCCTGGAAAACTTCTGCTCTTCTTGGCAGGGCACAAGAACGTGGTGAGTAGCATCGCCTTCAGTCCTGACGGACTCCGAGCAGCGACCGCGAGCTCGGACGGAACCATAAGGATCTGGGATGTTGTAGCACCTCATCTGCAGGATGTTCAGGCGATCTCCTTCAGTCATGACGGAACTCGCATAGCAAGCGTTAGCAAAGAAGGCCGAGTCAAACTTTGGGATGCCACTCTCCGAATCTTACTCACGTTCCCAGAACAAAAGTCTGCCCCCCTAACCAGCGTTTCTTTCAGCCCGGACGACAAGCGCCTGGCCACCGGAAGTGATGATGGCACGGTCGCGTTTTGGGAAACATCTTCTGGCAAAGAGTTGTTCAAGCTGAAAGAAGAAAGCCCAGTGAGCGACATCGCCTTCAGTCCGGACGGGACGCGCGTGGCCACAGGAACCGAGGACGGGATGGCCAAAGTGTGGGAACTGTCCTCCCGTGCAGTCGTGCGTCGGCTCACGGGTCACCAAGCCCCAGTTTGGTGCATTGCCTACAGCCAGGACGGACGACGACTGGCCACCGGCAGCCTGGATCGGACTGCAAAGGTCTGGGACATTGATTCCGAAAAAGCCATCCTGACTACGGACCGGTATGACAACCAAGTCACCGGTGTTGCTTTCAGTCCCGATGGAAGCCGCCTCGCCACTTCCGGCCTGGACGGATCGGCTATCGTCGGTGAAATCGCAAGCTGGCATGAGTCCCGCAGGCCGCTGCCCGGCCACACCATGGCGGTCATGTCAATCGTGTTCAATGGAGATGGAACGCGCTTGGCCACCGGCAGTTCAGATCGAACCGCGAGGGTTTGGGATGTCGCCGGTCATGAGCTGTTTAAATTCACCCACAGTGCCGGGGTCACAGACTTGGACTTTAGTCCCGACGGACGACACCTGGCCACCGGATCTGAGGACGGCATGGTGCACGTCATGCCTCTTGATCCGGAAGAATTGTTTCAACTGGCCCGCTCGAGGGTAACTCGCCGATTAGTGACAGAAGAATGCCGGAAATACCTGCACTCTGTGTGTCCTCCCGAGGTCGCGAGATAGAAGGCAGTATCGAGTCTCGAGTCGAAGACATTCCCGAAACAAGCCGCGTGTGCCGGAGGAGGTCCGTGTATAGACTCGGAGTGTGATCGATCCTGAAGGTTCACGAACGCCTTTCGAGCTTTGTCGTCGGCTGGCCATTTTGGCCGGCAAATATTGTATTGTGAGCAGCTGCCATGATTGGCAAAGTCATTTCCCATTACCGCATCGAAGCACGGCTCGGCAGTGGGGGCATGGGGATCGTATATCGCGCCTTGGACCTCAGGCTGAAAAGGCAGGTCGCGATAAAGTGCCTGTTACGGGTAGTGAACCGCGACCTTCATGCTTTGCAGCGATTCCAGCGCGAAGCCTGCACCGCTTCTGCTCTTAATCATCCCAATATCTGCACCATTTACGAAATTGATGAACATGAGGGTGACCCCTTCATTGTGATGGAGCTACTAGAAGGACAAACGATTGAGCATCTCCTCAAGGGTAAGCCGCTGGAAAGCGCCCAGATCGCGGAGATAGCCATCCAGATCGCAGACGCACTTGATGCGGCCCATCAATCTGGGATTATCCATCGAGATCTCAAACCGGCAAACATTTTCCTCACCAAGCGGGAGAAAGTGAAGGTGCTGGACTTCGGCTTAGCCAAGTTGATCTTCAGCGCACGGCACATCGCACAATTGTTCGATTCCTTAACTGCCACTGGAGCCACACTGGGGACGCACGTGTACATGTCACCCGAACAATGCCGGGGAGAAGCACTGGACGAACGAAGCGATCTATTTTCCCTGGGCTCGGTGTTGTATGAAATGGCTACCGGGAGGCTCGCCTTCTCTGGCGGAACCCAAGGCCTTGTTTTTGAGGCAATCCTGAGTCGCACACCATTGCCGGCCCTGCGTTTGAATCCCAATCTGTCGCCGGACTTGAGTTCCATCATCTCGAGACTACTCGAAAAAGATCGCCGGTTGCGCTACCAGTCCGCGGCCGAGCTTTGCTCTGCGCTGAAAGGGGTTGAGCGTAATGACGAATCCTTCAAAACCAGTGCCGCGGCGCCGCCGGCCGTCTTCAGACTTCCCTGGAGCCGGCGAAAGTTAATAGTAGTCGGGCTTGCTTCGATTTCACTGCTTCTGCTCATTCCCCTCGCCCCGCGAAACTGGCGTCAGCGACTGCCAGGCAAACACGCTTATGGCCGAGTTTACTCCGTTGCCGTGCTGCCGTTCGTGAATGAGAATGCAGACCGCAATGTGGAATATTTAGCCGACGGCATGACGGACGAAATCATCAGTAGCCTTTCGGGTGCCCCGGAACTGCACGTAATGGCCCGTAGCACAGTTTTCAGCTACAAGGGCCGAGAAATCGGCCCTCAAAAGCTTGGACAGGACCTCAACGTTGATGCGGTCGTACTGGGGAGTGTAGGAAAGCGAGGGGACGATCTGACCATTCGAGTGGATTTGCTCAGTGTGGCTGACGGATCTGAGTTGTGGGGCGAACAATACGGCCGGAAAGTTAGTGACCTCATTGACGTGCCGGAAGAGATCGCTAAGGAGATTTACGATAAACTGCGGCCCCATTTTGCTGGACGGGAGACGCGCCGGTCATCCAAGCGCTACACTGGAGACGTTGAGGCATATCAAGCCTATCTTCAAGGCCTTTATTATCGGAACATGAGGACGGCGGAAGGGTCCAGAAAGGCAATCGATTATTTTACACAGGCGGTCGGGAAGGATCAGAATTACACCCTGGCATATGCTGGCCTCGCCGATAGCTACAACTTCCTGGGTGACTCCGGCTACATGGCTCCGACAACAGTGTGGCCGAACGCCAAATCAATGGCGATTCACGCTCTCAGAATCGACAACCAACTACCCGAGGCACACATCTCCCTAGCTTTGGTACGTGAAAATTACGATTGGGACTGGCCCGGTGCGGAAAGTGAATTCAAGCGAGCGATTCAGCTGGATGCCAACTCGAGCGCCGCGCACCAATGGTACGGCGACTTTCTGACGAGGATGGGTCGCTTTGAAGAAGCAAGCCTGGAATTGAGGAAGGCTCAGGACCTCGATCCGCTTTCCCTTCTCACGCTCACGCGTGTTGGACGCCAGTTCTACTTCGCAAAGCAATACGAACCGGCCATAAAACAAATGAAGAAGGTTCTAGATTTGGATCCAAACTTCGTACCCGCGCAACATGGCATTTTGGACGCGTATGCCCAAAGTGGGATGTACAGGGAAGCGCTTATGGAGCTAAAAAAAATGCTGGTCCTTGCAGGTAATCCTGACCTTTCGGCGGCAATCGGTGAAGATTACAGGAAATCCGGGTACAGCGGAGTGTTGCAATTCATGCTCGGGGGCTTTCAGGAAGAGTCCAAACGTGGTTACGTTCCTGCCTCCAATATTGGACAAATCTATGCACGGCTCGGAGATAAGGGCCAATCCCTGAGTTGGCTGGAGCGGGCCTATAATGAGCGCGACAGCAAGATCTCCTATTTGAAAGTGGAGCCGGCTTTTGACGAAATTAGGTCCGATCCGCGATTTAAGCAGTTATTGCGGCGTTTGGCGTTGGCCCATTGACCGGCGGAGGAAGCTCGCGGGGAGGGCAAAGGCGACCTCCTCCTAGCCTTGATTCCCATGTGAGCGCGGTGGTTAACAGGAGAAAAGCGAAATTCCAGTTCTAGCTTGATCAAACCGCGATGTGTGTTAGATGTTTTAGAAATGTAAATCTTATATCCACCATGTCATAATGGCCAATTAAAACCCACTCCATTGCAAAACCACGGTTAGTTCGACTGTTTTGACTAACAATCGAGCCTACAGATCAGCGGATTGGACGGCCATTCCGAAGCGTAACTGGAACCACATGAAATTGTGCTTGACACGGAATTGTAACTAGATATAGTGGGTGCGTGGCTGACGGTATACGAAATAAGATAACAGAACTAACCCGCCCCTTCCTAAAACCTTCCAATGCCACTCACCGTCAATACGAAGCCCTCCGCGCTTTCTTCGTCGATCACTTGCCCGCACAGGAGGCGGCCAAATGCTTCGGTTACACCTACGGCAGCTTCCGTGTCCTGTGCCATGAATTCCGCCAAAATCCTGAACGAGAGTTTTTCCAGACGCCGCAAAGAGGCCCGCACAGCGCCCCCAAACGCGACGCCGTCCGAGAGCGCATCCTGGCTCTCCGAAAACAAAACCACTCCATCTATGACATTCATCAGGTGTTGGAAGAGTCTGGATACCAACTCAGTCTCGCCGCTATTTGGCAGACCCTTCAGGAGGAGGGATTTGCCCGCCTACCCCGACGCGCCGATGAGGAACGCCCGCCCACCCTACGCCCCACCGCCGCCGACGTCGCCGATATCCGTCAGTTGGATCT
>WNGC01002314.1_pt1 | contig 12619 bp, 11 predicted proteins | sample 5400051 | NCBI WGS metagenome assembly WNGC01 (sample SAMN13153368, study PRJNA577476) | soil metagenome | isolation source: 20 cm soil or saprolite under grassland replicate 2 | place: USA:California | collected 2016-06-15 | reverse complement strand
CGAGCGGCCTGGCCAAGTGCACGACGCCGTGAACAGCGGCTCAGCTGTCTATGTTGCCTTCGTCACTTATCCGCGTGTCACTCCGGGTGGCGCGACCAGAATCGACATGCCTGACCCAGGCACTTGCCCAGGCCTCTGAAGGTCAGATCTGAAGCGCGGCGTCCCGCTTGATGGCGGGATGCCGCGTTGCGCCAGGCGTACCGCTCCAAATCGCACGGCAACGCCGGTGGGGTTCCGGACCACAACAGCTCAGATACGAGAAGGCGCTAGATGTCCCGTTGCGCGTCACTGCCGCCGAGCGCCAGGAATCCCAGCAGGGCGGCCACAATGCTGATGGCGATCAGTGAGCCGACCAGCGTGCTGTAACCGCCGGGAAGCGTGGCGATCACGGCGCTGATGAAGGGCGCCGCCGCCCGCGCGCCGTTCGAAAACGCGTAGATCACTCCGGACACCCCTCCATATACCCGTCTGCCAAAGAGTTCGGCTGGAACGCTGGCAGTCATCAAGGTCATCATTCCCGCGCTCGTCCCGAACAGGGCCGCGAACAAGAGGACCCCAAAATCGGAGCGATTGACCGCGAGGATCGCGAGTGCCAGAGCAGCCAGACCGAACGTGGCCGCAGGCAGTCGGCTGCCCCGCAGGGCCCTGCCGAAGAATATGAACACGAGCCTGCCGGGAAGTTGGCCGAGCCCCACTACACCGGCCGCGAAAGAGGCGAACTGGAGGCTGCGTCCGGAGTCCGATAGGAATGGGACGAGTTGCACGACCATGACAGACCAGCTGTAGCTGCCAAGCGCGATCGAAGCCGTCAGCAGCCAAAAACGCAAGCTCCTGATCGCCGTCCGGGCCTGGCCTGCGTCGTCGGGCTCGTTCTCCCGGACCGTCGTGATGGGTGGTGCGCGCAGGATGCCGGCGTGGAGCGGGATTGTGACCGCGCCCAACAAGACGGCCAGGATGGCGAGGGCAGCTCAATGGCGAGAAGATGAAACTTGAGAACGCGCCCACCAGGGTGATCGCGACCAGGGCCTCGCGATGGCGGAGGCGAAACCATTTCGTGGCCACGGCGAACACGGAGTTGTAGAGGACCGCCGCCATGGCAATGCCGAGGCCGCCGAATACGAAGTAGAGCTGAACGCGGTCGTGCACCTGCGACCATGCGAGCACCAGCCCAGCGGCGAGCGCCGAGCCTCCGGCGAGCAGAGCACGTGGCGGATAGCGGTCGAGGATGGCACCGACACCGATGCCTCCAATGGCCCAAACCGCGAGGGCGAGTGAGAATGCGGCGGTGAGCTCGAGCCGCGACCAGCCGAGCTCGCGCTGCATCGGTACGAGCACGATCCCGAACGTGTAGGTAAGCACCCCATAGGAGACCGTCACCGTGACGGCCAACGTGCCTGCCACCACCCACGCGTAAGAGGAGTCTTCACCAGACCGTCTCGCTTTCGACATTGCCAGGAAGTCTATAAATGCATCAGCGATGTCCTCGCCATCCCGGCCGGACCCGCTGAGGCGCTCGTGCCTCTCGGTGCCAGGCGTTCACGGTCGGCTCTAGAAGCCGTGAGTCGAAATCGCGGAAGAACGCAGGCGTCGTTTCGGTGCGGGTACTCGACCGAATACGAGGTCGAGAGGTTCTACCGCGATGCGCCCCTGATGGCTGTCGGGGAACGAACCAACGACATCCTGCGAAAGGTCATCGCGCGTCCGCTATATCGTGCGCACGACGAGGGATCTTGGCGGATATAAGATGAGGCTGGCAAGCCGGGCTGAACGGGGGGAATCTGCATGAAGACGCGGATTTTGACGTTGCTGGCAGTGGCGGGCGTGGTCGCCCTTGCGTGCGGTAGCTCCTCGAACCAGGGGGCCACCGGCTCCACTATCGTCCTGGGAGCCCCACTCGGCCTGACCGGATCGCTCACCAAAGAGTCGGCCCTGACCAAGCAGGGCTACGACCTCTGGCTTGACTGGATCAACAAGCAGGGAGGCATCAACGTCAACGGGACCAAGCATCCTGTGACCATCAAGTATTACGACGACACGAGCACTGCCAACCAGTCAGCGGTCCTGATGCAGAAGCTCATCACCGAGGACAAGGCGAACTTCCTGCTCGGTCCGTACGGAAGCGCGGCCACGGCCACCGACGCCGCGATTGCAGAGCAGAACCAGATCCCGATGGTGGAGGCCAACGGCGCGGCCCAGTCGATCTTCAACCAGGGCTACAAGTACACGTTTGGCGTGCTCAGCCCGGCGAACAAGTACCTCCAGGGCGTGCTCGACATGGCGGCGACGCTCAACCCGAAACCCACGACGATCGCGATGCTGAGCGCGGACGACAACTTCAGCCTCGAGGTCGCCCAGGGCATCATCGACTATGCACCCACCAAGGGCATGCAGGTGGTTCTCTACAAGAAGTACAAGAACGGGGCCACTGCGCTGACCGCCGAGGTCCAGGCGGCGAAAGCTGCCAACCCCGACATCCTGCTCAATTCAGGGCATCTGGCCGAGGCGATAGCGATCAACAAGGCGGCCAAGGAGCAGAAGCTGAACGCCAAGATATTCGCCTACTCCGTCGGCCCCTCCACGCCTGACTTCATCACGTCGCTGGGCAAGGACGCCGACTACGTCTACGACGGGTCACAGTGGACGCCGCAGGTCAAGTACACGGCGGACTTCTACCTCTCGGTGGCGGACTACGTCGCTGCCTACAGGGCGAAATACCCGAGCGAGGGCGCCCCGGACTACCACGTCGCGGAGTCGACCGCGGCCTGCCTCGCGTTGCAGCGCGCGATCGAGAACGCGAAATCCCTGGATCCCAAAAAGGTCCGTGACGCACTGGCGGCCCTGGACGTGACGACGTTCTACGGCAAGATCAAGTTCGATAGCCGCGGCATCAACGTCTACAAGCCAATGGTGGTCGAGCAGATCCAGAACGGCCAGCACCACACCGTCTTCCCCGCCGACGTCGCCGACAAGCAGGCGATGTACCCAACGCCGGGGTGGGACCAGCGCTGATGTCCGGCTAGCGGTTGGCCGCCTTCGCTCAGCTGGTGGTCATCGGCCTGCTGGCCGGTGGGATCTATGCGGCGGTGGGAGTCGGCTTTGGCCTGGTCTGGGGCGTCCTCAACATAGTGAACCTCGCGCATGGGGCGCTGGTGATCATCGGTGCGTATCTGACGTGGCAGATGTTCGCCGCCTGGGGCTTGGATCCGTTTCTCACATTGCCTATCGACGCGATAGCGCTCTTCGTCCTCGGATACGCCGTCCAGCGCGGGGTGATCAACCGAATCATTCGTGCCCCCCTTCTATTCACCTTTTTGTTGACCTTCGGTTTGAACCTGATCGCGGTCAACGTCCTTCTACTGATCTTCAAGTCCGACTTCCGCTCGGTCACCACCGCCTACTCCGGCGCAGGCCTGGAGCTCGGCGGCCTCGTCATCCCATACATCCGCCTGGCGGCGCTCGCCATCGCCCTTGTGATGGCGGCCTTGCTGGCGATTCTGCTCAGTCGCACCCGCGTCGGACTGGCCATCCAGGCGGTGGGCTCGGACCGTGACGCGGCGCAGCTGGTCGGCATCGACCTGCGCCACGCGTACGCGGTCACCTTCGGCCTCGGCGCGGCGGTCGCCGGCGTCGCAGGGGGAATGATCGCCATGATTCAGGCGATCACGCCGACTGCCGGCGAGCCGTACACGCTGCAAGCCTTCGTCGTCGTCATCCTGGGTGGTCTCGGTCGCGTGAGCGCCACGGTCGTAGGTGGTCTCGTCTTCGGGCTGGTCGAGGCGTTCGGCCAGTCGATCCCGGGCTCAGGGTCCGTGTTCGCCAACGCGATCGCGTTTGGCGTCATGGTGCTGATCCTGGTAACCCGGCCCCAGGGCTTGATGGGCCGCCTCCGATGATCGGGATGCCCGCCTCGAGGATTTGGAATCGCGTCTTCACCGCGCTGGCGATTGCCGTGCTTGCCTACGCCGTGCTCGCCCCGCTCTCCTCGCTGGACGTGCTGCAGTCGCTCGGCATGCCGCTGCTCACCGACAAGCTCTGGTTCCGGCTCGCCACCATCACTGCGATGTTCGTCGTCATGGCTTCGGCGTGGAACATCATCGGCGGGCTCACCGGGTATGCCGCCTTCGGCAACGTGGCCTTCTTCGGCATCGGCGCCTACACCGTCGGGATGTTGATCACCAAAGCGAGGTGGCCGTTTCTGCTCGCGCTGCCCCTCGCCCCCGCCGCCGCCGCCGTCTTCGCGGTGCTGATCGGCCTTCCGCTACTGAGATTGCGTGGCCACTACTTCGCCGTCGCGAGCCTTGGGGTGGGAGTTGCTGTGGGCGAGCTCGTCCAGAATGTCGACTTTCGTGGCGAGCCGCTGTTCGGGGGCGCCAGCGGACTTTTCTTGCCGATCCTCGCAGTTCCCAACCGCGATCTCTACTTCTTCTATCTCATGCTCGCGGCGGCGGCCGTCTCGATCGGGGTCACCTGGGCGGTCTTGCGCAGCCGCTTTGGTTACGGGCTGATCGCGATTCGCGAGAACGAAGAGGCCGCCGCTGTGATCGGAGTAAACACGACCGCTTACAAAGTGGCCGCATTCGCGCTCGCGGCGACGCTGACCGGATTGGCGGGCGGCGTGTTCGCGCAGTGGAACGTCTTCGTCGACCAGGAGAACTCCTTTCCAATCGGCTACAACGTCGAGATGATCCTGATGGCTCTCCTCGGGGGGACCGGTACCGTCTTCGGCCCCGCCGCCGGAGCCGTGGTGCTGCAGCTGCTGATCCAGTTCCTGAGCGGCAGCCTCCCAATCACCCTCCAGATCCCGTTCGTGCCCGACGATGCGATGCCTGTGCTCGCTCAGGTGGTGCTTGGCGTACTGCTGACGCTGGTCGTGGTCTTCGCACCGCGCGGCGTCATCGACTTCTTCGGCGGCCGCAGCACTTTGAGCATCGCCTACCTGCGCCGGTCGCTTCGTGAAACTTCCGTGTGACGTCTGTGGATCCTCAGCTCGAGCTGAAGAACGTCACCAAGCGCTTTGGCGGCGTGGCAGCCGTCGACGATGTCACGTTCGCGATTGGGAAAGGGGAGATCCTCGGCGTCATCGGGCCGAACGGCGCGGGAAAGACCACGTTGCTCAACTGCATCAGCGGGGTATACAGGCTTGACGGCGGGGACGTTCGATGGCAGGGCGAATCGATCGCCGGGCTGGCTCCCTTCAGGGTGGCACGGCTCGGTATCGGCAGGACTTTTCAGATCGTCAAGCCCTTCACCTCGATGACGGTTCGCGAGAACGTCGTGGCGGGTGCGCTGTTCGGCAGCGATGAGGATCGGCCCCGGCTCGGGGCGGCTTTCGGACGCGCCGACGGCGTGCTCGAGCTGGTCGGCCTGCGATCGAAGGCGGACCTGCCTGTCAGCGCCATGACCATCCCGGACCGCAAGCGGCTTGAGGTCGCCAGGGCCGTGGCGACTCGGCCGAAGCTGCTCCTGCTCGACGAGGTGATGGCCGGGCTCAACCCGGTGGAGATCGATGACGCGCTCGAGATGGTCCGGGCCGTCCACCAAAGCGGCGTGACCGTCGTCCTGATCGAGCACGTCATGCGCGTGATCGTCGGCGTGTGCGCGAGGGTGGTTGTGCTAGACGTCGGCCGCATGCTGGCCGACGGGCCGCCGGACGTCGTCCTCCGCGACGAGCGAGTGATCCAGGCTTACCTCGGCGAGCGATACGCGAGGCGGCTACGTGGCAGCTGAACAGCTCCTTCGTGTGAACGGCCTGACCGCAGGCTTCGCGGCAGGGCCGGTTCTGTTCGAGATCGACATGGAAATCGCACGGGGGGAGCTCATTGCCCTGGTGGGCGCAAACGGTGCCGGCAAGTCCACCTTGCTCGGCACACTGAGCGGGCTCGTGCGTGCGAGAGCGGGGAGCATCGCATTCTCGGGACGCGATATCACGAACGCGCGTCCTGAGGCCATCGTCAAGGCTGGTATCGCGCACGTGCCCCAGGGCCGTCGGCTCTTCGACACGATGTCGGTTGAGAAGAACTTGCGGCTCGGTGCATACGCGCGTCGTGACGGCGACATCGATACGGAGGTGCGAAGCGTGCTCGAGTACTTCCCGGCTCTCAAGGACAAACTGAACCGGGAGGCGCGCACGCTTTCTGGAGGCGAGCAACAGATGGTCGCGATCGGCCGCGGTCTGATGGCGCGACCGAAGCTCCTGATGGTGGACGAGATGTCCCTGGGGCTGGCGCCCAAGATCGTCGACCGGCTGATCGACGTGGTGAAGGACATCCACGCGGCCGGCACCGCCCTGCTGCTGGTCGAGCAGGACGTGCTCGTTGCGCTCGACGTCGCCCAGCGTGCGTACGTCCTGGAAAACGGTCGGATGGTGCTTGCCGGCGCCGCGGCCGACTTGCGAGACGACCCTAACATCCGCAAGGCCTACCTGGGTCTGTAGCTCAGCTAAAGGGCGATACTTCAGAAAGCCGGACCCTGAACGGCCCCAACCTGGTCCGCCATCAGTAGAGTGCGGCCGTGGACTCGAAAGAGCTCATCGAGCGGTGCAATCGCCTCGCGGCGCTGGCCGACCGGCGCTTTGCGTTTCCAACGGCGAACCCCGCAGCCGAGGCACGGACAAGACAGCTGCACGACCACCTCGAGGGGTTCGTGCTTCCGCGCCTGGCGGATCTCGATGCGCCGCTGCTGGTGCTGCTCCTCGGACCCACCGGCGCGGGCAAGTCGTCGCTGCTGAACACGATTGCCGGCGCCGAGGTCAGCAAAGCCGGCGTGCTGCGGCCGACGACGAAGGATGCGGTTCTGTACACGAGCGAGAGCGATTCGAATCGCATTCTCGCCAGCGGTCGCCTCGCCGCCATCGCAAAGGAGAGGCTGAGGCTGGCGGCGGTGCCCGCTACCGCGGACGGCGTTGCCGTCATCGATGCGCCGGACATCGACTCCGTCGAGCGCGACAATCGCGAGCTGGCCGACGTGCTGGTGGAGATCAGCGATCTCTGCGTCTTCGTGACGACCGCGACGCGCTACGCAGACCTGGTGCCCTGGGAGGTGCTGCACCGGGTACGCGAGCGTGGCCTTCCGCTCGTGGTGGTGCTGAACCGTGTGCCGGCTGATGAAGAGGATCGGAGGGCGGTGGTTGCCGACGCCAAACGCCTCCTCAGCGAGACCGACACACCGGATAAGAAGCAGCCGGTCGAGCTGATCGCAATCGATGAAGGCGACGTCGATCCGCGCGTCAACGGACTTGCGCGCGAAAAGGCGCGCCCGCTCCTCGAGCGAATAGCGCGCCTCGCCGCCGAGGCGGACGAGCGCCGCGACGTCGCGACCCGGGCGCTGGCGGGTTCGCTTAGGGGCCTCGCACCGCTCGCGCACAGCATCGCCGACGACCTTGAGCACGAGGCCATCGACGCCGATGCGCTGCGGCGGATCGCCGCAACCACGTACGCCGAAGAGCTCGCTTCGCTGGCCAGGGCGATGCAGGGCGGACTCATGTTGCGTGAGGAGGTGTTGCGCCGGTGGAACGACTTCGTCGGCGCGGACCAGGTGGCGAGATTCATCTCCTCAGGCATCGGCAGGCTGCGCGCGATTCTGATCACCGCGTTCCGCGGAACGCCGGCTGCGCCGGTGACAGTCGTCGAGGCCGAGATGACGACCACGCTCGAGGCGCTCGCACTTCGTCACGCAACTGATGCGGCGCGGCGGACCTCGATCGCCTGGTCCGAGCGATCGGAAGCCGCTGCGCTCGTAGCTGCCAATCACGCCCTGTGGTCCGCATCGGAAGGATTCGGCTCTGCCGTTCGAGAAGGCCTGGGTGCCTGGATGGGAGCTATCGTCGACGACGTCCGGGCGCACGCCGGCCGCAAGCGTGCAGTTGCACAGGTCGCGGCGCTCGGAGTGAACGCCGTCGCCGTCGCGGTGATGCTCGGCGTGTTCGCGTACACGGCCGGCCTGACGGGCGCCGAGGTGGGGATCGCCGCCGGGACGGCATTCCTCAATCAGAAGCTTCTCGAGGCGATCTTCGGCGAAGGCGCGATGGGGGAGCTCATCTCCAAAGCGCGAGCCCGGCTCCTGACCCTCCTCACCTCGCTCTTCGAGGACGAGCGCGCCCGTTTCGACGCGCTCGCACCCGCGCCCGGACCCATGCGCGAGCTGGCAGCAGAGCTGCGCGCAGCGGTCGAAGGCATCGCACCGTGAACGTCGATCGCTGCCTGGGAAGCCTCGACGAGGCAATCGCCGCCGCGAAGGCACTTGGCCTCGACGCAAGCGCCGCGGTGGTCACCCGCGAGACCACGCGGGCGCGGCTTGGTTTCCCGAGCAGCGCATACGTCCTTGCGCTGGCCGGCGGCACCGGCGTCGGCAAGTCGACGTTGTTGAACGCGATCGCGGGCGAGAACGTGAGCCTGGCCAGCGCGCGCCGGCCGACGACATCAGAAGCAGTCGCGTGGGTCCCATCCAGCCGCGGCCGGGAGCTCGCCGGTCTGCTGCAGTGGCTCGGCATCAGCGAGGTGCGCGAGCACGCTGGCGGCGCGCTCGCCGATGTCGCCGTGATCGACCTTCCCGACTTCGATTCGATCGCTCGAGCGCACAGAGACCGCGTGGATGCACTGCTTCCCCGCGTCGACGCCGTCCTGTGGATCGTGGATCCGGAGAAATACAAAGATCACGTCATGCACGGCGCGTACTTAAGGGAGTTCGCGCCGCGCATCCGGCGCCAGATCGTGGTCCTCAACCGCAGCGATCTTCTGACTCCCGAAGACACGCGCCGCGTTGCCGATGACATGCGTGACCAGCTGCGTAAGGACGGTGCCGCCGCCGTGGACGTCGTCGCCACTCGCGCGCGAGAGGGCGCCGCGGGCATCCGCGAGCTACGCGAATGGCTCGAGTCTGGGGTCGAGGCGAAGCGCGTGGTCGCATCTCGCATTGCCGCCGAAGCACGCGAGGCCGTGCGTGACCTCGCCGCCGGCGCGGGCGTCCTGGAGGGGACTGCTGCTCCGCTCATCGCGCCGGCGCGTCGGGAGCGCGCTCTCTCTTCTGTTGCGGCAGGCGCCCTCGCTCTCATCGACGTCGCAGGCCTCGAGCGTCAAGCCGTCGCGGCGACGCGGTTCGCGGCTCGGCGGCGCGGCGCGGGGCCGCTCGGTCGCCTGACAAGCGCGATCTACCGGCTGAGCGGCCGGGCTCGGACGTCGGCAGACCCAGTTGACTTCCTGAGGCGCTGGCAGCTGCGCGGCTCGCTCGCGCCAGCGGTCGAGCCCCTGCGCGACCTCGTGACCTCGGAGCTACCTTCGGTTCCCGCACCGCTCCGCGGCGCGCTCGCCGCGCTCAGCGCGCCGGCATTGCTGGATCATCGACTCACGGAGACGATTGATCGTTCCCTCGGTGCTGAAACAGCCAATTTCCAGGTGCCCACGAGCGCGCTGTGGTCCGTCATCAGCATCGCCCAATATGCCGTGACGGCTCTCCTCGTCTTCTCCCTGCTCTGGTTCGCGTCCCTCTTTGTCATCCACGACGCGCCGGTGGGCGCGATCCCCGTGCCGTATCTGGGGCCCGTGCCAACGCCAGTCGTGCTTCTTGCTGCAAGTCTCCTCGGCGGCTACGTTCTGGCAAAGCTGCTGGGGCTCCACGCCGGCTGGCTCGGGCGACGGTGGGCAAAGCGCGTGAGCGCGCGAATCAGCCGCGAGGTACGCCAGGCGATCGCCGACAACCTTCTCGTTCCCCTGGAACAGTTCGAAGCCTCGCGCGCGGCCTTGCATAACGCGGTGCGCGCGGCGGACGATGGCTGCTCTTGAGCTCGCCGGCGGTAGGAGGGCGAGCTCAACCACCACCAGCTGAGTGCACTGCCAGCAACGGCCGAATGAACAACACAGTGATGGCAATCGCGGCCAGAAGAATGAAGAGCAGCGCACCGTTGAGCGCGGTCAGCTGCTCATTGGCGGCAATGTCCGGGTTAGCAGACCGTGCGCCGCCTGTCGAGGGCGGCCTCGCAGCGTTGATCGTCGCGGCAAGCAGCAGGATGAGGAACACGCCGCCGAACTTGCTCATCCGAGCAGTCAGGTGTCGATTTGGGTGGGCGCGGGAACCTCGAGAAGCCATCGAAAGAGCTCGTCCCGGCGCGCTTGAAGCAGGTGGGCGGCCGCACGTGCATCGAATCCGCGAACGCCCCCGAGTCCCTTTTCAGGGTGGCTCGACGTTAGCGCGGTTACGCGCTCCGGTGGCTCGTTAGAGACGTCGAGCGTTGGCAGAAGGAACTTCGCAAATGAAACCATCGTCTCGATCCCTCCGAGATCGGCCGACTCGAGCGGTCCCGTGATCCCGAGTCGCCGTCCGATGCTCTGTCGGACGACCGCGTCGATCGCGGAGGCCGAGGCGACCCCATCGGCCCACAGTGCCCAAGCCTCGCGCAGCAGAGCGAATTGGAGGCGGTTGCCGATGAAGCCGTCGATCTCTCGATTGATCACGACCGGGCTCTTGCCGGCGCCTCGCAACAGGCTGCATGTGCGTTCGACCACCTGTGGGCTCGTGCCAGGCATTCCGCACACCTCGACGAGGGGGAGTAATTGAGGCGGATACCAAAAGTGGGTGGCTATCACCCTGTCAAGGCCTGACACTCGGCTCGACATCTCGCTCACCGGATGTCCACTGGCAGTGGCCAGGATTGCGGTCGCACTGCAAATCTCGTCCAGCCGGCCGAATGTCTCGACCTTCAACTCGAGGTTCTCGGGTAGCGCCTCTATCACCAGTCCAGCGTCCTTTGCGGATTCCAGGCTGGTCTCGATCTTGATGCGCGCGAGTGCGTCTTTGGTGCTCCCTTCGCGAAGCAACCCTCGGGCCACGAACTCGTCCACGCTGGCGGCAATCTTGCCGATTGCCACCTGAAGGCTTTCGTGGCTGCGTCCGATCAGCACGACGTCATGACCGGCGGTCGCAAAGACCTCTGCGATTCCATGACCCATGATGCCGTTGCCGATGGTGGCGACGAGGGGCTTCTCTGGCTTGTCGTCGTGAGGCATTGGTTACTCCTTATCAACATCGATCAGCGACCGGCTGCGTAAGCCTGGGCGCCACGTGGGTTCGCCGCGGCCGACAGAAGGCCTGAGTCAATATCGCGAGCCACCGCGCACATCCGGCCCAGCGACCAGCGATCGCTCACAACCACCTCGTGACCGCGGCGGTCCAGCTCGCGGAGGACCTCCTCGTCATCCATGTGCTCGACGAGCAGGCGCCCGGGATGAGCGTCGTGAGGGGCGAACGAGCTCGGGAAATGCTCGGTGTGGAACATCGGGGCGTCCATCGCCGCCTGCATGTCCAGCCCAAACACCACGTGGGCCAGGAAGAATTCGAGCGTCCACTGGTCCTGCTGATCGCCGCCGGGAGTGCCGAAGGCCAGGCACGGAACGCCATCACGCGATGCGAGTGACGGACTCAGGGTTGTTCTCGGGCGCTTACCTGCCTCGACGCGGTTCGGATGGTGTGGATCGAGGTTGAACATCTGGGCTCGTGTGCCCAAACAGAAGCCGAGACCCTCAATGACCGGCGAGCTCTGGAGCCAGCCACCGCTCGGTGTGCACGCAACTATGTTCCCGTGCCTGTCGGCAACGCTGACGTGCACGGTATCCCTCTCGGTGTCACCGGACGCCTGGGCGCCCGTCCCGGTCCAGTGCTCCGCGTGGACGGCCTGCCGGCCTCGCGCGGGGAGGCGCGGGGCCTTATCCCCGGGCTGACCGGGACGGAGGTCGAGAGACGCCGTCTTGCCGACGAGAGAGCGCCGGCGTCTCGCGTACTCGCGCGACAGCAGCTCGCCGATCGGAACAGTTACGAAGTCGGGATCGCCGTACCACGCCTCGCGATCGGCGAATGCGAGCTTCGCGCACTCGGTGACGAGATGAATGTGGTCGGCGGACAGAAACGTGACCTGGGCGGGATCGATTCCCTCGAGCAGCCGAAGCTGCTGAAGAAAGACCGGGCCCTGGCTCCACGGCCCGCATTTGGCGACCTCCCACGGGCCGAAGTCGACGGTCAGCGCCGGCTCACGCGCGGCTTTGTACGTATCGAGATCGGAGGCGCGCAGCAGGCCCGGATGCGCTTTGCCCGAGCTGTCCATCGCCGGCGCCGCGCAATGGCGCTCGACCGCTTCGGCGACGAAACCCGAGTAGAAGGCACGCACGGCTCGCTCGATCTCGATTTCGCGGCCGCCTGTCCCGGCCTCCTCGACAAGCCGCCGGTAGGTCGCGGCCAGGTCCGCGTTGCGCAAAGCCATGCCGGGGCGGGGCACGCCGTCTGCGAGATAGACCGCGGCCGATGTCGTCCAGTGGTCTCGAAAGAGCGGCTCGACGGTCGCGATCATTTGCGCGGCTCGGGGAAGCAACGGATGGCCCGCACCCGCATAGCCGACGGCGAACTCGAAAACGTCGCGCAGGTGCCACGAGCCATGGTCGCGCAGGAGCGTCAGCCACGCGCCCAGGCAGCCGGGGACGCAAGCTGCGATGGGCCCCGAGCCCGGGATGTCCTCGAGGCCCATCGAGCGGACCTGTTCGATGGTCGCCGCCTGTGGCGCCGGGCCCTGGCCGCATATGACCTCGATCTCTCGGACGGTCGAATCCCAAAGGATGATCGGGACCTCGCCTCCCAGTCC
>WNGC01001947.1_pt1 | contig 12628 bp, 11 predicted proteins | sample 5400051 | NCBI WGS metagenome assembly WNGC01 (sample SAMN13153368, study PRJNA577476) | soil metagenome | isolation source: 20 cm soil or saprolite under grassland replicate 2 | place: USA:California | collected 2016-06-15 | reverse complement strand
GTATGGCCCGTATCGCGGGAGTCAACATTGCGAATCACCAACATGCCGAGATCGCGCTGCAGGCGATTTTCGGCGTCGGCCGCTCGCGCGCGCAGGCGATCTGCGGTGCAGCCAAAGTCAATAAGAACTCTAAAATCAAAGACTTGTCTGAATCCGACATGGAGCGTCTGCGCGAGCAGGTCGCACGATTTACCGTTGAAGGCGACTTGCGCCGCGAGGTGTCGATGAACATCAAGCGGTTGATGGACCTCGGCTGCTATCGGGGCACTCGGCACCGCAAGGGCCTGCCGGTTCGCGGCCAGCGCACCCGCACCAACGCGCGCACGCGCAAAGGGCCGCGCAAGGCTGCCGTCAAGATTACCGCCGCGGCGCCGAAGGCCGGCTAAGAGCGAGCGAGGATAACGCATATGGCAAAAGCGCCTGCCGCACCGACCGCCGCAGCACGCGTTCGCAAGAAGGTGAAGAAAAACATCGCCGAGGGCATTGCGCACATTCACGCCTCGTTCAACAACACCATCGTCACCATTACCGACCGACAAGGCAACGCCCTGGCGTGGGCGACTTCGGGCGCCGCGGGTTTCAAGGGCTCGAGGAAATCGACGCCCTTCGCCGCCCAGGTTGCGGCCGAGCAGGCCGGCCGCGCAGCACAAGAGTGCGGGGTGAAGAATCTCGAGGTGCGCATCAAAGGCCCCGGCCCAGGCCGCGAGTCCGCAGTTCGCGCCCTCAATGCACTGGGTCTCAAGATCAGCAGCATCGCGGACGTGACGCCTGTGCCCCACAACGGTTGTCGCCCGCCCAAAAAGCGGCGCATATAGAGGAATACGCATGGCCCGAAATCTCGATGCCAAGTGCCGGCAGTGCCGCCGCGAGGGGGAGAAGCTCTTCCTCAAGGGCGAGAAATGCTTCACCGACAAATGCGCGATCGAGCGCCGCAGCTATGCGCCGGGACAGCACGGCCAGAAAAGCGGCGGCCGCATGTCCGATTTCGGCAAGCAGCTGCGGGAGAAGCAGAAGCTGCGCCGCATATACGGGCTGCTCGAGCGCCAGTTCCGCAAGACCTATGCAGAGGCCTCGCGCAGCAAAGGCGTGACGGGCGAGCGCCTTCTGCAGTTGCTGGAATCGCGTCTGGACACCGTTTCGTACCGCATGGGGTTCGGCGCGAGCCGCACCGAGGCGCGCCAGATCGTGCGCCATAACGCCATCCTGGTAAACGGCAAGCGCGTCAACATGCCTTCCTATCAGGTGCGGCCGGGTGATACCGTCGAAGTCGTGGCGAAGGCGAAGGAGCAGCTTCGCATCAAGGGCGCGGTCGCTGCCGCAGAAACGCGCGGCTTCCCGGAGTGGATCGAAGTCAACGCCAAGGAAATGAAGGGCAGGTTCAAGGCTCTTCCGGCACGTTCCGATCTGCCTTCCACGATCAACGAAAGCCTGGTGGTCGAGCTGTATTCGAAATAAACGCTGTACTCGAAGTATCCGGGCAAGCCAACTCGTACCGAGGTCTTAAATGCAAACCAGTGGATTTTTGAAACCGCGCATCATCGACGTCCAGGGCATCGCCCCCAATCACGCCAAAGTCGTGATGGAGCCGTTCGAGCGCGGGTACGGCCATACGCTCGGCAATGCGTTGCGCCGCGTCCTGCTTTCGTCGATGCCCGGATTCGCCGCGACCGAAGTGCAGATCGCGGGAGTGCTTCACGAATATTCGACGATCGAGGGCGTCCAGGAGGACGTCGTCGATATCTTGCTCAACTTGAAGGGTGTGGTGCTCAAGCTTCACAACCGCGAAGATGCGCTGCTCAACCTGAAGAAAAAAGGTGAAGGCCCGGTGACCGCAGGCGACATCGAGGCCACCCACGACGTCGAGATCGTCAACCCCGAGCACGTGATCGCACATCTCTCCCCCGGAGGCAAGCTCGAGATGCAGATCAAGGTCGAGAACGGCCGCGGATACATCCCCGGGAATCTTCGCGTCGTCCCCGAGGAATCCAAGGGCATCGGCAAGATCATACTGGACGCCTCCTTTTCGCCTGTCAGGCGCGTGTCCTATTCGGTCGAATCGGCGCGCGTCGAGCAGCGGACCGACCTCGACAAGCTCATCATCGACATCGAGACGAACGGTGTGATCGAGCCCGAGGAGGCGATCCGTTACGCCGCCAGGATCCTGGTCGACCAGCTTTCCGTTTTCGCGGCGCTCGAAGGCACGGCTCCGACGGTCGAGGAAAAGAAGGCCCCGCAGGTCGACCCGATCCTGCTGCGCCCGGTGGACGATCTCGAGCTCACAGTGCGCTCGGCGAATTGCCTCAAGGCGGAAAACATCTATTACATCGGCGACCTGATCCAGCGAACCGAGACGGAGCTTCTCAAGACGCCCAATCTGGGCCGAAAATCGCTCAACGAGATCAAGGAAGTGCTGGCCTCTCGCGGGCTGACGCTCGGCATGAAGCTCGAGAACTGGCCGCCCGCCGGGCTGGAAACCGCGCGGACCTCCTGAATCGAGGCGAGTGAACCATGCGCCACCGCCACGGACTCCGGAAGCTCAATCGCACCAGCAGCCATCGCCTGGCGATGCTGCGTAACATGACCGTCTCGTTGTTGAAACACGAGGTCATCCAGACCACTCTTCCCAAGGCCAAGGAGCTGCGCCGCGTAGTCGAACCGATGATTACGCTCGGCAAGCAAGCGACGCTCGCCAACCGCCGCCTCGCCTTCAACCGACTGCGCGACCGCGGAATCGTTGCAAAGCTCTTCACCGAGCTGGGGCCGCGTTACGCGAAGCGAAATGGGGGCTACCTGCGCGTCCTGAAATACGGGTTCAGGAAGGGAGACAATGCGCCGATGGCGCTGGTTGAATTGCTCGACCGGCCTGAGCCGAAGGAAGACCCCAAGGCAGAGGCCGCCAAAGAGTAGTCATTTCGCCCGACTCAAGCGCACGTCTGTCGGCTCAGCGTATAAGAATCGCCCGGTAGTCGTTGACGTTGGTCCGGGTAGGCCCCGTCACGACGAGGTCTTCGAGTCGGGAGAAGAACCCGTACGCGTCGTTGTTGGCGAGCAGTCTCTTGGCGTCGAGCCCGAGACGAGCGCCGCGCGTGAGCGATTCGGGCAGGAGCACCGCGCCCGCGTTGTCTTCCGACCCATCGATGCCGTCGGTGTCGCAGGCGATTGCGTAGACGTTCGGCGTGCCCGCGAGGCCTATTCCGAGGGACAGCAGGAATTCCGTGCAGCGTCCACCGCGCCCGTTGCCGCGCACGGTGACCGTGCATTCGCCTCCGGAAACCAGCGCGACGGGCGGCTTCATCGGGTCACCATGCTGCGCGATTTGACGCACAAGCGCTGCGTACGCTTTCGCCACCTCGGATGCCTCGCCCGTCACGCTGTCTCCGAGGTTCATGGTGTGAATGCGGTGCACATGGAAAAATTCCTGAGCCGCCAGGAGAGCCTGCCCTGCCGTGGCAATGACGCGGTTTTCTACGCGCGCAAAAATCCGGTTCCCCGGTTTGGGCGTCTCCGGAACCTCGCCGCCCGCGCCCCGCTCGAGGTGCTCCCTGACCGCCGGAGGCGCGTTGACGTCGTAGCGATGAAGAACTTCGAGCGCGTCGCGGTACGTCGTCGGATCCGGCGCACACGGACCGGAGGCGATATGCGTGGGGTCGTCTCCCGTGACGTCCGAAATGATGAGTGCGAGCACGGGCGCCTTGCATGCTGCGGCGAGCCGGCCCCCCTGGATCGCTGAAAGGTGTTTTCGCACGGTGTTCATGTCCTGAATCGGCGCACCGCTGCGAAGCAGTTCTCTCGTTGTCACCTTCAGCGCTTCCATGCCGACGGTCTCCACGGGAAGGCTGAGCAGCGCCGAGCCGCCGCCGGATATGAGTGCGAGCATCAGGTCGTTCGGCGCAAGGTTTTGGACCCGTTGCAGAATTTCTTGCGCGGCAGACTCGCCCGTCTCGTCGGGAACAGGGTGCCCGGCTTCGATCACCTTGACGCGGCGTGTCGGCACCCCGTGGCGGTAGCGGGTGATGACCAGTCCCTCGAGCGCTGCGCCCTGGGGCCAGTGCTGTTCTACCGCAAGCGCCATCGAGGCGGCGGCCTTGCCCGCGCCGACCACGAGCGTCCTGCCCGACGGCGGACGGGGGAGATGACCCGGGAGGATCTTGAGCGGGTCGGCGGCGGCGACTGCGGCCTGAAAGCTTTGTGTGAGCAGCTGCTTCGGTTCCATGCGTTGGACTCTAGCCGCAATCGGCGCCGGCCCGGCTGCTCTAGACGTTCATCATCTCGGGGATCGACTTGAACAAACCGCTTTTGGGGTCGCAGACCTGATCGAGCACCGTGAAATGATTTTTTCCCGGGCAAGGGATGTCTTTCCTGCGCACCTTGCCCCATTTTTCACCGATGAGGCGATTCTGGATGTGGAATCCCTGGTTTTCCTCCCCGCCCACCGCAGTGTAGAGGGGGGCGTCAGTGGCGGGCGGGAGAAACGCCGGGCTCACTTTCAGCGCGGATCTCTCGTCGAGGCGCACGTCGCAATTCACGGAGGGTACCTTGACGATCTCGGTCAGGTCGTACAAGCCGCTGATCGACATCGCGGCGGCGACGACCTTCTTCGGCAAGTCCGGCGAATAGTCCGGCCAGCGGCAGCAGAGCATCATGGCGGCGAGATGCCCTCCTGCGGAATGTCCGCAGAGGGTAAGTCGGTTTGCGGGAGCGCCGAAGTTTCCACCGTTGCGGTACAGCCACGCGCAGGCCTGAACTATCTGCATCACGATGTCTTCGACGTGCACCGCAGGGCAAAGAGCGTAGTTGGGCACGGCGACGGTGATCCCGGCCTTGACGAGTGCGGGCGCGACGAACGAGAAGCGCTTTTTGTCGAGCGAACGCCAATATCCGCCGTGGATGTACATCAAGAGCCCGCGGCTCTTTCCTTGCGCGCGAAAGATGTCCAATTTTTCCGCTTCGGCCGAGCCGTAGGGCACGTCCAAATAACAGTCGAGGCTGGCACGCGCCCGCTCCGAGTGTTTTTCCCAACGATCGAAGATTTCCTGAAAGTCCTTGACTACGAGCCGCGGATTGTAAAGAAGGTCGTAGTTTGTTTTGTCCGCGTTCATCGTGTTGTTCCGGAGAGAAGCTAGCCGCGTTCGGGCGCGCAGGCCGCCCTACGGGCGCGGAAACGGCGCGGGTCTCGCTACGTCGGGCGGATTAGAACGCCTCGCGCCAAAGATCGAGTGCCTGTTGCACCGGGCGGTCCGAAAAACTGAACATCACTGCCTGTTCGTCCGCTTCGAGCCTGTAGGGCAGCCAGGACGGGCAGACGAATACGTCCCTGGGCCCAAAGGCCAGCGTCTCGCCTACGAAACGGCAACGGCCTTTGCCTTCGACGACTGCATATACGGTGGAGTCGGTCGAGCGATAGTCCTTGCCCTTGAATCCCTTCGGGAGGAGTTGCATGAAGGTACCGATGGTCGGCATCGCCCAATCGCCTGTTACGGGATTGGTGTATTGCAGCTTGTGACCCCAGCAGGGGTGAGCGTCCTGCGCCTGCGCGAGCGTCTTGAGCGCTTCGCGGGTGCGCTGGTACGGATACCAGAAAAGCGGCGAGGTGCGGCTCGTCGCCCTGTACTCCACCGGTTTCATGGTGTTGCCGAATTGCGCGAGGTTGTCGCCTTCGGTGCGGCCGGTATGCTGCGCCTCATGCGGCCCCTTTTCCATGAACTGGGCATCGAGCAATTCGACGAGCGGGACGTCGAGACCGTCCAACCAAACCATCGGTTCTTCCGACGGATTGCCGTGGTCGTGGAAAGTCCACGACGGCGTGATCACGAAATCTCCCACGCTCATTGTCACTTTTTCGCCGTCCACCGCGGTGTAAGCGCCCCTGCCAAGCAAGATGAAGCGCAGCGCGGACTGCGTGTGGCGATGCAGGGGCGCAACTTCCCCGGGGAGGATGAGCTGCAGTCCGGCGTAGAGGCTGTGGGTAATGCTCGAGCGGCCTCGTAGCCCGGGGTTTTCCAGCACCAAAACGCGCCGCTCGGCCTCCTTCGCGGTGATCAGGCGGCCGGCTTCTTGGATCCACGGCCACATCTGATCCCATTTCCAAAGATGAGGCTTGCACGGCGTGCTGGGTGTGGCCGTGATGATGTTGTGCAGAACCTCCCACAAAGGGGTGACATTGGCCTTGTCGATCTTGTCGTAGAACGCCTTGCGGTCAGCGGCAAGGTTGGCCTGCAGCACGGCGGACATCGGTTTCTCCAGAGACTTCAGACGGGGTCGAGAAACGATTTTCCGCCAAAGGTGGCGATCGCGGCAACCTCGGACGCCGCCCCAGCCGAGAAACTCGCGGACGGGAGGTACAGCGTCTCATGAAAGTGGGCGATAGCCCACTTTCATGACAGAATTCCATAACGATATTTGAATATGGTACCTCTTCATTGAAGTGTCTCGACTTCGACTTCAATTTCGAAAAGCCTAGGGATTGTTTTATCTAACTATCAGATAATAATACATATTATGATGATAATTATTATGTGAGTTCGTACTCACATGGCGAACGGCTTTAGGCTAGCGGGAATTAGCCCACTGTTGCGCCCACTTTCACAATGGGCAAAATTGTGGTTGACCCTTGTTGCTGGGGTATTTTGTAATAACACCCAAGCGGTCAGTCGCTCATCGGGTGCAAAAGGAGGAAATGACGTGACGGCTGAGCAGTTGTTGAGCGAGATTGCGGATTACTGCAGGCGGGTCGGCATGGCTGAGTCCACCTTCGGGCGGCGCGCCGTAAACGACGGGAAGCTCGTGGGCCGGCTGCGGATCGGCGGGCGCGTGACCATGGAAACCGTGGAGCGCGTGCGCACGTTCATGTCAGAGCACCGCTCGATCGATAGCCGCGGCCTGGTGCGTCTGCGGTCCTCGGCCGGGAGCCTAGCCGGCGGCGGGGACGCGGTGCTGGATCAACCCAAGATCGCGGTACTCCCCGGGGCGAAGGACGAGTCGAAGACCAACTTCCGTTTCTACGACAACCGTCAGAAGTATTTGCTGTTCGTCAGCACTTGCAGCGAGAAGTGGGTGGTCGCGCAGCGCGTCGGCATGGAACTCGCCAATATTCATCCACGGCCTCCGGCGGTCAGGGTGTTCGATGCCGGCGTTGGCGACGGCACGGTCCTCGCCCGCGTCACGCGCGCCATGCACCAGCGCTATCCGACGATGCCTTTCTACATCGTCGGCAAGGAAATCAGCCTGGAGGACGTGCGCCTCGCTCTCGATCGCATGCCGGACCGCTTCTTCGAGCATCCGGCGACGGTGCTCGTCATGACCAATCTCTATTACGCCGAGGCCCCCTGGCTCGCTCCGAAATCGGTCACGGCCGCCACCAGCCTCGTCTGGAAGGAGATCGCGCTGACCGGATCGACCTCCAGCGAGTTCGAACAGCAGATCACCGAGCTGCAGCCGTTCCTGAACGAGCACTGGCGTGCGTCGGTGAGCAAGACCAGCGGAAACCCCGCCTATGCGAAACCGGTGGTGCTGGTGCTCTACCGGCAAGATCACAAGTTCTTGCTCGACCAGGTTTTACCGCATCGGGGTGTTGGCCGCGCAGACTACGATCTCGTGATCGCATCGCAGCCGTACCGTGCCCGCGCTTCGGCCGAATTCAAGGCGTCCAAGGTTCTGGCGCCGCTCGCGCGGAGCCTGGCACCGGGCGGGCGGATGATCGCGATCCATTCCCACGGCCGCGATCCGGGGCTGGAGATCGTGCAGCGCATCTGGCCGGGGGAAAACCCGTTCCAGACCGATCGCCACTCGCTTCTGAAGGCCACGCGCGCTGAACTCGGGGCCGACGGCCGCGACCTCAACTTCAACGCTTACGCCGACAACCGCTCGATATTCCGCTACGAGATGCACACGCTGCCGGAGGAAATCAGCGACGCGATCGGCACCTCGACCCTGCTCGCCGCGTGGAACGCCGCCGTCTACGTGGCGCAGATCGAGGATCAGCGCCTGGGCGAGGTCATGGGAGACCGCGGATATCTCGAGGCCACGCAGGAGGTGCTGCGTCGCCACAAGGGGCTGTGGTTCCTCGACGAGTCCTATGTGATCTCGCGCAAGCGCGACTGAGGCCGTGCAGGCGAGCCTCACCATGGAACCTCACTTCGCCGCCCGATTCGTGCGCCCGTCACAGGAAGACGAGCGCAGAAACATTCAAGCTCTGCTCGCCGGGGCCTCGCTCGAATTGTCGTCGCGCGATCCCGCCGAGATCGACGGCTGTGCCGACATGTTGGAAGCGGGTACCGCCGTCTACATCAGCATGCCGCCGGGACAAACCTACCACGCAACGGTGGCGCTGGCCGCGCGCCTGAGGCGAGCCGGCTTTCGCCCGGTTCCCCACGTCGCGGCGCGCCGGATCGCCAGCCGCGACGTGCTCGACGAATACCTTGCACGCGCAGCAGGCGAGGCGGGCGTCGACAGTGCTCTGGTGATCGCCGGCGACAGCGACCGGCCGAGCGGGCCGTTCGATTCGAGTCTCGGGTTGCTCGAAACCGGCCTGTTTCAGCATCACGGAGTCGTGCATATCGGTGTAGCCGGTTACCCAGAGGGGCATCCCAAGATAGGGGAAACGGCGCTCGAGACGGCGCTGGCCGCCAAGAAAACCCTTGCCCGGCGGGCGGGTCTCGATCTGCAGTTCGTGACGCAGTTCTGCTTCGAATCCGAGCCGTTGCTCGTGTGGACCACGAAGATGAAAGGGCACGGATTGCCGATGCGCGTCGGGCTTTCGGGTCCGGCGAGCCTGCCCCGCCTGCTCCGATTCGCGATATTGTGCGGAATCGGGAACTCGGTCCGCGCGCTGAAGGCGCGACCCCAGGCGATTACGCGCCTCCTGGTCGAAGCCGGCCCGGAGGCCGTTGTGAGGGACATTGCGCGCCGGGGCGCCGCGCCGATCGCGGGAGTCCATTTCTTCTCCTTTGGCGGCCTGATCCGCACCGCGCGCTGGCTGCGCGCGGTGCGGGAAGGGCGCTTCGAGCTCACACCCGACGGCGGTTTTCGGGTCGGACCCGCTTAGGGTTGCGAACTCCATCGCGTCTGAGCGCTGCCTCGTGCTCTGCGGGTAAGGCAGAATACGGGCGATGGACACACAGATACTCGTCGTCGGCGGCGGCCCGGTCGGACTGACGCTCGCCATCGATCTCGGCAGGCGCGGCGTGCGCTGCACCTTGATCGAGCAGAAGGAAGCGCCGCAGTTCCTGCCGAAGATGGAGCGATGCAATGCGCGCACCATGGAAATCTTCCGACGCATGGGAATCGCCGACAGGGTTCGCGCCGCCGGCTTGCGCGACGACATCCCGATGGACGTGTTCATCGTCCTGTCGCTCGCCGAACCGCCGCTCCTGCATCTGCCCTACCCTTCGGTGAAGAAGGCGCGCGCCGAGATCCGAGCCTGCAACGACGGGAGCATGCCGCTGGAACCGTACCAGCTCATTTCGCAGTACACGCTGGAGCCGCTGCTGAAGTCGATCGCCGAGGGATTGCCCTCGGTAAAGGTGCGCTACGGTTGCCGGCTCGAGTCATTTACCCAGGACGAATCCGGGGTCACCGCGCGCGTGAAGGACGCGAACGGCACGGGCGGCGCGATCGGCGCGTCGTATATGGTGGGCTGTGACGGCGGCGGGAGCACCGTGCGCAAACAGCTCGGCATCAAGCTGCGCGGCGAGCACAACATACTCGAGTTGCGCCAGGCGCTGTATCGCTGCGACGAGCTGTTCGAGCGTATCCCCATCGGCAAGGGCCCCGGCAGGGGGCGCCACTACCACGTGGCCGACGGCAGCAACGGCTTTCTCATCATGCAGGACTCGACCAAGCACTTCACCTTGCACGCCGTGGTGGAGAAGGACGACGACATGAAGGCGATGTTCGAGCGCACCGTCGCGATTCCGGTGAAGTACGAGATGCTCACCTGCACCCCGTGGCGACAGAACCTGCTGCTGGCGGACCGTTATCGGGATGGCCGCGTTTTCCTCGCCGGCGACTCCGTCCACCTGGTCATACCTACCGGCGGTCTCGGCATGAACTCCGGTGTCGGCGACGCGATCGATCTTTCCTGGAAACTCGCGGCGACCCTGCAAGGATGGGGCGGACCCGCGCTGCTCGACTCGTACGAACCCGAGCGACGCCAGGTCGGCGAGCGCAACGTCGGTGCCTCGCGCTACGCTTCGCTCGGGCGGCGCAAGTGGCACGCGCAATACCGGCCGAACATTCGCGAGAACACGCCCGAAGGCGCCGCCGTGCGCGAGAACCTCGTGCGCGTTGCGAGCGTCGAGCAGCCCAAATCGAACGAGATGATCGGCGCGGAGCTCGGCTACCGCTACGTCGATTCCCCGATCGTGTGCGACATTCCCGGCGGGCCCGAGCACCGATATCGCGTCTATGAGCCGAGCACGTGGCCGGGCGCGCGTCTGCCTCACGCGTGGCTCGCCGACGGCACGCCGGTGCAGGACCACATTCCTTACGAGGGCTACACGCTGCTGCGCCTCGGCCGCACGAACGCCGACACCTCAGCGCTGGAAAAAGCGCTGCGAGCCTTGGGTGCGCCGTTCGCCGTGCTCGACATGCCGGACGACGCACCACGCCAGGTGTATGGTCACGACCTCCTGCTGCTGCGGCCCGACCTGCACGTCGTCTGGCGCGATAATCGGCCGCCGGAGGATCCGGCAAACGTAGCGGCAACCGTGACCGGCTACGGGGAATCCGATCGAGGTACTCAGACGACTCTGTGATTTTCCGGTTGAGGCCGGCGCACGAACTTCACCGGCTTCGGCCTGGGCGGCAGCGGCGCGATTCCGTGCGCCTCCAGAGACAGCTCGAGATTGCGCCCTTCCGGGTCGGCAAGCGCCGCCTCGCGGGCCTTGCGGATGGCCTCGATCCGGGCGCGATCGTCCGGCACCGCGTCGCCCTCGACAAGCGTGTCGAGGATCCTAAGGAAGCCGCCCTTGCCGCGCTCGTGCGTGTCGCCGTAGCCCTTGATCAGCCTGCCGCACAGCGCGATCTCGAGAGCGAGGCCGACGTCCCTCTTCGCAGCCGTGGCGATCGCAGCCAGCCAGCGGTCGATCAGCGCCTGTTCTTCGTGCCAGCGCGAGCTGAGGGGCCGCAAGGGGCGCAGCCAGGCGAGCAGGCGCAGCAGGAGGAAACCGCTGACGCTGGTGGTCTTGACGTGCAGGCCGACGTTGAGCTTGCTTGCGAGGCCGCTCACCCGGGCCAGGCCTTTCAGCGCTCGGGCGAGAAAGCGCGGCAGCAACGCAGTGAGCTCGTCCAGGCCCGGCTTGAGGAACTCGACGATGTGCACCGGCTCGTGCGGTTTCGCCTGCACTTCCTCGCGCACGCGTTCGAAGCGGCTCCTGCGCGTCTGCAGGTCTGCGACGCGGATCACGTCTTCGTAGCACATCCACAGGGCGAGGAAACGCCCGGTTTCGTTGGAGAGCTTGCATCCGTCCGCAGTGCGGTCGAGATTCACGATCCGCTCGAGGCGGTCCAGGTAGAGCTTGGCGTAGCCGTGGTCCTGAAAATCGGCGCAACGCTGCGCGCCCGCTCCGAGGATGGCGTGAGTCTCCGCCGGGAACTGCTTGACGCGCTCTGCTGGCGCAAGCTGCGGGCCCTTCGGTTCCCCTGAGATCCTCATCCCGCCGCCTGCCGATGCCGGCCCGCCCGCGGCGGCGTCGAAGCCCGCGGCAAATCCTCTCAGGCTCGCCTCGGCGCCCTTGCCGCCCGAGCGGATCGCCGCCTCGCAATCGCTGCGCGAGAGCGGCAGCGTTCCCGAGCCGGCCAGCGCCCCGAACATCACCGCACTGATCACGGTGCCCGCTGCGCTCGCCCGCGCCTGCATGTCGAACAGGATCGCGCGCTTCGCGAGCGAGCGCGCCGCGTTGAGCACGACCTCGTTGTCGAATCGCCCGTCGCCCATGTGCATCTTCTCCGCGACGGTGTAGACGCGGTGCGTCGAGGCGATCAGCGTGGTCCGGTCGCGCGTCACGAAGCCGTTTTGCATCGCGCGTCCAGCCTCGAGGAGCTCGGAGGCGACCATGACGTCCACGTAGGAGGGCGCGGGCGTGAGCGTCATCACCGGGCGCCTCTCGCCGAGCTCGGAGAGCTTCGCCGGATAGATCTCGACGTAATAGGTGGTGGCGCCGGTGCGCTGAGCCACGCCCGGAATCGAGGTGCTCTGCACCGGATAGTCGCGTGCGGTCGCGGCGGCGATGATCCAGTCGGCGAGCACGCCGCCGCCTTCGCCGCCGAGAGCGGCGATCAGGATCGTGATGGGACGTTCGGGGAGCGTCACGACCTTCCTCCTGCCGTCGGCTGGAGCCAGCCGATGACGGTGTTGCGCAGACGCGCGGCAAATCGGTCCAGGACGTTCGGGTTCTGCACGATCTCGGCGCGGAAGAACGAAGGGCACAGGATCGCCGCATGGGCGACCTCGCCGCACAGCCCACAGCCGACGCAGTCGTTGTTGACGTGCGCTACCGGGTCCACCTTGAGCGGATCGCTAGCCGCCTTGATGGTGAGGGAGGGGCAGCCCGAGAGGCGGATGCAGGAATGATCGCCCGAGCATACGTCCTCGTCCACGCCGAAGCGCGTGCGCACCACGCGCTTGCCC
>WNGC01001946.1_pt1 | contig 12629 bp, 11 predicted proteins | sample 5400051 | NCBI WGS metagenome assembly WNGC01 (sample SAMN13153368, study PRJNA577476) | soil metagenome | isolation source: 20 cm soil or saprolite under grassland replicate 2 | place: USA:California | collected 2016-06-15 | reverse complement strand
GGCACGCCCCAGTACATGTCGCCGGAGCAGGTCGCATCGAGCAAGGTCGACGGCCGCAGCGACCTGTACTCGGCCGGGATCATGTTCTACGAGCTCATCGTCGGCCAGCCGCCGTTCACGGCATCCGAGGCCGACGGCCCCTTCACGCTCATGGCCAAGCACGTGCAGGCGCCGCCGAAGCCGCCGTCGGTGCTCAGGCCCGGCCTGGACCCGCCGCTCGAGGAAGTCGTCCTCAAGTCACTTTCCAAGCGACCCGAGGATCGATACCAGAATGGCCAGGAGTTCGACGAGGCCGTATCCGGCATCGCGGACCGCTTGTGCCCTGGGTGGCAGCGCAGCCTGGATCCCGGAGCGGACCTGTCGAAGATGGTGCCGCGCCTGACATCGACGCTGCCGCCCGGCACCATCACGGGCGCCGCTCCGCCCACCCAGTACGCCTCGCCGCCGCCGATCCAGGCCGCCTACAACCCCACACCGCCGGTGAAGCCGGCGGTCAAGAAGGCATCTGGCGCCGGGTGCATGAGCCTGCTCGTGATCACGTTCGGCCCGATCGCCGCCGCCGCGATCCTGCTCGCGGTCTCCCACTAGCCGCCGGCAGCAACCGTTTCAGCTCGGCAGCCATTGTCTCGAGCGGCGCCGCGCCCCGTTCAGCCCGGCACAGGATGAGCGCGCCTTCCATGCCCGCGAGCGTCGCCGTCGCTACCGCCGAGGCACGAGCGGGCGCGAGGCCGGCCGTCTGCAGCTGACCTGTCAGCAGGTCCATCCAAGACCGGAAGGTTGCGCGCACCAGTGTCATGGGTCCGCCTTCCACATCGGTGTCCACCGCCACCCCGGCCACCACGCACCCGGCGCGACCTCCCGAGCTGACCACCACCTGCCGCCACATGTCGATGAACCAGTCCAGCACCCCTTCGGGCGTCGAGGCAGGGCACTCGCGCTGATGGGCGAGGACGCGCTCCGACGTCCACTTGATCGCATCGGCGGCGAGCTGCTCCTTGCCCTCGGGGAAGTGGTGGTAGATCGAGCCGCGAGGCGCCCCGCTGTCGGCCAGCACGTCTGAGAACGAGGTACCTGTCACGCCCCTGGTGCGGATGAGCGAGGCTGCGCTTCGCACCATGCGCGCTCGGCTGTCACTCGTCATCGCCGGCCTTGACTATGACGCAAAGCATAGCTAGGATGTGGGCGTTATGACGCTCGACATAGTTTCAGTGCTGGGAGAGACAGAACGATGCCGATGATTGACGTGTACGCGAAGGCCGGGACGTTTCGGGACACGAAGGCGCTGGCGCGAGACCTGGCCGCGGCGGTGATGCGGTGGGAGGGAGTCCCGGAAATTCCGCTGTTCAAGGACAACACCGCGGCGTTCGTGCACGAGATGCCGGCGGATGCGATTTCGAACGTGTCGGGCGACAGCGGCCACGTGCGCGTCCAGATCCTGACACCGCAGGGCGTCTTGAACCGAGAGAAGCAGCTGGGCGTGGTGGAGGAGCTCACGCACATCGTCGCCGCGGCCGCCGGCGACCCTACGTTGTCGGAGCGCACCTGGGTGCTGCTGGTCGAATCGCCCGATGGCGGGTGGGGCATCGCCGGGCACGCCAACACGAACGCCGACATCGCCGCCGCTGCCAGGAAAGCCCTGGGCCGGGGCTGACGAGCTAGCCGGCCGGTCCGTCCTGACCGTCGGCCGGCGCCGCTTGACCGGCCAGCACCTGCTCGGCTTCGGTGCCGATCAGGATGTCGCGCGAGGCCAGCATCCCGGCTGCAAGGATCGTCTTCTGCGTGAACTGCTGGGTGAACTGGCGGTGCGAGTCCGCCGCCATGTCGGTCGGGAACTGCACCCACGGGGAGCCGGTCGTCTCTCGGATCGCGGTCACCTGGTATATGCGGAACGTCTCGGCTGACTTTCCTTTCAGCTGGACGCCTGGCACCAGGTCGACGGCGATGAAGTCCTTGCACATGTCGTAGGTCTGCTGGCCGATGAGGAGGTGGTAGGCCGGCGCGTTCGCGCAGAACCGCGCGGCGGTGTTGACGGTGTCACCCAGCGCCGTGTACTGCAGCCGGCTGTGCGAGCCCATGTTGCCCACCACGGCCGGTCCGGTGTTCACTCCGATGCCCCATCGGATCGGCGGCAGGCCCTTGGCCATCAGCTGCTGCTGCAGCTCCGGCGCGCGGTTGATCATGTCGTACGCGCATCGCACCGCCAGCAGCGCGTGGTTCTCCTGGTCGCGCGGCGCGTTCCACAGCGCCATGATCTCGTCGCCGACGTATTTGTCGATGGTCCCGTCCCAGGTGAAGATGATGTCGCTCATGTGATCCAGATACATCTGGATCAGGGTTGTCACATCCTCGGCGGCCATTGACTCCGACATCGAGGTGAAGCCGCGGATGTCGATGAAAAGCAGAGTGATGTCGCGGCGGTCGCCTCCCCGCAGGATCTCGTCCGCGCCTCCGCGTGTCTTGGCGAGCTGCGCGACGATCTCGGGCTTCAGGTACTGGCCGAACAGCGTTGTGACCTTCCGCCGCTCGCGGTCCTCATAGAGCACTCGATAGGCGGTGACCCCTGTGTACGTGAGCGCGAGAGCCATCCACGGATGGAACAGGTCGGGGACGATGTTGCTGAAATACGCCAGGCCCGCCATGCCGAATGTGAACACCGCCAAAGCGCCTGCGGTGGCGATCAGGCCCCAAAGGACTGAGAGCCGCGCCGCTACCAGGGCCATGAACAGGCCGAGGGCGAAGATGATCAGCAACACGACCAGCGGCGGCTCCGGGGACAGGAAGGCCTTCGGGCCCGCCAGCAGCATTTGGACCACGTTGGCCTGGACCTCAAGGCCGGCCATGCCGGCGGAAACCTGCGCCGCACTCGAGCTGCCCACCGAGGTCGGGGTCAGGTGCTCGTCCTGGAAGCCCGTCAGGTAGTAGCTGCCGATGAGCACGACCTTGCCGGTGAACGTGTCGGCAGGCAGGGTCCCCGAGACGAGGTCGGAGAGCGAGTAGTACTCATGGCGCAGCTTGTAGGCCCCGGGACCGCCTGAGAAGTTGATGATCGCCTGGCCGTGCTGGTCCACCGGCAATGACTTGGTCCAGGTGGAGCCGAAGACAGCGCCGTCGGGTGAGTTGGTCAGGTCGGGTCCCTGCAAACCCTGCAGGGCGAAAGCGCGGTAGGTCGCGAAACCCAGCGCATCGATCGACGAGGTGACGCAGGCGGCCGTCACTGCGCACGACGGCTGCACAAACATCGGCATCTTCCTCACGATGCCGTCCGCGTCGGGGTTAAGGTTGGTCGAGCCCAGGGTCACGTTGGGATAGGGCTTCGCGCACTGCGCGACGGTGGGCGACGAGAACGGGTTGGCGCACCGGAACTTGCGCAGCGGGATCTGGTCGGTGCCCGTCATCGAAACCTGGCCGTCGCCGAGTTGGAGCGGGCCGCTGGACCCGTAGGCCAGCACCACCGGCACCTTGGTCGCCGCCAGCTGGGCGGCGAACGCGTCGTCGCCATTATCGGTCCGGCCCTGGTCGGAGAAGCCAATGTCGAACGCCACCACGCCGGCCCCCTCCCGGTTCAAGTCCTTGAGTGCTATGGCGTACTCGCCGCGGTCGAGTGGAAATTGACCTCCCATCTCGGAAATGGAGTGATCGTCGATTCCGACCAACACGATGTTCGGGTCGGTCGACTCGAAAAACAGCCGGTCTTCAGGGTGCAACGAGAGGCGGATGGCGCAGCTCGGGTCCTGGTTGTCACATGCGACCTGCTGCGTGTAGAGCCAGTACATCGAGCCGCTGACGAGGATCCCCAGCAGCACGGCGACGACCGTGCGGTACGTGTACCAGTAGCGGATGAAGCGGCCCAAGGCTGGCGGGATCATAGCGCCCGCCTTGGTGCCCTGTGCCACGATCGGGCCGAGATGGCAGTCAGGAGTGGGATCGCCGGCTGGATCGACCGCTCGCTGATCGACTCGCGGCTCTTCTACCCGATGGCGGTCAAGACCTCGGAGGACCGCCTGGCCTTCTACGCGACCCAGTTTTCAATGGCCGAGGCGGACACGACCTACTACGGCATCCCGAAACCCGAGGTGACGGAGCGCTGGGCGGCGCGGACGCCGCCGGGCTTCCTGTTCGACGTCAAGTCGTTCTCGCTCTTCACCAACCACCCCACGCGACCCATGAACCTGCCGCCCGACCTCCGCGCGGAGCTGCCCGAAGCCCTCCGCGCCAAGAGCACGCTCTACGTGGAGCAGCTGCCGCCCGAGCTCGTGGACGAAGCGTGGGAGCGTTTTCGCGCTGCGCTCGAGCCCCTGCGCGTGGCCGGCCGCATCGGCGCAGTGTTCTTTCAGTTCCCGCGCTGGTTCCTTCCGTCGTCGCGCTCGCTGGCATACGTCGAGCAGGTCCAGGAGCGGATGTATGGATTTCAGATCGCTATCGAGTTCAGGAAGATCGAATGGTTGGACGCGCGTCATCTGGACGGCACGCTTGCCTTCCTTCGCTCGCGCGACATTCCATACGTGGCGGTCGACACGCCGCAGGGCCACGACTCGAGCATGCCCCCGCTGCATGAGGTGACCTCGAGCAAGCTGGCGGTGGTGCGGTTCCACGGCCGCAATCACGAGACGTGGGACCTGCGCAACGCGCCGCCGAACGTTCGGTTTCGGTACGACTACCCGGACGCCGACCTCCAGGAGTGGGTGCCGCGCATCAAGGAGATGGAGCGGTCCGCCAAGGAGGTCCACGCGATCATGAACAACAACTACTCGAACTACTCGGTCAAGAACGCGAAGCGGCTCGACGAGCTGTTGGCGGCGTGGCAGAAGTGATCCGGCGCTAGGCGCGCTCGTCCGCGGGCGGGGGGCTCGCGCCGACGTGAGGCGATTTCATCCGCCGCGCCTCTCCGAGCGCATGGTCGAGCAGACCCCCGAACACGGGCTCCGCCAGGTGCGCCAGCCGGTACGGCAGCACCATCACGTCGCGGCGCGGGAACCTCGCCGTCCTGACGATCGCGTTGGCCACCCACCACGCGGGATACTGCGGTCCGATCGGCGCCTCGGTCTCGGCGAAGAATCCCGTCTCGGTGCTTGCGGGGTAGACGACGCACACCTTGACGCCGGTGCCGGACAGCTCGCCCCGCAGAGCGTGGGAGAAGCCGACCACCGCGTGCTTGGTGGCGGAGTAGACCGCTGAGTAAGGCGCGGCGCGAAAACCCAGCACCGACGCAACATTGATGATCACGCCGCGCCGTCGCTGCACCATCGAGGGCATGGCTGCCTGCGTCGTGGCGATGACGCCCTTGACATTCGTGGCGATCAGCTCGTCGATCTTCTCCTCGGGCATCTCGTGCATGCGGCCCATCCAGCCCAGGCCCGCGTTGTTGACGAGCACGTCGATGCGCTCGTGGTCGCGAAGCGCCGCCGCGACGAACGCGCGCGCCTCGACGCGCTGACTTACGTCCAGGCGGCGTACTGTCACCTCTGGCGCGCCCTTGTCGCGGCACCTTTGGGCGACCGCGTTCAGCGCTTCGACCCTGCGCGCTCCAAGCACGAGGTTGGCGCGCCTTCGTGCGAACGCGAGAGCTGCCGCCTCCCCGATGCCGCTGGACGCGCCCGTGATGACGACGACCGCTCCCTTGAGCCGCACGTGGCTAGCTTAGGCGCGCCCTGAGGGCGGCCTAGAATCCGGTCATGAAGTCGGCCGTTTATCGCGGCGAGAAGCAGGTCGAGGTGACCGACGTCCCGAAGGCTTCAATCAGCAACGCGACCGACGCCCTTGTGAAGGTGACCCTGGCCGGCGTTTGCGGCTCGGACCTGCACATCTACGAGGGCCGCATCCCCGGCACCGAGGGCTGGGGGATGGGCCACGAGTTCGTCGGCGTCGTCGAGGACGTGGGGCCTGAGGTTCGCCGGTTCAAGAAGGGCGATCGCGTCGTGTCGTCGTTCTTCGTGGCCTGCGGCCACTGCCACTACTGCCTCCGCGGCTGGTTCAACCAGTGCGTGCAGCGCGGCGCGTTCGGCTACGGGGAGTTCTTCGGGGCGCTCGGCGGCGCTCAGGCGGATTACGTCACGGTGCCGTTGGCCGACAGCACGCTGGAGGTGATCCCTGATGGCATGAGCGATGAGCAGGCGATCTTCGTCGGCGACATCCTGGCCACGGGTTTCTTCGCCGCCGAGCGGGCCGAGATCAAGCCCGGCGACACGGTCGCTGTGGTCGGTGCCGGCCCCGTGGGCCTGATGGCCATCATGTGCGCGCAGCTGTTCGGCCCGGCGCGGGTCTTCGTCGTCGACATGGTCGACAGCCGGCTCGAGTTCGCCCAGGGGATGGGCGCGATCCCTATCAACGCGAAAGAGACCCACCCTGTGGAGGCGATCAAGCGCGACACCGGTGGCTTCGGCGTCGACCGCAGCATCGAATGCGTCGGCGTCCTCACCGCCGTCGAAACGGCGATTCAGGTCGTCAAGGGCGGAGGCACGATCTCGATGGTCGGCATACCGAACCATTCGGTCGGGGACTTTCCATACCTCGACATGTGGCAGCGGGCGCTTACTTTCCGCGCAGGCTGGTGCAACGTGCAGGCATACATGCGGCCGCTGCTCGACCTGGTTGCGGCGGGCCGGCTGCAGCCCGAGTCGATCATCAGCCACCGCATGAAGCTCGACCAGGCCCCCGAGGCCTATCGCATGTTCGACGCTCGCGAGGCGACGAAGATAGTCCTCAAGCCGTAGTCGTTCCCGGGTTCTGGTCAAGCGCCATCAGGTAGCCCTTCGCGCGTTCGGTCAGCGGGTAGCGGTTCTCCAGCTCGTGGAACCCGGGGCCGTGGTCGCTGTGCTCCAGGTGGGCGAGCTCGTGCACGACCAGGTAGTCGAGCACCCACTCGGGCAGCTTCGCGGCGCGTGTGGCGACACGGATGGCGCCGTCGGTGAACGAGCAGCTGCCCCACCGGCTGGCCATATCGGCGAACCCGATCGAAGTCCAGCTGAGTCGCCCGCCGAAGTGCCGGCGGTTGAGCTCGCGCGCGCGTCTTTCCAGGCGCTCGTCGGAGGGGATCGACCGCCTCATTCGCTTCTCCAGGCGCACGCGCATGGTCTCAGCCCAGCGCTCACGCTCGGAGGCCGACATCCATGAGGGCACGAGCAGCTCGAGCACGCCCGACCGCACTCTGGCGGAAACGGTGCGCCGCCGCCGGCGCGAGGCGATGACGCGGACAGGAGGCCGGAACGATTCTGGATCGGCGTTCAAGACGTTGGCTCCGATGATGCTGGGACGGTTCGAGGCCGATTGTAGGCGGCGGCCGGCGATTCGCGAACCCTGCCTGTTAACGGCGAGCGAAGCGTCGGACGAAAAACTACGATTCAGCCCGAAATGCCAAGGAGCATCGTCATCGGCAACGGCAACGTGCTCGTGGGCTTCGACGCCAACTACACGGTCCGGGACCTTTACTTCCCGCGCGTCGGCGATGCCAACCAGACGATGGGCAACCCGTGCCACACGGGCTTCTTCATCGACGGCAAGTTCGCCTGGCTCGACGACCCGGCTTGGCAGCGCGAGCTGGAGTACGCGCCGGACTCACTCGTCACGAACGTCACGCTCAAGCATCCGCGCCTGGGCATCACCGTGAAGTTCGAAGACTTCGTCGACATGGCGCGCAACTGGTTCGTGCGCAAGGTTGAGGTGGTCAGCCCTTCAGGCTTCGATGTCGGCCGCGTCTTCTTCCACTACGACTGGTACATCGAAGGCTCCGACATCGGCAACACAGTCGCCTACGATCCGCGCCACCGAGGAGTGCTTGCATACAAGGCCAACCGCTACTTCCTGATGGGCGGCATCCGCGGGTCGCAGTTCGGCATCGACACCTGGGCCAATGGCAAGAAGGGCAACGGCGCGTCCGGCACCTGGGTCGACGCGGAGGACGGCGTCCTGGGACGTAACCCCATCGAGCAGGGAGCGGTGGACTGCACCGTCGGGTTCGAAATCGGACCGGCGGTGGCGGGCGAGCCGCGCCAGCTGACGCACTGGGTCTGCATGGGCAGCCGGTTGAGCGAGGTAACGACGTACGGCCAGGACCTCCTCGTCGCCAAGGGCGCCGAAACCTACCGCGGCCGCACCATCACGTACTGGCGCGTCTGGTCGGAGAAGGACCACCGCCATATCGACGAAGAGCTCGGGCCCGAGGTCACGCACCTCTACCGGCGCAGCATCCTCACGGCGCGCAGCCACGTCGACAACCACGGGGGGATCATCGCCGCCACCGACTTCGACATCACCAAGTTCGCGCGCGACACGTACGCGTACGCGTGGCCGCGCGACGGCGCCATCGTCGCCAACGCCCTCGATCGGTCAGGTCATGAGGATGTGACGCGGCACTTCTTCACCTTCTGCCAGGAGTCGCTGGTCGAGGAAGGCTTCTTCCTGCACAAGTACACGCCGTACGGGCTGCCCGGCAGCTCGTGGTTGCCCTGGGTGGACAGCCACGGCCTGCGAACCCTTCCGATCCAGGAGGACGAGACAGGCCTCGTGCTGTGGGCGCTGTGGCAGCACTACAAGATCCACCGCAACCTCGACTTCATCCTCAACCTGTACTCGACGCTGGTCGTGCCCGCCGCCGATTGGATGGTCGAGTACTTCGACGAGCGCAATGGGCTGATCAAGCCGTCATGGGACCTGTGGGAGGAGCGGTGGGGCGTGCACGCCTTCACAGTCGGCTCCGTGTGGGCCGGCCTGGACGCTGCGCGCAACTTCGCCGACCTTTTCGGCGACAAGCCCGCGCTGGTCCGATATCGCGACGCGGCCGAGCGATTGCGCGAAGCCTCGGACGCACATCTGTACAGCCCCGAGCTGGGCCGCTTCGCGCGCCGGCTGGCTGTAGAAGAAGACGGAACGCTGACCGTCGACATGGTCATCGACAGCGCCATCTGCGGGCTGTGGCGATTTGGCATGTACGCGCCCGACGAGTCACGCATCGCCGACACGATGGAAGCTATCCACGAGCAGCTGGCCAACAAGGGCGACGCCGGCGGCATCGCGCGGTACAAGGACGACTACTACTTCCGCGTCGAGAATGACACCAGCCGCGTGCCCGGCAACCCGTGGTTCATCTGCACGCTGTGGATGGCGCAGTGGCACGCCGCAATGGCCAAGACCACCGCCGACCTGAAGCCCGCGCGCGACATCATCAACTGGGTCGTCGCGCATCAGCTGCCGGGCGGCCTCCTTTCCGAGCAGCTCGACCCGCACACCGGCGTGCCACTCTCGGTCTCACCGCTCACGTGGTCGCACGCCGAGCTGATCGCGACCGTGGACGAGTTCTGCCGCAAGGCTGAACACCTGAGCCACGTGCAGCACAACGGGGCGCCGTCGGCCAGGCTGCAGTCGGTCTAGGAGCGCCCTTTGGGTCAGCCGGGAGGACCCGGGATGCCGCAGCTATCGCCTGACGGGCGCTGGTTCTGGGACGGCACCACCTGGCGGCCGGCGCTGTCACCCGACGGACGATGGCGGTGGAACGGCTACTCGTGGGTGGGGGTCGGCCGGGGGTTGTCGGCGGGGTGGATCGCGGTCATCGCGGGAGGGGTCATCGTCGTGCTCCTCGCGGTGATGCTGCCGGTGATCCTTCTGTACACCGCTGCGACCAACGCGCCAGCGGGATCACAACCGGTCCCGACCACGAGTGCCGGCTCGTCGCCGAGCTCGTTCGCGACCATTCCGTGTGACCAGCTCGAGCACACGCAGGTCCACTACCACGCCTACCTGCAGATCCTCAATCAGGGCGGCATGGTCTCCATCCCGACCAACGTCGGACGGTCGAGCGCCTGCTACTACTGGCTGCACATGCACACCAGCGAGGCGGGCATCATCCACATCGAGTCGCCCTCCGACCGCATCTTCACGCTGGGTGATTTTTTCGACGTCTGGAGCGCTTGGGGTCACGCGCCGCAGCTCCTCGACGCCACGCACGTCGGGACGCTGACGCTCACCGGCAGTCAGAAGCTTGCGGCTTACGTCGACCTGGACGACGGCAAGGGTGCGGCGCCGTTCTCGGGCAACCCTCGCGCCATAGTGCTGCAGGACCACGAGGTCATCACGCTCGAGATCACGCCGCCCTCAGTGAATCCGCCGCCGTCGTTCTCCTGGCCGTCGGGCTTCTAGCTCAGTACCAGTAGTTCGGGCCTTCGGCCGAGCCCGCGCCGGCGGCGACCGGCGTGTCGACTGCGATGCCCTTCTCGCCTCCCAGCGCGCGGACCGCCGCCTCGGCGCGCGCGGTGAGGGCGTCGTAGTCCTCGCCCGGCTGCGGGATCAGCGGGTCGCCGAACACGATGCTCACCTTGCCCGCCTGCGGCCGCCGCCGAAAACGCGGTAGCACCTCGTACATGCCGTCAATGAACGCGGGGACCATGGGAGCGCCGGCGTCGACTGCCAGCACCGCCGCGCCCTTGCGAAAGCTGCCGACGGCGCCCGTGACGGACAGCCGGCCTTCGGGAAAGATGATCACCGACCATCGCTGGCGCAGCAGATCCTTCAGCGTGTCGAGGTAGGGGCGCGCACCGCCGCCGCGCGGGATGGGAAACGCGTTCACCGAGACCTGCGCCACTGCCGCCTCCCACTTGCGCTTGAAGATCGAGTCCGCCGCCGCCACCACCACCGATCGGTTGCGGTAGCGCGGAGGCAGCGCCTCGACCATGACCGCGCCGTCGAGCGCGCTGCAGTGGTTGGCGATGAAGATGGCGCCTCCCTGCAGCTTCATGAACCGCTCGCGGTGGCTGACCGACAGCCTGGCGAAGCTGTTCAGGCCGGGGAAGAGCAGCGTGTTCTGCAGGATCGCGCGGGTCCGCCGCCAGGGTTTGGCCCTGGACCACTGGTTGAGGTCCGAGGTGGTCGTCGCGGTCAAGTTAGAGCGGTATGTTTCCGTGCTTGCGCGGCGGGCGTTCGATTGTTTTGCGCAGACAGAGCTCGAGGCCCCGCACCAGGGAGCGCCGGGTCTCGCGCGGCTCGATGACGTCGTCGATGTAGCCGCGCTCCGCGGCCACGTAAGGGTTGGCGAAGCGGGTCGTGTACTCGTTCACCAGCTGCTGCCGGCGGGCGGTCGGATCAGCCGCGCTGGACAGATCGCGCTTGTAGATGATGTTGACCGCCGCGTCCGGACCCATCACCGCGATCTCCGCGGTCGGCCACGCGAGGTTCAGGTCCGCGCCCATCTGCTTGGGCGACATGACGCAGTACGCGCCGCCGTAGTCCTTGCGCGTGATGACGGTCAGCTTCGGCACAGTCGCCTCCGCGTACGCGTAGAGCAGCTTGGCGCCGTGGCGGATGATGCCGCCGTGCTCCTGGTCGCGGCCCGGCAGGTAGCCCGGCACGTCGACGAAGGAGATGATCGGGATCCCGAACGCGTCGCAGAACCGGATGAAGCGGGCTGCCTTGACCGAGGCGTTGATGTCGATGGCGCCCGCAAGGTGCTTTGGCTGGTTGCCGACGATGCCGACGACGTGGCCGCCGAGCCGGCCAAGTCCGACCACTATGTTCTTGGCGAAGAAGGGCTGCACCTCGAAGAACTCGCGGTTGTCGAGGACGCGAGCCACCAGCTCGCGCATGTCGTAAGGCTTGTTCGGCGCCTCTGGCACGATGGTCTGGAGCTCTGGGTCCGCGCGCTCGCTGTCGTCTGTGGTGGGGACGAAGGGCGGACGCTCGCTGTTGCTGGACGGCAGGTAGGACAGCAGGCGCCGCACGCCCGCGGCGCATTCATCCTCCGAGCGCGGCAGGAAGTGAGCCACGCCTGACGTGGCGTTGTGCACGTCACCGCCGCCGAGCTCGTCGAAGGACACCGCCTCGCCGGTGACCACGCGGATCACCTCGGGTCCGGTGATGAACATGTAGCCCTGTCCCGCGACGATGAAGATGAAGTCGGTGATCGCCGGCGAGTAGACAGCGCCGCCCGTGCACGGGCCGGCGATGATGCTGATCTGCGGGATCACGCCGGACGAGCGAACGTTGCGGTAGAAGATGTCCGCGTAGCCGGCGAGCGCGACCACGCCCTCCTGGATGCGCGCGCCACCCGAGTCGTTGATGCCGATGATCGGCACGCGGTTGCGCAGCGCGAGCTCCTGGACCTTGATGATCTTCTCGGCGGTGACCTCACCCAGAGAGCCGCCGAACACCGTGGCGTCATAGGCATAAACCGCCACCGCGCGGCCGTCGATATCGCCGAACCCGGCGACGACACCGTCCCCGGCGATGCGCCGGTCCTCCATGCCGAAACCGTGCGAGCGATGAGTGGCGAACACGTCGAGCTCGACGAACGAGCCGTCGTCGACGAGCATCTCCACGCGCTCGCGCGCGGTTGCCCTGCCGGCGGCGCGCCGCTTATTTGCCGCCTCCGTCTCCGCGTGCAGCGCCTGGTAGCGCCGCTTGCGGTACTGATTGATCTTCTGTTCCGAGACGCTGGCCGTCGCGCGCTCGGGCGCTTCGACGCCTTGCAGGTCGGGAAGCGTCCGGCGCACGGGGGTGAGTGATTTCGGCTTCCTGGCTGCCATAACTCGAATATGGTAGGCGCGCGTGCAAAGGTTCCGGTTGGCGGCCGCCGATCTGTTCTCGCGGCCCGCTTTCTACTGGGCCCTGGCCGCGGTATTCGCGCTGCGGGTCGCCGTGCTCTCGAT
>WNGC01001941.1_pt1 | contig 12634 bp, 12 predicted proteins | sample 5400051 | NCBI WGS metagenome assembly WNGC01 (sample SAMN13153368, study PRJNA577476) | soil metagenome | isolation source: 20 cm soil or saprolite under grassland replicate 2 | place: USA:California | collected 2016-06-15 | reverse complement strand
AAACAATGGACGACCGTCGGGGGAAACCATTTCCGCGACAGCAACGCGTAGAGTTTTGCCGCTCGGCAGTAACAAATCGGAGTATTCGGCTGCGCGACCGGCAGTCGTTTGCCCGATGACCAGCGCCTTGTCGTAATATCTCAGTGCAGCAGCGATCGCCTCAGCCGCACCAACTGTGTCGCCGTCAGTGAGTACCATGACCAGGCCGCGAAACGCCGGATCACGATCGGAACTGAAGACGCGGTCTTGACGTCCCGTCGGCTTGCGCAAGGTAAAAAGAGTTTTGCCTTTGGGACAAAACCGCTTTGCAAACTCGGCAGCCAGCGACAAATCAGCGGCTACCTGGCTGGCGCGAAGATCCACAATGATCTCGTTCACGTTTTTCGCGACGAAGTTGCTCAGGCTCTTGTCCAACGCCTGAAGGTTAGCGGCGTTTAATGAACCGGCGCGCACGTAACCGATGTGGCCTGCGATAACCTCGCTGTAAAAGATGCTAGGCCCTTCCGCCGGGGCGTTCTCCTTGGCGGGCAAAAGCATCACACCGCGCGGCAGCCGCACTATGAGGCCCTCAACAGTCGCCCGATTCAACTCAGTATCGGTAATTGCATCCGGATCTGTGAAATTCGCTTTTAATAGGGTGACGACTGCCTGCAGGTCAGCCTGGCCTAATGAATTGACCAGATCTTCTGTTGTCGGGCTGGACGAGGGCGAGGGCGATGAGAGCGCGGATGGTCTTGCCGAAGCGGCGGGCCTGCTTGGAGACATTACAGCCGGCGACGGAGTTTGCGCCAGCGCAGCTATCGCCACGAAGAAGCTAATAAAGAATGACGACGTTAATTGACACATTTGAAACAGATGCCGACCTATAGCGCATTTTCTAATTGCGCGAAAATTCGAAATCCGAACATCGACTTTGGCGTTCTCTCAATTGGTCACACTCAGGGCAATGTCGCGTCGGTAGTGGCAGTTCTCGAAATGAATGCGGGAGACAGCGTCATACGCGCGTGCGCGTGCGGCTTCGAGCGTTGATCCAAGGGCTGTGACCGCGAGAATCCGACCGCCAGCGGTCTTAACTTCGCCGTCGGCGCGTTTTGTTCCGGCGTGAAAAATCTGAACATCTTCGAGCTTTGCCGCGTCGTTGAGACCTGAAATCGTTTTTCCAGTTTCGTATTTACCAGGGTAACCGCCAGAGGCGAGCACGACCGTAACGGCAGCACGCGTATCCCATTCAATCGTACACTTGCTGAGATTTCCATCGATCGTCGCTTCCAACAGCGGTACGAGATCGGATTTCATCCGGGGCAGGAGTGCCTGTGTCTCCGGGTCGCCGAAACGGCAATTGAACTCCAGCACGCGCCCTCCCTCGCTCGTAATTATCAAGCCCGGATAAAGCAGTCCACGAAATGTTATTCCCTCTTGCAGGAGACCGCGTAGCAGTGGCTGCATGATTTCCGTCTCGAATTTCGATTGTAGTTTCTTAGTCCAATTGTTGGCAGGACTGAACGCGCCCATCCCGCCAGTGTTCGGGCCCTGGTCGCCCTCCAGCGCACGCTTGTGATCGCGCGCCGATTCCAACAAACGATAATTACTTCCGTCCACCAGGGCATGCAGCGAACATTCTGTTCCGCGCAAAAAGTCCTCGATCACGACACGTCGACCTGCGTCGCCAAAGCGGCCCTGATTCATCATCTCGTCGATGGCGGATCTCGCCGCCACACGATCAGCGGCAACGATTACTCCCTTTCCCAGAGCAAGGCCGTCTGCTTTGATCACCACTGGAAATTCCAGTTGTTCGCAGTAATGCAGCGCTTCGCTACTGTCGGAAAACGTCCTGGCCTCGGCTGTAGGGATTTTCTGAGAACGCATCAGCTCTTTCGCAAAAATTTTGGACGCCTCAATGCGCGCCGCCGACTTCGTCGGACCAAACGCGCGCAATTTTTCAGCAGTAAAAAGATCGACAATTCCTGCGGCAAGAGGATCGTCCGGACCGACCACGGTCAGGTCGATGCGATTTTCTTTAGCGAAGCGAACGAGCGTTTCCAGATCACTGGTTGAGATGGAGACATTTTCGGCAATTTCAGCGGTTCCCGCGTTGCCCGGCGCACAAAAAATGCGTTCGGCATCCGGAGATCGCGCCAATTTCCATGCAAGCGCATGTTCACGGCCGCCACCACCAATAACCAGAATCTTCATCACAAATTCGTTTGACTGTAGAGGCAGCCGCATCGCCTGCAAAGTGTTCGAAATCTCAGATGGCATCCGTCTTAGGCGGACTTCTACGGTTTACGGCTGAGGATCACTCTGAGCGCGATTCAGCAGGCAGGATCGACAACTCCAGTTTCTCGGTATGCCGGATCACTGTGAGGCTGGCGCTTACGCCAATTTGTTCGCCTACCAATATCTTATGCAAATCGTGCACGCTTCCGATCGGCTGGCCATTGAATGCCACCATCAAATCGCCCTCGCGCAATCCAGCGCGTTCGGCAGGACTGTTCTTTTCAATCGAAACGACGAGCACACCCGTCTCAAGAGGCAACCTGTAGAAACGAATGATCCGCCGGTGAATCGGCACATTTTGCCCGGCCACACCGATGTAACCGCGCCGGATTCGTCCGTCGCGGATTAACCAACCAGCAACCAACCTGGCGGTGTTACTTGCGATCGCGAAACAAATGCCTTGCGCTGGCCGAATCATTGCCGTGTTTACGCCTACGACCTCGCCGGCCGAATTAACCAATGGTCCACCGGAGTTGCCCGGATTCAATGCGGCATCGGTTTGAACAATATTATCAATCAAACGACCTGATTGCGCGTGCATCGACCGACCGAGCGCGCTGATCACGCCTGCAGTGACGCTCGCTTGAAAGCCGAGAGGATTTCCAATCGCTATCACGAGTTGACCTACGCGCAAATTCTCCGAGTCGGCCAGGCGGACATGAATAAGTTGCGGCGCATCGATTCGAATCACAGCGAGATCCGTGTCCGGATCGTCGCCCGTCACTTGGGCTGGATATTCGCGTCCATCCGGCAGATTTACCGTGATAGAATTCGCCGCATGAACGACGTGGCTATTAGTCAGAATGAATCCGTCAGGGGTGATGATGAAACCCGACCCATTGCCGCTCAGTTCGCGGGTTCCGCGCTGGACGTTGACGCGTTGTTTGACGTCAATGTTTACCACGGCCGGGGCGACACGCGCGGCCGCACTGACCACGGTACGCGAATATGCATCAAGCAGTACGGAATCGTCCTGGCCAGCGGTGGGAGTGTCGACGTCCTTGCTCGTCGCCGATGGAGCACCAGAGCCCATCTCGTTTAAGAGAAAATCCGTCGGGACAGCGTTTTCCTTCGTAGGAGATACAATTGTCATAGTGTAAATTTCGGATGCTCAAACCGACAGTCAACTACATATGTCTTCAGCCTATACATACCTTCAGGAATGTTACTCTCTGCTTGCGCGTCAACGGGAATTGTTTTAGACAGGGGCGTGCGAAAAGTGGCCTCCGCCCCTTCCGTCCTGGACGCGCAGTGTCCTTCCCGGCTCGTGCTCGATCGAATTGCTGACAAATGGACCGCTCTCATTATCCAGATTCTGGCGCGCGGAACCATGCGTTATGCCGCGCTACAGCGCGAGATCGGGGGCATTTCGCAAAAAATGCTGACCCAGACGCTCCGAAGCCTCGAACGCGATGGCTTGGTACAGCGCACCGTTCATCCCGTTGTGCCTCCGAAGGTGGAGTACTCTCTCACGAGATTGGGCCGGACTTTGATTGAGCCGTTGCATGCGCTTTGCCGATGGTCGGAAAAACATCTCGCGGAACTTCAGGCGAATCGCGCGCGGGCAAAGCAAGTCGTAGTGGAGTGACGGTGTATTGGGGTGCCGGGGAAGTGAAATTCCATCACCCTGTTACTCGGCTACTCCGTCTCTTTGGCAGCTGATCATGCACCAAGCTGAGATCATTGTCCTTCTGTTCGCTTTGGTGGCGGTTCTCGCTGTGCTCGCGTGCAAAGTTGCGCTGCCGTACCCGATCGTACTCGTCATTGGCGGACTTGCCCTGAGTTTCGTGCCGCGATTGCCGGAGGTGAAACTCAATCCTGACACCGTATTCTATTTCATTCTCCCGGCACTTCTTTATCCGGCTGCGTTGTTCACATCGTGGCGCGATTTCCGCCGGAATCTGCGGCCGATTCTTCTCTTGGCAATAGGACTTGTGCTGGTGACAACGGTCACTGTCGCGTGGATTGCACATACGATCTTGCCGACGCTTCCGTGGGCGGCTGCTTTTGCGCTTGGCGCAATTGTCTCGCCGCCCGATGCGATCGCTGCCACAGCAATTCTTCGCCGCCTTGGCGTTCCCCATCGTATTGAAGCAATCCTTGAGGGTGAGAGCCTAGTGAATGATGCGACTGCACTGGTCGCGCTGCAGTTTGCGATCGCGGCCCTCCTCACCGGGACCTTCTCACTCGGCCATGCGGCCATTCGTTTTGCCTGGGTAGCGGCTGGCGGAATTGCATTTGGGTTGCTTGTTGGGCTGGTAATGCGCTGGGTGCAAAGCCATCTGGATGATCCACCGATCCAGATCACAGTCTCTCTGCTGACGCCCTTCGTCGCGTACCTGCCAGCAGAACGTCTCCACGTCTCGGGCGTTCTCGCGACGGTCGCCGCCGGAATTTTTCTCGGCTGGCATTCGCCGCTGATCGTCACTCCTCGCTATCGTCTGCAAGCATTCGCGTTTTGGGAAATGGTCGTGTTCCTTCTGAACGGTTTCGTCTTTATCGTTATTGGCCTGCAACTTCCTGGGCTTCTGCGCGCACTGAATCGCGAATCGCTTGCTGGTCCGCTCATCACCGCGATCGTCATCGGCATTACGGTCATTTTAGTGCGGTTTGCCTGGGTACTCCCGGCGACATATCTGCCGCGTCTGCTCAGCCGCAAATTGCGGGCGCGCTATCAAATTCCACCATGGCAGGATGTTGCCGTCGTCGGTTGGGCGGGTATGCGCGGCGTGGTTTCATTGGCAGCAGCCTTCGCGCTGCCGCTGGCGCTCAGTAACGGCAGCCCATTCCCAGGGCGCGATTACATTTTGTTTTTTGCTTTCTCAGTGATCCTAGCGACGCTCGTCCTTCAAGGTCTGACGCTGCCGTACTTGATTCGGAAACTCGGAATCACGCATGACGGAGAGGCAGATGAAGAGGAACGCCGGGCACGCCTGGAAGCGAACAAAGCCGCAATTGAATTGATCGAGGAGCTCCGGGCCAACGGAAAGTTTTCGCCCGACACAGTGGGTCGATTGCGCGCAGAATACGACGAACGCGTGGAACAATTGCAACTTTGCGCCGAGAACCCTGACGATTGCCGCGGCGAAATTGCCACGCCGCAATATCAGCGTTTGCAACGCAAAGCACTTCGCGCCGAAAGACAAACCATAATCCGTTTACGAAACGAACGGGTCATCAACGACGACGCCTTGCGGCGTATTCAGCGTGATCTCGATCTGGCAGAGGCCCGGCTAACGGGAGGGTGAGAGCTTTCGGTGCCTCGTCCGATTTGTGTGGCGGCCGAGCGCAATCACTTAGAACCTAACACTTATTACTCAAGGCTTACCGCACTAAAAACCGTACCGTGCCGGCCAATCTCTGGCTGGCCCGCCAAGCCGCGCTGCACAGCTCTTCAGTTCGTTCTTAAAGAACTTGGCCAGATGCGATCGCACCTTGTTCGTGAGCGGAAGCTTTTCCATTCCGGTCCAGCTGTTGTAATCCGCCGTCAACCGGCCGCCAGGTTTGTCTGGGTCAGCGCCCAAGAAACAAAGCATAGAGCGCCGTAGTTCAGCGGGGTTGCTTTGCAGATCGTCAAAAAAATAAACACGAAACTGAGCTGGATGGACATAGCGTTTCCATCGCGCTGCGACGGCGCTCGGGTACGAACGCAAAAGCATCCCTCGGCGCAACAAATTCCGATTGACTTCGTCGATGCTGGTTACGTCAAACGGCTCAATCTGACGGTAATGCACTTCCATGGACAAGTGCGACCACACTCGCTCAACTGGGTCACGCGCCAGAAACATCACGTTTAAGTTTGGGAAATATCCAACAACCTGCCGAATGACTTTGTTACTCAGCGTCGAATAATTTGGCGAAATATCACCTGAAAGGAGCGATGCTTTGGGTTCAAACAGTCGCGCATAATTCACGAGGTTAATGCTCGGTTCAGCGCTGAGACTCTGCAGCCGCTCCAGAAATTGACGATCGCGTTCCTCTCTGCAGCGCGGAACAGCTGGGCGTTGAACCCTGCTTAACTGATCAAAGTAATGGAGCTCCTTTACAGGAGGCATCCAGAAATCGGGATGCGAATCGAGTTGCTGATAAAGCCAGGTGCTTCCGGCTTTGTGGGCTCCGATACATAGAAAATCAGGCCCTGGTCTGCGAGTAGGAAAACTGTTCCCTTGGTTATGCATGTCGCCACCAGCGCGAGTATTGAATGGCCAGGCCCATCTCACCTTTCATCATCTCCTTGTTGGAGTTTATGGCGGGTACGGCGATCGCGGCGCGCCGTTCTTACTTCAGGCGACCCAATCGCACCAGAAAAAGATATCAAAATAGTCAGCCAGCTCCCATAAAAAGACGACTGCTGAAAAACCATATCGTGCCGGCCATTGTTTTGCCGGCCCGCCCAGTTCTGCGGCGCAGGCTTTCAACTCCTGCTCAAAGAACTCAGCTACACGGGATCGCACTTTGTCAGTAAACCGAAGTTTGTCCCTCTTGGCGTCCTGATTGTCGTCCGCCTTCAATCGGCCGCTAGGCTTGTTCGGATCGGCGCCTAAAAACAGGAGAATCGAACGGCGCAGCTCAGCAGGATTCTCCTCAAGATCGTCAAAAAAGTAGACGCGGAAAAGGTCTGGATGAACATAGCGTTTCCACCGGGCGACGATCTTACTGGGATGTGAGCGCAGGAGCACCCCGGGATTCAGCAAATTCCGAATCACTTCGTCGGCATTGGTCACGTCAAACGGACTAATCATTCCGAGACGAATGCCCATTGACAATTGTGACCACGCTCTTTCAACGGGATCGCGAGCCAGAAAGATCACTTTTAGATTTGGGAAGGAATTGACGACTCGCTGAATGATCTCATCGCTTACTGTGGAATAGGCTGGCGAGATATCACCAGAGACAAGCGATCCCTTGTGTTCGAACAACCGCCCGTACTTCTCCAAGTCGATGTAGGATAGGACACTCAGCATTTTCATGCTCTCCAGAAACGAAACATCGCGCTCGTCTCGGCAGCGGGGTGGATGGAATCGTTTTGTTCTGGTTAGACTATTGAGATAGTGGAGTTCCTTAACCGGAGGCATCCAGAAATCAGGATGTCGTTCAAGCTGCCGATAAAGCCATGAGGTTCCACCTTTCTGTGCGCCCACGCACAAGAAATCGGGTCGGGCATCGCCCAAGCAATTATCTTCTACGTTTCGATCTTCACTTACGCGAGATTTGAGTGGCCAAGCCAAACGCATGGCCGCATTATTTCCATTGCGCAGTCAAAAAGCAAGATCCGAGCATGGCGTAGGGTTCCGGTCGTTGGTAGTGGAGCGCGAATTGAGGCGCTTGCGCCCATCGCCGATGAATTGGAAAATTGCTCCCAATGAATCATGAGGCTCGTCACCGCATTTTCCTTCTCTCACCTGCTTACGCAGCCGGTGAACGAGCGCGGATGATCCTGAGCGACCGGGCGGAATTCGAACTCGCGCGAAAATTGCGCTGCAAAGCCGGCGCGCCGATCGCGGAAGTGTTTACCTTTCTCAGCGGCCTCTACTTTCGCGGCAAGATCGCATATGCGACTGCCTTTGCGCGGCCCGCGCCCGGAATCGCCAGTGTGTTTGTAATCACGCCCACTCGTGGCCTGGTCGATGCCGAAACACGCATTCGTCTCGATGACCTGCGTGAATTCGCTACGGTCGATATTCACAATGAGGATCCGCGCTATCGAGCGCCGATTGAGCGAGATGCGCGTATTCTCGCGAACAAACTACCGCCTCGGAGCGAGATCATCCTTCTCGGCAGCATTGCCACAGGAAAATATGTCAATGTTCTGCTGGCGAGTTTTGGCGACCGGCTCCGATTCCCCGTTGACTTCGTTGGTCGCGGCGACATGAGCCGTGGTGGATTGATGTTACGGTGTGCAGCAGACCGGCGGGAACTTCCATACATTGCAGTGGCAGGCGCTATTGTTAATGGAAAACGCCCGCCCAAGCTCGCTCCGCGGAGATATCTGGCCACGTTGCGATAGGCCCTTGCCAAGGCGAGGAGAATTCACAGGCGGGCGACGGTCCCCACAGGACGGATTCGCCGTGCTTTATTTGTTTTGCGTCGCAGGCCAGTATTGCCTTATCTTGAGGTTGCTGTTGTTTCGGTAGCAAAATTTTCTGGATGATATGGATGTGAGCGGGACGATTGGCGCGATTCTGAGTCAGAAAAGCAAAGATATTTTCTCCATTCGCTCTGATGCATTGGTTTCAGAAGCGATTGAAATGATGGACGAAAAAAATGTCGGCGCGTTGTTGGTGATGGATGCGGATCGATTGAATGGGATCATTTCCGAGCGCGATTACACCCGCAAAATTTTCCTCCGCGGCAAACGTTCCCGGGAAACCAAGGTCTCCGAGATCATGTCAACCAATGTGACCGTTACGCATCCGCGCGAACCCGTGGAGAAATGTCTGCGCTTAATGACCGACAAACACATTCGACATCTGCCCGTGGTCGAAGGCGATCAAGTCGTGGGTGTGATCTCGATCGGGGACCTCGTCAAGCACGTGATTTCTTGCCAGCAGGCCGCAATCGCACACTTGGAAAATTACATTCACGGCGGATACGCGGGGTAAAAGCATAAACTTTATAGGGCGTCTGCGTCAGACGCCATTCGGGCGGCGTTTCACAGAATGGAGCCGCGGGGACGCGAGCGGCATAGACGATCGCCTATCTGGGCGAGAGAGCGGGAGCGAAGGAGTCAAACGCCCTACAACTTCCAAACGGTTTTCCCGCCCACGATTGTTCGCACTGCGCGACCTTTCAGTTTCCAGCCGTTAAAAGGCGAATTGCGAGAGGCCGATTGAAACTGATCGACACTAACGGTCCACTTCAAAGCCGGATCGATTAGCGTGACATCGGCGCGGGCGCCCGGCGACAGGGTACCGGCGTCCAACTTCAACAATCGGGCGGGCTCAATCGTGCACATCTCGATCAAACGCACGATATCGATCTTGGCGTGTTTGTGCACGAGCAGATCGATAAAAAGACCGAGCTCAGTTTCCAATCCAATGATACCGAACGGCGCAGCGTCGAACTCAACTTCCTTCTCGAAATCTGCGTGCGGCGCGTGATCGGAACACAAGATCGACAAGGTCCCGTCGGCGATGCCGTCCAGCAATGCATCGACATCTGTTTGCGAGCGCAGCGGCGGATTCACTTTGTAGTTCGTATCGAAATTTTGGATCGCTTCGTCGGTTAACGCGATGTGATGCGGGCAAACCTCGCCGCTTATTTTTACTCCGCGCGCCCGCGCTTCGCGAAGCAGCCGCACACTGCCAGCTGCAGTGAGGTGTTGGCAATGAATCGGATGATCGCAAAGTTCCGCGAGCAAAATGTTGCGCATTACGATCGCCTCTTCGCCCGCCGCGGGCCAGCCCGGCAATCCGAGCAACGTGCTCCAGTAGCCCTCGTGCGCAACTCCGTTACCGACCAGATCGTAATCCTGACAATGATCGAGCACAGGCAAGCCCACCATGCGGGCATACTCAACCGCGCGCCGCATCACCTCGTGATTTTGAATGCAGTGACCGTCGTCCGTGATCGCCACAGTGCCTGCCTGCGCGAGGGATCCAATCGGTGCGAGTTCTTCGCCTGCGAGATTTTTTGAAATTGCGCCGGTTGGCAAAACATTCACGCGGGCGATGGCGGAGACCCGATCTTTGATCCACGCAATCGTGCTCGGATTGTCCGGAACAGGCGACGTATTTGGCATGCAAACAATGGTGGTGAACCCGCCGGCGGCTGCCGCACGTGCGCCCGACTCGATCGTTTCCTTGTGACTGAATCCGGGCTCGCGCAGATGCACATGCATGTCGATCAAGCCCGGCGCAACGACCAAACCTTTCGCGTCAATCTCTTCGACATCTGACTTTGGATCTCTGAGGTCTGATTTCTCTGCGATTCGTCCCTCAGCAATGTAAAGATCGGCGATTTCATCTCGCTTGTTTGCGGGATCGATTACGCGGCCGTTTCGGATGATTGTTGTGTTCACGCCGAGATCCCTCCGCACAGATAGAGAACAGCCATGCGCACAGCCAGGCCGTTCGTGACTTGATTGAGAATGACGCTGTGCAATCCATCGGCCACCTCGCTGTCGATCTCGACGCCGCGGTTGATCGGACCGGGATGCATAATCAGGCAATCTGCCTTCAAAAGTTTGGCGCGTTCTTTGGTGAGACCGAAGAAGCGAATGTATTCGGCAATTCCGGGAAAATATTCTCTGCGCTGGCGTTCGTGCTGAATGCGCAGAAGGTTTACGACGTCCGCTTTTGGCAGCACCTCATCGATCTTGTGAGAAATTTCGACCCCAAGTTTCTCAAATTCGCGCGGAACCAATGTGCTCGGACCGATTAGCGTGACGCGCGCGCCAAGCTTGAGCAGGCCAAAAATGTTCGAGCGCGCCACGCGGCTAAACAAAATATCGCCGACGATTGCCACGTGTAGTCCAGCAATTTGTCGTCGCTTTTCGCGGATTGTGTAAAGGTCGAGCAATGCCTGAGTGGGATGCTCGTGTGCGCCATCACCGGCGTTAATCAGGCTGGCCTTCAACCGATTCGCCAGAAACTGCGGTGCGCCGGCTGAGCCGTGACGCAGCACGAGAATGTCTGCATGCAATGCCTCCAGATTGCGCGCAGTATCTTTGAGGGTTTCGCCTTTGGTCAGGCTGGAAGTGGTTGCCGAGATATCGATCACGTCCGCGCTCAACCGAAGCGCGGCCAGCTCAAAAGAGGTGCGCGTCCGCGTGCTCGGCTCGACAAAGAAATTCACCAATGTCTTTCCGCGCAGCGACGGCACCTTCTTGATCTCGCGGGTGCCGACTTGTTTGAATGCGTCAGCCGTCTCGAGGATAAAGTTGATTTCGTCTGCCGATAGCTCGCGCAGGCCGAGCAAGTCTTTTCGTGTCCAGCGTGTAGTCATCAGGTAGCGAGTGCGTTCATTGCTTTTCCAGGCGTACCTCGTCCGGTTCGCGATCGGTTTGTTCGAGCTGAACGCGAACCTTTTCGCTACCCGAAGTGGGCAAATTCTTGCCAACGTAATCTGGACGAATGGGCAGCTCGCGATGACCCCGGTCGATTAGTACTGCGAGCTGAATTCGTGCGGGCCGTCCGAACGAGTTAATGGCATCCATGGCGGCGCGCACAGTGCGGCCGGTGTAAAGGACGTCATCGACAACGATGACGGTGCGTTCCTCCAGCGGCAATGGAAGTTTCGATTCGCGAACGATCGGCAATTCAGAACGCGTTCCCACATCATCGCGATGCATTGCCACGTCGATGACACCGGTCTCAACGTTGACCTTTTCGATCTCGTGAATGAAAGCGGCGACGCGCTGGGCGATCTCCACTCCGCGCGACGGAATTCCCGCTAGAACGACGCGTGTCAGTTGCGGGTTTCGCTCAATAATTTCGTGCGCAATTCGTAGAAGCGCTCCATGAATTGCTTCCGCGTCCATGATCGGGACAACGGTACCGGCTCTCTTTTGTTTTGGTTGTTTCATGCGTTTCCTTGGCGACCTCACAGAATCGCATTAAAGGAACAAAAAAATTAGGAGGCGGACTTTTCGGTGCGCGCCTCCTTTCTTCGTCGGTCTCGCCAGTTGGAACGATGTTTCACGATCCAATCCAGTAAGGCCTTTTCAAAGCCGATGTCTTTTCCGGCTTTTTCGCTTTCGATCCACTTGTGTTTCAGGATCTCAGCACGCTCCGCGAGAAACTCCTTGTACAGGACCGAATTCTTGACGAATTGAGATTGATCCTCTTCTAAAGACGGCATCTCAGGATTGTCTTTCACAAAATTAGGGGCGAGTCAACACAATCAGCGCGTCCACGTGGTATCGGCATCCTGCCGATCTTTTGGGTTGGAGCTAATGCCACAGCCATTTCGACGGGATAACGACGGTATTTATTTAACCCTCGTTTGCCTTTGCGAGTTGCGGACATCTCGTTAGGGCAGGGTCTTACGAAGATTTTGGGCAACTTTCTTGAACTCAGCTGCAACGGCGGACTCTGGATTTTCTCCGACGATTGGGATCCCACGATCACCCGACTCACGCGTGGCGATATCGATCGGAATTTGACCGAGCAACGGGACGCGGAGTCGCTTTGCTTCGCGTTCGCCACCACCAGTTCCAAAGATATGGTAACGTTTACCGTCTGACGGAGAAACAAAATAGCTCATGTTTTCAACCAGCCCGAGCACCGGCACGTTGACCTTCTCGAACATGGTAGCGGCTTTGCGAGCATCGATGAGCGCAACTTCCTGGGGCGTAGTGACTACAATCGCTCCAGAAAGTGCAACCGTTTGGACAATCGTGAGCTGGATGTCGCCA